>Ga0075163_10000238_pt1 | contig 67729 bp, 63 predicted proteins | sample JI1023141ADNA_FD_71478 | JGI IMG/M metagenome (GOLD analysis project Ga0075163, IMG submission 71478) | Wastewater effluent complex algal communities from Wisconsin, to seasonally profile nutrient transformation and Carbon sequestration -... | ecosystem: Engineered > WWTP > Effluent > Algae... | reverse complement strand
CCTGTCCCGCCGGTAATTAATAGAGATTTATTATTAAACATTTTCTTTTTGTTCCCCTTTTTTTTGAATTACATATTGAAAAAATTGAAAAGTATCATTTGCACATTTTTGCCAGGAATAGGTTTTTACACTGGCATACGAATCTCTTGCCATTTTTGTTCTTAATTCTGTTGAATCAATTAGTATCTGAATCGATTTAGATATGCTCTCAGAATCTTCGGGGTTAAAATAAACTCCGTTCGATCCCAATACTTCTGGCATCGGACCAAAATGAGAAGAAGCTATCGGTAATCCAGATACCATCGACTCCATTAGGATGATTGGCATATTCTCACAACTAGAGGCAAATACAAATAAGTCGGCATTTTGATACCAGGCATGCAAATCTTCATATTGAATTTGTCCCTGGTAAAAAATTGGATAGCCCTTTAAAATATTCAAAGTCATATTTAATTTTTTCAATGCCGGTTTATAAGAAGGTCCAATTAAATCCAGTCGCAGATTATATCCTCTGTCATATAGGCTTGCGATTGCTTTACAAACATTCCATTGGTGTTTATACATATCGATCATAGATACATATAAAACTCTGTAGGGCTTCTCTTTGGTATAGGTATCTATTGATCTTTGCGATTTTACTAATGAATCAAATCCCAAATTAATTCCATGGGGGATAACGGTATTTAACCCATATGTTTTACCGATTGTATCTAAAATACAATTCTTTGCATAGTTTGTTAGAAATATTACGCCGTCTGCCTGTTTAAAAGTTTTGGATTGTATTATTCTTAAGAGAATAAGACGAATTATCTGCCAGGAAAAACCATAACGTTTCATTTCCTTAATTTCAAAAGGCAATAAATTTTGGCTTAGAGTTACATACGGTTGAAAGCTACCGGAATAAGAACTTCCGGGTATAAATAAAATATCACACGATAACTCTCTGGCTTTTTTACTTAATAAAAATCGCTGCCAGTATACTCTATATGGGAGCGATTTATTTAAAAATGGCTCTTCTTTTTTTACTAACCAATTTCTATTTTCGATTTTGTCTAATGTGTATTTACCGCTCCATACATAGACTTTTTCAAACCCATATTGAATAGGATTTGCAGCTTTGAGCAATTCAACCAAATGAGTTACTCCACCACCACCGCGGATATTAGAAGCATCAATGCCTAAGATCATAAGATTAATTTATTATCTAAGTAAAATTCTTTTCTTCTTTTTTCAGCAGTCCAAATAGCAAGGATACAAATCCAAAATAAATAATTTACGTAAAGAGGAGCTGCAAACAAATACAATAGAAAAATCATAAATCCATCTATTTTTCTTCTGAGGGAGGAGAACATTAATAAAATGACAAAGGATAATCCGATTATTCCCCTCTCAACAAGTGCAACAAAAAAGCCAGCAGAGAAAGCAGGTCCACCATAGATATTTTGATATCCAACCCCATGTCCCCGAAAAAGGTTCTCGAATGTTGCATTGGATATTACTTTCACTGCACTTTTAATCCGATTTTCTCTATCAGCGAATGATGTTAAATCAAGTATATTTGATTCCCGAATTGATTCATATTCAATGCTAAAAATGACAATAATAGATATAAGAACAAAATAAAATAATACTCGAAAAGGTAAATTAGTAAACGCTAATACACCAATTGGAATGAGAGCTAAAAAAAAAGTGGTGGAAAAAGTCACTGTTCCTGCAATTAAATTGAGCCCTACCCATACTCTTTTAAAATTAAAATTACCAGCATAAGCTGCAAAAAGTAAATTCACAGTAAAATAAAAACCAGTATATTGTGGTTCTATAAAATACCCATAGACCCTGGTTAAAGTAAAAGGACCGTAGACTTTATCGAGTGTAATACCAAGTAAATGAAATTTAAAATTATTTGGACTTAGACTAAATAATGATTCTATTTGAAAATAGTCTCTTTCCACTGGAAAAAATTGATTTAGCGCAAACAATAAAATTACCGCAATGGAAACGATGTATCCAAACTGAATCCACATTTTAAAAAATATTTTTCGGAATAGTTCGTTAGCTTTTAGGACTCGAAAGAATAAGAAATAAATTAATACAATGGAGAGATAAGATAATATATTATTTGTTTTACTGATCCAATTCAACTCACAAAAAAAATTCAAAAAAAGAATGAATAAAACCAGTAAGTCTATTTTATCAAATTTTGAACTACCTAAAAAAAGAAAAATAAAACACAAAATTCCAATCAATCCGCGTAGTATAGGAGAAACAAAAGGTAAAGCCTCGAACAACATTGGAGAACTAATAAGAGATAAAACTAATACTAGAAGTAATGAAATTCGTATTGCTATTAGTCTAAAAAAATGAATTGTCATTTCTAACCTTTGATCACTCTCAATATTTCTTTTGCGCGCGAATCAAAACTATGCTCACTTAAAACTTTTTTCATTCCTGTTTGAATGATTTTTTTTCTCTCTGTTTCATTATTTAAGTAGAAATCTACAAGCTCAGGAATTTCTTTTGAATCATAAAAATAAACAATTTCTTTTTTATCTTCGAATATTTCCGAAAAGCCTTTTCTAAAATCACAAATTTGAAATCCTCCGGATGCAATAATTTCAAGCATTCTTTGGTTGATTCCATCAATCTTACTATGATTATGATTTAGATTCAGGCAAATTTTCGCTGAACGGTATAGACTCGATGCCTCTGAGTTTGGTAAATTAATTCCTTTTAGTGCGTTTGGATAACGTTTAAAAAAGCTTTGAAGCGGTGCCTTCTCCCAATTGGGACCCCATATCGATATATCTAATTTTTCATTTGTAAGATGAACAAATAATTCTTCCCGTGGTGGAAAATAGGAAGCAACAAAAGCTAAATCAGTCAGATACTTTGGATTAACCTCACCGGGAAAATAACTTGTTGGACTAAATGCGCATGGTAACCAAAAAGCATTTTTGGCTCCAGCGTTTTTTATATCCTGTATATAAGAGCTATCAAATACAAAAAAATAATCATAGTATTTATGAAGATTTATATTGGCATCTTGATTGAATGGATCATCCACCCACCAATTCGCAAGAATGGGGACATGCGTTTTCAATTCAGCTAAAATTTCTTCTTTGATATCGCCACCTTTTAAAATTAAAACCAAATCAAATTTATTTTTTTTCACAACCGAAATCATTTCACTTGAATTGCCGAATAATTTTGAATAGAGATTATCAAATTGTTTATTTTTACGTCTTAAATAATTTTTCCCTCTAATGAGTAAATTACGAGATTCTTCTTTATAGAAGTAAATTTCTGCCTGAGAAATTTTCGAAAAGGCACCGAATGTAGCTTCCGTCCATCTTCCATGCCAATTTTTTTCTCCTATAATTAAAACTTTCATATAACTTTTGTTCCTTTTAAATAACGGGTTCCTTCTCTAACTCCAACGGGGTTAATACCGAGTAGTCTTTCTATCTTAGAAATATCATAAGAAGTATCTCTGGGTCTTCTCGCGATGGTAGGAAAAGCATCACTACCAACCGGTGTCAAAAGTTTAGAATCAAATCCAAATTCTTCTGCAATAACTTTACCAAAGTCGTAAAAAGTAATTTGCTCGGAGCCTGCAACATTAAAATCTTCTCCAACAAAGGATAAAGATTTCCAACAAACATTTGCACAATCACGATCTAATAATGGCATTGTAATAGTATCATTGACAAGTTTCATGGGTTCATTGTTTCCCAATTTCTTAACAATCCAACTGAATGGATTATCCCGCCTTCCAGTTTGAGGCCAACCATACATTAGGATGGGGCGAATAATAATAAATTGTTTTGCATTTTCCCGTATGAATTTTTCTGCCTGGATTTTTAATTCTCCGTAATAATTCACTGATTTTTGTTCTGACTTTTCCGAATAAGGAGGATTATCCCCTTCATAGACTGCATTTGAAGAAATAAAAACAAGAAGAGCATTTAATTCATTTACACTTTTTACAAGAGGTGATAAAATCTCTAAATTTATTTTTTTCGCATACTCCTGGTTTTTCTCTGCTTCATCTACACTTCCCATTCCAGCAGTATGAAATACTACATCCGGTTTAAAATCTTTGATTACCTTTAACAATGAATCTGAATCATCTAAACTCATTTTGTATGATTCAATAGAATTCAATACATCTGAAGTAATTTCATGTAAATGCGTAATTGCAATTCTTGTATTTTCAGGGGCGGTTAAAATTAGAGCCTTTCCGAGTAAGCCGGTTCCACCTGTAATTAAAATTTTTTTCTTATCCAATAGATACTCCTCGATTAAAATATACTGCAAAAATTAGTTAGAAAAAGCATCGATACTGTCTGCAAATTCATTAACAGAAAGTGCAAAGGAAGCATCAAAGCGTGAATCCAAACTACCGCGAGAAATAGAATTCAAAAAAGAAGTAAGCATAGTTGCAAGCGGGCGCATTTTTTGCTCCCATTCTTTATCAGCAGTTACTTTTATTTTGCCCCTCTCAATAAATCCTGGCTCTTTCGAAAAATCTAATTGTAGAGTTTCGGTATTTGTTTCCACGTGAATGATTCTTTGTCTTTCAATTCCTTCTCTTACAAGAAAAAATTGATATTCTAAATCTAAGGCAATACACTCAATTTTTATTTCAGTTTTTTTTTCATTCCAATGAATTCTTTTTATTTTTTCGGGTAGAGGCAAATTAAGAGTAGTCAATATTGAGAAAATATGGGGCAGCACATCTTTATGAATGGGAAGGGATGCATCATAATTTTTTTTCTCTCCATGACGAATTTCAGAATTCAAATCCATCCATTGAATCTGAATTCGTTTTAATTTTTCTTTTTTTAAAATTTCTGAAAAATTTTCTAAATACCCCGCAAAACGAAAAACATGAGCCGCTGCATAAAATGTATTTTTTTTATTGGCTAATTCTATCAGTCTGCGTGTCGAATTAGCAGTTAGAGTTACAGGCTTTTCAACAAGAACTGGGAGTTTATTTAAAATAGCCCACTCTGTGGATTTTTCATGATCACTTGCTGCGTTGACTACGATTGCCGCAGTTATTTCATTTGTTTCTAGTTCATTTAAACTATTTACAATTTCTGTTCTTGTATTAAATTTTTTCTCGACTATCCAATCAAACATACATTGAAAATTTTTTGGAGAAAAGATCAAAAGCTTAGAGTTGACAGGGAGTAATTGTAAAATTACCTCAATGATAACTCTAGCCCACCGACCTCCACCAATGATTAAAATTTTTTTTTCAGTAATCAAAGGATTTGTCTTAATGGAATTATTTAGCTCACAAAATCCGTTGTATTTAATATATCAACAACTTCCCCTGTGTATCCATTTTGCTTTAAGTAGTTACGAATTTCACTTGGAATGTGCCATGCAAAGTTAATAATCGGCAGAGATTTATCGGCTAATGCAAATAAGTCATCGTCAGACTGAATTGGAATATGTGTGCCCGGTAAATAATTTCCAATTTTTAAAGAGCCCGGTTTTTCATAGACGACAGAAATTATATCTTCATTTAAATCTAGCAGCTTAACAAGAATAGCCGCTCTTCCTGGAAATGCTTTTGCTCTTAACTTTCCATTTTTTTTAAATAAGTCTTCTAAATATGCTTTTTTAGTTTTCTTCCATTTTTCTACATTTTTACTCAGCACTTGCAATTTTTCGAAAAATTGATTCTCCCTAGCAGTTAATCCCTCTTTGTCGTAAGTTTTTCCCTGGATTTTGTGATGTGGCTTACCCATAAAAATTCGAATATTTCCACCATATCGTGCGGGAAATTCAACGTTCAAAAGTTCCAATTCTAAAGAGCGAGCCATGTGAACAAAAGAAGTATAACTATAAGTTCTCGGGTGTTCATGATAGAAAGTATCAAATTGATTCCCATCTAGAACAGATCCTAAATAGTGATTTTCGATAATAATAATTGTTTGGTTAGAGCTTAAAATCTTTAAAGATTCAATAACTTCTTTTAAGTTTTCGATATGTGCAAATACGTTTGTAAATGTGATAAAATCAGGATTTCCATTTTCAGCGACAAAGTCTTTTGCGACCATGGGAGACAAATAATTATTAACCGTTAGATGTCCTTTTTCTTTTGCATCCAAATAAGCATTTGTTGGTTCAATTCCAAATGTATTCGCTCCTTTTTTACGGAAAAAATCCAGAAGACTTCCATCATTACAACCAATATCTAAAACTTTTTTAGAAGTAAGACTACCAAAGCTTTCTTCACACGAATCAACTAATCCAGACATTCCATTTAACACATCAGCCGTAAAGCGGGACCTGTAGTGATAGGATTTTGGAAATAAGTCCTGTTTTGGAACTTGAAATCTCTGGTGAGCGGTAAGACAGGATTTACAAAAAAGAATATCGATTGGATATTCTTTACAAATTCTGCTATCGCCTATAGGAACTAAATCATCACACATTGGATGTAAACCTATATTCAATACAGGAATCAGATTTTCATTTCCGCAAACTTCACAGGAATGGATTTCATTTACTTTATTATTCATTTTACTTACCTTTACTGAAACTAAAGAGTCCTTTTTTAAAAATTTGAATCATTTTTCTAAATATAAAATATAAAATTGATAAATATGTATTTGGGTAGAACAAGTTAACAACGATTAAGCGCAAAGGAGAAATATACTCCCAGCCTGATTTATTACGATGTATATAAATGTAAACAAGATCAGGTAAAAAATAACTGAGTGCAAAGTTTCGACACCTTATATAACTGAAAAAACCCAATCCATTTTTTCTATATTCTTCCAGGGCTTCTAGCAATCGAACGCTTCTTACCATTGAATACATGGGAGCCCATTCTCTTGCTCCGGTGAGGCAAACGCTCATTGGCTTCTCGCAAAAATAAGCCTTTGATTTTGCAAAAGCATTCGCGAAAATTTTAACATGAACAAAAGTATTATCAAAATAAGAAAAAGTCCTGCTGTCCTTTAATGCTTTTTCATTTAGCACATGCAAACTATTTGTCCAATTAGATTTTCTAAAAACTGCGAGAAACATTCCACCTAAAAAATCAAATGAAATTTCCGGTTTAATTAAATCAAGAAATGGCATTTCCCCACTGCCTTTGAAAGTGGAAAAGGGTGTCATTGTGCCCGGTAGATCTTTTGTATTAAATGGTTGCGGATAAGAGTGAACATACTCAGTAGTCAAGTGAAATGAATTTATATAAAAGTAATCCACAAGAGGATTATTTTGGATTAAACCTAAAACGTCTACAACCGCAGTAGGCATAAGCAAGTCATCATCTCCAATTAACCAGACAAATTCAGAATCAGCCATTTCAATTACTTTTAATACGTTACGCGCAACACCCAGGTTTGATTCATTTTTATGATATTTAATGGGTAGTCTTCCAATATACGACTGAACAATACTTTCTGTTTCATCGGTAGAACAATTATTGGAGATACAAATTTGAAAATCTAATCCTTTACTAATACTATTTGAAACAATAGATTCAAGACAATTTATAAGATGCTTACTTCTATTATAAGTTGGAATACAAATAGATAATTTCATTTTTTGTAGAAATGGATTTGTTTTATTAGCAAAGAAAAGATACTAAGAATTATAGAATGAAAAATAATTCCAATGTAAAGATTATAATCTTCTTAAATAATATGTGATATCATCTAAAGGAAATAAATGGCTTAAATAATATTCATATCTGCGAGGCCAGCGATTTGCAATTGCAATCATGACTTTTTGAAACCACCGATTTTCCAGTGTTTCATTAAATACAATTTTCTCAGGTTTAAATCTTGCTAAAGTATAATCATATCTTTTACAAATATAACTATCAGGATCGTAATAAGCAAATGAATCTACAGTAAAAAAATGCAAATGAGTGGGATCAATAAATGCCCAGATAGATCGAAAATAAGGGACAATCACTTTTACTTTTGCATCTTTTTTACAAATTCGATAAACTTCTTCCATCACTCGAATCGGCTCTGCTAAATGTTCCAGGCAGTTGTCGATATAGACTTCATCAAAATAAGAATCTTCGAAGGGATAGGGAAATGTATTTAGATTATGCACAACATCCGCCGCCGTTCGATCATTAAAGTCGACTCCTATAGCTCCTTCTCTTTTTTTATTTCCACAACCTAAATCCAAAATTTTTAAATTCATTTATTATCCTTCTTTAAACTTGCAGGAATTGCCTTCTCAACTGCATACGCAATGTTATTTGCAATTAAACGCATTCCTTCCGGCGTAAAATGTATGCTATCCACGAAAAACTCCTCATCCAGAGGAACTAACGCAGCATTATCCACTAAAGTTAAATTATTTTTATTCGCAAGCTCTCTCATGATTGCATTTTCTTTTTTTACAATTTTATTATATAAAAGATGAATAGGATCATTTTGAACCTCTTCATAAAGAAAATGACAATAGCTACTCAGTACTACTTCTATCTTTCGGGCTTTACATACATCGATTATATATTGCAAATTTCTCTGGTAAGTTTTTAATCCATTTTCTGGATTCTGATTTGTATTAAAAACTCCTTTCGAAACTTGACCGAGAAGTGAATTTCTAGAATCTATGGGCATCCACTTTTCAAATAGAAAATTCAAAAATTTTAAGGGTGTAATAGGAACTTTGGAGGCAAGCGCAAACTTCCAATAGCTTTCTCCAAGATTTCGCCTAACGTGACTATAATCAGAAGCGAATTCCTCAGTTAGAAAAGCAGAGACATCATTGTATCCATGATAGATAATTACAACATCTGGATCGGTATCAGCAATTTGTAATAAAAATCGTACTAAAATATCTGCTGAATTATATCCACCCTGTCCGCAATTATTTACTTCAATAGATTCTCCATATTTTGATTGTAGAATTTTTTCCAGCTCCAAAGGATAAGAATATGACTTACCATTGTAGTGAATATAATTACCAGTTGTTGAGGCTCCAATGCAATTAATTCTAAATAAATTTTCCGGTTTTGGAATGATAATGTCCCTACTCTCATCAACTCCATTAGAAAATCTTAAATTATTAGTAAAATATCTATCAAAGGAAAAACGCCCTCTGTGAAGTGGATAATTAGCAATACCCGCTGAAATGAGAAATTTCTTTTTATTGATAAATGGTATGTACGGGTGCGGTTCCACAAATAATTTTTCTACTGGAACTCTTGGAGCCATTTCAAAAGGCTTACCGTATTTAAATCTATATCCGATTCGAAAAATTATTTCTAAAACAAATAAAAATATAATTTGAATCAAAAAAAATTCTACAATTTCACCAATGATTCCTCTTCCGGATTCTATAGCCACAAAAAAAGGAAGAACTAGAGTTATTAAAAAAATCCAAATAACCCCGGAGATGGGAGACATTAACTGTCTATAGAATTTAGAAACTACTTCTTTTAGTTTTTTTTTAAATATCATAGATGATTAATACAATGGATAAATATCATCCGAAGGGTTTCTTTTTTTCTTTTCTAAATTATCCTCTCGTTTAATACCTAGTAAATTTGCGATATAATCAATTATTTTTTGTAGCATTTTTAAATCCTCTATATATATAAGAGAGTTTATTTATATATATTTTCAAAAGTCATTTCATTTTTAATTTTTTTAGTTCAAAGATTTCGTTTTTTAAAAAATTCACCCATTGCATAATCCAATCTTTTCGAATGTGCACGGCGATTTCAAAAAATGCATTTCTAGCCTCGACTACTTTTTTATCTTGCCACCATTCATCGATTGTAAACCAAACTTTATTTACATGGTTAGCAGCTTTTAATGGATCAGAAAAAATAATATTTGCCTCTTCCATTTGTTTTATCAACTCCTGTGCTTCTGGAATTTTTTCGAAAAATTCTGGACGATGCACAAGGATAGTTGGCAGACCTGAAGTAAGAGCTTCCGAAAATGTTGTATCTGAATATGTACATACAATTAATTTAGATTTTTTTAAAACTGAATAATAATTTGTATCATATTCAATTTTATCTGCTCCCAAAATATCAGAGTAGCGTTGAAATGTCTCCCAGCCTAAATTATAGAAATCAGGTTTTGGTTTTATACGAGTGCTATTAAAAATTTCCAAATTCAAAGCTTTACAAAATTGCACTGTATCTTCTAAGCAAGTTAAATTTTGTTCTACCATCGCATAGGCAGTTGCCCTTAATACATAACGGTGAAGATCATAACCAATCACAGAGCAGTATTTCTTTTCACTTTTTATAATTAATCCAGATAATTTTGAAGGTGGCAAAGATACATGCTTGGAATGTGTTGGTATAAACCAAGTTACTCTTTTATAAGCAATAGATTCATCATGATTAAAATAATCAAAGAACGGTGGAAATGATCCGCCATGATCTGAAATTATTAAATTAGATTTACCTTGAGTTTCTTCTGCTGTCCAAAGTTTAAATAACTCATCGTTCCAATGACCGTTTGCAGTCAAAATAAGAGTTGGATGTTTTTTTATTTTCTTGGAAGCCTCTAAAAGATGGAAATATAATTCCAAGTGAACTTTTGGAATATCTTTAAACAATGATTTTGAAATAAACTTTTCAAATTCTGAATTAACTTCCTTTAAAACATCCTGGTTTCTTCTTTTTTGGTCTATCTCTATATCTGGCAAGTCTACTGAAAATGTGTCAATGTGAAGTCTGGGAATAATCCTAAGCTTGATACTTAATTTTGCTAATTGTACTGGAGGAAAATAACTTTGATAAAAAAGTATATTTTGATTGCTACTTTCAAAAAAAGAAAGTATGCGATCCATTAAAATACCAAATCTATATCTTAGGCTTTTATCTTTTTTTTTTACTTCTAATTTTGGGAAATGAGATTCCAGATTTACTTCTAATTCAGATATATGGACATTAAACTCTAAATGATTTTTTATAATTCTTTGAAAAATCATTTGGTTCCATAAATCATGCAAACAAAAGTCGATGGTAAATGAAGCATAATCATTTGGAATTAGATCAAGTTCATTAATTTTTAAAGTAAAAATCTTTGTAATTTCTAAATTTGCTTTTGCAATTCGTAATGTTTCCCATCTATCAAAAAGAACTGCCACATATGATAACAACCATGGACCTAAAACTATTCTCCAATAATCTACTGGCTTATCAACAGCATGTATTTCATTCAAACGAGCGGAAATATCAATGAGTATTCGCTCATACAAATCTTTTAAATAATCATGGTCTTTTTTTAGTTTAGAACGGTCATTCCAATGGTGTGATTGTGTTTTAGAGTCAAGCTTTGACCACAAATCTTTCTTACTATAAAGCTTGCACCACTCTCCCAAGAAATACACAGCATCTCCACTTCCCCATGTTTCTTCTAAAGCAGTAAAAACTAAGAGCCGCTCTTTCAAGAATATCCCTTACCTATTAAAATATAATGATCATCTATATAATTTCTGTGGGTAGAGTCTGTAATTGTGAAATCGGAAAATTTTTCTTTCTGAACTAGCGCACCTTTCTCAATTAGAGATATATTTTGATTATCCGGCACTAAGCTTTCAATTAATTCCCATTCCCAATTATTGTTCCGTTTCCAAAGTTTTTTATTTCTGTGCTGATCTATTATAAAATTAAACCCATTTTCAGTCATCCCTATCCAATTTAGAAATAAATCTAAATTCTTAGGTTTTATAAAAGTGAATTTTTTTATGAGCTCAATCCCTTCTAATCTGCTCATCCGTTTTAATCTAATTTCGCGACAGGCATGATCTGTTACTTTGCCATATCCATGCTTTATCATTTTTATATAATCATGAAGATCGGAATAATTAAAACAATCGACATCATTGTAACTATCAAAGGTTCTTGTTTGAATTCCAGTTTCATATTTATAATGCTCAATCATTTTTTCATGCTGAGCACGACTATCCCATCTTATGTAATTGTTTAAATAAATTCCACGGACACCAACTCTTTCTATTTCTTTATCATCGGGATATCGAAATTGAAAGATATGTTCTTCTCTTAAACCATCAAATTCGTCTATCAAATCCTCTGCTTCAAAACCCATTAAATCATGTTCTTTACGATATTTTCTCGTCATTTCAACTTCATCTAGATGAGAAAACATCCCTACTTGATCTACGCCTTGGTGGGCACCCCAAATAATTAGAGGAATTTTAAATTTGACTGCAACTTGAACAGGGTAAACAGTCTGCCCCGCAATACAATGCCAATACAGACTTCCTAATTTACGTAAAGTCGCTCTTGTAATTTTTTTTACTTTTTCCGGATTTACGGTTAATGTCATTATATCGCAATTAAATTTAATTCTAAGGTTTGCAAGATTATGAATTCCTAAATTGGTATTGTAATGCTTATTATAGGTAACAAGCAATGGATTCATTCCTAATTCATTCTTTATAGTATGCACAATAAAATAAGAATCTCTTGCACCGCTAACCGGTATTATGCAATCGTAATTATTTCCCGATTTATTTTTATAGCCTTCTAAGATTGTTTTAAGTTTTTGAAATCTTTCTTTCCAATCTAGAATATCTTTTTCTTCGTGAATACGACAACCACTACAAATACCTTCTTCATCGAAGGTTATGTTTAAAGGATGGTTTTCAGGGTATAAACAACGATTACAGTATCTCATATGATTTCTTTTTCTATTTTAAAAAATAACATTTCTTCTAAAATAGAGTCTTCTTTTTTATTTAGTCGTGAGAATTCATCGAAAGAACTTTCCGCATAATTTGCGTTAGTCTCTAACCTAATATCAAATTCTTTCTTAATAATAGATTTACATTGATTCACGCTGTGTTCAGTAAAATGAAAAAAATTAGCTGCACTTGCGGCAGATACTTTTGTTTCAGAAAATACTTTAATAAAATCCATTGCATTTTTTGCACCGCCCCCACAAATAACTGGAATAGTTACAGAACCACAGATTGAATTTATTAATTCTAAATCAAAGCCAGTATAAGATCCATCTCGATCTACAGAGTTTATAAGTATCTCTCCAGCTCCTGCATCCTGTCCTCTCTTTGCAAATTCGGCAGGTAACAGATGAGTTGCCGCTTTCTTTTTATAATCATATACCCTATAGCCATTTGGAGTATTAATTGCATCTATTGACAATACGATACATTGATTTCCATAATTAAGAGCTGCTTGAGTCAATAAATCAAAGCTATAAAGAGCAGATTGGTTTAAAGAAATTTTGTCAACTCCTGAATGCATCAACTTTTGAATTTGATCAAAGGTTAAAATTCCTCCACCAACTGTTAAAGGAACATGACATTTTTTTGAAGCCAATTTTACCATTGAATAATCTGGTTCGCGTTCATTTACTGTTGCAGATATATCGATTAATATAATTTCGTCTATTCCCCAGAGATTTAAAAATTCAATAGCTATTTCAGGTTTACCGATCGGTAAATAACGATTAAAATGAAAGCTCTGTACAACAATGCCTTCTTTTACAACTACTGTTGCCACTATGCGTTTTTTTAACATATTTTATATTGAATTGAAGAAACTTCTAAAAAGTTTGAGACCATTTGTTTGGCTTTTTTCAGGATGAAATTGAACTCCAAAAATATTATCCTTTTGAATAGATGCTGTTACATTTATTCCATAATCACACCAGGAAGAAATATAAATGGGATCGCAATCGAAAAAATAACTATGATCAAAATAGAAGTGACTTGATTTTTGATTTTTTTCAAACAATGGTTTTTGGTTTTGAAATATTACATTATTCCATCCAACATGGGGAACGGGAAACTTTTCAGGCAATTTTAATTTTCGCACAGTTCCTTCAATCCAATTCAATCCTTCATGAATTCCATTCTCCTCTGAAGTTGTGGCTAACATTTGCATGCCTACACATATTCCGAGGATAGTTTTCTTTTTAATAATTACTTCGCTTGCTAAAATTTGATCTAAATTTCTAAGTTTAAGATTTCTCATAGCTGCATCGAATGCGCCTACTCCCGGGAGTAGTATTACATCTGAATTTTTAATTTCATTTTCTTTATCAGAAATTTTTAAACGAGTATATCCTAGATAAGACAATGCATTCGAAACCGAGTACACATTTCCTACCCCGTAATCAACGATGCAAATTTTGAGTTTACTGCTCATAAACCAATGCCAACTTTAAATTTTGGTTTGTATGATCCAAGTTCTTGCTTTTCAAAAAGTCCAGTATTTACTGATAAGTCAACTTGCTTCCAGAAATCAGTTACAGAAATTCCTATATAGTCTGAGAAACTTTCAATATATTTATTGGAACAAGTTCCATCATATTTCTCAACTAACTCAATACCCTCATCACGGGTTAGGCGACCATTTCTGATATCTTCATTGACATAGTCAGATATTCTACCAAAACCAAATTTTAAGTATTTGATCATTTGATTCAATGTGACCCAGTCTTCATCCAATGATGTAATTCCTACAGGGTCTCCGATTTCCCAGGGTTTTTCATTTCTAATTTCTAAACCTCGAAGAGCGGAAAATATTCCATTATCCACTAAAGACCAATCTTTCCAAAAATAACCTAAAAAAGTTATTCGTAAGTTTGCATCTTCCATTTCTTTTTCAGAAGGATAGGAGTATTGTAATAAATCACTCTTTGTTACACTATCTCCCAATAACCAGCTAATATCGCCGCCGCCTAACGTATTCATTTTTCTAAGGCTATTTCCATCGCTTCCCGATTTTCCCAATACATTTAAATCTCCTAATTGTAAGGCAGCGTTTTCGCCCCACCAGATTAAAGGAATTTGGTATGCAATAGCAAGACGGGGCACGCTACTAAATAAAGCTAATTCCGTTGACTTACACCAATTTGTAAATTGAGCAAAGCCTTTCTTCATTAGCTTTCGCCATAATTGGGGCGCTGGATTTATAGTAATACAATCAAACCCGTGTTTAATCATATTTGAAACATTGTCTACTCCTCTCTGTGTTACTTGTTCTGGGGGATAACTTAGACAAACCAGAAGAGGATTCATTTTTAATACATCTCTCACAAAATGTGCCTGGCGAGTACTGTCTTTGCCTCCACTTACCCCAATAATACAGTCATAACCGGAATGATTATTATTTTTTCCAAAGGCGACTATGTCTTCCAGCTCCTCTCTTCTTTCATCCCAATCTACATATTGTAAACTTTCGTGATATATACAAGCAGGGCATATTCCATCACTGTTGAATTTAATACCCGGCCTTGTATCAGTCTGTAGACATTTTTTGCAATATTTCATTTGGATTTATTAAACCATATTCAAAAATATCAAAATATTTTCCTTGTTTGTAAATGGCTTCCTTTCTTCTTCCTTCTTCTTTCATTCCTAGCTTTATAGCTAATTTCTGCATTCCAATATTCTCTGAAGATGTTCCGCAATGAATTCTGTGTAAATTCAAAGTAGAAAAAGCATGCTCAATTAAAATTTTACCTGCATCAAACATAATTCCTTTTCCCCAAAAACTTTTCTCACCGAGGAGAAAAGCAATCTCAGCACTACGGTCAATCCAATTGATAGCTTGAAGGCTAATATTGCCTATGTGTATATCATTTGTTTTCTCGCGGACTGCAAGTACTAGGGATGTATTTGAATTAGAAATTGATTTAACGTAATCTTTCAACTTTTCCGGAGTCTGTGGAAACCTTCCGTGCGTATTATATTTTACTATCTCGGAATCATTTAACCAAAATCGATAATTACCATCGATATCTTTTTCAATAAGCGGTGTCAAATAAACTAAGTCACCTTGTAAAAAAACTTCCTTCTTTATATTCATAAGTTTACATTAATTCGTGTAGAAATCCATTCTTGTCGACTATTTTACCAATTTTTAATTCTGAAATGGGATCATCATTTACTGGAATTTTATGGTATCGAAGAATTCTCTTATTCATTGTTGCAGCTTCTATTAAAATATTAGAGAAAAAACTAATAATAACATCTGAATAATATATTAATGTATTGGTATCTACATTTACATCTATCACTGTCATTTTTTTACTAATTGAATTTTCTATTCTTTCCATTTTCTGATTTGGATGTGGTTTAAATATAAAATGATAGGAAAATTCATTCTGATCTAATATTCCTTTTATTTCATTAAGAGTTGTAACTTCGTCAAAACCATATTTTGCTATACCATCAACATTAGAAAGTGGCTCCGGCGCAAAAACCACAATTTTTGATGAATCATCATTTACCCCAATACTTTTTAGGAAATTTTCTTTAGATATTTTCGGTGTCCATTTTTTTAAGTAATTATAATAAGGATTCCCGAATACAATGATTTTTTCTTCGGGCAAACCTTCCAAAACCGCAATGGATTTTGCTCTATCATCAATAACCAAAATTTTATCTGGAAACACTAGAATATTATCAATAGAAAATCGTTCTTTAAATGATGTCCAATGGTCAATGAATGAGTAAGTAGGTATTTTTTTTTTTTGCGCAAAGGAAATATATTTCAATTCAATCTGAGAAGTATAAGAAGTTCCAGTAAAAAGAAATGAGGGCTGATTTTTTTCAAAGTCTTCTTCTATTTTTAGAGCAGGTTTCTTCACTAAAAATTTAAAGTCACTTACAAAATCATACTCTCTATCCGAAACAATATTAATTCTAGAAAGATCGCTTTGTATTTCCAATGCAAGGGCTAATACCGCCTTTGCACCTGCCGGATCACTGTATACAAATAATCCATTACCTTTGAGTTGCATTTTTTATTTTCACTTTAATTCGTCTCTATTTTCATATACTTTATGGAATGCGGTCACTACATCATCCATATCTGATTTTGTCATTCCAGGTCTCATAAATTCATGTGTAAATAATTCCTCAAAATGTAGTTTCTCGGTAGTCGGACAAATTCCTTTATTGTATTCAACTTTTCCATCATATCTAGGACAGTTAAATGAGCAATAGGTTGCTCTTTGTTGGTAAAGTGGCTGTAGATACAAAGGTTTAACATAACCAGAACTAATAAGTGGTGTATCTTCTCTAAGAATTGCGGATGGTATCTCAGCTTTAATAGCTTCTATAAATTTATTTCGATGTATACCAATTACATCACTTTTAAGCTTAAAGGGTTGAACATAGTAAACATTTTTATTAGATTCGATATTCGAAGGAGGAATAATTCCCGGAATATTACCAATTTCTTTTGCTAAATAATTTGCATTCTTTATACGCTCTTCCAAAAGAGCTGGCAATTTTTTTAATTGCTCGATTCCAATGGCGGCTTCCATTTCTGTCATTCTAAAATTAAAACCATGCGTATTCCAAACATTACTTACCCCTTTCGGTTCAACTACATTTTCTCCATGGTTTCTGATTAAAAAAATTCGTTCTGCTAATTCATCATTTTGTGTAACAATGACACCACCCTCACCAGTATGTATATGCTTGTGGTAATTAAGACTGAAGACCCCTATATCGCCTATCGTCCCAACTAATCGATTTTGGTATTCAGCTAACGGTGCCTGTGCGCAGTCTTCAATTATGTATAGGTTGTATTTTTTAGCGATTTCTACAATCTCTCTCATTTTTGCTGGATTTCCAAAAATATGAACAACCAATATAGCCTTTGTTTTTGGCGTGATACATTTTTCTACTGATTCCGGACTTAGTCCATAATTATCATAGTCTACATCAGCAAATACTGGAACAGCTCCGTATATTATTGGAGCCAGAGCACTTGCACTCATTGTGTAAGGTGATACAATTACTTCATCTCCCGGTTTTATTCCGCATGCTCCAATCGCTGTGAAAAGTCCGGAAGTATTAGAATTTACCGTAATCGCATACTTAGAGTTAAATTTAATGGCCCAATCTTTTTCAAATTGCTGAACCGTTGGCCCGCCATAAAAATCCTTATGCCATGCACCTAAAAATTGAGATAAATTTCCAGATTCAAGCACTTGCATCACTGATCTTTTTTCTTCTTCACCTATTGTATTATAAGCCGGAAAAAGATTTGTTCTTACCGGCTTACCGCCATTAATCGCTAATTTTTTCATTTTTATCTCTTTAAATATTCTAACATTTTCTTATTCAAGGTAGCTGAACTCATAAAATTATCCTCTAAAGTCAAATCCGAAAGAATTGTATGAGCGTAATCTATAATTGGTTTCATATAATTCTTTAAGCATTCTTTTTTGCTTTCTTCTAATCGCACTAAAGGAGAATAGTTTTTTCCGCTTTGTCTATTTGAATAAAAATCAATATTTTGTCCTGAATTTGAAATACTTATTCTTTGATTTTCGAAAAAGAATTCAATTTCAAAAAATGGGAATTTTACATTAGACAATCCTAATATATTTATATTTGTTTCATTCCACAAACCGGTAAGGCATAAAGTAGGATCATATTCAAAATGATCAAAAACTAAATTTGTCTTATTCACATTTTTTAGATCTAACTCTTTGTTTAGAAGAAACTGAATTAAATCGAAAGCATGACTGCAATTATTCAAATATCCTTTCTGGTACCTTATTGAAATATTTGTAAGCTTTTCCAAAGTTAATATAGCTTGTATAGATTCTCTTAGTTCACGAAAAGGTTTTTGGAATCGCCTAATATAATTTACTAAAATTTTAGTTTTTTTTTCCTTATAAAGACTTATCAGCTTATTTATTTCTAAGTCGTCAGACGCAATAGGCTTTTCACATATAATAACTTTAACATTTGATTCAATTGCCCTTTCTAAAAAATGAAAGTGTGTAGGCGTTGGTGTGCAGATGCTTATACAATCGTATTTTGAAAAATCTTCATCCTCTATTTTTATAACTGATTCTACGCTATACTTTTCACTTATTCTTTTCAATAAAGATAAATTGGAATCATGAATACTAAACTCAAAGTCGGGGTGTTGAAAATAAGCTTTAGCATGTGTCAGAATTTCTTCAGTTTCCAAATCATAAAGTGCTCCAATATTTCCACAGCCTATTAAAAGAGATTTATACATATTTTTGATTCCAGAGTTTTTCACTCAATCAGTATTCATTCCCAAATATTTTTTTCTCTGATACTTCGATAAAATACTCAGCGGCTAAATCTGAAACATGACCTTGATCTAAACTTGTCACATTACTAATAGAATTTCCTATGCTTAGAAGACAGCCTCTTTCGGTACAAAGGCCTTCCCGTATAGAAACAAATTCTACATTATAAATCCGGGCAATTTGCTTGAGATAATTTTCAGACTTAGCTGCTTCATTTATTTCTATTAATCCAAAATCGGTATACGTATCTGGAATTCTACCAAATACTTTATAAAAAGAGACTATATTCATTGGAACTTTTTCTTTCCAAGTTGGAGATTGTCCAACAATTAAAATTCTTTTTACATTTGCTTTTTTGAGTTCTTCGATTGTGTAATCAATCCCTTTTAAATCGTATTCATTCCAACTCCAGGATGCATGGAGTATTACAATATCTGGTTTTATTTCACCGATTTTCTTTATTACATGATTGTTTATTTCACCACAAAGCTTATTTATATTACCTACCCAATTTAAAATGGGTGGGCAGGCACTTGCAGTATATTGAGCTAATCCAAATGCTTTTTTATCCTGGTATAATTTAAAACCAGAATAGAGTGCTGCGGCATGAGAATCTCCCCAAATAAAAACTAACGGTTTACGTGAATTATCCACACATTCAGGTTTAAATGTATTTTCATTTTCTCCTTTAGCAAGAAAACAACTATGCTCTCTCCAATTCTTTGCGATAAATCCCCCAAAATCAGGGTTTAACAATTCGCGAAGTTCTGAGGGCATATTCGAAATTTTATTTTCCATCCGCTCGGGAATTCCGTTTAGCTTAAAACTACTAAAAGATAAAATTCCTATTATGAATGAGACGGAAATTAAATTTAAAACTATCTTCCCGGATTTTTTAGCATGACGAATAGGAGATTCCACATAACGAAACGAAAACCATGCTACCAAAAAGCTAACGACGATAATTCCAATACGATCAAGTTTATAAGGTAAATCTCCAATCACAAAATAAGTAAAAGAAATAATTAACCAATGCCAGAGATAAAGTGGATAACTAATTAGCCCAATCCAAACAGCAATTTTATTCGATAATATTTTTTTATTTAGCCATGAATTTTGTGACTGGATAATAAACACAGAACCAATGGTAGGTAGTATTGCCCACCAACCAGGAAAAGAACTATGCTTGCTTAGTTTTATAGTGGCAATCAGTATAAATAAAAAACCTAAAAAAGATAAAACATTTTCAACTCTCTTACTAAGCTGAATTCTTTTTTTTAATGCAAGTAAAGCAAGTAGAGAACCCATCATAAGCTCCCAGAACCTTGTAAACGGAAAATAAAAAACAGCCTCGGGATAGTTTTTAATGAAAAATATATTTGTAATAAAAGAGAGGATAATGGCAAATACAAAAAAGAAAATATATTTAGAATGAAACTTCCATAAAATGAATAAACTAAGAGGCCAAACTAAATAAAATTGTTCCTCAATACCCAATGACCATAAATGCATAAGAGGCTTTAATTCTGGAAGCGAATCAAAATATCCTGAATCCTGCCAGAGAGTAAAATTTGCAACAAAGCCTACTCCTCCAAGAATATGTTTGTTTAATTCTTTAAATTCTTTTGGCATTAAAAAAAACCATCCGAGAAAATAGCTTGTGAAAAGAACAAGCATTAGAACTGGATATATTCTTTTTATTCTTCTAAAAAAAAAATCTTTGAATGAGAACCTATTTTCATTCAGTGCATTTAAAATTATTCCTGAAATTAAATATCCTGAAATTACAAAAAAAATATCTACTCCGATAAAACCTCCTGTAATTGAATTTGGAAAAACATGATAAAAAAGAACAAGTAAAACTGCTATAGCGCGAAGACCATCTATATCCGGTCTATAGCTTTTTGTATTTGTTGTAATTGGTTTTAACATCTATTGCAATTTTGAATCATTCTATTGCAGGATTCTAATTCCACTTTCAGTAATTATATCTACTCTATCAAATCCCAATTGTTTAGCTTCGCTTAATAACTCTGAATCAGTAAAATTTTTTTTTGATTTATCGCAGAGTCCATTGGAATGAAACCTTGGTCCACATAGAAATTCATAACATTCATTGGAAGGCCAGCCAAAAATTGCGGGTCTTTCAGAAATTGCAGGAATTATATAGCCAGCACTTCGACAGGTTGGATCTACTTTTTCTCCATTGACTGGTTCTTTCCAATATATATTTTCTGAATGAGGAATATACACTAACGCTTTTTTACTGGTTAAATCATTCCGAACAATATTCAATTTATCAATATAAACCGAGAAAGGATTTGGTTGTGGAATCTGTTTAATTTGAACAACGAAACTTTTAAAACCATCAAATAAAAGACCAGGTGCATTGTAGAATGATATTATAAGTAAACCTATTAACAAAAGTAGACTAAATACTTTATTTAATTTAGCTTTTAGAATCCGGGGAATACAAACTAATATTGGAATTGCCATAAACATAGATACGTTTGCAAAATAATAGCCCGATCCACCCATAATATTAAGAAAGGTTAATACGCCTAAACCGACAGAAAAAGAAATAAATGTTCCTAAAAACCACCACAAAGGAAAAGCATTTCTGATTTCCTCATTTTTAAAAGCAAAGTAGTAAAAAAAGAATGCAACGAGAACGAAAGAAAAATGAACAAAAACAAAAGAGATATACTTTACCCAGAGCACAGTCTTAAAATCTACATAAGTATTTACAAATTGAAACGGTTGAAGGTATGCATCTCCTTTGCTAGGATTTATAGATATAAGAATTAGGAGGAATGCAATACAAGAAATAAAAAAGAGAATCCATCTCAGTATCCAACTCTTAGAAAATAGCTTTTCTCTTGAAACAAGTGCCCAGGATCCAAGTACGGCTAATGCACAAAATCCTGTCGATATTTTTGACAAACTCATTAACGCCAGGATACTTACAATAAAAAATGACTTAAAAGGTTTTGAAAAAAAATTCTCCGCCTTTATTACTGAATAAAAAGAAAACAACAAAATCAATGAAAGTATATAACTTTCTGATTCATAAAAACTAGGCCAGAGAGCAAAACGATAAAAAAAACCACCTATTTTTAAAACTCCTGTCCCGACTAAAATAAAAAGGTAAGTCGATAGCTTTTTATAAAAATCAAGATTATCCTCAGACGGAAAATATTCTTCAATCATCGAAAGAGCAGAAATTCCAAGTAAGGGCATGCAAAAAAAACCAAAGAAATGACTGTAAGATTCAAAGCTTGAAATTTGAAGTAGAGAGCTGGCACCTGCCATTAAAAGATGAGAACCATAATGATACTCTAGAGCGCCTAATCCATGTAAGCCATGACTTATAGACTGATATCCTTTCCACATTGAAGCCATCGCAACATGATATAAGGTATCATTATGAAGTCCGGAATTTATGAGCTTATACATAGCATTTGGTTGCGAGTATTCAAAATTAAAATAAGGGATAAAGCTTAGCAAAATCGCAATGAAAGCAATAAAAAAAGTAAGTAATTTTTTTCTATCCAATGTTTGGATTAGATATTTTATTTCTATAAATAAAAAGCTAACAACTATTAATCCTAAGATTCCTTGAATAAAAATAGGCATTAATCCAAAGAAGATAATTGAAAGTATCCCACAAAAGAGAGCCTCTCCAATAAAAAGGCTTTTACGATAAACAAAACTAACTAAAGAAGAAAACCCCAGGCACAAAATAAAAACTTTAAACAACAATCCTGAATGGTAAGACACTGAAAACTTTACCGAAATGAGAAAAAAGAAAAACGAGATAAGGGGTAAAGTCCAGTTCAGAAAGACTATGTTCTCATTTATTTTTCTCATTAGTTATTGTTTATTCCTACCATTGGTTTTAGTTCTCTTGAACTCAATTGCCAATCTACTATGTAAAGTGGACGACCTAATCCATTTTTATAAATACGAGCAAGATAAATTCCATGTGTTACCAATAAAAAATGAAAGTAAGTCAAATCAGAAACCACTAGAATTTTATAAAAGTAACCACCCCATACTATATCTCCCAAAACTAACAAGAGGTTAATTAAAGTAACAAATGGAAATAAATAAACCGCAAGCCTAAAAGGAAAGGTAGAGCTACTTAATATTCCGCCTATCGCAAAAATTGCCATTCTCCAAAAGTTATAATGAGTCTCCCCTGCTATTCTTTTTTCTCTATTATATATTACGCCATATCGCTTGTAACCGGAATAAGCAATTTCAGTTCTCAAAAAAGGAAATGTATTTTTATTATTTATAATTTGGTCTCTCACATAATTTGCAATCAACCCATATTCTGCCATATTTAGAATAATATCTGTATCTGCAGTAAAACGCAAAATTTTATAAAAAAGATTTCGCATTCCAATGAGTATCTTCGATTCGGGTCTATTCGTTCTTATCCCGTAAACTATATCATAACCCTCTTCCCATTTTCTTAAAAACTCAGGAATTAATTCTGGTGGATCTTCACAATCAACATCTATAGTAATAATGCAATCACCTTTAGCATACGTCATCCCCGCCTGGACAGAGCACTGATATCCGAAATTTCTAGAAAAAGTTAATACTTTAATTCTAGAATCCTTTTTCATTAAATCTTGAATAATTGACAGAGATCTATCAGTAGATCGATTGTTAGTAAAAATAATTTCAAAATTATAATCTAAGTCTTTTAAAACATTTTTAATTCGATCATAAAAAAGAGGAATAGTCTTCTCTTCATTATGAACTGCACAGATAATTGAAATTGTTTTTTTATTCTTTTGTTTTTTCATTTTACTTTAATTCTTTCTTACTATCTAATATTTAACCAAGATAATCCCATTTAAAGGCTGTTCCGCGCGGCAAATTCTGATTTACCCTTCTGCCGATCAATTGGTAAATAAATTTTGGTGGAAGTCCAAAACCGGGTCGAATAGAGCGTAGGTTTTTCTCTGTTAAAACTTCGCCTGCTTTTATATCTTCAACAATATAGAGGGAGCGCCTAAAAACAAGCGAAGCTTTTTCTTTTTCTGTAGCTCCATAACTAATTTTACCTAATGCCTGCCAGGCTCTTTCGGACTCAATGACTAGCTGGCTCATTTCTTCTGGCTCCATCGAAAAGGAAGAATCAACACCACCATCAGCTCGATTCAGCGTAAAATGTTTTTCGATAACTGTAGCACCTAACGCAACGGAAGCAACGGATACTCCAATACCCATAGTATGGTCAGAAAGTCCTATTTCACAATTAAATAGCTCACGCATATGTGGAATGGTGAGTATATTCGTATTATCCGGTGTTGCGGGGTATGTGCTTGTGCACTTTAATAAAACAAGTTGATTATTTCCAGTAGAGCGCACTGCCTCGACAGCCTCTGCAATTTCAGATATACTTGCCATGCCTGTAGAAATGATTATTGGCTTACCGGTATTTGCCGCTTTCTTAATTAAAGGTATATCTATATTTTCAAACGACGCAATTTTATATGCTTCTACATTTAAATCTTCTAAAAAATCAATTGCTGTAAAATCAAAAGGTGAGCTAAAGCAGATTAGCCCCTTCTCCTTTGCTCTCTCCATAATTGGCTTATGCCATTCCCAGGGAGTATATGCTTCTTTATAAAGGTCATAGAGAGAGCTACCCTTCCAGAGACTTTTTGGATCCGAAATAAAAAACTCACCATCTTTTTTATCAATGGTAATTGTATCTGCCGTATAAGTTTGCAGTTTCATTGCATGGGCGCCTGTCTTTGCTGCCGCATCTACAATTTCCAATGCTCTTTCTAGAGACTGATTGTGATTACCCGACATTTCGGCAATTATGAAGGGTTTGTTATACCTAGATATTTCTCGATTTGCAATTTTTATCATATTTTTTTTATATTTAACAACCAACTATATGGATTGTTTTTCCAATAAATTTTCTTTGAAGGCAATGCTTCGTTTTGCTCTACTTTTATTAATTCTAGATTTTAAAATTATCTTGTCTCGTCATGATTAAAACTAATTCTATCAGATTTATCATGAATAATAGGCTACATTACTCTTTTTTATTCAATCCCTTTAGTAAACTGTTAGTATTTTGCTTTTGTAATTTGGAATATCAACGTCTATTTGATGAAATGTATAGAGTATACAATGCCCTTGGGATATGCAAAACATTCTATGCTAAAATCTTATATAGTAAATTTCATAACGAGCTATTTATTGTTTTAATATATACCAGAACATTTTCTAAGACTAGTTCCTGAAAACCAAGTGAATTAAAAATTTTTTGAGATGCAATATTTTCCTTCTTAACTAAAGCTTTAATCTTTTTAATTTTCTCACTTTTTTTAACTAAAAAATTGCAGCCTATTTCAATAATTTTCTTTCCATATCCTTTACCTCGATACTCCTTTGAAATAGAATAATTTAAATGATAGCAATTTTTGATCAAATCAAATCTAACAACACCTATAGTATAGGTATTTCATTTTTTTCTAGAATTAGCCAAACAGAGTCCGATTCAATTTTTACTTTAAACCATTTTTGATGCTCATCCCATTTAATTTCTTTTGAATTAAAAGAATTCAACCTTACTTCAGGATCATTTGCCCATTTGAATAATAGTTTAATATCGTCTTGAGTTACAGGTCTAAGATTTAGCATTCGTTAATCTTTGTTATTTTTTTAAAAAGAATACTTTTACTCATTAAAAATAATCAAATAAATTTAGTTTTATTTACTTTATTATTTTATAAGTGTAAAGAACTCTCCACTATTATCAAAAGATATCAACTCTTTTATCGTAAACTTATTAGGGATACTCAATTATCTCAAAATCTATAAATTTAATAAATCCGTCACTAACTCTTCCAATTAAAAATTCATCAATGTGTATGATCATCCCAATATCAGCCATTTCAATACTAGGGGCAGTCACAACTTCTGCTTTGTTAACGATAATTTTTTTTCCATTTCCCAAGAAACAAAAAGCACCTGGATAAGGTTTTGCAAGAGCACGTATAAAATCAACAAGGGACTTTGCTGATTTTGAAAAATCTAAGCATCCCATTTCAGGTATTCGTTTTCCATAATACGTTGCTTTGGAATTATTTTGACTAACTGGTAAATATCCTTTTTCCATTTTTTCTAAAGATTTTAAAAGGCAATCTGGATACAATTCCTCGAACTTAGATAATAGGTCAGCTCCTGTTTCCTGAGCACCTATAGACACTTCTATTTGATGAACAATCGGGCCAGTATCAACTGATTCTTCCATCAAATGACAAGTGATACCAGTTTTCTTTTCTCCATTTATGATTGCCCATACATGGGGAGTTCGTCCCCGATACTTTGGTAATAAGGAACCGTGAATATTTAATGGATATTCAAATTTTTTTAAATACTCGTTAGGAATAATATATCTATAATTTATACTAATTAAATATTTTGCCGACGAGCTAAATAATTCTGACTGAAAATTTAAATCCTTTCTTAAGTCTGAATAGGAAAATTTAATATCATTTTCCTGACAAAACCTATCCACTGATTCTAGACTCAAATCCTTATGAGTCAAAACAAAATGAATTTTAATTTTTAGTCTATGGATTGTTGAAAGGCAATTATACCCTAATTTTCCAAAGCCAGCAAAAATCACTGTTGTCAACTGTTAAACCTTCCAAAAATAAACAATATAATTTTATACTCTATTTTATTTATATAAAAAATAATTAATTTTTTTCTTATGCACATTTTATGATTCTTGGACTAAATCCATTTTTCATCGCTAATGTATTTATTTTTACTTTTCTGAGTGATAACATATAAAATCATTTATCCATTCGGACAGTCGGCTACTGTGAATTTGACTATACTTTTCACGAATTGTATTTCTAAGATCAAATGACTCTAATTTCTCTACATAATTGGATAATTGATTTATAAATTCAGTATTTTCTTTATATCCCTCTAAACAAGGAATACCCAGTTCATTAAATCCACGGATATTTCCTCTCTGGTTCGAAACTACTTCTATCATTATCATGGGAACTCCACAGCGCGCCAATTCGTAAGTAGTCTGTCCACCTGCAGTAATCGCCAAATCAACGGATAGCATCAAATCTCGAATAGCCGTAGCATCGAGATTTTTATGAAAAAAAACATTTTTATTTTGAATGCTTGTGATTTCTCCTATATTTTTAAATGCAGGGCCAATTAAGATTTGTTTTTTCCAATGCGGATAATTGTGATTAAGCCAATCTAAGATTTTTGGTGTAAGATTGAGTTTATCATCACCTCCAACAGTGATTAAGACGGATTCAATTTTCTCTCTTATTTCTGAGATTAAAAATTTTTCCCGAAAAGGTTTTCTTAATAAAACAAAGTCAGCACCAGATAGAAGTTTTGTTTTTTCATGTGCATAATCTATATAATTCCCGCCATATCCCGGATTTAATATAATGGATTCTTTTGGATATGGAATTCTATTTGTATCATCAATTACGATTAATTGAACATTACTCTGTATTATCTCATATACTTCTTTATCTGCTAAATAGGAATCTACAAAGACAAAACGAATATTCTTTTTTATTAGATTATTTAGGATTTCTGTATTTTTCCAATCTAATACTTTGACAGGATAATCAGCATTCTCCACGACTCCCGTTCCATCTGAATGCAAAATTAATTCTACTTTGAGTCCACTTTCCGTTAGAATTTCGGCAAGCGCAGTGCATCTACCTAAATGTCCGAGTCCAGTCGACGATAGGCATTCAGTAAAAATAGAGATTGAGATATTTAACCGCCTAGATAATTTTTTCTCACGGGGATACCGGCTTTTTCTAAAGCAGCTTTAGCTCCAGCCGGAGTAAGTTCTGTAAAATGAAATATACTTGCTGCCGCAACAGCAGAAGCCCCCGCTTCTTTTATTGCATCAACCATATGTTGATAACTACCTGCACCGCCAGAGGCTATTACAGGAATATCAACATTAGACGCTACTTTTTCTATCAAAGCAAGATCATATCCTAACATAGTCCCATCTCTATCAACGGATGTAAGTAATATCTCCCCTGCTCCTAAATCTGCTAATTCTTTCGCCCATTCAATGGGTTTTTTTTCTGTTATGAGAGTACCGGAATGACTTAAGCATACATATTTTCCATCATCCATTTTTTTTACATCAATGCTAGCAACGATGCACTGAGCACCAAAACGTTTAGCAGCAGTTTCGATTAAATTTGGATTGGAATATGCTGAACTATTAATGGAAATTTTATCCGCTCCGGCATGTAAAAGGGCAAGTATTTGGGATAATTCAGTTATGCCGCCACCAACTGTAAATGGAACGGAGCACTCTACAGAAAAATCTACGATTGAGTCTATGTCTGGTAAATTTTTTTCAATAGAAGCTGTGATATCAACTAGTATCAATTCATCTACATCGCGCGAATTATACACTTTAACCGCAGGAAGTACAGGTCCTACACGTCTCCAACTATTAAATCCAACGCCCTTTACAAGTCCTACGTTTTTCCAAAGAAGAGTTGGTATGATTCTTACTTTTAACATGATTTTATTTCTAAAAAGTTTTTAAGAAGTTGTCTTCCAGCTTTAGAACTCTTTTCCGGATGAAATTGACACCCAATTACGTTTTCTTTTTGGATAACGGCTGTTACATTTACATCATACGGAGATACTGCCAATAAATTGTTTTTGGTTTCCATTTGAAAAACATAGCTATGCACAAAATAAAAATCAGAAGCATTTGGAATTTTTGAAAATATTTCCGATTCTCTATCGTAAATAACTTCATTCCAACCAACATGGGGAATGCGTAAAGAGCATCCAATCTTATCTAGCCGAATTACACTTCCAGGGATTAAATTTAGACCTTTAGTTTCTCCTCCCTCTTCCCCTCTGCTTGCAAGCATTTGCATTCCAAGGCAAATTCCAAGAAATGTCTTTCCAATTTGAACTACATCTTGAATCGCTTTTTCCCAACCAAAACTTCTAAGTCTTTCCATGCCCTCAGAAAAAGCGCCAACTCCAGGTAAAATAATCTTATGCGCATCGTAGAGTGAACTCGGATGCTCGGCTATAAATGGATCTGCTCCTATATCTTCTAATGCCCTCTTGACAGATGCCAGGTTTCCCATTCCATAATTGATAATAGCAACTTTCATAAATTATCGTAATTTAGTTTTTCAAGATTTCCATTTTTATCTTTTAGAAGAGCACCCGTAGCATCTCGTTTAAATATTTTCTTATTTGTGAAACGATCACAAATTTTTATAAATTCATCCACTGTTAAATCCAATGGTTCTAAAATATCTTTTAGCGGTTTACCAAGATATGTCCATGGAAATTTTCCATCGTGTTTTTTTACTATTTCAATTGCATCCTGGCGGGTAATGCGTCCTCTACGCAAATGAAGGCAGGCAATATCAGTTGTTCTACCAAAACCAAATTTTAGAAATTTGAAGTAATCATGAATTCCTGTTTGATGATTGTCTAAATTTTCATAATTCACCATAGAGCCTTCGACAGTTTCACTCAAACTAACAAAACCATTTGCCTGAGCAATAAGTGCATTTGACAACCCATCCCAGGGAATATAATGACCTAGAAAAAGACCAGTAACACCTACTCTTTGTAATTCTTCATCAGTAGGATATTGATAAGGCAAAAGGTGCTTAGCCGCAATTCCATAGGTTTCAGTTAAATCGGAAACGCGTAATCCCAATAATCCTCCGAACTCTTCCAACCATCTTCTTGTTAAAGTATTATTTTCTGCTGCCGCAGCAGGACCACCATATTCGTTTTGAGAATTTTCTCCCCAAACGAGAAGAGGAACATTGTATTGCACTGCTGCCCTTACTGGAATTGTAAAAATTCCAATATGCTCCGGCCAGGAAATATCACCAACTTCTGTTAGACCAATTCGGTTAAGTTTTGCTCGAATGATTGGGTTTGGAGAAAACTCTACGTAGTCCACTCCAAGTTTTTTTATGTTTTCAATGTTTTTTCTGCCAAGTTCCGACAAATCACAAGTAGTCGAAGTCACACAAAGTGGATTTAACCCTAATTGAAGCATTCGAATTACTTGATAAGTACTATCTTTTCCGCCGCTTACAGGAACAATACAATCCCAATTAGAACCATGTTTGCGGTATTTGTCTAACAATATTAAAAGTTCTTTGCCTCGTTTTTCCCAATCTACTTCTTTTCTTTTCTCGTAAGATCTACATGCATTACAAATGCCTTCTTCATCAAGATGAAGATCAGGCTTGGTATGGGGCATAACGCATCTTTTACAGTATTTTAACATATCAACCTCGTTTTTTCATTAAAAACCAAGTAATATCGTCCTGATGAAACTTATCTCTTTTATAAGCAAATCCATAATTTAATAGTTCTAGATCAGGATATTTTTCTAACATTTCACCTGCAAAATCACGCTTAAATAAACGGTTTTCATGACCTCTATAGGGAATTGAAACAGGAACAGGATTATAGTATTCGCAAACTAAAATGTATTTTCTAGAAGCCTGGTAAAGTTTTTCATAAACTGATGCTAGCATATCAGGATTAATATGAATTAAAACTCCTTTAATCAGTGCCAGATCAACTTGTTCTTTTACCTGATAGTCAAAAATCGAACCGGCAAAAACATTCTTTTCTCCAAGAAAATCAATCAATTGCTTAGCTGCCTCAGGATTTATTTCTATTCCAGATATATTCATACTTGGAAATAATAGTCGTAAAGCTCTTAAATTCATTCCAACATTAGCCCCGAATTCTAAACACGAGTCAATCTTGCTAATCTGATCCAAAGCTCTAACAAAAAAGTTTAAATTCGATGCCAAAATCTCTTTTGTCTCACTTCGTCGACTGTATTCTACGCCAAATGTTCCTGCCCAAAACTCTTCTTGCGGTGTTGCAAATTTCGATGTATTACTCATTCTTTTAGTGTCTCCAATTGTTTATAAATTATTTCAGCTCTAATCCAATCATCCTCATTATCAATATCCTGTACTCTCCAGCGAGGTATAATAATTGGCAAAGAGTGTATATCAAAGATTCTTTTTCCTTCTATCCAGGCTGAAGGTTTACCCCAATAAAATTGTCCCGCATCATGGAAGGCCAAAGGTAAATCTTGTGATCTAGTCGGAAAATACTCAGGAAAAAACATTTTTATTCCACCGTTTTCAGCCTGCCCAAATGCTCTAAATATTGGCGCAGCAAAATCAGTAACTGAAAAAGCATATTGCCAATCACTTGAGGCAAATGCATTGTATCCAGTAATCAAATCTTGTTCTCGAATAAAAGGAGCGGTCGCGTAAATACAACACACCGCAGATAATTGCCAATCTTGCTTTAGACACCAATTTGTTGCATGTGCGATTACTTCTGTAGTAGCCGCAAAATCATTTGATAGCTCTTCCGGTCGAACAAAAGGAGTTTCTGCTCCATATTCATTTGCAACTTCTGCAATTTCTCTATCATCTGTTGAAACCATAATTTTATCAAATAATCCTGATTTTCTAGCAACATCAATCGACCATGCAATCATTGGCTTTCCAGCAAAGCTTTTAATATTTTTCCTTGGAATTCGTTTGCTTCCTCCCCGCGCAGGAATCACGGCTATGTTCATAGGTTTCACTTCATTATCCTCAACTGTATTAAACTACTCTTTAATTAGTAAGATTTTCATTACAATAAAAAAGTAGTATGAATCCTTCAAGCAGGCTTGGTTATAATTGCTTGATCTAATTTTTCTGCTGACCGCAATAATTCTAAGTATTCAGAATCAATAAACTCATAGTTTTTCTGATACTTCTTCTGTATTCCAAAAAAATTTTCATATGAATCGAATACAAATTCAGTTGAGCTAAAACCTTCCGGTAGAATCAATAAGATATCTAATCCTTCCGTCATTTTTTTTACTCTAGCTCTATATTCTCTGGTATCTTTCTCATCTCCAGTAAACGGATCATAATCTCCATAAAAATGTCCTTGCATAGGTGGAACAGAAAGATAATCACATCCAAGTACAATAGCTTTCGAGAAACCTAAGTATTTTGCCAATCCAAACATCATATCGATCGATCCAGTACAGGTAGAAAAAACCCCAGCCAAGTCATAACTAGAAGAATATCTATCTCCAAAATGATGAAAATAATTTACATTTACTTTTCGACAAACAGAGGAGTAGAAATTTGTTATACTAATAATTGTAGTAATGTTTTGAAAGCGATGAAGAATTTTTTCAAATATAGGCTTCATTTTATTTTTTTGAAACCCTCGAGTTAATGGTCGCGCATTATAAAGTAGAGAATATAAAAAATAAGTTTCAGCAACAACAAAGTATTGAATGTTCAAACCCTCGATCCTCTTATCTATTAAAGAATAAGAACAAACAATTGCAGGAAAACGATTAGATATCTTTGATAAATCATAATATTTTAGAGAACTACCATTTCCTAATATAAAACACGTTTCTCCTTTATGTTTATTTTTTAATTTTTTATTCTTGAAAACTAAAAACTTATGTAAATACCAAAATGCGCCAAGTATTCTCTTGAAAATAAATGAAACTATACTCTTCATTTCTATTCTATCCCTAAAAAAGTGTCTGGAATCCAATGGGCGTTGAGAGTGTATTTACTATATCCTTTATTTGCTTCTCATTTAATCCCGGATACATGGGAATACTGATAGCTTGCGAATAATAGGATTCTGCCTCTGGAAAATTCTTTGGGTTAAATCCCATTTTTTCATAATAAGGTTGCCTATATACTGGAATGTAATGTAGATTAACTAAAATACCAGCACTCCTAAATCTCTCAAAAACTTCTTTATGAGTAGACCTGATTTCTTTTAACTTCAAACGAATGATATAAAGGTGAAATCCAGAATAACTGTCTGGATGTTGATATGGTTTTATGACAATATTATCATCTAATAATCTATTATAATGTTCTGCAATTGCATGTCTTTTACTTACAAATTCATCTAACCTGGATAGCTGGCTTACGCCTAACGCAGCTTGTATATCGGTCATCCTATAATTAAATCCTAATTCTAATTGTTGATAATACCATTGACCATCAGGGGCATGAGTCATTTCAGCGGGATTTCTTGTGATTCCATGACTTCTTAAACGATACATTTTTGCATTTAATTCTTTGTTGTTCGTGACAGCCATTCCTCCTTCCCCGGTGGTAATAATTTTCACAGGATGGAAACTGAAAACAGTAATGTCACTGTATTTACAATTTCCAATTGGCTCGCCTTTGTAAAGTCCACCGATTGCATGAGAAGCATCTTCTATTATTTTAAATCCATACTTATTAGATAATTCCTTAATTTTATCCATCTCGCAGGGTTGCCCTGCAAGGTGTACTGGAATTACAACCTTTGGTAAATTCCCATTTTTCTCTGCCGATATTAATTTTTCTTCTAATCTCGCTGGAGATAGATTATAAGTTTTTGGGTCAATGTCTACAAAGTCAACTTTAGCCCCGCAATACAATGCACAATTAGCACTTGCAACAAAAGTTATCGGGCTTGTCCAAACAATATCTCCCTCTCCTACGCCTAAAGCGAGACAAGCTATATGAAGAGCAGCTGTAGCAGAATTAACACAAGTTGCATATTCAACTTTACATTTTTCAGCAACTAATTGCTCGAATCTATTAATCATAGGACCTTGTGTCAAAAAATCTGACTTCAAAACTTCAGTCACCATGTCAATGTCTGCCTGGGAAATATCCTGTTTGCCGTAAGGAATCATCATATTTTTATTTTCCTATTTTTTAACTCTTCTTCTCATTTAAGAATAGCTCTTTATATGTTCCTATTCTAGAAATGTTTCCTTTTGAAAGTTCTATTATTTTATCGCATTCTTGCACTGTAGATAATCGATGCGCAATCATTATAACAGTTAAGTCGCGACCGAGTCCATTGATTGCTTCCATAACCGCTTTCTCTGTTTCATTATCGAGTGCACTTGTTGCCTCATCAAAAATAATCACTGTAGCATCTTTATAAAGAGCTCGGGCGATTCCTATTCTCTGTCTTTGACCACCGGATAATCGAATCCCTCTTTCTCCAACAAAAGTTTTATATCCATCTTTAAGCCCTTCGATATGCTTTGCAATTTGTGCTTTTTGTGCGGCTAACTTTACTTTGTCGTAATCGATCTCATCTACTGCAATTCCAAATGCAATATTCTCGGCTATTGTTGTATCAGATAAAAAAATATTTTGAGGAACATGAGATATGGTAGCTTGCCAGGACCTCATATTTTCAACTGAAATAGTTTCTCCATCAATCGATAATACTCCACTCGTTGGCTCTAACAATGCCATTAAAATATCAATCAATGTACTTTTTCCACTTCCGGTCTCACCAATAAAACCTACTCTACTTCCTTTCTCGATAATTAAATTCAAATGATTTAAAACAAAAGGACCATCACTATTGTATTGAAAGGAGCAATCTTTTAATTCTATTTTAGTTCGAAAATTCATTGGCTTTGCTTTAGGCAAATTCGCATATGCCGGTAAAGGTTGGTCTAGAAGTTCTAATACGTCTAACAGTAATTTGTCGTTAGAACGAATTGTTGCCCAGGCATAATATCCCTGTTGCAATACAGGCAATAATCTTTGTGCACCTAGAGCTAGTGCTCCAAGCATTGGAAGAGCAGAAGAGAGTCCGCCCTGTTTAATTGTAAAAAATGCAAAGGCAGCAATCAGCACCATACCCAAAGCCTCCATTGCATACCTAGGACTAGCAATTGTAAATCCATTCCCTGCCATTGCCTGACGTAGCTTTGAATCAGAAACTTTGTAAATCTGACAATACACAACCTGACTTCCATCTAAAAGAACATCTCTTATTCCGCCTAACCCTTCTTGTAAGGATTTAAAAACTTTATTACTTTCGCGGGAAATGATTTCTCCATTTTTCTTCAATCCATTTTTTGCAAGATAAGCGATTACTCCATATATTCCGCCAAAACTTAAAAATGAAGTCAACGCAATTGTAGGATTCATAGAAATGATTGCCACCAGAATAGATCCAATTATAAACAACGATCCCAAAAGATTCGTAATCGGTAGAATAATGGAATATACCAATCCATTTGCTTTGCCAGTAATGCCACTGATTACCTCACTGCTATTTCTTGAAACATGTACACTATAAGGCTGATAAAGAGTCTTTCTATATATTTCATTACTCAAATCAGCACCCGTTGCAAAGGATAATCGCATTGTTATCCAGACCAAAGAAATACGTATTACCCCTGCTAAAATAGCTGCTGATGCAAACAGAATTGTTACAGGAAGAAATAATTCATTCGCTGATTGAATGCCTACCCATATCAGTATAGGCTTAAATAGAGGATTATCGTAAATAGTCTCCGGACTTGTCAAAACACTTAAAAAAGGTAAAACAGCTCCGATACTCAAAACCTCTGTAAAAGAAGCAAATACGATTAGAAAAAACAAAAGTAGAAATTGACGATGCCTTTTTACTGATAAATGATTCCACAAGCGAACAAGAAGAGGTGAAATAAGATTGGAATTTATTTGAGGCATATATTGGTTATCTGTTAAACAAAATTAATTTTTAATTCAAATTAATTTGTAACTTTCATTGATTTCTTTACGATTAAGATAAACTCTAAAATAAAAACCCCGAATAGTCCAAGAACAAATGCGATCAAAGCTCCTACCAATATCGTTTTATTTGGAGTAAATTTTGACGTTGGTTGCGAATATTCAGTCTTTTGCGCCAGGCTCAAAATGCTCGAAGGAGTGGTTACAAAATTATTCCCATTTCCTTTTCCGCTATTATTTTCTCTAATAGTATTAAATAACTTTTCGTGTCTTTTTAAAACCGGCTCTAAAATTGCCGCATGAAATTCCTGGATTTCTTTTGCATATTTTTCTGTATTTTCTGAATTTGAAATTACAGTATGAACTTTAATCAAATTTCCCATTCGAAGTATTTCGTGCTCAATGTCTATCGGTATGTTTGGATTTTTCTTTTGTGCATGAATTTCTCTTATTTCGACCTCTATCGCCCCTAAAGGTTCAAATGTATAAGCAGGTGCCATATATCCAACAGAATAAAAACTACTGTATCTCACCATTTGTATAGGTTGACTTTTTTTTTGTTTGTAAGCAATCCCAACGGACACTAAAAATACAAAAGAAAAAATTGTTAAAAACCACCATTTTCTAAGCACGATGGTTTTGGCCATCTCCACAAAGGAGATATCATCTGTTATTATTTCATTTTGATTCATTTAATTTTCCTATACAGAATAAATAATTATTAGATTAAAGATTCGGAAGTTTCAAGCTCCCTGGTCAAATCCTCTATTTCTTTCTTTAAAAGTTCGTATTCTTGCATTTTTCTTTTTAAATAGCGAACGGTTAATTTCGCTTTTTCTTCAATACCAATGGGAGTTAGTAAATAGGCATAAGCCATTTTATTCTTATTATTTCGAAAGTTCTGAACTTTAATCCAGCCCTTCTCCATAAGTGCCTGTATGCAAAAATTTGTTTTTCCAAGGCTTACTCCCAGGTGAGTAGCCAATTCTCTTTGACTAATTCTGGGATTTTCTTCAATCGCCTTTAGGATTCTATGTCGAATATCATCAGATAGCATTTTATTTAGTAAAAGGGGTTTTAAACCATTAAATGAGGATTAAAAAGCGAATGTAGATAGCTTCGCCGCGTGAGTCACATATTAAGTTAATATGTTCAACTACTGAACATAAAAAAATAGGCTAGTATTATTAGCAAGTATTTTTCAGGCATTCCTATGAACGCTTTTAAATTTCCGCAGGGAACACAAGAGACAAAAAAAAGAAACTCCAAACAATTCAACATCTGTATCAAGTTGATTTTTCCATGCAGTTTGGTAGAGAGGAAAGTCGACTTCCACTCTTTCAAACTTCAGATTCTAATTCTTCGAGTCCGCGAGTTCCACTACTCTTTTTGCAATTGCCAGGGAAGCTGTAATTCCTGGAGATTCTATTCCCAATAGATTGACTAAACCTTTCATTCCATGCTCAGCTTCTGTTTGAATTAAAAAATCTGCAAACTTTTCATTGGGTCCGTGTAACTTGGGTCTAATGCCTGCATAAGCAGGTTGTAAATTTTCCAATTGAATCCACGGCAAATACCGCTTAACCGATTCGTAGAAATTTAAGCGCAAAGATTCGGGAACTTCATAATTTTCTCTATCAATCCAATGCACATCAGGACCAAAACGAACTTCTCCAGCTAAGTCTAAAGTCAAATGCACTCCCAATCCACCTATTTGTGGGAGTGGATAAATCAAATGGGAGATTTTTCTTTGAGATCTGTTTAAGGAAAAGTAATGTCCTTTTGCCATTCTAAATTCAGGAATTTTTTCTTGCGGATAATCTTGAATACACTCTAAAAGCCTAACCGCTCCTAATCCACAGGCATTGATAATTTTTTCTGTTGTAAATTCGGTTCCGTCGGATAGTAAAATTTGCCAGTGACTGCTAATGCGGCTTATTTGAACTGGTTCCTTATTAAATACCAAAATGCCTCCCGCTTTTTCTGCATCAGATAGATAGGCTGTCATTAGCTCTTTGGTGTCAACAATTCCAGTTTCACTACTATAAATGGCAGCAATTGCATTTAAATTCGGCTCAACTTTTTTTATTTCAGACTCTTCTAAAAAAGAAAGTCCTTCAACTCCATTTTGTTTTCCATTTTCAAAAAGAGTTTTGAGTTTTGAAATTTCACTTTCCTCTGTGGCTACTATTAATTTGCCAGTCTTTTTGTAAGAAACTTTTTTGTCTTCGCAATAGGGATACAATAATTTTCTACCCTCTATGCAGAGTTTTGTTTTAAGACTGTCTTTATTGTAATAAATTCCTGAATGGATTACTTCACTGTTCCTAGAACTAATTCCAGTCCCGAATTGGTTTTCTTTTTCTAAAATGTAAAATTCTTTTTTATGAGAAGCAAGCTCTCTTGCACAGGCAAGACCAATTACACCGGCTCCAAAAATCGTATACTCAGTATTAGCCTGCATTCAAATTTCTAGTCCTGGTATAAGTATTCCTCTTCAGGAACTTCATTTTCCAATGGCTCGTTTTTAAAATAATGAATTAAATCCCTGGCCGCACCTGACTCCATGGCAAGCCTACAATCAAAAGAACAAGAGCCCATATGCTCGGTTAATAAAATATTTTCTAATTCTATTAGCTTTCCCTTATATGGCTCGATTGCAAAGACATCTATCGCTGCACCTGCAATCCTGGAATTTTTTAATGCGTAATATAAATTATCCTCATTTATTAATTCCCCGCGAGCTGTATTAACTAAGAAAGAATCTCTTTTAAACATATTTAATTCTTTTTCGGTAATTAGATTTCGAGTCTTTGGGGTTAATGGCAAATGAAGAGAAATGATATCAGACTTTTTATAAATCTCTTCCTTCTCTACGATTCGGTATTCAATATTTTTTGGGTTTAAAATCTGCTCCAGTTCTTTTGATTTATCTTTTAAATCATTAACTAAAATAAGTTTTGGTCTAAACTCAGAGAGCAGGCGAATTACATTTAGACCCACTCTTCCTACCCCGATAATTCCAATCGTAGACTCTCCGAGTCTATGCCCGGTAAAGCGAGTCCACTCTCTCCTTCTAATTTCTCGATCCGCTTGATTAACCTTTCGCGTAACGTCAATCATAAGCCCAATGGTTAATTCTACTACCGCCATTGTAACTGCATCCGGAGTATAAGAAACTGTAATTCCTTTTTCTTTACATAGCTTTAGTGGAACTGAATCTAATCCAATCCCTACTCTTGCTATCATTTTTAAATTTTGATTTTTGTGAATAAGCGGTGTTAGATCCTCAGTTCCTGCAATGATTCCATCCACATCCTTTGCAAATTCTGCTACTTCTTCTGGTTTTAATTTTCTTCCGAGGCTACTTTTAATTATCTCCCAACCTGTTTTTGCTAATAAATCTAATGGCGTAGTATCATTTGCCCCAAAAGGAAAAGTAGAAATAAATATTTTAGGTTTTTTCATTTTTAAAGAGAATCACAATGCTAAGTCTTCTTTTCTGACTTCCATTAGAACGGTTCGATTGAGCATAGGAAGCTGCACTACTACATAGTATTGGTTTTTTACTTTTTCTATTTTTACTTTTCTTCCCGCGAAAGGTCCCTTTTTTATCTCTAAAACATTTCCCTTTCTTAATTTTGCTTCTTGTTCTATTTTAATTTTGTCAGGATATTCATCTAAAAAAATCTGAATCATTTCAATTACTTCGTCTTCAATGGGAGCGGGTTTTCCCATATATTGAACAAACTGAACCGAATTTGGTTCTTGTAAAACACGAAGGGAATCTTGCTGCATATCTATTTTTACAAAAATATAAGACGCAAAGAGTGGAGAGGAAATTATTTTATAGCGATCAGACCATTTTTTCTTTTCAGAAAGTAGTGGTAAATAGCATTCAATTGATTTTTTACCCAGAGCTTCTTGCAGTTTTTTTTCTCCGCGTGGCTTTGTATAAACTGCATACCATTTCAGAGTAGTTGATTTAGTTTCTGGAGAAGATTGAATTTTTTCTTGGATCATAAACAGATTTATCTTCTTTACTCTTGATTAGGCTTTCAGACAAATCTTAGAGTCAAATATTTTTTATTCAAAATTTAAAAAGCTTACATCATCATCTCTTCTATTCTTTCGCAAATATAATGATATAACATAATATGCATTTCTTGAATACGAGGTGTATGGTTAGAGGGAACTTCGATTAAAATATCACTGAGTCCGGCTAACTTTCCTCCACCCTTTCCTGTAAGAGCAATTGTTTTTACGCCCATTGATTTTGCCATTTCAACTGCACGAATAACGTTTTTAGAATTTCCACTCGTAGAAATTCCAAGGAGAATTCCACCTGACTTCCCGTATGCTTCTACTTGTCGTGCAAATATATCTTCGTAAGAATAATCATTTGCCCATGCGGTTATAACAGCGGGATTAGAAGATAGACAAATTACATTTAACGCTTTTCGTTCTTTTAAAAATCGTCCTACAAGTTCACCGGCTATATGCATGGAATCAGAGGCTGATCCCCCGTTGCCGCAAATTAGAAATGGATGATTTTCTTTTAGTGTATCAACAATTAATTTGGTTGCAGCCGTAACTTTGTTTTCTGTTTCTTCATCATGCAAAAGTATATTCAGTGAATTATAGGTTTCAATCAGTTGCTCTTTTAAACGTTTCATACTTGTAAACGTCAATTAGAGAATCATATTTGTAAAGAAAATAAATGAATTAATCACTTTTAAGAGCAAGCTCTTAGAGGAGATTGATTCATTGGGCGGCTGCCCAAACCCGCTTATTTACTATCCAATTTCCAGGCACCTTCCCAATTTTCTGGAACACCATGGACACTGTAATACTTCGCCCTCTCTAAATACAAAGACACTGCTGTATCCTTCGGGTCTTTCTTAAGTATATTTTTAAATATAATGGCAGAATCTTCAAACTTTTCCTCTAGATATAAATCTACTCCTGTTTCAAATTCTTTTTTGGTCGAGAGTTTTAACTCGATTATCCGCTCCGAATTTCCATTTAGAATTTCGTATATAATTACAGGTTTATTTTTGCCTTTTACTTTTACCTTATCTACCATTCTATAAAAGTATTTAGACGGATTGGAAATAGAATTCAAAGTATCTTCTGAAATTAAAATAGAAGCGGAGTAAGCCTTGGTTAGCCCCTCAATTCGAGATGCTAAATTTACAGCATCAGAAATAACTGTAAACTCAAATCTTTTTTCTTCCCCTATGATTCCAAGCATCGGAGCTCCTGTATGAATTCCGATTCCAATTTGAATTGGAATTCTCCCCCATTCCTTTCGCTTAACGTTTAACTTATGCACTTCATCGAGCATTTCAATCCCTGCGTCTACTGCATTCATCGCTGATTCAGGGAAGAGAGCCATGATAGCATCGCCAATGTATTTGTCGATAAATCCCCTATTCTTTCGAATCACAGGCCCTGTTACTTTTAAATAGGAATTTAGAAATCCAAAATTATCTTTTGGTGACATGGTTTCCGATATTGTGGTAAATGAGCGTATGTCGGAAAACAAAATAGACATATCCTGCTGCACAGAATCCCCTAAACCCACTTCGGTAATATGCTCTTTGTTTAAGAATTGAATAAAATCTTTTGGAACAAATTTTTGAAGAGATTTATTAATCATCGTCAAATTGAGATTAAACTCTTCTAACTGTTTGATTCTAGCTTTTTCGGAATCTTCGTATATCTTAGAGTTTTTTATCACTACTGAAATATGATTGGCAAATTTTTTTAGAGATTCTTTTTCTTCGCCCTTAAGAGAAATATTCGTATGATGGATTAAACTAAAAGCTCCGATGACTTCCCCCGCAATACTAATCGGCATTAAAAAAGCAGACTGAATCGAATGATTGGTATCTGTCTCATCAAAAATATTTTTATTCTGATAGACTCCTATTTCGTTATTTACTATGCACTGAGAAATAAGACCAATGTTTGTTGTTAAAGAATACGAAGCACCAATGTAGGATTCCACTATCGAATCAAAAATAGGTGTGGAAATAAATTTTTCATTCTTACATCTAGATTTATCCTGGCTAACAAGCGTTAGACAACATCCCTCAAAACCATAACTACTTTTAATATGTTCAAATATACTTCCAAACACAATATCAAAATCTAGTGACATACTGATTTGCCTGGAGATTTCGTTTAGATTTTCAATTTCTGTTTTTGCTTTTTTTACTTTATTTTGAAGACCGTCACTTATCTTAATTAATTTCTTGTCCTGGTTTAAAAGCTTTCGATAGCTATCAAGTAGAGATTTGTATTCTTCAAGAAGTGGGTTTCCGGCAAATTTTTCTTCTTTTACAATTGAGTTTGCCTTTTTTAAAATTGTTTCTTCTGTGCTAAATAAATCTTCGCTAGAATTGGATTCGTTCATAGTTGCTGCCTACTTTATTTACAAATTCAATCTTCACTAGTATCTAATTTTTGCTTTAGCTCTTCGAGTGCTTTTTTTGTATCCTGTTTCGAAGTTATCTTTTTAGATTTGGAATACTCTTTTAAGAATTGTAAATCCCCATCCCCTCGGACTTTATAACCTTTGAGTAAATCCAACACTTGAAATCTCTGCGTTGTGCTTAGACCTAAATCTTCACTTAAATCTTCAAAAATTCTAAATTCATTTGAATCTAAAACTTCAGTATCACTTGCAGCTGCTGATTGTTTTTTTCTAGATTGATTTAATACTGTTATGATGTGTGGAATATTTTTTTCTACGATACTTTGAATAAATGCACCGGTAAACTTTTCTCCACTCAAATGATCTGAAACAACTTTTAAAATAATTATATTATGGGATAAAACAAATGTATTTGCCGCCTCATAAAATCCTGATACTTCCATATCAACTAGACCAGCAGTCGAGGGAGCTGGATTTGATTTGGATTTGATTACAGGTTTCTCGTGAGTAAAAATTGCTTCTTCAGGAAGTAAATGACTAAAAAGAATCTCCGGATAATAAGTCTTACCCGAATTCAAATCTTCTATTTTATTTATCAAAAAGATTTGTCCGCTTTTGTGTTTCTCTAAACCCGATCCACAAATTCCAAAATTTAATATTTTGTCTGATTTTTTGGGAGGCTCCTTCAAAAGTAAATAAGTGGTTGCAACGGCTGATTTTAATTTGCCGGTTCCAGAAACAATTAGCTTAATCATATCATTTCGATACAAATCAAACTTTGTATGAGACAAATCTTTTTTTAATTTAAAATGTTGAATGAGTGGAATTGCTTCCTGTGCTAGAGCTGTTACAATGTATATCATTTTAGTGGATTCCTTCTCTTTTTAAATCTCTGCCCATTAAATCTCGAACTACATCTTTAGGCGATTTATCTTCGTAGAGCATTTTATAAACTTCTTCTGTGATTGGCATTGATACTCCTAATTTTTTAGCGAGATCGTAAGCACTCTTTGTAGTCTTAACACCTTCTGCCACTTCATTCATTTCGGATAAAATATCGGCTAACTTCATCCCCTGTCCTAGTTTAATTCCAACTGTGCGGTTACGAGATAAATCCCCACAACAAGTTAAAACTAAATCACCAATTCCAGAAGGTCCTAAAAATGTCATCGGGTCTGCGCCTTTTTTTACTCCCAAGCGGGTAATTTCATTTAACCCACGTGTGATAACTGCGGCTCTTGAATTTTGCCCCTGCCCGAGTCCATCTACTACTCCCGCAGCAATTGCGATTACATTTTTCAAAGATCCACCGAGTTCGACTCCAACCACATCCGGAGTCCAGTAAGTTCTAAAGTAAGTAAAACTAAAAATTTCTTGGACTGTTTTTGCTGTGCCTTCATTTTTAGAAGCAATGCTTACAACTGTAGGAACTCGATTGATAATTTCTTTAGCAAAGCTTGGTCCTGAAAGATAACTTAAATTTTTATGCAACCGACCTGGGAGCTCTGACTCAAATATCTCTGAAACCATTCTTAGTGTTTCGTTTTCGATTCCTTTTGTGGCAGATACTATAGGTGTATTTGGTGAAAGTAAATCTTTAATCTTGTGAATAATCTCAGATAAAACATGAGAAGGTGGAGCTGATAGAATTAAACTTTTATCTCTAACTACTTCTTCTAGACTAGTGCTTGCGCAAAGTTTTTCGGGTAGAGTTAAATCAGAAAGATGCTTACGATTTTTATGCTCTTTATTAATGCCTTCTGCTTGCTCAGGAGATCTTGTCCACATAAGAACATCATATCCCTTATCCGCAAGAAGACTACCCAGCGCCGTCCCAAAACTTCCAGAACCAATCAAACCTATTTTCATAATTCCCCTTCTCTGATTATCGTATTAAGTCTAAGGCAAATAAAATTACAATCGAAATTTTCGATTTTACAAAGTGTTTTGCAACCGGAGTGCGTAAGTGTTTAAATTACACTTTGCCAACTAATGCTTACCTAAAAAATCCGTAAGCGATGCTATTTCTTGCGGAGTATTAATAGATAAATCACAAGCAATGGCAAATTCTTTTTGTGTTGGTTTGATTGATTTAATTACGCCACGAACAAATTTTCTATGACCGGACTTTGACTTTAAATCAAAAATAATAATTCCGCCCATCGAAAAAATTCTACTCGCAAGTCTTGTGAGGGGGTGAAGAAAACGAATTGTATTTGGATTTGCTTCAATGACGTTACAATTTTCTCTGGATTCTTCAAAGACACCAGAAGTGTGAATGTCTTTAATTATTGAGGAGGCAACTAACTTAAATGTATTAAAAGAATTTGAATCAAGTCTTGTTGAATGCATTGCATGAACATATCCTATCATAATAAAGTTTTTATATTTAATAGGAACACAAATTTCAGATTTATATTTATCTAAAAAATTGCTAGATTTAGTTATCGAATAATAATCATTAAACGGAACAAATTCCGGACGAACTAATTCTGGCTGGGAAATATTCGGAATAAAGATCGGCTTCTCGTGAGAATTCATCAAGCGCATACGACTATTCATCCGCTCATTGATATATACTTCAAAAAAATCAAACATAAAATTTACTTTTGGTGCTCGTTTGATTAGTTGAGAAATTCTATCATCGTTTAATGATTTAAAAATATCATTTTGATTTATAATATTAGAAGCTGTAAATAAATTTGGCTCCGTTTCAGCTAAAATATCCTTAATTAAAATCTTAAGAGGCTGAAGCATTGAGTTACCGAGTTCATCCACCCCAATTTCTAAAAACGTGCTTACAAAAATATTATCTTTACTTCGCATTGTAAGCACTCTTTCTCTTGTATGCGTATTTGATTTCGGAGTTCTTACAGTAACAACTTGCGGTTTACTATCAATTACCTTTACTGGTATATCTTCCCCGTCTACTTCCATATATACAGGTGTAACTCGATACAAGGAATCAATAAGTTGATGAATACTTTTGGGGTCAGTGACTTCTTTATTCATAATTACTCAGTATTTTTTTCTAAGTTTTCTAGTCAAATTTCTTCTAATCTTAGTAAGAAATTATTTCAAAAGTGAATTCAAAAGATTACCACCGATGAACACCGATAAATGATTCGATAAAATAAGATTTTGATCTAATTCAAAACTTTGAATTTTAAAACCACATTGAATCGTTTTACCAAGTGTATCAGAGAGATTGGTGGTAATCTTAAAATATTTTCATAGAGTTGAAGTTTATCTTCGAATCCATTTATAACCTTTAAATAAGAGATATCCCACGAATGCGATAGGCAATATCCAAACAAAATAATACGTTAGCTCTAATAGAAAATTAGAAGCGTTAACCAGAGCATCTTTGTAATTTGGGAGTTGAATCTTTGCTGGCAATTCTTTTCCGGAGATGGAAATATTTACCTTAGCCCAGGCTACATGATCTTTAATTTTCCAGGATTCTAGCTTTGCCGAGTCAGCAGTGTCTTCGCTTCTTTCGAGTGCTTCCTCTCTGTCTTTCCAATTCCAGGTTTCCGCAGAACCCTTATTAGCCGCTTTTGATCGTCGAATCATGCGAAGAGCTTCTCGACTCAGTTTTATTTTTTGTAATTCATTGTGCTCAGTCCAGTCTTGTGTATGAATATTCTCGTAAGTAAGCTGTCCGATTTTATCCATTTGCAAAAGTGTATCATACATAGCAGTAACTGGAATTTGAACCTGGAGACTCATACTCTCGTATCCACCCGAAACATTTGTCTGCGCACTTGCAATATAAGACTCTTTTTTCACAACACTCAAAACTGTCGCTCTTGCTTTTTCAATGCTTTCCACTTTGTAATTGAGTTGAATTGTATATTCCAATAATCTTGACCTGGCTGCCTCCGAAATTGGATCAAGCGGCTTTTCTATTATACCGTCATTTTCTTTTACTTCGCCTTTTGATTCCCGTCTACTTCTTTCTCCACCCGACTCCTCATCCGCTTCATCTTTCTTGTCCGCAAAACTATCGTTATCCGCAAGCTGTTGATTCATTTTTGGAGCAGCTGCTGGGGTATTACTGGATTCTGTGCTTACAGACTCTTTTTTGCTGCAATTTAAGATTAAAGAAAGAAGTAAGATTATGGTTAAAAGATATTTCATTTTATCTCCTTATAAATCATTGACGATCGTATTGTGGTAGAACAGGCATCCTTGCCTGTTTCATGGACAGGCAGGGATGCCTGTCCTACCATTTAATATTCCTTATTCACTTTAGCAGGGATGACATCTACACAACTACAAGATTCACTAATTTTTCTTTTACGTAAATCTCTTTTTTAATTGTTTTTCCGTCGAGGAAAGGAATTACCTTTTCGATTTTCTTGGCTTCTGCGATTGCTTCTGATTCTGAAATTGTTTTAGAAGCGGAAAATTCGCCGCGAAGTTTGCCATTTACCTGGACTACAATAGTAATTGTGTCCTCTACAAGATACTCGGAGTTATGCGCAGGAAATGGTTCATAAGAAAGTGTAGTGGATTTTCCAAGCTTAGCCCAGAGCTCTTCTGCAATATGTGGAGCAAAAGGAGCTAGTATTAAAACGAAAGGCTCTAAAACTTTTCGTGGTCGTGTAGTCTTGGGAGTCATATCATTTACAAAAATCATCATCTGAGCAATCGCAGTGTTAAATGTAAAGTTTTCAATCCCCTCTTCTACTTTCTTAATGGTTCTATGTAAACTTTTTAATTGCTCGATATCAGGCTCTAAATCATCTACTTGAAAATTCTCTCCGTCTTTGCCATGAAAGAGTCTCCAGACTCGATTGAGAAAACGGAAAATTCCTTCTGCTCCTTTAGTGCTCCATGGCTTGACCATATCAAAAGGTCCCATAAACATTTCAAAAAGACGAAGACTGTCCGCTCCAAATTCTTTTACAACATCGTCTGGATTCACAACGTTACCGAGGGATTTGGACATTTTCTTTTTGTCTTCTCCAAGAATTAAACCCTGGTGCAAAAGTTTTTTAAATGGCTCGGGTGTGGAAACAACATCTAAATCGTATAAAATTTTATGCCAGAAACGAGAATATAAAAGATGTAAGACTGCGTGCTCTGCTCCACCCACATACAAATCAACAGACATCCATTTTTTTTCTAAGCCTTTATCACAAATTGCATTTTCGTTTTTAGGATCGATGTAACGTAAATAATACCAGCAAGATCCCGCCCATTGCGGCATAGTGTTGGTCTCTCTTCTACCTTTTCCGAATCGTTCGTGTTTGTATTCCAACCATTCTTTAGCATTGGCTAACGGTGATTCGCCTGTCCCGGAAGGAGCAAATTCCTTTAAATCAGGTAAAGTAAGTGGAAGTTCTGATTCGGGGATATCTTTTGTAAACCCTGCTTCGTAGTGAACGAGTGGAATCGGCTCACCCCAATAACGTTGTCTGGCAAATAGCCAATCTCTTAGCTTGTATTGTGTTTTTTTCTTTCCTGCTTTTCTTGCATCAATCCAGTTGGATACTTTGATGAAAGCTTCGAAATAGGTAAGACCATTGATATTGAGTAATTCAGAAAATGAATTGATACAAGTAGAATCTTTGGAATCAAAACTTTCTGTTTCAGGTGCAGGTCCTGCAATCACCTGTTTAATTGGAAGATTAAATTTTTTAGCAAATGCAAAGTCACGACTATCATGAGCCGGAACAGCCATGATTGCTCCCGTTCCGTACGTTGCCAAAACGTAATCAGAAATCCAAACTGGAATTTTTGTTTCTTCACCAACCGGACTTAAAACATAAGAACCAATGAAGACTCCTGTCTTGTCTTTTGACATTTCGGTTCTGTCCATTTCACTTTTTAAAGATGCAGCTCTTTTATAATCTTCTACTGCTTTTTTATTTTCAGGAGTTGTGAGTTTATCAACTAATGGATGCTCCGGTGCAAGAACTAAATAAGTTGCTCCAAAAATCGTATCGGGACGAGTGGTGTATACCGTTATCCGCTCTCCGGATTCAGTAATGAAATCAATTTCAAGACCTTCACTTTTTCCAATCCAATTTCTTTGCATTTCTAAAGTAGACTGAGGCCATGATACTAAGTTAAGATCATCCAAAAGTCTTTCTGCATAGGCTGTAATCCGCATCATGTATTGACGCATTGGTTTACGAACTACCGAATAACCTTTGTTAGTCCACTCTTCGACTTCTTCATTTGCGAGAACTGTTCCGAGTGCCTCACACCAGTTGACTGGAATTTCGGCTTGATAAACTAAACGAAAATCGGATAGGACTTTTTCTTTTTCAGAAAGTGGCATGTTAATCCAATCATCTTTTGTAAATTTGTTCGGATAACCGGTATCAGCCGTTCCATCGGCTTCAAATCTTTTGATGAGCTCCATGATTGGGCGAGCTTTGTTGACTCTCTTATCATAGTAGGAATTATAGACTTTTAAAAAAATCCATTGCGTCCATTTAAAGTAATCAGAATCAGTTGTGGAAATTTCTCTAGACCAATCATAAGAAAGTCCGAGCATTTTAATTTGTCTTCTAAAATTATCAATATTGTTTTTGGTAGTTACACTTGGATGAATTCCAGTCTGCATCGCATAGCGCTCTGCCGGAAGTCCAAATGCATCCCATCCCATTGGATGAAGTACTTCAAAACCTTTCATCCTTTTGTAACGGGAAACTATATCTGTTGCAGTATAACCTTCTGGATGTCCAACATGAAGTCCAGCACCACTTGGATAAGGGAACATATCCAGGCAGTAAAATTTTTCTTTGTTACTATTTATATTAGTACGAAATGTCTCATGAGCTTCCCAATACTCTTGCCACTTTTTTTCTATTTCATTAAAAGGATAATCCACGGTTATACCATTTCTGTACAAGTGCCCGAAAAGGAAATTATTTTCTTACAGAGTCTATTACTTTTACTAACCTCTTAAATGCTTTAGATAAACATGCTTTACAAAGTTTTTGCTGGTATAATTTTTTTTCCATTTTAAAGCAACCAGAACATTTGTATAAAATTTCAATTTCTATTTTTGTATCTTTATTAAAAATCGATTCTTCTTCGTGTAATATCTTCATAGGCTTCTCTGTCATATATATATTTTTTTTACAGTGTGTCAATAACGTAGTCAATAACATCTACTCAAAAGGACAAATCCAATTGAGGTAGGGATTACGTTGTATTTTTTTATTCTTAAAGAGTCAAAAATAATATTAATTTAGAGAGAAAAAAAATATAAAATTTTTTTTTATTTAGAGAATTTTGTTAATAGAACAGGAATGAAAATTATTTTTTAAATTTTAAGTTTATAATATAGATTTTTATTTTTTTCATTATAATTTAATCATTTTTTTTATATTTTATATAACCTTGATTTTATTAATTCATTTTACATTAGAATATTCTAATATACTAATGCAGCGGATAATGAAAAGTATCTTTAGGAGGTATAAAAAAGCCTTTCTATTCATTTTTAGGTAACAGAAAATATTCTTTTTAGCTATCACCAATAGATTTTTTAGGCTCTACTGTGTAAAAATTTCAAAAATATCTGCACATTTTTTCAATTTAAAGTCCTAATTTCTTAAATGAGCTTCTTAATTCAATTCAAACCTGCTAGTAAAGCATCTTATTTAGCTCTTGGATTTCTTTTTTTTACACTCGCTCGAAAGTTTTCTTATCAAAATAGTATACTCTTAACAGTATTTTCTCTTATCTTACTAAGTTATTACTGCGGCTATAGTAGAGTATGCGCAATATTCATTGGATTTTTGCTTGGTTTTCTTCATAATTTTTATTTTCAATCAAATAAAGAGGAAATAATCGTTCACAACAAGAGTTTTGAACTCTTAAATACCAAAGCAAATTGGAAAATTAGTTTTCAAAAAGAAATAAAAAGAAATTTTTATGAGACTAAATTTCAATCAGAGCAAATAGAATTTATAATTATCACTAAAAGAACGAAAAAAGAAATTTATCTACCTACTTTTGTATGTGATTCTAAATTTGTTTACACAAAAGAAGTGCCTTCCACTGAAGAATTTTTTCAATTCTTAAAACCATACTCCTACTCTTACATTCAAATCAAAGAAAGTAAATGCAATAGAATTTCAGAAGAAATTAATCCAAAAAAACTAATACGAAAACAAATAGAACAAGTATTAGAGCGAGCAAAGATTACGGACTATGCAAACGATATAGCAATGGGACTTTTTTTTGGAGATGCAAATTATTTGGACAACGAATTCAAAGAAAAAGTAAGGCAGGGAGGTGTTTTACATCTATTTGCAGCTTCTGGTTTGCATATTGGTGTATTTATTGGTTTTATTTATTTTTTTTCTAAACGAATTTGGTTTTTTAATTTCTATACAGAAAGAATTTTCCCTTTGCTAATTGCCTTTTCTTATCTGTATATTTTAGATTTTCCAGTTTCTCTTCTAAGAGCTTATATCTTTACAAGTTTACTTGTCCTCGGAAGTTTATTTTTTCGAAAAATAAAACCAATAGATCTAATTTTAATTTCATCTTCTATCATTTTACTAATTGATAGAGAAAGTTTTTTAACTCTTTCCTTTAATCTTTCCTATTCTGCTGTTTGTGGAATTCTCTTTTTGAAAAATTATTTAGATAAACTTATTTTTTTAGCAAAGAAGAATTTTTTAACAGAGAACTTTACAATTTCCATTGCTGCAAGTCTTGGGACTTATCCAATCCTTCTTATTTATTTCAAAACTTTTAGCTTTGGATCTATTTTTTTAAATTTAATTTTAGTTCCGCTCACTTCCCTTTTACTTCCCCTACTTTATATTTGCCTTTGTCTGCAAATTCTTTTTGAATTTATATTAAACCAGGCTTCGATTCATTCATCTAATTTTATTTTACAGATTAATTCTGGTATTGATTTATTTTTTTCTGTGATTTACTATGTATTGGAAATACTTTGGGTCTATGCAGAGTTACTTCTAAGAAGTCTTGCCTATTTATCAGAAAATCTTTCCATTCAGCTAGGATTCTATCGAAGTGTAGAAAATTCTTTTTCTTTTCATATTGGAATTTATTTTGTATTAATACTTTTGCTATCGATTGGATTTATAATTTTAGAATTAGATTTGTTTTCAAAGAAAAATAAAAAAAGAAAAGTCTTTATCTATTTTTTTTCTCTTTTATATTTTTTACTCATCGCTTCTTTTTTTTACTTTGGCTTTATTTTATACCCAGAAGAGAAATCAGACAATACAAATTTTCAATCTATATCAGCGTCTTCTGATTATTATTTAGTGAAGGAAGGCAATCAAATTTATTTAGGTGGGTCTTGTAAATACAATGCATTTAAAATACAAAAATTATTAAAAGAAATTTGTTTAGAGACAACGAAAGAAATTTATTTGGAAGAAGAATCCTGTTTGTCCCTTGGGCTTCATTGCCAGAGTAAATCTAATAAGGCAAATGTTTACTCTTCTAAAAAATGGATTGACTGGGAAAAAAAATATTCAACACTTCATTCAGATAAAAATGCATCGAAACGAAATTTTAAAAACTTACTCCTATTTTATCCTCATATAGATTCTCTCTCCCAATTACAAAAATTTTCAAAAGATTCAAGTGAAAATGGTAGAATCTTACTTTTGTTTGCCTACAAACTGAAGGACAATGCAAAAGATTGGAATTCAAATAAAAACTTACTTGGAATAAATCCCAACTGGAATTTTATAACACCAGATGAGTTATGAATATCCTTATTACAGCATTTCTAAGATTCGAAGTTTCATGGACGAGAGAAATGCAAATCCTCTCAAGAAATGGGGACAAAATTTTATTATAGACCCCAATACTTTGGATTTTATAATTTCTTCCATTCCAAAAGAATCAATTTCCGATAGTGATTCCATCGCAGAGATTGGAATAGGCTTAGGTGCACTCACTCATAAACTTGCACTTATTGGGAAAAAACTTTTTCTATTTGAAATAGATCCTGTATATGTAGAAAATTTAATAGCGATGGAATACTTCAACAGCGCAAACACTGTATTATTCGAAGGAGATGTATTAAAAACAATTTCCAACTTACAAGAAGAAAAAGTTTTTTTAACAGGAAACCTTCCCTACTATATCACAAGTGAAATTCTTACAACTTGCTTAAAAACGATTCCTCGGCTTACCGGAGCGATCTTCATGGTCCAAAAGGAATTTGCGGACAGAATCTGTAATGAAATTTCTTCGCTTTCTATTTTTGTTTCAGCGTTTGGAAAATTTTCTTATCTTAAAAAAATCCCTCCTACCTGCTTTTATCCAAAGCCAGATGCCAGCTCTGCTCTCATTCGTTTTACTCCATCGAGTGCAAGTTACACAAAATCACAAATTGAAAAATTAGAGCTGCTTTTAAAAACATTTTTTTGGGGAAAAAGAAAAACAATTAATAAGTCAATCGCAGAAGCTCCATTTTTGGATGCAAAAGAGTTTAATAGTGATTATCCAAACCTCAGGCAGGAAATTCTAGATTCACTGGAAAAAAATAAAATTGAACTACGTTTACGTCCGGAAGAATTAAAAGTAGAAGACTACCATAGAATTATAAAAAGCCTGGCTTGAAGAGAATTATTCCGAAAGCACATTTCCTTTTTTCTCATAGATATAAGTTTCCAAAATTTTCATATCACCTGGGTTAGATGAAAAAAAGTTTACACCCAGTTTATATCCATCATCGGAAACAATATAACGAATAATTTCTCCATTGATTTCAAGTTTATGTTTTCCCATTGGAATATACATCTTAATACTGGAATGCTTTTTTAAGTATTGAAATAAATTCTCATCAGAGATTTCAAAGAGTAATCCGCTAATACTGATATCTACAATTCTAGTGTTCGTATAAATCTCATTAAAAGTATTTCCCTTGATTGCAATTTTTGTAAGCCCATAACTAAAAATTTCAGTCATCTCATGTATGTATTCCAAATTTGATTTGGTCAACATATGCTTGTCCATGGCTGTGCTATAAACTTTTATATGCCCGATCACTCGATCAAACATTGTTATCGGGGAAATGATATAAGAAACCATGAAAGCACGATTTTCTTTTTTTTGCATAACCTCAAAAAACTTTCTCGCCTGAAATTCACCAACGTCTTTTATTTTTTCCTGATACACTTCAAAAAAAGTTTTATAATACTTTGATTTTAAATCTTCAATATAAGTATCTACATCAGCGCAATCAGAAATGTAGATTGTTTTATTATCTTTTGAAAGAGTATTCTTTATGAAGTCATGTCCATCGCCCATTTTATAAATTACTAATTCATATTCATCTGAAACTTTTCGGATGTAATCAGTAACAATCATGTTCATTAATTTTAAATTTGGAACATCAAACTTTATCTCGCGAAACAAATGCGTAAACTGTCTTTCGGCATGAATATTATCCCCGCTCACATAACGTCCGCCTTTAAAGGATTTAAATAAAATAATAAAATCCATAAACAAATCATCGCAAGCAACACGACGGTATTGCCTCATTTCCGCCGATTGTAGCTCTGTTGGAAGTTTTATTTTAACGATCGAGCTGCGAATGTCTTCAATGATAACTTCAAATATATAAAGAACATTTATAATTTCAAATTTGATCTTAGCTCTTCTAGAGCTTGCCTCTGAGAAATCAGGAACGTTGAGTTCAACAAAATCCTGAAGAACATTGTGAACTACAACTGACATCATTCGATCATCATATTCGAAAACGAACTCTGTATTATCAAACCTTAAATAGTAAAACAAGTGTTTAATTAAATTAACATCTGTTCCAATTATAGTTTCCCCATAGATTGTATCCATTAGGGTGATGAGTTCTTGCATCGAATCTGTTCTGCCGACTGCCATAAATTAAATATCGTCACTTTTTATCAGAAAGAGCAAATTACAATTTGCAAAATATAGAGTTTTTTTGCATTGTCAACAAGAGTCATTTGCCAAATCAGAAGGGGAATTATATATGCAATACTTGGAAACAGAAACGATAGAGCTCGATTCAGTTAAAATTGAAATGCTCTACCTAAATCACGAAGAGACTAGAAATTCTATGACATGGGAGATGGGTCAAGAATTTTATAATTATATCCAAACTCTCAAAAACCGGGATCCGCTTCCACGTTGCTTAATTATTTCTGGAAGAAACAATGTATTTTCTTCCGGAGGAAATCTTAGTTTTCTAAAATCCTTTCACGAAAAGACTTTTGAAGAAAATAGAAAAGATATGTTTACTTTTTATAATTTTTTTCTGTCCGTTCGCACCCTTCCTTTTCCAGTTGTAGCAGCTGTAAATGGTCATGCAATTGGAGCTGCTCTGTCATTAGCCTTTGCTTGCGACTTACGTGTATTCTCCATGGAAAGTAAATATTCTTTTAACTTTGTTAAATTAGGAATTCACCCTGGAATGGGCTCTTCTTACTTAGTAAAAGAATTATTTGGATTAGACAGAGCAAATTACTTACTCATGTTAGGAGAAATTCTAACAGGACAGGAAGCATTTAGAATGGGGCTTTGTCATGATGTAGTTCCATTTGATGATGTAATCAGAAGAGCCACTGAATTAGCAATCAATCTAAGTGAAAGTGGTCCACTCGCACTTCGCTTACTAAAGAAAAATTCAAGTAATTACGAAGAGTTGCAGGCTGCTCTTCGTAAAGAAGCCGAAGCACAAGCGCAAAACTTTCTTTCTAAAGATTTTATAGAAAGTCTCAAAGCAATCGAAGAAAAACGAAAAGCAATCTTTCGAGACCTTTAATGAAATGCAGCTACTAAGGATTTACCTCTGTAGCTGCTCTTTTAATTTCTGTGGATAAATCAATCATTTGGTATTCTTTCACAGAAGCAATCCAGAGATAAGGGATTCCCAAAGCCAACCATCCTAAAAATAATACCGGTAAAGAAGGTGTAACCTCCATATGCACTTTTGCAATGGGCTTTCCTTCTTTTAAAAAAGTTAGGTATCTATCTTCAAAAATAAAATTAGATATAGTCATTGTAAATTCAGAACTTTTCCCCACTGTCTTATTTTTCCAAACAGTTTCGATATTGGCTGCTTCTTTTGCGGGAAGCAATTTGATATTAGTCGTTGATGAGCATTTAATCAGAAATAAAAAAGAAATAATCGTTAAGAAGCTTATAAGTTTTTTCATTCCTTAAGGTTTTAAGTTTAAGAAATGTATGTCAAGAAATTTTAAAAAAGGGATTGTGCAAATTGCTTTGCACAATCTCAACAAAAAAGGGGTTATTAATCAGAGACTATTCTGCCTTAACTTCAATCTTAGTTGTATTTGGTTTTATCTTAGCGAGCTGAAGAGTCAATCTTCCATTCTTCATAACTGCTTTTGATTTATCTAAATCAATTGGCTTATTCACATTAAATTTTCTTAAATAGTCACCGGTCTTAAATCCAATGTAGGAGCCTTCAAATCCATCTGGAACAGAATAAGAACTTCTTCCTTCGACAACCAATACTTCTTTATCATAGGAAATATCTACAGACTTTTCGTCTACTCCTGGCATATCGAATACAATCTTTGTTTCTTCTGCCGATTCATAGATATTCACTGCCGGTGTGATATAGCGTCGATTCAATCGCTCTACTTCCGTTTTTTTGGTTTCTTGTTTTTCTAACTCTTGTTGTAACATATTATTTCTCCTTAGTTCTCAATTTGAACAGAAATCTTTTTAGGCTTATCAGCTTCTGCTTTTGGAAGCTTCACACTTAAAATTCCATTTTTAAACTTAGCATCCACTTTATTCGAATCTACTCGGAATGGGAGTTCAATCGTTCTATCAAAGTCTCTGTTTTCAATTTCTTGTCTATGGGTTTCATAGCCTTCAAGACCTTCTGTTTTTTTACTGATTCCTTTGATTTGAACTTTGTTTTCGATAATTAAAAGCTCAATGGATGAAGGATCAAAGCCTGGAACTAGCGCAGTCAACAAAACATCATCCTGATTTAAATAAACATTTACAGGTGGATTGTGAAAACCACGAGTTGCGCCTCCTCCGGAGAAGAAACCTCCAGAAAGCTCATCGTGAAGCCTATCCAACTCATTCCATAAGGAAGAACCACGTCCATTTCGTTCAATTACATTCAGTAGCATAGAAATTTCTCCTTTTAGCACTCTCTATTACCGAGTGCCAGCATTTTTTAGCACTCATATATATAGAGTGCTAAAATACAAAAAAGTTCGCACGATTATTTTGAAAATAAAATTTTTTTTTAGAAAAAAGGGAATAATTTTAGGAAAAAAACGAAAAAAACAGGGTCAAGTTCTGCCACCGACAAACATCAAGCGGTATAAAGCGATATGATAATACTTCAATACTTGCGATTTTAGATAAATCCATATCGTTCTTTATCGTTCCTTTATCCGTGTCCATCGGTGGTAATCAGTTTCTAATACTGAATGCCAAAAAAGCCTTTTTAAAGCTCTTTTACATTATTAATTGTCGCTTCGAGTTTTCCTTCTTTGCTTTTTTGAACAAAAGTATCAAAGCGAAAAATAGCATTCACTAGAATATCATCGATTAGTTTAATTACATGAATTTTTGCTTCTGACGGCATATCCTTGTAAGACTCAACTTGCGGAAATCCTTTTACTTTGCTTTCAAAGCGATCTACCGAAATTTTTATTTCAGAAAAATTTGCCGGCTCAAATGTAAGAGTTCGTATGACTGAATTTAAATCATTTTTTAAATTTCTCTTACTAGAAATTATTTTTAATTCTTTTACTTTATGATCCTGGAAAGAAATTTCAATCGTTCTTGAAGATACAATGGGAGGATTTGTATCTTGGTGTAAAATAGGAACCTCATCTTTAATTACAATTTTATTTAAAAGACTTTGATTGATTTCAGCCACTTTCATTTGCAATTTTTCAAGCGATGCAATTTTTTTTAGAACATTTTTTTCGTGCATAGAAATAGTAGATTGCAATCCCGTTGCATAGGCTCCATTACTAAAAGAATCATCAGCAGCAAGCTCTGGATGTGGTTTTTTCTCACTAGTTGGATTTGATTGAGAATAAATTGCATTTGTCAGAATTAGAGAGAAAATAAAACAAAATAAATTTCGCACAGAAGGCTCCTTTCATAGCTAATAGTCATTAACCCACAAACAATAGGAAAATATTTTTTAGATTCAATGTAAATAGCTTCGTCAATCAAATCAAATAATGTTAATAAAAAACTAAATCAAAAGATAGCTTTATTACATCTATATTCTATAAAAATATTTCAAAATTCAATGCTTAGTTTTGTTTTAGAAATGTTTATATGAAAACTCATATAAATAAAAAAATCATAAATTTAATATAAATTCATATTTAATACTAAAACGATATTTACTAAAAACTAAATGCACATAAAAATTGAATAAATTATCAATAATTAATTTCCTACATTTAAAGTCATCTACTTTCTGATTTTTTTTGGGTTCGTTTAAGGAAATTGCGGATGAAAAATAGAGTAAATTTTCAAGAGAGGTTTCTCATCATTCGGCGCTAAAATAATTATACACTTTTGATAAGCCTCGAAGTTTATAATTAGATTGTTACTGAAAGAAAAAATTTTGCTATCCTAAATTTCTACTTTGATCTCCACTGGAGTAAAGGTTATAGTGAATGCATACATTAGTCAAAAATATACAATTTTTATTAGTTTTTCAAATACTGGTTTTTCATTTCCCTCTAATTTCAGGAGATACAGAAAAAACCATTTCCTACTTCCAAAGAATCCGTGAAAATCAAGCTATGCTAACTGCGTTTTTTAATGGAATGCCAAAAGGCGGAGATTTACATCATCATTTCAGCGGCTCTGTATATGCAGAAACATATTTTGATGTAGCTGTTAAAAAGAATTTTTTTATCAATTTGGAAACGGGAGATTCATATCAAAGCATTCCACAAAGTCTTCAAAATGATCCCAATATTAAGCCGATCCAGACGTTCATTGAGGATAAGGGTTATTTGCCGGTAAAATTAAAACTTATCTCACTATGGTCTATCAAGGATTTTAAAGAAACACAACAAACTCCCGACAAACATTTCTTCGAAGCATTCAGAAAGTTTGGTCCTCTTATAAAAGGCAATGAAGATATATTTCTAAAAGAAATTAAGGAAAGAGCAATTATTGAAAATGTTCAATATATCGAAACAATGTTTTTACGTCCTGACTACGATAAAAAGGATCCAAAACTTTTAGCGTTTAATGAGAAGTATATTCCTACCTTACTAAAAATTCAAGAAAACAGAAAAATTCAAAGTGAAAAATCAGAAGCCCAGCTCACTTTACTTTTCGATGAAATGGTAAAAATCCTTACCTCTGAAATGCAATATGAAGAAGTGGCAAAAAGATTTGCGGAGACAATCAATATTATCCACCAAAAATCAAAACTACCTGAAGAGGATGAAAAACGTTTAATCATTCGTTATCAAAACTATATAACTAGAACCGATAACCCGGGAGAAGTATTTGCACAAATCTACCTTTCCTTTCAATCTGATAGTATTTCAAATTTAATCGTTGGTACAAATATAGTCGGACCGGAAGATAATCCGAATGCGATGCGAGACTATTGGCTACACATGGAAATGTTTAAATACTTTCATAAAAAATATCCAAACTTAAAATACTCAATGCACGCAGGTGAACTTTCTGTAGGAATCGTTCCTCCCGAAGATTTATCCTGGCATATCAACTCGGCATTATTTGATGCGGAAGCAAATCGAATTGGACACGGTGTGGACATTCCCTATGAAACGGATTGTTACTCCCTTTTAAGTCATATGAAAACAAAACAGGTGCCTGTCGAAATCAATATGCTTAGCAATGAATTTATTTTAGGAATTAAAAATGATTTTCATCCATTCCTACTTTATCATAATTCAGGTGTCCCTATTGTGATTACAAGTGATGATATGGGTGTGCTTCGAACAAGCTTTACAGAACAATTTGCTATATTAGCAAAACGTTATAAAGATATTTCGTATAAAGATATAAAAGGATTTATTTACAATAGCATTCAGTTTAGCTTTCTAAATAAAAAGGATAAAAAGAAGTTAAGAAAAAAAGTAGACAAAGAATTTCTTGATTTTGAAAAAAGAATAGCACAATTGGAACAATAGTACTCGGAATCTGCACCTAACTTCATGCGGAAGTGAGAGTTCTATTTTACTTAATACAATTCTATTAAGTAAAATAGAACTTGAGACAACAAACAGTTCACGACAACATTTAATTCTATTTATTGTGGTCGCTCTTTAATTTTTACAACTGTTTTTAATTCTTTTCCTTTGCGGATAATGGTAAATGTAAGTTTATCTCCAATTTTTGTTTTTCTTACGTAATTTACAATGTCCTCGGGAGTTTTAATTTTTTCCTCATCAATTTTGATAATTAAATCCATTAATTCAAGTCCCGCTTCAGAAGCTGGAGAATCATTATAGATTTGTTTTATCAATGCTCCTTCATTGGAAGAAAGTTTTAATTCCTGTTTCGTGTCATCATCTATAGCGTCTAACGCAATTCCAACCCATGGTCTTTTTACTTTACCATTCACTTTAATTTCATCTGCTATTCGCTTTGCTTCATTTATAGGAATGGAAAAGCCAATACCAATCGATCCTCCCGACGGAGATACGATCATGCGGTTAATTCCTATTACTCTCCCATAAATATCAAGGAGTGGTCCACCACTGTTTCCCTGGTTTATAGCTGCATCTGTTTGAATATAACTAACTCCTGATGAATCGAGTCCTCCTCTTGAGATTGCACTTACAACTCCAACTGTAAAGGAATGCTCATATCCTAATGGCGCACCAATTGCAATTGCCCAATCCCCTACTTTTACTTTGGAAGAATCACCAAGCTCTATTGGAATTAAATCTTTAGCTCCTTTAATTTTTAATAATGCGATATCCGCCACAGGATCAGAGCCAATGACTTCCGCTTCATAAGATTTTTTATTACGAAGTTTTACATGCAATTTATCAGTTTCATGTATCACATGTTCATTCGTTAATATATATCCTTCTTTGTTCAAAATAATTCCGGACCCGAGACCACTTTGTTTTTGCTTTTGGGTTTTTCCCTTTCCTTTCATAGAAGGACCAAAGAAAAAAGGATCTCCAGAAAATGGATCCATAAAAGGATTCATCTGGATATTCACTGTTTTCTCCGTTGCAATGGCAACTACGCTATCAGAAGTTTTTTCAAAAACTTCATTAAAAGCAGTTTGAATAGATATTGCCTGGGAAGCAGCGGGAGAAGGAGGAGTATCCGTCTTAGCATTTAAGTGTAAACTGGAACGTTCCGGATTTCCACAAAAAAATATAGGAGAAAGAAAAGTTCCAAAAATTAATATCAGAAAAGAAATTGCTTTCCATTTTTTATTCATTTTATTTCCTCTAAGGTATTTACCCCTTAGAAAGTTTTAAGAATAAAAAAGTTTCAAATTTTTTATAAAATTTTTTTATTTTAAATTTCTAAATACAACGCATCGATTGGAATTGGTTCCTTTTTCATTATTAGAAACATTCCAACAATTAGAAAGCTTGGTAAATTTCTGAGCATTTACATAGGTCTTTTCCCAGGAAAGTCCTGTTCCTGTTGAAGCATGAATTACAACGTCATCGAGGTTAACAAGAGTTTTCCCCAACATCACGTCTCCAACTTCCATCACAAGATGTGCATTTTTTTTCATTACTCTTGAGCATTCTTTAAGAGAAGCTTTTATAAATTTTGCCCATCCATCAATTGAATGTAAAATTGAAATTTCATCTGTAAATTCAGATCCAATATCCATGAACCAGCATTTCATCCAATTATCTTCTCTGTAGTTTACTTTATCTAAGAAAGGAGGAGAAGTAACAACAAAGTCTACGCATGACGTTTCAATTCCAGTCATCTTCTCTGAATTATGATTTGTATAAATATTATTTTTAGAAAACTCATGATAGAATGGAGGAACACCTTTACTTAAATCACGTTTTGCTTTTGATAAAATTCTAGACTTTATATCCCGATACTCAGGCTTCTGACCGCGTTTCAAATTATTTCTTCTTTGCGATTCTGGAGAGATGGAAAACTGAGGAAATGTATAAACAGAAAAAAATCCTTTCGAATGACCATGCAATCTTGAAAGTGCAGTTAACATGATGTAATTCATAGCATGAGAATCATCAGTCTTAGCAAGTATTCTTAAATTTTTAATTTCTTTTAAAGTATCTTTGTGAAAAAAAGGAACCAGGTTATGATCCATTTCCGTTTCTTCTACTTTTTTACTTAAATCCAGTGAAGCTAGCTTTTCACTAATTTCTGCAAAGCTTGGAATTACCTGTCTCGATTTTGCAAGAAATAATGAAAGGGGATTAATATCATTGTGGATTGCATAATGTCCATCCAAATTTGCCTGAATTGCTGTTGTTCCTCTTCCACCAAATGGATCTAAAACTACTTTTTTCTTATTTCCGAGGTATTCTTGCATGAAGAAAGAGGGTAATTCAGGTTTAAAGGCAGCGCGGTAACTAACTGTATAATGGATTGGATGAGCCTGTCTTTGTTTAGCTGTCCAAAATTCGCCGACTGAAATCTGATTTAGATTTTTTTTTGCTTGACTAGAATATGACATGAATTATAAACCCTCTTCTATTCCATCGGAGAGATTATAAAATTTGCGTTAGCATAAAAAATCGGGTAATTTAATGAGACAAAATACTCCCGGATCGATGAGTGGAAGTAGAAATTTTTTGATAAAAATAGATTGATTTTAATGAGGAAATAAATATTCTAATAAGCTACGCGACCGCTACACTCATTTTTTCCTTTTTCTGTCTCATTGCAGGTTGCCGAAGAGTATATAAGTAGCAAACCGAGTAAACTCGGAATTTTTTATTGAGGATTGATTAAACCAGAATGGCTGAATTTGATAAAACCAAAAAAGCAATCGGCGTCGGCGGCATGGCTGAGAATGAACGTAACGATATGTTGAATAAATTTAAGTCTGCCGGAGGTAAAGTTGTCCGTGAAAAAGAAGACAAACCACAACAACAACCACGAAATACACAGAGAATGAAAGCAGTTGGTGGAAAGGATGAAAAATCATCCTCCTCCTCTGGCGGCAGCAAAAACAAAGTATCTCCAGGTATGTATAGAGGAATTGGTGGCGGTGATGACGATGACGATGGTTTAGAAGTAAGTATAACCAAAGCCCAAATAGGTGCGATGGATGCTGAAATGAGCAACTTCACAAATCGTCTCATTATTAAATTTAAATGCTGGGCAAATAATGTAACTACCTTTGGTAATAAAGACTTATTACCAAAATTCATGTCCGAACTTAGAATTGAATTTCAACAAGCACTTTTGGAATTTAAAATTGCAGGCAGTGATATTTTAGGAAATCCGCAGCTAGGTCCTAAAATTACAAGGGAACTCGATAGAATTTCTCCTATTTATGTTGAATTAATTGGTAGAGCTCATAAAATTTATGACGCATCCGAGATCAATGATTTGTTTGTAGATTATTCAGCGAATCCAGAAATTCCAGTTCCAATCAGTCGTGTATCAAAGCCAGTCTATTCAATTTTCAAAAAGCTTTACTATCTATATCCATATCAGGCTACTTATAGAAAAGCAGTGTTAACGGCTTATGAAATTTTACAAAGACTGGAAAACAAACCAGCTTTAATCTATGCTACAAAGAAAAAGAAAATCTCCAGTGAGATTTCAGTTGTATTTGATAAGATGTTTGAAAAACTCTATTACATCATTATCAGAAATGAAAATAAAAATATTCCAATGATTTCTCTTTATATGGAAAATCTGTTAAACATCTTGGAAAATGAAAAACCAGGAAAACGAAAAGCAGGTGAAAATCTTCCCCTTGAATCAGGCGGTCAAGAGCCAGAAGCGGAAGCTAAAGTGGAAGAGAAAAAAGAAGATTCAGCTGAGAAAAAATCAGAGAACCAGGAATTGGCTTATGGTCGTAAACTCATGGGCGAAGTTTCCATTGAACAACTCAGAAGAAAATACGATCAGAGAAATGAACTTCTAGAAATTCCAGATACAGACAAAGCGCTCTTAACCTACCTATTTTTCAAAGAATTTGATTATGAATATTCTTTTGTCTTAACAACTAAAAAAATCAATGTTAAACCTTCAAATGTTAACGGAACGAAAGTAGACAATAAGCAAAGACTTCTCAATGTTTACGAGTTGACAAGACCTTGTATGGAGCAATTTAAAATTTATGTAGATGTATTCAAAGAGCAAGCAATGCATAAGGCAAATCCTGGAACGAATTACATTGAAGCCTCCAAAAAGACTACTGGACTAGAACAAAAAAGAAGCCAACAATCCAGAAATGTCCGAGTGACCATAAAAGAATACATTGAGAAATCATATGACTCTTTTAATATGTTAATAGAAGACATGAAAGGTCCTGCAGAAATTGTAGGCAATATGGAAGAAGTTATTGTATTTGATTCAATTGAATCTAAAAAACGTCTTCATAAAAAACAAGTAAAACAATGTATTATGGAAGCATATTGTTATTCCTTTGCATTTGCTTCTCGATTGACAGAAGGCGGAGATTTATATGGGGGAGTAATAGAGTTAACCCCTGAAGAAATGCTAGCTTCTTTTGGTAAAGATTTATCTGGAGAAGATTTAAGCATAAACAGTCTGATGGATGCAACAAAGAAACCCGATTCTCCAAATGCTCCAAAAGAAATGGGCGATTTATGAATTCTTGTATAGAAAAAAAATAAAATTAGCAAAATAAATAAGAGAGTAAAATGAATATAATTAAGATTACTGTGTTCCAGAAGAATATTAACACTGATGTCTCCAGAGATCAAAAACAAAAGTTGATTTCGCAGAAATCTGATTTTTTAATTTTACCCAGATTCTTTCCAACGCTTGCAAAAGTAAGTGAAAAGAGCACTCTCCATAATCACAAAATCTATGTAGATAAACTTCTAGAAATTTCTGAATACTACAAAGGTGTTGTGATTGGTGGAACAGTTCTTAGAGAAGTAAATGGCAAAATTTATGAATCCTGCCCTATCATTCAAGATATCAATGTCATTGATTGGTATGACGCACGCATCCCAGAAAAAACAGGTGATTTGCCCATAACCGCTGGCGAGAGTGAATCTATCTTTATTTTGGGCGGTGTTCGCTTTGCCATTTTAATTGGAAATGAAAGTAAAAATGAATCCTTCTTATCTCATATTCAGGAAGAAAAAGTAGAACTACTATTAAACTCTTCTTCTATTTACAGCTCTGAAACTGAGCCTGCTGAATATTTAAAAGATTTGGATTTGTATTCTGAGTATTCTAAGAATTATTCACTTAATATTGTTCGGGCATCCGGCATTGGAAGATTATTTAACAACAAAGAACTAAGCGGAAGAAGTTTTTATTCCAGTAACACAGGCATCAAATGGAAAGTAGCTTCCTTCGAAAATCAAAATGAAATTATCAAGACGGTTAATATAAACGTCTTAGAAACAATTCATTCTTTAACCTCGTAAAGACAACATCCCACAAGCACCATGAATATCTTTTCCGGGGGAGCGACGATTCATAATCGGAACTCCCGCTGGTTTGATGAGTTCTTTAAAATGTTCTACTTCTTCTTCACTTGGTCTAGACCAACCGTTAAATTCAGTATTCAGAGGAATTAAATTAATTTTACAATTTACTGAGCGGGCAATCTTAACTAGCCTACGTGCATTCTCTTTTCCCATATTAATATTAGGAATCATCACATACTCAAATGTAATTTTTCGATTCAGTGTCTTTGTGAAATTTCGTGCTGCGGCAAGAAGTTTTTCGAGCGGATACTTCTCATCTATCCCCATAATGGTCTTTCGCGTTTCTGGATTTGGATGATTGAGAGAAATGGCAAAGTTAAAAGGTTCATGATTAGCGACAAATCGATCTATACCGGTAATGACACCCGCTGTAGAAATAGTTATTCGTTTTGCCCCTATATTAAAAGCATCGGGATGGTGAAGCATATGCGCTGCATTGATCACGGAAAAATAATTGTGCATAGGCTCACCCATTCCCATGAATACAATATTTGTAGCTCTATCCCCTACTAACCTTTCCACTTGCATCACCTGGTCTATGATCTGCCAGGTCTTTAAATTGCCTTTAAAATCTAAAAGTCCAGTTGCACAAAATTTACAAGCAAGAGTGCAACCAATCTGAGAAGAAATACAAATCGTCTTACGTCCATCATCTCCCGAAGGAATCCAAACTGCCTCTACTTCTTTCTCTTCTTCTACTTTGAAAGTCATTTTATGAGTTCCATCTTTGGAAGTTAAATGACGACCTACTTTTAAACTGGGCAGCTCTGCGACTTCATTTAACTTTGCAATTAATGACTTAGATAGAGTTGTAAATTCTTCAAAAGAAGAAAGCCTGTCTCGATAGATACCTTGAAATAATTGTTTGGCTCTGAATTTAGGCTCACCTAGATTTGTAATGAAATCTTCTAGTTGAGAAATCGTCAGACCTTTTAATATTGTTTTCACTTTGTCAATTTCTCAACCTTAGGTGCTTCGGCAATTACTTTGCCATCTTCTAAAATCATTCGAATGAGACGAGTCATTTCGACCGAATACTCCACGTTTAACTCTTTTACGATACTCTCACAAAATCCGTTTACGATTAGAAGCTTTGCGTCGTCTTCACTTAATCCGCGGGACTGTAGATAAAATAATTGGTCTTCGTCGATCTTAGAAACAGTTGCTTCATAATTCAAAGAGCCATGCTCTCCACTAATATCGTTATAGGGATAAGCATGAGAAGAAGAATGATCGTCCATCATGAGACCATCGCATTTGATATGACTAAAAGCATCTTTAGAAGAAGGCTCAAATTTGACTAACCCGCGATAAGAATTTACCCCACCGTCAAGCGATACACCTTTTGCTAAAACATTGCTACGAGTATTTTTTCCAATATGAATGATACGCGCTCCCGTATCTTGCACCTGTCCATGCCCTGCAAAAGCTAGCGAGAGAACGCTACCGGTTGAGTTATCCCCTTTTAGAACAATCCCTGGATACTTGATAGTATTCGCACCGATATTACAATCTGTCCAGGTGATATGAGCGGATTCATGGCATAAGCCTCTCTTCACTGTCCAGTTATACATATTCTTTTTCCAGTTTTGGATGGTTGTGTAATTTATCTTAGCATGTTTGTGCGCAATTAATTCCACTACAGCAGTGTGAAAATTAGTTCCTTTGTCTTGCACTGAGCTACAGCCTTCACTGTATTCAATCTCAGCTCCTTCGTCGGCGATAAGGAGTGTTCTCTCATACTGTCCACTACTCGCTGCGGTTACTTTGAAGTAAGCTTGTAGCGGCATAGGAGTCTTAACCCCTTTTGGACAATAAGCAAAAGAGCCCCCACTAAACACACAGGAATTTAGCGCAGAAAATTTATTATCTCCAATGGTGACTATCGTTCCAAGATACTTTCTTACAATATCCGGATACTCTTTAATAGCCGTATCTATATCACAAAATATAATTCCAAGATCGGTTAATTCTTTTTTAACGTTTGCATAAACGGTTTCAGAATCGTTCATCGCTTCGATTCCAGCCAAATACTTTCTTTCATGTTCTGGAATTCCAAGTTTTTCAAAACTGCGCATTACTTCTGGATCTACATCATCCCAGGACTTTTTCTTTTTTTGGTTGCTTCCAACATAATGTGTATATGAGTCAATGTTTACATGAAAATCAGGAAAGAATCCCCAGGTGGGCATTGGCTTTTGTTCATAAACTTCAAAAGCCTGGAGGCGAAACTCTGTTAACCAGCCGGGTTCATTTTTTATATGCGAGATAGACTCGACAACCTTACGAGTCAAACCCTTTGGAAAATTATCCGCTTGGTAGTATCTTTCGTTATCCGCTAATTCCGTTGTTGTCATAGTTATCTCCTTATGAAATTACAAAAATTCAGAAGATTACCACCGATGAACACCGAGAGCACCGATAAAGGATACGATAGGTTTTTAATATTTGTAATTTGCTGAATGTAAATCATTTTTTATCGTTCTTTTATCGGTGTCCATCGGTGGTATTCTTTATTTATTTACTGCTGAAAAGTATTCTTTTGATTTATTTACATCGGGTGTCATTGTTTTTCCACCTTCAGTCCAGTTGGCAGGGCAAACTTCGCCGTGCTTTTCGTTGAACTGAAATGCTTTTACTAAGCGAATTGCTTCGTCAATATTTCTTCCCACAGGAAGATCATTTACAGTAGCCTGACGGATAATTCCTTTTGGATCAATGATAAATGTTCCTCTTAGTGCAACACCTGCATCATCACCTGAATCGATTAATACTCCGAAATCTTTTGAAATTTGTTTTGTAATGTCAGCGACTAATGGGTATTTGATGTCACCGATTCCACCTTCTTTTCTAGCTTTTTGTTTCCACGCAAGGTGAGAAAATTTACTGTCGATAGAAACACCGATTACCTCAGCGCCTATTTTTTTGAATTCGTCTAGCTTTGCATCATACTCTACAATTTCTGTTGGGCATACAAATGTGAAATCA
>Ga0075163_10000237_pt1 | contig 67778 bp, 63 predicted proteins | sample JI1023141ADNA_FD_71478 | JGI IMG/M metagenome (GOLD analysis project Ga0075163, IMG submission 71478) | Wastewater effluent complex algal communities from Wisconsin, to seasonally profile nutrient transformation and Carbon sequestration -... | ecosystem: Engineered > WWTP > Effluent > Algae... | reverse complement strand
CAGGTAGCAATAATAAAACTCTTATTAAGTCCTCATACCCCTCCAACTGCCTATTTGGCTATTTTCTTTCAAGCATTGATATCTATTTTTGTTTATTCTATATTTTCTATAAATTGGTTTTCTATATTTCTTGTTACCACGATATCCTTTCTGGAATCGGCTTTTCAGAAAGTACTAATTCTTACTATTATTTATGGCATGAATTTATGGGAAGCTCTGAACATCTTTATTAATAAAACACTTTCAAGTATTTTTAGTCTGGAGGTAGTTAATGGAAGTTTTTACTTGGTATCTCTTTATTTTGCGATTTATTCGATTTCTGCTTTTTTTATTTCGATTTTTATCTTTCGTTTATGGAATAATAATAGGAATGTAACTGATTCTGATTTAATTGACCTTCAGGATGTAAACGCAAATCGTGAAGAACCGGTTAAATATTCCTCTAAGATTAAAAAGTATTATTTTGTTCTTGTAATATTTTTCGTTCTGTCTGTTTTTACTTATTTCATTCCAGAGCACAAGAGTATATATTTTTATATTGGATACCTCCTAAGGACGGTATTAGTTATTATTTTGTGGTTTATAGTGATTATTCCAATTGTAAATCAATTGATTTCATATTTTTTGAAGAAAAAATTAGTTAGCCAACAATCTGAAATAGATAAGTTTATAGATTTTATACCAAAGTTGAAGAATCATCTATTTTATATTTGGAATGAATCAATTGGTTTGCCTTCTTATAAGAGGTTTCTTAGACTGATCAATAGGGCTTTCGTTATAGTTATTTATTCCAAATAGCTTTAATTTCCCAGTACTTGTTTTTACTAATTTATGGCATTTAACTAATTCTGCTTATTTCTGCATAATATTTTCTATTCCCAATTAAAAATATCTTCCAATCTTTGATTTTATGCGTGCGCTCCTGCATGAGTCCATCTAGGTAGAAGTCCTGCCAGTTGGATACATTCAAATAAAGTTCCGCCGGTGGTCGGCCATGGGATTCACTTATTAAGCTACCGTTTAGGACTTTGTGATCGAAATGAAGATTATTAATTAATGGGAACAGCTATTCAGATTTAGAATTAAACCTTTTAATACGAAACCCCAAATCAAAAAATGGATTTAATAAATTTGTTATAGGAAATTGAGTTTATGCTGAATTCAATTCAGTATTTTGATAATCTAATAACTCCTGTCCAGTGTTAATGCCTTTTAAATTTATTTTCCTTTCAATTAAATTTATTTCATTTTTTAACAAAACATCTAAGGCAGACTTTCTTCCAAATTGAAACTCATCAATAAGCAGTTTGAAAATATTTGGTTCATATATTGTAAATAATGGAAAGGGTAAATTGTTTTCATAGTTTTTATAACATGTGGCCATTTTGTTTTCATTTCTTAGAGATATTAATGCCGTGAGATCTTGTTTATTCAAATAGACAAGGTCACATGCTACCACAAATAAAGGGGTCGAAGGATATATTTTAATACCAGAAACAATACCGGCTAATGGTCCCTGATTTAATTCATCATCTTGAATTGTATTTTCGATTTTATATTTAATTTTTTGATCCTTAGTACAAGAAATAAAAACATTGGAGCAAATGGTACATAGAATATTATTCCAGTATTGGAACATTGGTTGATTTTCCTTCTGGATGATCATTTTATCATAGCCAAGCCTTGAACTTAAACCACCACACAATACAATGCCAGTCATTTTATTCGGATTCTAATCTAAAATATCCTGAGTAAATATTCATTTTATTACTTTTTAGAAAGCCTATCAAAGTTATTCCTTGACTTTCTGCTAATTCGATGGCAAGAGAGCTTGGAGCACCAACCGAACAAATTACGGGGATTCCCATACACATTGCTTTTTGAATTAGTTCGAAACTTGCTCGACCCGAAAGTATTAAAATGTGATCAGACATTGGAAGCAATTGGTTCTCAAGGCACCAACCAGCTACTTTGTCTAAGGCATTATGGCGTCCAACATCTTCTGCGAAGTAAATTAATTCATTTTTTAAATTGAAAATTCCACATGCATGTATGCCTCCTGTTAAGTGAAACAGAATTTGTTCTTTTTTTAAAAGCTCAGGAAGCTTTCCTAAGGTGGATGGATTTATCGAGCGCTCCAGTTTTTTGGGAATATAGTGACAACTTGTGATGGCAAGATCTATGGCTGTTTTCCCACATACGCCACAACTGGAAGTTGTATAAAAGTGCCGATTCAAATTTAGAATTCTATGATTCAAATTTGGTTTTAGTTCTAATATTATAGATTGGTTGGTAATTTCTAAGTCGGAGCAATTCATTCTATGGTCTATAGAAATTACGTCGTCTTTGGAATCAATAATACCTTCATTGAAAAGAAATCCAAGACAGAGTTTTTCGTCAAGCCCGGGAGTTCTCATCGTAATTGAAATAGTCTTAAAAATAGTTTTATTATCTATTTTTAGTCGTATAATTATTTCTAATGGTTCTTCGGCAACAACTTTGTCTAACCTTTGGATTGTTTTACCATCTTCCCAACATATTATTTCTTTTTGATTTATTCCCGGGGAGTACATCTTAAATGGAGCTGTTAGCCAAAGGATTTGGGAAGTTTAATGACTCGTCTTCAAATTCTCTGGGTTTAAGGCATTGAAAATCTTTCTCAACCAATACAAAAAGCGCACAGTCTTTATTGATTATTAAATTTTCGCTAAAACCAACTTTTTCCGTCTGGATCCATTCATCCGCAAGCGATTGAGGAATAAAAAGTCTCAGGTGGTTATTTACATAACTTAAATCTATTTTTTCATTTTTTGTCTGGATAATGGAATAAGTGAACAATTCATCACTTTTTGGGCCAAAGGGAATGGATATGGAAACTACCTTTAATTTATTAAAACTGTCCATATCTTCCCTGCTAAGACGGAATCTAATTGAATTGGTATTTATCCTGAGTTTCATTGACTTTGTAATGATTACAAAATTAGCTAAATAAAGGTTCAAGTTAAACATAAATAACCATTGTCCCAAAAGTGCCAGTATAGTCTATTTTTTAAAACCCAGATTTTAGGTTTTATGATAGAATAGGTACTTGAGATACTCTTTAATTTATTTTTTAAAATTTATGCCTCAAATAATATATTAAATTGCAGATATACAGATGATTATATATATTATGATTCGGTTGTATGATTTTTTTTCATATAAAAGTTTATTATATATGTGAATTATGAATAATTTTGTACCTTTGGTCAACACATTTGGTTCACCCGACCAAGGTCCCATATTTCGGATTTCCATCTTCCCTTTATTTAGAATTTTATAAACATGATTTTTATGTTGAAAAAATGTTTTTTGTGGGTATTTATGATTGGTTGGATAGGAATTCAAGCCCAGGACGTTCATTTTTCCCAATTTTATTATAACTACCATAACCTTTCACCTGCTTTAATTGGCCATTTTGATGGAGATCATCGATTGACGGTCAATTATAGAAATCAGTGGCTTTCGGTCCCCGTGCCATATATGACCGTTAGTTTTTTATACGATACCAAGATTCAATTACCCAATGGTGCAGGCCAAATTAATCTTGGGCTTGGATTTGACTATGACAGAGCTGGTGATTCCAGACTCAATATGAATAAGTTAGTCCCAAATATTGGGTACTCAAGGAGTTTTAGTAAACGCCATCTTGTAAACATTGGAATTAGTCCTTCTATAGCCCAAAGAAGATTTGGCAATGAGAAATTGAGATGGGATGTCCAATGGATTGGTGACAGGTTTGACCCAAATGTTTCCTCACGTGAAACTTATTCCACCAGCGGAGATTTCTTTTTGGATCTAGGTACAGGAGTTTTGTATGAATTTGCTTTAACTAAAAGAACCAGATTCATGATTAACGGGAATATTTTTCATGTCAATAAACCAAATCAAAGTTTTTATTCATCAAATGGAACAAAGTCCCTTTTGCCTTTTAGGTATTCCGGATCCAGTCAGTTTAATGTTGGTATTGGAGGATTTCTAGATTTAATTTTAGGAGCAAATTATCAATCACAGGCCGATTATAAGGAAATGGTAGGGTCAGGATTGATTAGAATTTATTTAAACAGAACACCCGGCCAGGTCTTAAATGTGCTTTTAGGTTGTAATGTTAGAGTGGACGATGCCCTTATCCCTAATTTCGGTTTGGAATGGAAAAATTGGTTGATTTCCGGAAGTTATGACATGAATACCTCAGCATTTAAGTCAGCTACTAATAAGAGGGGAGGACCTGAACTTGCTGTTCAATATGTATTTAAAGGAGTAAAACCTATAGGTATTTATAAAAAGTGCCCGATTTATTAAAACTAAATAATTAGACTGTGCTCAACAAAATAATTATATTTTGCATTTTTACTTTAATTTTTGGAAGTTATTGTGAAGGACAGAATTATCCTTCATTTCAAGCTTATTGGGAGCCAATTACCAAAAATATTCAGGAAGACAATCATTATGAGGCTTATTATTTAATTAATGAAGCATTAAAATATCAGCAAAGCCAAGATACGTTGAATTTTCTTGCTGGTAAATCTGCAATGGCGTTGAATGCATATTCAAAAGCCGAATCTCATTTTAAAGCTTTGCGTAATTCTGAGTTTGAAGAACGCCATCCAGAAATTGATTTTTTGTTGGCTGAATTACAATATAGTCAAGGACGATACACAGAATCTTTAGTTTCTTATCAGGCATATCTTGCAAAATCAGAAATTGAAGAGGGGAATCATCAATTATCTTTACATCGACTTGATCAAGTTAAGTGGGCAAAAAGTCACTTGAACACTAAAGATCCATTAATTAAAATGAAAAAAATGGAAGGTGGAGTGAATACCAAGGAAAGTGAATCTGGCCCAATGATTTCAAATGGAGAATTATATTTTTCAGGTTTAAGAACAGATCCTAAAAAGAAATCTGCTCAAAAGACTAAACCAAAAGGAAAGATATTTAAATACGATGAAAAAAATGGGGTTACAGATACGCTTGAAACTGGATTGTTGGAAAAAGATATTTTTGTTGCAAATCCTAGTTTTTCTTCTGATAGAACAAAATTCATTTACAGTCAATGTAATTACAAAGAAGGTTCAACAAATATTGAATGTGAATTGTATTTCAAAGTATTTGAGAATGGAAAGTGGAGCCGTCCAATAAAATTGCCAGAAGAGGTAAATCAAAAAAATTCATCCTCTACCCAGGCAAGTTTGGTTAAAGATCCCATTTCGGGACTAGATCGTTTATATTTTGCCAGTAATCGTCCTGATGGTATGGGAGGTTACGATATTTATACAGTTTTATTTAAGGATGATGGCAGTTGTTCTGCAGCAGAAAATCTGGAAATGATCAATACACCAGGAGATGAATTTTCACCATACTATTCAGGCAGAACAAAAAGTCTTTATTTCAGTAGTAATTACCACAATGGTTTTGGTGGGCTCGATGTTTTTAAGTACAGTTGGAAAGGTAAAGACTCACTAAAAGTAATCAATCTTGGGCCATCAATAAATTCAAGTTATGACGAGTTAAGTTATAATACGGCTATTAATGAAAAAACAGCATATCTAGTTTCCAATAAGCCCGGATCAGCATATGTTGATGAGATGTTACAGGCATGTTGTTTTGATATTTATAAAGTGAATATTACACCTGCAACTGTTGAACTTCTGGTATGGACAAAAGACGCTTTTGATTCCCTTGAATTAAATGGAGTAAAACTAAAATTGATAGATATTACTGAATCTGATAGTTTAGTAACTACCCTAAATTTTGATGATAGGGCTCAGTTTAATTTTAAGTTAGTGGAAGGAAGAAATTACAAGATAGTAGCATCAAGAGAAGGTTATGAAAGTGATTCTATTAAGCTTACAACGATTGATTTGCCAAATTTAGAACCAATCAAACGAGAGATATTTTTAATTGAAAGAAAACAATTGAACGTTTCTACTTTCGAACGTACAACGAATATTTGGCTTAAAGGCGTAAAGGTTGAATTATGGGATACGGATAAGAACCAACTTTTAAAGGAGATGACGAATCCTGATAGTAATTTTTTTAATTTTGAATTATTGAAGGGTAGAAATTATAAACTTATAGCGTCTAAGAAGAAATATGAATCAGATATGATTACAATTTCTGCAAAAGAAACTGCTGCAGAAAAGATTTTGAATAGAAAAATGTTTTTAGAGCTAAGTGCAATTGCTGAATTACGAAAACTCCTACCTATTAGACTCTTTTTTGATAATGATATGCCGAATCCAAGATCAGAATCTGATACTACCAATGTATTATTTTCAAAAATATACAATGATTACGTGGCAAAAAAAGGTAAATATACGTATGAATTTACGCATGTTTTGAAAGGTCCAATTAAGGAAAGAACAATTTTAGAAATTGATACATTTTTTGAATTAGGTGTAAAGGCAAATGGGGATAAACTCGAAATATTTATGGATAAGCTTCAAATTATATTAGAAGAAGGCCATGATATTGATATTTTCTTGAAAGGATACGCATCACCTCGGGCCAAATCAGATTATAATCAAAAGCTGTCATCCAGAAGGGTAAATTCAATACGTAATGAATTTGATACTTATAACAATTCATCATTTCACCCTTTTATTAAGAGCCAGAGTTTGAAAATTAAAGAAATTCCTTTTGGAGAATCCATGTCTGGAAATGATGTTAGTGATAGTTTAGAAGACACACGTAATTCTATATACAGTTTAAAGGCAGCGTATGAACGGCGAGTTGAAATTCTGGAAATTCTTAAGGGCGTAGATGATCAAGGAAAATTATAAGTTTAGTTGAAAGAAATCTTATTATATGAAGATGAAACATAAGTATTGGTTGCAATTTATATCCGTTCTGTTTTTCTTATGCCTTTCAGAACAGGGCAATGCAAGTCATATTGTTGGCGGAGAGATGACTTACAGGTGTTTAGGAGGGAATAGGTATGAAGTAAGATTGACTTTAAGACGAGATTGCTTTAATGGAAGTCCAGAGGCAGAATTTGATGATCCTGCAAATATTGGAATTTTTGATGGTAACGGAGTTATACTGCGGGATTTGGGTAAATTTGGTGTAATCCAAATGCCATTCAGGAAAGACGATACCTTGAATGAGATTTTGAAAACTGAATGTGAAGTTGTTGGAGGAGATGTATGTGTGCACACGACTACTTACATTGGCAATGTAACCCTCCCTTACAGAAATGGGGGGTATCAATTAGTTTACCAGAGATGTTGCAGAAACAAGACAATTACCAATATAGTCGATCCCGAATTAGTTGGAGCAACTTATACTGTTATTATCACAGAAGATGCATTAAGATACTGCAATGTGAGTCCAACATTTGGTGAATGGCCTGCGGTATATATTTGTGGAGACCGACCAATTTTATTTAATCATTCAGCCAAAGACATTGAAGGGGATTCTCTGGTTTATTCATTATGTATACCTTATTCAGGAGCGGATACTGCAAATTCAAAACCATCTACCCCCAAAAAACCACCATATATTCCAGTGACTTACAAAGCCCCGTATGGACTTTTTAATCTTCTTGGTGGATTTCCTGAACTTACAATTGATAGAAATACTGGTTTGCTAAAAGGACAACCAAATCTCATTGGTCAGTATTTGGTTGGTGTTTGTATAAGCGAATACCGGAATGGTCGTCTTCTTTCTCAACTAAGAAGAGATTTTCAATACAATGTACGAATATGTACCACTAACCCTGTATCTAATTTTGATGCAGATAACAAAGTTTTGTGCACGGAAGACAGAAAAGTTAATTTTACCAGTAAGAGCGTAAATGCTAAGGATTATACCTGGTTTTTTGATTACCCTTCACCATTATACACTTCCAAAGACTCCATTACAAGTTTTACTTATTTGGGGCCTGGTAAATATCGTGTTGCCTTAATTGCGAAACGTGCGAAAGATTGTATTGATACCAGTTATCAGGATATTTTAGTCTATGATTCTACTCAGTTTGATGCAAGATTTGATTTGAGTTTTGGCTCATGTGATGATTCTATTAATATTCTTATTAAGGATAGATCTTTTGATTCTTTATTAAATATTAAAAATTATTCGTGGGAAGTTGAGATTGGTTCTAAAACTTATAATTCTTCACAAATGGATCCCAAATTCACATTTGTAGATACGGGTCAGGCTCACATCAGACTCCGAATAGAATCAGCCGGTGGTTGCGTAGATTCTTTATCCAAAGATTTTTATTTAAACCGGTTAAAGCCAGAGTTTATTGGTGATGTTGTACCAATTTGCATCGGTGAATCCACTGCATTAATTTCCAATCCGGATTCGCGATTTAAGTATACTTGGTCACCGCCACTTGGGCTAAGTTGTGATGACTGCCCAAATCCAATAGCCAAGCCTGATAGCACAATAACTTATTTTGTAACGGTCACGGATGGCCAATGTGAGGAATCAGATACGATCACAGTTAAAGTGGCAAAACTTCTAGATATCGATATTCAAGGAGACACAATTATTTGTCAGGATTTAATTAATTTGAAAGCTAATGGAGGTGTTGAATCGACTGTCGAATGGTCAGACAAAAATGATTTTTCGAATATCTTAAAGAATGGTGACTTTGATTTTTCCACCGTTGTAACTGGGAGATCTACTTTCTATGTTAGAGCCAAGTCTGGTGCCAATTGCCCAGGCTCTGATAGTATATCAGTTCGAAATGAAAAGATAATAACCGATGTACCTAATCAATCCTATAAATTTTGTGAGCAAGATACTTTCGAATTGACACTTAATAATTCCAGGCCTGAACATCAATTAATATATGTGTGGACACCAAATACATATGTGGTTTCCGGTCAAGGAACTAATAAAATTAAAGGGTACGTTCCCGCATGCGAAGATCAAAGATTTGTGATAAATGTAGAAAATCAATTTAGATGCAGGGCGATGGATACAATCGATGTAGACATCAGGTGTAAGCCAAGAGTGAACTTTAAAGTAGATAAAAATTGTGATAATACTTTGGTGAGTTTTATTAATGAAAGTGATCAGGGATTGTATACATGGGAGTTTGGGGATAATAGTACAAGTTCAGATATTAATCCTGTGCATAATTATAAAGATACAGGTAGTTACATTGTTACGCTCAGAGTTAAGGGAGAATGTAACAATGAAATTACAAAATTTATAAATGTTGGTTTCATCAAAGTAAATCTCAACGATACAATTTTAAGTTGCAATGGGGATTCAGTTCACATTAACCCTGACCCTGACCTAAATTATAATTACCGTTGGACACCTCCAGATAATCTGAATAATCCAAATAGTCCGAATCCATTAGCCAAGGTAAATTCTACAAAAACATATACGGTAAGAGTTACAGATCCCAATGTGGCCGATTGTTATATAGAAAGGAATGTTACGGTTTTTGTGCCACCGCTTATTAATTTGCGGGTGAATAATGATACTGTATTGTGCTATAGTGATACCATACTACTTCAGGCCTATACAGATGGAGGTATTTCTGCAAAGGTTGAATGGCTAAATGAGGTAGGTCAATTTATTGGCGACGGTTACAAGCTTGTAAGAAGTTTTTCAGACTCTCAGTATATTCGTGCATACGCAACCGATCTTTATGGTTGTACGGATGTTGATTCCTTTAAAGTAATACCTGTAAAAACTTTGTATGAAATTATTGGTAAGAAAAATTTGTGTCCTGGTGCAGATGGCTTTGTTGAATTTATTCCAAAGAGTAACCACACATATAAATACAGTTGGAGCCCTTCAAGATTCATCGTTTCTGGAGAGCAAAGTGATCGTATTTTAGTTAAGCCTTCCGATACTACGATTTTTTATGTTGATTTTGAAAATGAGTATGGTTGCAGATATCAGGATAGTTTTCAAGTCAACATCAGTAAATTCGATCCGCCCTTAGATGCTTATGCAGATGACGATACCATATATCTTGGGCAATCCACTGTACTACATGTCAATGGCGATTTTTCAGGGTATCGTTGGGTGAACCCGCAAGGATTGAGTTGTATAGAATGCACTGACCCTATAGCTACACCTGAAGTGTCCACTCTTTACAAGGTCACTGCAATAAATGATGATGGTTGTCCTGGAGAAGCTGAGGTAAGGGTAATTGTGATTCGACCAAATTGTGATGAGACGGATGTGTTTATTTCAAATATTTTTTCACCAAATGGGGATAATAATAATGATGAATTTAGAATCAGGAGTAACTTCCTTGATCAAGTTGAATTATACGTATATGACCGTTGGGGTGAAAAAATCTTTGAAACCAAAGACAAGAACTTGTGGTGGGACGGAACTTATAAAGGTGGGGAACTGCCTCCTGATGTATATGGATACTATTTTAAAGTAGTATGTGTTGATGGTCAAACTTATTTTAAAAAGGGAAATGTTACACTAATCAGGTAGTATAAAAACAATTTTTTTTATTTGGATGATTGTTTCTTAAATTCAATGTCATTAATGCAATAGGGATAAATTGGTTCTTACAGAAATTTATATGGATAGTTGGTTGAAAAGCATAAGATTAAATCTTATATAAATTTTGAATTAAACATTTGGTTGATTATATTTGTGAACCAATTTCATGAAATCAACCAGCTTGCTTGGCAGGTACCAATGCCGAATATATTGAAAAATTTCCTGCCAATTAAGGTTGATTGACTGATATTTATAGATTTATGTATTAGATCTATGGAAATGTATTAGTTAATTTAAGAACCAAGCCTGTGAAAAAACTCAAAATTCTGGTTGTTTTAGTGTTGATATTTAGTTTCCAGATTAATATTATGCTGGCACAGGATATTCACCACTCACAATTTTATACATCACCCCTAAATACTAATCCCGCATTAACTGGAGTTTTTAATGGGGATTGGAGAGCAGCAGGAAATTATCGGAGTCAATGGTTTGTGGACAACCTAGTGAATTATTTGACATTTACCGGGAGTTATGATATTAGACTTTATCCCAAAAAATGGACTACTAAAGGGTTATGGTCTGCAGGGTTTCTGGTTAATTATGACAGGGCAGGGGATTCAAAGCTAAGTTTAGGTTATATTGGAATAAGTGCATCTTATGCTTACCCTATTAACAAAAACAACATATTCTCCATTGGAGGATTAATTGGTGGTGCTCAAAGAAGGTTTCAACAAGATCAATTAACCTGGGATGAACAGTGGAATGGGACAAGCTTTGATCCAAACTTATCTCCACAGGAAAATTTTGATAGGACGTCTAATGGATTTTTAGATTTATCAGCCGGGATAAATTACAGGTGGCAAAAAAATACAAGGACTAAAATTGATGCAGGTCTTGGGTTATTTCATCTTAACCAACCTGAGCAACAATTCTTTAGTCAAACGGAAAGTGTAAATTTACCTATTCGATTTAATTTAAGTTTCACTCCGTCTGTCAAATTACTTGAACGATTGGATTTATTGCTTCATGCTCAATTTCAAAAACAGCAAAATTATCAAGAGACTGTTTTTGGAGGGTATGGAAAGTTTTATTTGTCTTTGAAACGAGGAAGGGAATTTGCTTTGCTTTTAGGATTGTCTGCCAGAAGTGAAGATGCTATTATCCCAAAGCTTGCCTTCCAATATAATAATTGGTATGGTGGAATTAGTTATGATGTGAATACTTCTCCATTTGATTTAGCAACGCGTGGAAGGGGCGGGCCTGAGTTTTCTTTGATTTATACTTATGTAAAATCAAGACCTCTGAGTCAACTGAAAGCTTGTCCAATTTTCTAAACTTTTTGATTTTTAAAATGAGAAAATTATTTTTATCTATATACATCATTTTTCTGAGTACTTTTTTAGTGAGTGCTCAGAGTCCCAGTAAAAAATCTGTCATTGAGGCAGCTGAAAAATCCTTTTCTAGTAAAAATTTTTATGATGCATTAGCAAAGTATCAGGAATTATTGCAATTCGAAAGTGACAATATTGATTTTTTATATAAGGCGGCTGAAGCATCTCGTCTTCATGGAGCATATAAAATATCAGTCGGATATTATGAAGCTGTTTTAAATCATCCCAATGGCTTGCAGTATCCGCTGAGTGGTTTTTGGTTAGGGATGCTTAAACAAATGCAAGGAGATTATAATTCAGCTAAGGCAGCTTACACTGCATATAGTTCAGAGCATGCTGGAGAGGATTCCTATTATTCTGCTTATGCAGATAAGGAGATCAAGGCTTGTGAATGGGCTATAGAAATGATTAATAATCCTGTGAAAAGTACCACAGTGGTATCTATGGGAGAAAGAGTAAATACCAGTTTTTCAGATTTTGCACCAATGCAATTAAAACAGGAATTTGTATTTTCCTCAAGTCGTTTTGAAAATAGAGTGAATACTATTATGCCAAAGCGCTATCTGAGTGGTTTGCTTAGTTCAAAAAGTGAGGGGGTACCAGTTCAATTAAAATACCTTAACACGCTGTTTCCTGGGAAAAACATAGCAAATACAGCAGTTAATCGGACAGCGGACAAAGTTTATTTTACAGTTTGTGAAGATCTTAATGACCACGACAAAAGATGTGATTTATATCAAGCAAAGATAGATTCAAGTCAATTTTGGTCGGAGCCAATAAAACTTCCTGATTATATAAATATACCTACTAGTACTCAGACACAACCTAATGTTGGGTATAATAAACTTAATAATAAGGAAGTCTTATACTTTGTATCTGACAGACCTGGTGGAAAAGGAGGGCTGGATATTTGGTACTCAATGATTGATGGAAATGGTAATTTTTCAGAACCCATGAATTTGGCCGGACTTAATACGATTCAAGATGATGTAACTCCATTTTATCATATACCTACAAGTACATTGTTTTATAGTTCTAAAGGTCACCTGGGGCTTGGTGGATTTGATATTTATCAAGTTAAGGATCAGGTCGATGGATGGGGTACAATCAAGAATTGTGGAATTCCCTTAAATTCAAGTTTTGATGACCTGTACTTTGTAAGGTTAACCTCAGGGACTGTTGGTTATTTGGCTAGTAATAGGACCGGAGCCCAATATATTGATGATATCAATGAAGCTTGTTGTTTAGATATTTTTATGGCTAATATTCAACCATGTGAAATAAAACTAAAGACATTGGTTTATGATGCTGGAACCTTGATGGAATTGAATGGCGCAACGGTTAAGTTATTTGACAACAAGGATGTTTCGAAAGAGGCAGTAATTATTACAAATGACCTAACCAATTTGTTTGAATTTCCAATTGAGTGCGAAAGAGAATATCGCATTGAGGCATCGAGACCCGGATATTCTATGGAATCAGTCATATTTTTGAGTGGTAAGCCAGGTGAGTTTAAAGAGATTACCAAAAAGTTATATCTTAAACAATCCAAAATCACTTTAGACGTCCTTACATATGACAAACAAACCGGTTTAGATTTGAATGGAACAACAGTAAGTTTGTTTGACCTTGAGCATCCTGATAATAGCCCAATAGTCATGACAAACTTACAAACAAATTTATCTCAATTTGAATTAGACAGATGTCATAAGTACAGGATTGTTGCAACAAAATTAGGGTATGGCACCTCAATGAAAGAGTTTCATGTGGATTGCAACCAGATTGGAACGGTATTGCAAAAAATATATTTAGATAAACTTTTATACAGTTTATTACCTGTTTCCTTATATTTTGATAATGATCATCCCAATCCAGCCACAATGTCAAAAACTACGACATTATCTTATCAGCAGACTTATGAGAATTATTATACTCGCAAGTCTGTTTTTGGTTTAAAATTTTCAAATACATTTCCTGTTCAAGAAAGAGAAGTTCAAAAGAGTGTCATGGATAATTTTTTTGATTTGGAAGTGAAGGCAGGTAAAGAAAAGTTTGAAAAGTTTCTTTCCGTTTTAGAGTCAGACCTTAAAGAAGGAAAGAAGTATGAGATTTTCTTAAAGGGCTATGCAAGTCCGTTGGCAAATAACCATTATAACTTGCACCTTGGACAAAGAAGAGTTCAAAGTGTAAAAAATGAATTTAATAGGTATAATCAAGGTTCATTAAAAAAGTATATTAAATCAGGAAAACTTATTATCAGTCAAAAGTCATTTGGAGAGGATACGGCTCCGAAGGGGATAAGTGATAATTCAAAAGATCCTAATTCTATATATCACATCAATGCTTCTCGGGAACGAAGAGTTGAAATAGTTGAAATTAAAGAGTAGTGAACTGGTTAATACAATTGAAAATTATGAACAAGGATCAAATTAATATAACTGGTAAAAAATTCATTAGGATAGCCATAACGTTATTTATCTTTTTTGCAATTCAACAATTCTCCTTTTCAACACATTTGGTGGGTGGACAGCTAAGTTATAAATGCCTTGGAAATGGCTATTATGAAATAAGGTTGGTGGTAAGGCGTGATTGTTTGAATGGAGCCGATACCGTTTTTTTTGATAATCCTGCTGTTATAGGGGCGTTTTATGGCAATGGACAAAAAGCATTTAGGGTAGGGATTGATGGGGTGTTTGAAATGGATTATGTTAAAAATGATACATTGAGAGAGAAAGTGGATAATTTTTGTGTTGGGAAGAACCAGGAAGTTTGTGTGCACGAAGCTATTTATACTAAAAAGATTTACTTGCCTTTTGATGAGAGGGGATATATCCTAGCTTATCAGAGATGTTGCCGCAATACATCTCTTACAAATGTAGTTGAGCCACTTGAAACAGGAACTACTTATGCTATAAAGTTTAGTGCCATTGATTTGTTAAGTTGTAATTCAAATCCTCAGTTTGGAAATTTTCCACCAATTTATGTTTGTGTTAATAAGCCTTTTGTATTTGACCATAGTGCCACCGACTTGGATGGAGATTCATTAGTATACATGTTGTGTAAACCAAATCTTGGCAAAACTCGACTTACACCAGCCGGCAGACCTGATTCTCCTCCCTTTGATAGTGTTGTTTTTAAATCTCCATATTCATTGGATGATTTAATGAATGGTGGATCCGGAGGTGTTCCATTAAAAATTGACTCTAAGACAGGAATACTAACTGCGAATCCCAATACTCTTGGTCAATTTCTTGTAGGAGTGTGTGTGCTTGAATATAGGGATGGCAAATTATTATCTTATGCAACTCGCGATTTTGAATTAAATATTGTGCCCTGTGGTATTTCTCCTATCGCCTCCTTTATAAGGAATAGTTCAATTTGTGATGGTTTGAATCAGAAATTTACCAGTACCAGCAAAGATGCTAACTTTTATGAATGGTTTTTTGATTTTAACAACAATAGGAATTTAAAGTCAAGTGATCAAGATCCAAGTTTTAAATATACAAAATCAGGTACTTATGAAGTTGTTCTTGTTGTTCGCAATGGCGAATGTACCGATACTGCCAGGCAAACAATTGTAATTATAGAACCGGGATTAATTCCTGATTTTAACGTCAAAGTGGATTGTTCAGCAGATTTGACGATAATCGTAAAGGACTCTTCTCGTTCAAATTATACAATTTCCAATTATGATTGGAGATTAACTGGAAGCGGAAATAATTTAACTTCTAATTTGAAAGATCCTGTCTTTAAGCTTTCTAACGATGGGCGCATTACAATTGAATTGACAATAACAGATGTGAATGGATGTACTTCGATGTTATCCAAAACTTTAGAGATTAGCAGCATTGACATTGAGCTTATTGGAAATGAAAAAGATATTTGCAAGGGAGATTCAGTTAGATTGGTGAAAAATCCTAATCCAAGATTTATTTATACCTGGAGCCCAACCACAGGACTTGATTTAACCATTCCTTCCAATCCTTTAGCCAAGCCACAAACAACTACAAAGTATCGTGTTACCATAACTGATGGCAATTGTATTGTTGAAAAGGAGATATTGATTAATGTGAGGGGTATTGTGAATTTGAAAATACAGGGAGACTCCACAACTTGTGATGGCGATATTTCATTGACAGCAAGTTCTGATTCTACCTCTTATTTTGAGTGGTCTTTTAATAGAAATTTTAATCCGATTGAATTTACGGGCTCCAATTTTAAAACAAAAATTGTTGGAAACAAGATCGTATTTGTTAGGGCTGGATCAAAAGATCAATGTCAGGTGATTTTAGCTGTTCAATTATTAGATCGTAGTCTAGAATTAAAGTATCCAAAACAGTTGGTGCTTTGTGCAGAGGACACTACAAGTTTTAAAATTGAGCAGGTTAATGCTTCTGATATAGTTACAATTAATTGGGAACCAAATCCTATAATTATTAATTCTGCAAATCCATTAATGCCGATTATTTATGTTTCCAAACCTGGAATTTATGTTTTAAAATTTAAAGCAACTAATCAATTTAATTGTATGTTGTCTGATTCAATATTGGTTCAGGCAGTTGCACCACCTGATGCGGATTTCAAAATTGAATCCGAGTGCGGTTCGTTAAAAGTTACTGTGACCACATCTGGGAATAGAATCGTGAATTGGGACTTCGGTGATGGAACAGGGAAGGCGAATACACCCATAGCAATGTACACTTATAGTAAGTCTGGGAATTATAAAATCACCTTGACAGTGGATAGTGTTTGCACAAGAAGTTTTACAAAAGAGTTTACATTCGTTGAAATTAATGTTAATTTAAAGGACACAGTATTGGCTTGTTATGGTGAGGCGGTTGAATTAAATCCTGGAGGAAATAATGAATTTATATACAATTGGATCCCAGTTGATGGATTGGATGATCCGAAATCGTCAAATCCAAAAGCAAAACTTACCAGAACTACAACCTATTATGTCGAAATTACAGATCCGAAATTTCCAGGTTGTTCAAAGAAAGATACATTAACTGTTTTTGTGCCAAAGAGAATAGAATTGGAAGTAAGCAAGGATACATTGTTGTGTGAACCTGCAAGGATTATTTTTAATGCTAGTTCAAAGAATCCTTTGGTCAAGGTAATATGGTGTGATCAGGCTGGAAAGGAGATTGGGAGTGGAAATAGCATTACTGTTGAACCGAAAGTAACTCAATTTTACCAGATTAAGGCTGAAGATGAATATGGCTGTAAAACATTGGATACCATTCATGTTGAAGTCGTATTGCTTAAGGCAGAATTACGTGGGCCTTCGGTTATATGTTTGGGTGATTCTGCAATGATTACTGTTGTTGGTGAAGGACTTTCCAGATATTCCTATGATTGGACTCCAAAAGAAGGAATAATTGGTAGTTCAACCGAATCAAAGATTACCGTAAATCCCAAAGTTAATACAAGCTATACCGTAAAAATTATTGATTCTTCAGGATGTAATTGGACATTAACACATACCATAAACGTCAATGATCCATCAAATAAAGTTTTTGCGAATGCAGATCCTATAATGATTGTGCCAGGTTATAAATCCCAATTGACCACAGTAGATATGGCAGGTTACAAATACAAATGGAGTCCTGATGATGGGTCTTTAAATAACAGTGAAATTTTTAATCCAGTTGCAATGCCTTTTAAAACTACAACGTATGTAGTAACGGTAACAGATGAAGCTGGATGTACTGCTACCGCCTCTGTAACCATAATGGTTAAATCCTGTGCTGATGCAGTTTTTATACCAAATGCATTTAGTCCAAATGGAGACTCAAAAAATGATTTTTTCCTTCCTCGATCACAATTTATAACCAAGATGAATATGGTGATATATAATCGCTGGGGGCAAAAGTTGTTCGAAACTTCTGAGCAAAATCCTGGCTGGGATGGCACATTTAAGGGAGAAAGATTGGGGCCTGATGTTTTTGGTTATTTAATAAAGTTCCAGTGTTTCGAAAATTTGGAATATACTAAAAAGGGAAACGTGTCAATTATAAAGTAATACATATATGCAACCTGTTTGAATTAAATTATTTGAACCGAGTTGATTCTATTTGTGTTAGTTAAATAATTGAGAACGAGAGTACAGGGAGATGTATAATTTAATTTTATGATACTTATAATAATTGGCCTTTTAGGGTTGGGAGTTCAGTTTTTTCTCAATCAGGATAATCAACATCCATCGATTAGAAAATTATCGAAGATATTCCGAATTGCTGCCTTGGTTTTGATCGTGGTCGGGGTTTTTAGTTCATGTTTTATTCAGATTAATGCAGGTCAAATAGGGGTTAAGTCATTGTTTGGTAAAGTGCAGAATGATATATTATATCCAGGACTTCACATTGTAAATCCTTTATTGGAAATTCATGAAATGGACGTGCGTACGCAAAACTATACAATGTCGGGGGTAACGGATGAAGGTAATGTTAAAGGGGATGATGCTATAAGAGCACTGACTAGGGATGGACTTGAAATAGTGATCGATGTGACCGTGCTTTATAAAGTTTTGCCAACCTCGGCGCCAAAAATTTATAATGAAATTGGTAAAGATTACCAAGATAAGGTTATTAGACCACTTGCCAGATCTCGAATTAGAGATTTTTCAGTGGGATATGAAGCTATAGAACTTTACTCAAGTAAAAGAGATGAGTTTCAAATGAAAATTTTCAAAACAGTCGAAGAAGACTTTTTAGCAAGGGGATTGATACTTGAGCAGCTCCTGATTCGGAACATTGGATTGCCAAATAGTGTAAAAGCTTCAATTGAAGAAAAGATAAGAGCAGAGCAAGAATCACAGAAGATGCAGTTTGTTCTAATGAAAGAAAAACAAGAAGCAGAACGAAAAAGGGTGGAAGCTCAAGGAATTGCTGATTACCAAAGAATTATTAATACAGGATTGACCGATAAACAACTCGAATATGAATTAATAAAGGCATATAAAGAACTTAGTTTGTCACAAAATGCAAAGGTCATCGTACTTAATGGCAAAAATACCCCGTTAATGCTTAATGGAAATTAATTTATGGATCGTATGATATCAGATAATAATACCAAAGTATTAAAGGGGGGTGAATTTTTAGTAAAGGAAACGAATTACAAAACCAATTTTATACCTGAAGACATTAATGAAGACCAGAGGTTAATTCGCGATACCGTAAGAGATTTTGTAGAAAACGAAATTTGGAAAAGGGGAGCATTTCTGGAGGATCAACAATCTTTATTAGAGATCGCTGCTAATCTGGGGCTTCTTGGCGCACATATTCCGACTATCTATGGAGGGGTCGAGCTGGACACACATTCAAACACAATTATCTCAGAAGAGTTAGGAGCAGGGGATGCATCATTTAATACAACAATAGCAGCCCATACTGGAATTGGAATGTTACCAATTTTGTATTTCGGCACGGAAGAACAAAAAACGAAGTTCCTTCCAGGATTGTCAAATGGGCAACTTAAAGCTTCCTATTGCCTAACTGAGCCTTCTTCGGGAAGTGATGCCTTAAGTGCAAAAACCAAAGCAATTCTGGATAGTTCAGGAGAGTTTTATGTTCTAAATGGGCAGAAAATGTGGATCACAAACGCAGGATTTGCTGATATATTTATTGTTTTTGCTCAAGTAGATGGAGATAAATTCACTGGTTTTATTGTAGAAAAAGGCACTGAAGGATTGACTTTAGGTCAGGAAGAGCATAAATTAGGTATTAAAGGATCGTCAACCAGGCAGGTTTTTCTTGAGAACGTTAAAGTTTCGGCAGAAAATGTTCTGGGTGAGGTAGGCAAGGGTCACCTTATTGCTTTCAATGTGTTGAATATTGGAAGATACAAGTTAGGGGCAATGGCCATGGGTGGATGCAAAAGGTGTATTAGTCTTGGTGTAAAGTATGCGAATGAAAGATTTCAGTTTCAAAAAGCCATCTCGAATTATGGGGCCATTCAATACAAAATTGCTGAATCTGCAATCAGGGTATTTGCACTTGAGTCCACTATCTATCGTGTTAGTGACTTGATGGAGAAAAAGAAGAATGAAGAATTAGCCAATGGAATGGATTTTGGAAAGGCTATGCTTGAAGCTGCAGAAGAGTATGCTGTTGAATGTGCGATCATTAAAATTAATGGCTCAGAAGTCTTGGATTATGTTGTAGATGAATTACTTCAAATTCATGGAGGATATGGTTATTCTGAAGAATACCTGCCTGCCAGATTATATCGGGATGCCCGAATTAATAGGATTTATGAAGGGACTAATGAGATAAATAGGATGTTGTGTATCAACATGATTCTAAAGCGGGCATTGAAAGGAGAGTTGGACTTAGTAGGCCCCGCATGGGCAGTCCAAAAGGAATTAACAGGAATTCCATCATTTGAAATCCCACAAGTGGCTTTTGGTATTGAAATAAGGACTTTGCAAGACTTTAAGAAAATTCTATTAATGGTAGCAGGAGCCGCTGTTAAATATCAAATGGATGGCAAGCATGATTTAAAGGAACAACAGGAAGTTCTGATGAATATAGCAGATATCGCAATTGATTTATACAATTCTGAGTCATTGTTGCTCCGTGTTCAAAAATTAAATGAGACCAAGAATCAAGAAGAGATTTCTCCATTTATTGCAATGTTGAAGGTCTTTATAAACGATGCACAATCAAGAATTATTAAAAATGCTCAGGATGCGTTGACTTCCTTTGCACTGGGCGATGAGCTTAAGGTTATGCTCATGGGGCTGAAACGTTTTTCAAGATATGAAACAATTAATGTAAAGGAGTATCGCAGAATCGTAGCCCAACACATCATAAAAGCCAATTCTTATTGTTATTGAATTCTCTATTAATTTTGCTGTCCTTAAATTTTAAATCCATAACTGAATGGTAAAACGGCTTGACTTGATGCTTGTTAAAGGGTTTATTGGCCCTTTTGCCGTTTCTTTTTTTATAGCATTGTTTGTCTTGGTTATGCAAACCCTTTGGCTATACATAGATGATATCATCGGAAAGGGGGCAGGAATTTTTGTGATAATTGAATTTTTAAGTTACTTGTCGTTGTCTCTTGTACCAATGGCTTTGCCAATTGGTGTTTTGCTGGCAGGCGTATTTCTTTTTGGAAATCTGGGTGAGAGATATGAATTGTCAAGCATTAAGTCAGCTGGAGTTTCACTGGTTAGAATTATGGTGCCTATAATGATGTTATGCGCATCAATTGGCTTGGTATCCTGGTTTTTTTCAGATTATGTAATACCTAAATCCAATTTAAAATTTTTGAGTCGGTTACATGATTTAAAAAGACAAAAGCCAACTTTAAGTTTAGAAGAAGGTGTTTTTAACGAGGATTTTTATGGTTATGTAATACGTATCGAGAAAAAATTAAGTAATGGAAAAACCATCCAGAATATTCTGATTGATGACCATAGTAATACCAGCACAAAAGCAACTATTTTGGCGAAAAGTGGAGAAATGTATGTCACTCCAGGTGGAAAGTTTCTTGTCATGCAATTGGAAAATGGTGAAATTTATCAGGTTCCTGATCGGGCCACTGTCAGCAATTCGCTTTATCCGTTTGTTAAAACTAAATTCAAAGAATTGACTAAAGTTTTTCCTTTGGAAGAATTTGAGTTGGAAAGATCTGACGAAGATTTGTTTAAAAGCAACCAGAGGATGAAGAATTCTAAACAGTTGCGGATTGAGCTTGATAGTTTGTCGAAGCAAAGATCAAATCTTTATCATCCTATATTTTCAAGGTTTATTGAGCAGGCAAAGGGAGAGGGAGGCAGAATAAATGATGTAAATAAATCTAAAGGAATTCAAAAGTCGCCTGAAAGTAAATTATTAAAGAATTTTAAAGAAGAGTATAATAAATTATATTCGGCTAACTATAAAATTGACTCACTGCTTTTACAATACCGTGATTCAGAAAATGAGTCAAGTATGGTATCTTACCATAGAGCTAAACTAAATTTGGAGCGCGAATTAAGTAATAAGAGAAACTTTGAAGAGAGTGAGAAAAATTTGCAGAAAAAGAAATCTAAGTTTGCTTATGAGCTGTATATCAAGTATTCTTTTGCCTTGGTTTGTTTTTTGTTTGTTTTTGTGGGGGCTCCATTAGGTGCAATTGTTAGAAAGGGAGGGTATGGATATCCTTTAATAATTTGTATCCTTGTATTTATAGTTTATATATTGCTCAATACTTTCTGTAAAAGACTTTCTGAGGGATTAACATTGAGCGCTCTTACTGCTGCGTGGATTCCTTGTGCGGTAATATTAATTCCAGGTATTTTGCTTACATGGTCTGCACAAAATGACGCCAATCCAATAATTTTAGTTAAAAATATTTTTAAAAAGTAACTTTAAAGAAAAATATTACTTTGTTTTAATTGTCAATTTCTTCGCTTATTTTTCTTAAGGTTTCCTGACAGTAAAGAAGTAATTCCTTAGCCCGATTAATGCTGATCAGAATTTCATCTAACTGTGTCTCCTCAGATTGAATTTTTTGAAGGATTTTTTCTAATTCCTCATATGCTTCTGAGTACTTTAATTTTTGTTTTGCCATCTCATTAGGTTTTTGAGGTTATTTGACCATCCTTAAATTTAGTTATAAATTCTGATTTGGTATCAAGGTCACTTAATTTTTTTACCCATCGGTTACCTTGAAGAGTTATTGTGTAACCTCTGGATAGAATGGATGAAGGGTCATTGATTTTCAAAATTGCCTCCAAATTTTTCAAACCAATTAATTCACTATGTATGTTTTCTTTACTCGTTTTGATAATTTTTGTAAAAATTTCATTAAGCTTTGAAGATGATTGCCAGACTTTATTTTGAGAGGCATTATTGACTTTCGCTCTCATGTTTTCTTGTCTTAAATTTTCTACAGAAATTTTGCGTCTACTTAAAATTTTTATTTCATTTAAAATTTCAATTAATTGGGTTTCAAATACAGCATTATGATTGATAATAAATTCGGCAACGGCTGTGGGTGTTTTACAAGCATTGAATGCATTTAGATCAGCAATAGATTCATCAATTTGATGGCCAATTCCAGTTAAAACCGGATAAGGACAATTACTGATGGATTTTGAAATGAGGAAACTATCAAAATCTAATAAGTCTAATTTAGCTCCGCCGCCCCTGATAATTGCTACAATATCAAATGATTCATTATTAATTTTATTAAATGCATTGGATATTTCATATTCAGTATTTTCCCCTTGCATACTTGCTTGGAAAAGTGAAATCTTGAATGAATATCCAGCCGGATTCGATTTTAAATGATCAGTGAAATCAATATATCCTGCGGCTGTTGGACTGCTGATTAAAGCAATTTTTTGGATAACCTTGGGGAGTTTTAAATTTTTGTTAAGTTGCCAAAGGTTAGCCTCTTTTAATTTTGATATTATCTGTATTCTATTTTGAGCAATTTGCCCTAGCGTAAAAGATGAATCCAAATCATGAATTACTAATTTAAGTCCGTATCTGGGGTGAAAATCAACAAGGACTTTTAGCCTAACTTGATTTCCTGCTTTTAATATGCTAAATATATTGTGTGGAAATTTTTTCTTAATCAGTGATACTTGATTTTTCCAAATCACCGCAGATGCTTGAGCGACTATTTCTTCATTATTTCCTTTTTCTGAAAGCTCAATATAAAAATGGCCGCGAATTTCTTTTGCCTGTATAACTTCACAACTTACCCAAAAAGAATCTTCAAAATTCAGTCCTATTACCCTTTGAATAAATTCATTTAATCTACTCAGTGTGATAGTCTGTTCCAAATTATCTCTATGGTTTAAGGAGCTTTGTTACCAAATCTGCTGCTTCTTGAAGTTGTATGGCGGAATGAACTTCCAATCCAGACTCATCAATAATTTTTTTGGCTATCTCTGCATTAGTGCCTTGAAGTCTGACAATGATTGGTACGGATATATTACCCATATTTCTATATGCATCCACGATTCCTTGTGCTACGCGATCACATCTAACAATACCCCCAAAAATGTTTACTAATATGGCTTTTACTGAAGGATCTTTAAGAATAATTCTGAAAGCTTGTTCAACTCTAGCCGCATCGGCAGTCCCTCCAACGTCAAGGAAGTTTGCAGGACTTCCACCTGCCATTTTAATTATGTCCATTGTTGCCATGGCTAAACCGGCTCCATTTACCATGCAACCAACATTTCCATCTAATTTTACATAATTAAGATTATTGTTGCGAGCCTCAACTTCTGTAGCGTCTTCTTCATTTTCATCTCGCATGCTTTCAAGTTCAGGGTGCCTGTATAAGGCACTATCATCTAAAGCAAATTTACAATCCACGGCTACTATCCTGTTGTCCCCTGTAAGCAGGCAAGGATTTATTTCAATTAAAGTTGCATCTGAGTTTAGAAAAGCTGTGTAAAGTTTTTTAACAAAATCACACATTTCTTTATAAGCCTTACCACTTAATCCTAAAGTGAATGCAATCTTTCTCAACTGAAACTCTTGAATTCCCAATGCAGCATCCATGTACTCTTTATGCACCAAATGTGGAGTCTCTTCCGCTACTTGTTCGATGTCCATGCCTCCCTGACTAGAATAGATAATTACATTCTTTTGTGATGCACGATCTGTAAGGATGGAAAAGTAATATTCCTTACATGCATTAAAATCTGGGGCATAAGAATCCTCTGCAATGAAAATTTTATTTACTAGTTTGCCTGGGCCTTCCATACCCCCTGGAGTTTGTGGTGTTTTTAGCCACATTCCCAAGATTTGACCTGCATATTGCTTCAAATCTTCTTTTGATTTTGCAAGTTTTATTCCTCCTCCTTTGCCTCTTCCACCGGCATGAATTTGAGCTTTAACTACCGCAATTTGAGTTCCAGTATCTTTTTGAATTTGTTCAAATGCTTGTTCGGCTTCAGATACAGTTGTTGCAACAATTCCTTTTTGCACATTGATTCCAAATTTCTTTAATACTTCCTTACCTTGATATTCGTGAATATTCATTTAATCAATTGTTAGATATGATAATTTTTTTAATAATTTCCGAATTTCCGTTTTTAAGCCGGAGGAAATAAATGCCGGCATTTATTTCCTGTAAATTGATAGTCGTAATATCCTCATTTTGAATGCCGGTTGACATGACTTTTACTTTCTTTCCTACTGAATTAAATAAACTAAATTCGAGTGGTGATGATGGATTTGATGAAACTACAAAAAGTGTTTGATTTTGTCTCACCGGATTTGGATAAATTCTAATTTGTTCAGATTCAAATATTTTATCAGAACTACTTAGAACATTTGTGTTAAAATAAAATGATTTTGAATTTTGAGCACAGAAATCAAATTTATTCATTGGAATCACCCTCCAAAAAAAGTTTTTTCCGGAAGCTATAGAATCTAACTTAACAAAATTATTTTCAGTTCGGATATTATAAACCAAGAGGCTAAATGCAGCTGTTCTTGAAAGTTGAAATAAATAGGAATCTGCTCCATTTGCTTTGTCCCAGCTAAATATCACATCCCGTGAAGATATTGAACTGGAATCGAGTGGAAAAAATGAATCTTGGTTAAATTCACTAATTTTTAAAAAATTTGAAGTTGGGCGAAGTAAATTTGATCTGGTAGACCTAAGGTAATCAAGCATTGCTTTTGATTGATCTGATGCAAACCTGTTCATGCAAGCGTCATTTGCATAAGACATAAAAAGGCTGCCATCTGATTGGAATTCTTCATCATTAATATCTCTTTGCACAGAAGTGCTTTGTGAATTTTCATTACAACTCCAACGATTGCTAATGTAATCAGGAGGAGTATCACAAAATCCATCGGCTTCCATCGGACAATTATTTCTTGAGACATTTTCAATGGTTCTCCATACTTGCCCTTGATATTCAATTGTTGGTTTGTTGTAATTATAAGGAGTTCCTTCCCATCCGAAGAAGGTGTGTGGTAGTGAAAAATAATGTCCCAGTTCATGAGCCCATGTATGAGAACTCTTTCCAAGACATGTTTTACTTAAAGCTACGGCGTCCCCTTCATAAGCAAAATACCCACAATTTCCTGCTGGATCTGTTACAATGTAACAATTAATAACATTCTTAAAATTATTAGCTTTCATCATTTCGATTCCAGCTTCAAATTTTGGGTGTGAATCCCATTTTGAATTATCTATATAATTTACTTCATTTTCAAAATAGAACTGCATCCCAGTTTTTTCAAAATCACTATTTAAAGTACATAATGATTCTTTAAGAGATACTAAATTATAACCACCGTTTCCACCATCCGATCTTAATATGTGGACTTGAATAGGGATATAAATAACGCCAGATTCGGGATATGACAATAGACTATTAGATTGTCTGATATTAATTAATTTTTGCTGGTCATTTGTATTAGTCCCGCAAAAACTTGCTGGGGCAGTTTGTCCACACAACTCAAATAAAAACCCCAATGCCAATGACGACAGTAAGAATACGATTTTCATGTTGAAAAATTAAACTTTATTGCACTAAGGTTTTGCCAGATAAAACTCGATCTGATGTGCTTAACCTGTATAGATAAACACCTTTTTGGTCTAAATACAGTGTGGTTTGGTTACTACCGTTTTGCAGTTGAATATTTGAAGATGAAATCCTTTTTCCTTCAAGGTTAAAGATTTCAAGAAGTGCGTCAGACTGTCGGTCTATGTTAATTTCTAAAACCAATTGATTTGGCTGTGAAGAATATGCATTGATTGCAATCAAGGATGCCTGGGGATCATTGGAAGCAACCGGAAATTGGCCGGTGGTAAAAAAAAGTGCATTTGAAGGAGTAATACAGAAATTGTTGGCATTATAACCTATAACTCTCCAAGCATACTTTTTTCCAGGTAAAAGATCTACTAGGGTAGTATCCGTGCGTCTAGTCAGGAAATTTCTATTTTTATTGGTTAAGACTGTTTCTCCGATCTCAATAAAGTAATGGGTCGCATTAGCTAATGGCTCCCAATCTAATTTTACTGAGTTGTATCCGCTGGTAGTTGAATTCGCGAGAGGCTCAACGATAACTGGATTTCCTGAAATAGGGCCAAGTGGGGTGAACGCCGGTCTTAGATAGAGTCTGCTTGAAGATAAATAATCTCTGTTAATCGCAGCTTTTTGTTCTGTAGTAAAACTATCCAGGCAATTTAGGAAGTAACCCATAATATTACTTTCCATTGGATCCAAAAGGACTTCGTCTGGATCTTTCGCACAACCTACATAATTACAGCCACCAGACCACCCATACCCTAAGTTATAGTCTGCTGGCGTGTCACAAAATCCATCAGCAGCAATCTTACAATTCAAAGTACCATTCACCCTTTTGTTTCGGTCCACATATTCAACCTCAAATGTTGAACCTGCATAAGACACGGTTTTTGGTGTGGGTGTTGAGCATGTGTAAGTAGTAGCTTCCCATCCAAAAAATGTATGCGCTAAGCTAAAAAAGTGACCGAATTCATGAGCTATTTTATGTGCTTCGCGGGCAAGTAATTGACTTTGATGAACTCCGGTTACGACATAATCTCCATTTGGAGAATAAAACGCCAATACACCAAGTTCATCTGCCCTAGCTACTTTAGCAACAAAAAAGTTTAACCCGTTTCTGTAGCTATTGCTTATACTTCGGGCCCACGAAGCGCCCAAGTCACTAGATGGGTTGTCGTATAAATTTGTATTGTTAACAAAATTTATGGTCTTTACATAGAATTGAATTTCCTGATCCAAATAGATCTCATTTACCGCACATAAACTCTCAAAAACACTGGTGACCTTACTCCTTCCAGTCCCGTCTGCTTTAGCCACTAAATGAACATTTACAGGAATATACCTTATAACCCCAGACCTAGGAAGAACTAAATGCTCCATTTTTTCACGATTTTGGAACATTCTATCCCTTATTTGATACTGATCCTCAATCGAAGTTCCACAATGACCTATAGCAGATTGCGAATTGGCAAAGGACATTGAGATTAAGGTCAGGAGTGAGAGTAGGTAAAAATTTTTCATTCAATGATTTTTGTTAATTAATTAAGGTTCAAAATTAAAACAAAATGACATCTTCAATCATTAGTTTTGCGTCGAAATCAAGTTTATTACCCCAAACAACGTTTTAAAATGAAAAAAGTTACTGTAATAGGCGCCGGAAATGTTGGAGCAACCGTTGCAAATGTTTTGGCTCACCGCGATTTTATTAAAGAAATTGTATTGGTTGACATTAAAGCTGAAATGGCTCAGGGAAAAGCTTTGGATAGTTGGCAACAGGCTCCTGTAGACTATTATTCTACAAAATTAACAGGTACGGATGATTATGGACATACAGAAGGGTCTGATATTGTTGTAATTACAGCTGGTTTGCCGCGAAAACCAGGGATGACCAGAGATGATTTAATAAGTACCAATGCAGGGATTGTCAATAGTGTCACTTCCAATGTAATGAAATATTCAAACAATCCAATCATTATAGTGGTTTCAAATCCTTTGGATGTCATGACTTATGCGGCTTATAAAGTTAGCGGATTGGATGGCAAAAGGGTAATAGGAATGGCAGGGGTTTTAGATACTGCACGCTATAGGGCTTTTTTAGCTGAAGCGCTTAATGTTTCCCCTAAGGATATTCAAGCATTGTTGATGGGCGGGCATGGTGATTCTATGGTTCCACTTCCAAGATTTACAACTGTTGCTGGAATTCCAGTTACGGAATTGATAGATAGTGAAGTTCTTAATAAAATTGTTGAGAGAACTAAGTATGGTGGTGGCGAACTGGTGAAATTAATGGGCACATCAGCTTGGTATGCCCCGGGAGCAGCAGCAGCTCAAATGGTAGAGTCTATATTAAAAGATGAAAACCGTATCTTTCCTTGTTGTGTGCATTTGAATGGGCAGTATGGATTAAATGATGTTTTCGTAGGTGTCCCTGTAAAATTGGGATTTAAGGGCATAGAACAAATTTTAGAAGTTAGATTGGATCCAGCTGAGCAAGAACTTTTGAACCAATCCGCAATTGAAGTGAGGAGCATGATGGAGGTTTATGATAAACTTCCTAAAAACTAAATGAACATCGCTTGGTTTTCTTGGTTTAATTGGTATGTTTGGAATCCAAGTAAGTTTAGAAAAGGTTCTTACCGTTTCAGGTGTAAATATTGATGAATTAAGTCGTCAAAAGCAGGTTCTGTTGGTGTTTCTTAGGCATTTTGGATGTACTTTTTGTCGTGAGGCAATGGAAGAAATAGCTGAATTGGATGCTCAGGTGGATCATAATAAGGTTGACATTGTTTTAGTACATATGGCGACCAACGAGGTTGCTCAGCGTTATTTTCAGAAATACAAAATTTCACATTTAGATCATATTTCAGACCCAGAGTGCCTGTTGTATAAGCAGTTTGGTTTGGTGAAAGGGAATTTTAATCAATTGTTTGGATTTAGATCCTGGATCAGGGGTTTGGATGCAGGGATTATTAAGGGCCATGGATGGGGGGTTCAATTGGGAGATGGCTTTCAAATGCCTGGAGTATTTACTATTTTGGAAGGCAAGGTAGTTTCTGAGTTTAGACATCGATTTGTTTCTGATAAGCCTGATTACAAAAGTATGGTAGATTGCTCCATTAGCTAGATCTCCCTAATTTAACCAGAAATTAGACAGCACTTTTTTCAGTCCTGGTGAGAATGAGTAATACGAGCATCCATCAATGTATAGTGTCTAAAATAATATGAGTTTATCTTTTGCGTTATTTGATCATATGTCCAAAATTTTTTTCAAAATATTTGTTTTTTCTTGTTTTATCTATAATTATAGCTTTGGTCAGAATGTAATTGTAACGGATAAAGATAGTCTTGGTTTTTGGTCTGATGTGATGTTTAATTCAAGATTTCCTAAGCACAGGATTTTGGCAGCTGGGAAGGTTTCTGATCTGTTCAGAAGAGTTGTTGAAAATGGTACTATTATTTCCTCCGAATTAAACCCAAATATTGTGCGACTTGCGCCTGAGGATCTTTCCTTCGAAATGTTTACCTGGCAGTATGAAGGTGAAAATAATGTTTGGAATTATGATGGATTAGTAAGGTTAAAAAGCGGAAAGGTCTATGTCCTTTCGAGAGAACAAAGAGATTACGACAGAATCAGGTTTGAAGAATTTTCACCTGAGAATTGGTATGGAGCGGTATATTTTCATTTGCTTCCAGAAACCTTTGGGAAAGAGGATTATTTCATGTTGTTTGGGTTTGCACAGAATTCCAGACTGGAAAAATTTAAAATAATTGAAACATTTCATATTAAAAATGATCAAATTATATTTGGCTCTAAGGAATTTAAAATTAAGGAAGAAAATGGAGATGAGATTTTGACCAATCGACATGTGATAAGATACTCTCAACAGTCTAATTGCACATTAACCTATGAGCCAAAAAGTAAGATGATTGTATTTGATCATATCACAAAGTATGAGACGCCCAATCAAAAGAATGTATTTATGTTTGTTCCTGACGGAACCTATGAGGCCTTCAATTATCAATCAGGTAAGTGGAAGTTTGATCCTTACCTTCCTACAACTAAAATGGAGGAAGCCCCTCGTGAGCGACAAATATTAGATGACAGACCCAAGGATCTTTTCGGAAATCCTAAAAGGTCTAAATGATTGTGTTTAGTTTTCTTTAAGAATACTGATCTCCATTATTTTTTTAGTTAGCTCGGTGACTCTAATTTCATGCGCAATTGTATGCCCGACTAACCAGTATATTTCATCTCCAGAGGTCAATACGAGTTCTTGTTTTTTAAAAGCTGAAATGGACTTATTGTCGGCAAGAATTTTCTTAACCTTCTTTTTTTTGCCTTGCATTCCGTAAGGACTCATTTTGTCTCCTTTAGTCCAATGGCGAATTACCAATGGAAATTTTATTTTATCGAAATCCACATAAATGAACAATGGGTTTTTCACCATAACTTCCAGGTCAAAATTGTCAACACTAAACAACTTAATATTTACGCAAATTCCATTCTTATTTATAAAATTTTCTTTTTCGTCAGGAATAACAATCTCCTCAAAAATATCCGCAGTGTTAACTTTTACGATATAAAGACAACCACGATCAATGTACAGAGTTTGGTCAGTCCTGGATTTAAACTGCTTACCTGGAGAACCAAGATTTGCTTTTATATCTTGTATTTCATTGTAATGAAAACCATTTTCTGCGAGATATTCATGCAAAAAATAGTCTTCTTCATTTAAGCAAAAATTAATTTTAGTAAATGTATTAGAAAATTGTACATTTTTTGATTTCCAAATAGTCCTGTAATAATCTAACAGTACATCTAGTTCTCCTAATAACTTTAAACTCCTGCTGGTAGTCTTGAGAAAGGCTGGGTTGATTGATTTAAAAACCGGAATTACCTGATGACGAATCAGGTTTCTCGCATATTTGTCCTCCATGTTAGAAATATCTTCCCTGAACAAAATTTGATTTGTTTCAGCATAGTTATAAAGGTCATCTTTATTTAGATTTTCTAAAGGTTTTAGAGAATTTTTATAGGAGACAGGCATCGTGTTTAGTCCTTTTATCCCGGCTCCTCTAATAAGATTTAGAAAAAAGCCTTCAATCATATCTTCCATGTGGTGGGCAGTGATCAGGAACTGATAGCCAAAATCACGCTTTATATCATCAAAATATGAAAATCGAAGATCACGTGCTGTGCTTTGTATATTGGATGAATTTTTTGGAATTGGGCATGATTTAATATGAAGGCTAATTTGGTTGTTTTTAGCCCAATCCTCAATTAGTTTTTGATCCAAGTTTGAATCGTTTCCCCGTAAATGGTAATTACAATGTGCTAGCCCAATTTTAAAATTCTTTTTTCTTAGGATAGAAGCCAGAACCATTGAATCAACTCCTCCACTTACTGCCAATAATAATTTGTTCTCTTGGTAGTCAGCAAGTTTCGAAAAGACCAAACACTCCAAATCGATAGAATTCAAGACAAAAAGTTAATTAATTGTGAGTTTAACAAAAAAATAGTTGCCGGATCGCTCAAAATTAATTTATTTGTATTCAAGTTTGAAAAAATTAAGCTTATGAAACCAGTTTACGTACTTTTAGTTATCTATTTGTTTTTATTTGATGCTTGCAAACGCGATGTCAAAAAGGAAGCGGATACAGGCCTTACCAATGAAACTAAATTGTCCCAATCATCCGCTGTTTCTACGCCTCAAGTAGTTTATGGAAAGTTGGATGATGCTTTTATTCAAGCCTCGTCCAGTCAAAAGGTAAATCATGACATAACGGATTCAGTTTGGCATATCTTTTTTGCCCTCTCCTTAAAAGATGAGGTTCCTAAGCAAAATATATACGCAGGTCATTGGTTGGATCTATTGGAAAATGGGGAATACAAGAAGGGGATATATGATAAGACGACTGATTCCGGACGCTTTTTGTATGTTGAAAGCACAAAAACACTTGAGCTCAGATCTACCAGAGATAGTTCTTCTGAATGGACCGTTAAGGTGGACCCTGATGCTATGGTTTTGATTGGGACTGCAAAATATGGGAATAATCCATGGCAGATGAAATTATTAAGAAAAACAGGGCAGCCTAGTTCATCAGAAGTTAAATAGATTATCTGATTTTTTCAGCATTCAGCCATTTTTGATAAATTCTTGCATTCTGATAATGCTGGTCAATTCCAGTTGCAAACAAATGACTACCATCATAACCGGGTTTTGCACAGAAAAATATATAATCGTGTTTTTCAGAGTTCAATACCGCATCAATACTATTTACTGAAGGCATATAAATGGGTCCTGGGGGAAGTCCCTCAATCTGGTAAGTATTAAATGGGGATTTAAAACTTAAATGTTCCAACAGAACTCTTTGAATTCCAGATACCCCAAGCGCAAAAACAACGGTTGGATCTGCTTGAAGTTTCATTCCAATCTTTAAACGATTTAAGTAAACGCCCGCAATGGTCGGCTTTTCATCAGCATTTGTGGTTTCTTTTTCTACAATGGAAGCAAGCGTGTAAACTTCATTGGGTTTCAAATTTCTCTCCGCTGCTTTTGACTTTCTATTCTCCTTTGACCAGAATTTTTCATTTTCTGTAATCATTCTCTTTATGAAATTATCAAATGATAAATTCCAGTACATTTCATAAGTATTTGGTATAAATAAACAAAGAATGTCTTCTTTTGTATAGCCTATAGATTGGAGATAAAGGCTGTCACTAAGTTTGTTAAGAAGTGTCGTTGAGTCCAGAGAGATATAATTGCTTAATTTACTGCACAATTGAGTAATGTCTCTTACATTATTGATTTTTAATTGCACAGGATCTTGCTGGCCTGAGCGAAGTTTTGCAATTATTTTATAATTGCTCAAGCCATATTTTACAAGATACCTTCCAGGGCGAATTTTACCCCTAGCATAACCCATAATTTTTGCAGTTAATGCAAAGGATGAGGTGTCGATTAAAATTTTTTTGATTGCAATCTTTTCTAGAATTTGATCAAAAGTTTCAGATTCCCTAATGGTTATTTCATGAGGTATTTCAGAATATAAGATATTATTTTTGAAAGCCTGATTGAAAATACTGATCCCTATTAGAATGATCAGCCCCAAGGCTGCTACACTAAGCAGCAGCCATCCACGTTTCTGCATTAATATTGTTCTTTATCGTTTGGAAAGTCTTTGGATTTGACATCAGCTGAATATTGAGTGACAGCTTGATGGATGTTCTCTGCAAGATTTGAATATCTTCTTAAAAAACGAGGATTGAATTCTTTGTTTAATCCAAGCATATCGTGTATTACTAAGACTTGACCATCGACCCCATTGCCCGCACCAATACCAATTGTGGGAATGGAGAGCGATAGACTTACTTCATTCGCTAGGGAGGCAGGTATTTTTTCAAGTACCAGGCTGAAACAGCCGGATCTTTCCAATACTCTGGCATCATGTTTAAGCTTTTCAGCTTCTTGATCTTCTTTAGCCCTTACATTGTAGGTTCCAAATTTATATATTGATTGTGGGGTTAGGCCAAGGTGTCCCATTACCGGAATTCCGGCGGTAAGTATCCGTTTAATTGAGTCGGCGACTTCTGAGCCTCCCTCCAATTTAACCCCATGCGCGCCGCTTTCTTTCATTATCCGAATTGATGATTCCAGAGCACGTTTGGAATTACCCTGGTAAGATCCAAATGGCAAATCTACTATTACTAAGGCTCTTGTCACTCCTCTGACAACAGATTGTGCATGATAAATCATTTGATCTAGAGTGATCGGAAGTGTTGTCTCATGTCCTGCCATCACGTTAGAGGCGGAGTCACCTACTAGCAAAACATCAATTCCAGCCTCATCAAGGATTTTAGCCATCGTAAAATCATATGCGGTAAGCATGGCGATTTTTTCACCGGCAGCTTTCATTTCCTGAAGAGTTCTGGTAGTTATTTTCCTGATTTCTTTATGTACAGACATGGCTCAAAATTATAAATTCAAAAACAATTTTTTGGTAATATTACTATTTGTGTTATCAAAATATCATTTGCAGCGTTATAAGAGGATTAAACTGTTTAATTTTGTGGCATGAAAATTAAATTAACTATACTTTTTTGTGGATTTTTATTGATTTTCGCTTGTTCAGAGGATTTCGTGCTTACAGAGCCTTGGAAGGATATTCCGGTGGTGTATGGATTGATTAACAGGGTGGATTCGGCGCAATATATAAGGGTTGAAAAGCTTTTTGTGGATGAAGATATTCCGGCCGTGGAGATGGCTAAGGTAGCGGATTCCATCTATTATCAAAATGTAAAAGTCTCCTTGATAAACTTAAATTCTAAAAAAGAAGTTGAACTTTTAAAGGTTGATGGAACGTCTGAAGGCTATGTTAGAAATCCCGGGCCATTTGTTCAGGTTCCCAATTTCTTATACAAGCTGAAAACAACTCAACTACCTATGTCGGGGGGTGACAGTATTCTTTTGAAGATTGATCGTGGGGATGGAAAGGCTTTGATAACCAGTAGAATACAACTCGTTCGTGATTTTGATTTTACATCACCACCATCTACCAATAGAGAAGTTCAATTTAAACCTGAATTTCCGCAAACCTTCAGCTGGCAAAAGCCAAAATCTTCCCAAATTTTTGATTTTGACATAATTGTAGTTGTGCAAGAAACCAACACAGTCTCCGGGTCTGTTTTGATAAAACCACTTCGTTGGGTCTTAAAAAAAGGTGATTTAGCCAACAGTGTGACGGTAGGAGGATTGCAATTTTATAATTTTCTAAAAGAGAATCTGGTTGTTGATCCCGCTCTTAAAAGGGAGGTTTTAAGACTTGACTTCATGGTAAGGGCAGGGGGCCCCGAAGTTTATGATTTTAACACAATCGTCAATGCGAACACAGGGATAACTGCCTCACAGGAAATTCCGCGTTATTCTAATATGAGTGAGGGATTTGGCTTGTTCAGTAGCATACATCGGACAGAGAGAAGTTTTGGGATTAGTCTGGAAACTAAATCACTTCTAAAGACCGTTGACCAAACCAGATTGCTTGGCTTTTAAATTCTAATGACTTTTTGACATATAAACTGTCTTTTATCTGTCATTATTTGTCATGTTATTTGCAAAAAATCTGACAAATTTTCTTTTTTTTCCCTTGGCACATCAATTGATAAAGAGTTGATATAAATCATTTAACAATGGGAAAAATAATTGGAATAGACTTAGGAACAACAAATTCTTGTGTATCCGTAATGGAGGGCAATGAGCCCGTAGTAATTGCTAATGATGAGGGAAGAAGAACAACCCCTTCTATCGTAGCATTTCTTGATAATGGTGAAAGAAAGGTGGGCGATCCAGCTAAGAGGCAAGCCATCACCAACCCTAAAAAAACGGTTGCTTCTATCAAAAGATTTATGGGTAGAAGATTTGATGAGTCTGCAACTGAAATTACAAGGATGGCATATAAAGTTGCCAAAGGCGATAACAACACCTGTAGAGTAGATATTGATGGCAGAATGTATTCTCCTCAGGAAATATCTGCAATAATTCTTCAGAAAATGAAGAAGGTTGCAGAGGATTTTCTAGGGCACGAGGTAACCGAAGCGGTAGTTACCGTCCCTGCTTATTTTAATGACTCTCAGCGTCAAGCCACTAAAGAGGCCGGAGAAATAGCTGGGTTGACCATTAAAAGGATTATAAATGAACCTACAGCAGCAGCTTTAGCTTACGGACTGGATAAGAAAAGTAAGGACATGACCATAGTCGTATATGACTTGGGTGGAGGTACGTTTGACGTTTCTATTTTGGAATTAGGAGATGGTGTTTTTGAAGTAAAATCAACCAATGGAGATACACATTTGGGAGGGGATGACTTCGATCATGTGATCATTGATTGGATGGCAGACCAATTTAAATCTCAGGAGAATATTGATCTGCGAAAGGATCCAATGGCTTTGCAACGTCTGAAAGAAGCAGCTGAAAAAGCTAAAGTTGAGCTTTCTTCTTCAATTGAGACAGAGATTAACTTACCTTATATTACTGCTACAGATGGTGTTCCTAAACATCTTGTCCTTAAGTTATCAAGGGCTAAATTCGAACAATTGGCTGATGTGTTAGTTCAAAGAACTTTAAAACCATGTGCAGACGCGCTTAAGGATGCTGGGCTCTCAAAAGATGACATAGATGAGGTGATACTTGTCGGAGGATCAACGAGGATTCCCAAAATACAACAAGTTGTAGAAGAGTTTTTTGGAAGAAAGCCTAATAAAGGAGTTAATCCTGACGAGGTGGTGGCAATTGGTGCAGCAATTCAAGGAGGTGTCTTGACTGGGGAGGTGAAAGATGTTCTCTTACTCGATGTAACACCGCTGTCTCTTGGAATTGAAACCATGGGAGGTGTTTATGATGTAGTTATTGAATCGAACTCAACAATTCCAACCAAGAAATCAAAAGTCTACTCAACAGCTGCAGATAATCAGCCTTCCGTTGAAATTCATATCCTTCAAGGTGAAAGGCCCATGGCAAAAGACAATAGATCTGTAGGTAGATTTATTTTGGACGGCATTCCGCCAGCAGCACGAGGAATCCCTCAAATAGAAGTTTCCTTTGACCTTGATGCAAATGGTATACTTAATGTCTCCGCTCTGGACAAAGGAACCGGAAAACGTCAAAATGTCAGAATTGAAGCTTCCACAGGATTGTCCAAGGAAGAAATTGAGCGTATGAAGAATGAAGCAATGGCAAATTCTGAAGCAGATAAACAAGCCAGGGAAAAAGTAGATAAGTTGAATGAGGCGGATTCATTGATTTTCCAAACCGATAAACAACTAAAAGAATTCGGAGATAAAATTCCTGCAGAGAAAAAATCTGCAATTGAAAATGCACATATCAATCTAAAAGCAGCACATCAGGCACAGGATTTGGACGCCATATCCAAGAATGTAGAAGCTCTGAATGCAGCATGGATGGCAGCTTCCCAAGATATGTATAATGCTACACAAGCAGAGGGTCAACCTAATGACACTGGAGCACAAAACAATACTGGATCGACTGAACCAGTTACTGATGTCGAGTTTGAGGAAGTTAACAAGGGATAATCATTTTTGACAAAAAAAATAGCCCGGACAAGATTATTGTTCGGGCTATTTTTTTTTTGAAATGTTTTGGGTGTTTATAAATTGCGTAGGAAGGACCATTTAAAGCCGATGTATGGTTTAATACCATTTATTGGTGCATAGACTTCCACTGCATTAAAGTAGTTGCTGTGTGGAGAATCAGCCGCAATAATTGCATCGTGTTGTGTGAAATTTGTTAAATTATCACATCCTATGTAAAAATCAATTTTCTTAATCTTATAATTTAGCTGAGTCTGAGCCAGTAAATATGGTTTGCTCCAGCCTTCACGATTGTGGCTTAACTCATGAGGATAATTAGTTTTATCTGGGAAACGCATTGGGCCAACAACTTGCGTTGTAAAATTCCAAAGCCATTTCTTTTGACCTGATTCCCAGTCAAGAGATGCCATCCCCCGCCATTTTGGAATAAAAATCTGGTCTTTGTAATCCTTAGTAAACTGGACCTTGTTAGATTGAAGTCTTGATCCAACTTTAAGGGTGAATTGGTCAATAATTGGATAGGAAATAGTAGCACCTAAAATTCCGGTTCTTGATTTTCCATTTAAAGAAAAAATGGTGACTATAGGATTTCCGGGAAGGTTTTGTTCCAAATCAATAATCAATTGTTGATCAAACCAGGTCAGATAAGCATCAAAATTTATTTCCAATTCTTTATTGAAAAGGGTTGGTTTAGCGACTAAGTTGGCTCCTGTATTCCATGAAGATTCAAACTTTGGAGTATTGATTATATTCCATGATTTGTTACTGGAAAATAAATTAATTTGATCTGAATAAAGTCGATAGAAGCGATAACCTCTTCCAATAGAAGCTCTAAGTGTTACCACCTCTGAGATATTTAATCGGGCACTTACTCTTGGTGACCAAAACATTTTTTTAGGCTCAATACGCTCCATTCTTTGGCTAAATGTGAGCACAAGCCGATCAAGTTCACATTCGCCAACATGACCCAGTTTTAGCTGATAATCCAAAAATACGCCTGCAGTTAACTGATTGTAAAGAACCTTATTTGTATCAGATAAACTGATTAGATTTTCCCTGGCATAATTTACATTAGCCACAGGACCGAAATCAAATTTATGATGCGTACCGGGAGAATTCCAGGAAAATATGATTTGTCCCAAACCATGGTATTCAAAAGCATTTAAACCAAACCTTTTACCATAGCTCCCGTCCAGTTTAGAATATGAAAAATCCCAAATGGAACCAATAGATTTATTTGGGTTTGTAAAACCCAGATACCCAATTTTACTGGAAATGTTGATGTGATTTATGGTTTGTGAGGATAAGTAAGGATTTTCAATAATTTTCTGACCACCATTTCTTATGTCCCTAAGTGCCTGCAAAGTCAGCTGGCCTTCCCAGTTTTTTGAAGCATAGTGATTCCTAATCATGGCATTTAGTCGGGTGGCCCTGGCATCATCATAAAATCCATCTTTATTATGATCTCTAAAACCACTGTGTCTGGACGCATGCATATATACACCAGATTGCATTTGCGAACTAAATTTTCTGTTTATGTGCAAATTGCCCTCTATTCTACCATGATAATCACCATATATATTCAGGTAATACGGGACATCGCTTTCGGGATCAACCAATTTGGTATTGATGGCTCCGGTTATACTTTGTGCTCCATAAATTGCACTTCCTGCACCTTTCAATATATTTACTTCACTTAGCCAAGTGCCCGGAATCATATCAAATCCGAATGTATTTAGAATGCCAGTAAAAACTGGGCGATTTTCGATTAATTGTTGGGTATATGCACCTCGAAGCCCTAAAAATTGGATTTCTCTATTGCTTACTACAGCATTATTGTAGGAAAGGTCAATTGCATTGCTAGTTTGAAAACTTTCTGCAAGACTACAACAGGCAGCTTTTCTAAATTCTTTGGAACTGAGGGTCTCCACATTTAAAGGGTTAAGGAGGGAGAAACTGTGAGATGGTCGACTCGAATTAATTGAAATCTCATCAAGTTGCACCCCTTCTTGTAATATTAGATTTAAATTTAATTGCCCCTTATTTAAAACAATGGTGTCCGTTGCAAAACCAAGGTAACTTACTAAAATGGTATCTTGATTTGGATTCCGCACCAAAACAAATTTTCCTTCATGATCAGATTGAGTTCCGTTTTCTGAATTTAAAAAATAAATTATGGCACCTTCAATGCCTTCATTTTTTTGGTTCTTTATGGAGCCACTCAGGATTTGTGCGTGTGTTTGAAAGGTTAATAAGTATAAGCTTATGAAGCTAATAGATTTTATAAACATGAGTATAAGTTTAATTAAATAATATTAATGCAAGCATTTACAGAATGTCTTAAAATGCGCATAAAATAAGATAAAACAAAACCTGAGCTAACACGTCAAAGAAGACATGAGGAGTCTTCTTTGGTTTCCTGAAACAAAATATTTGACTGGAGGAATAGGCCAGTATTGAATTGGATAGTGTAAAAATGTAATTAATGTTAGAACTTGGGGTAGTGTTATAAAAAATATTTTATCCTGACCTTTTTGAGATTTGTTGCTGGCTAGAATATGAGCAGTTTTATACTCGGTTTTGTTTTTACCACAAGGCTCTTCGTTTTTGTGTGCCTTAGCGGCACATTTTTTTACAGAGCAACAGCCTTTATCTTCATTGTTCGAACCATGACAATCATCCTTTTTAGGAAGAATGGAAAAGCTTACTTCCTTTTTACAATAACATGATAGGCTAAAAACATTAAAGCCTATCTGTGCCAGAATTAAATTGGCGATCAGGTACAAAAGAACCAGCTTTATTTTTTCTTTATTAAACAACTTAGAAATTTATATTAATTTAAACTAGTCCAATTTGAAATCGAGTATGTATATTCAATGAATATTATTCCTTTAGTATTGCTCTTGAGATTACTAATTTTTGAATTTCGGAGGTGCCTTCCCCAATTGTGCAAAGTTTAGAATCTCTAAAGAATTTTTCCACCGGAAAATCTTTTGTGTAACCATATCCTCCAAAAATCTGAATTGCTTCTGTGGCGGCGTGTACACAAACTTCAGAGGCATAGTACTTGGCCATTGCAGATTCTTTGGACATTGGTCTTCCTTCATCTTTCATTTTACCTGCTTGACGAGTTAAAAGCTCTGCTGCTTCAATTCGAACACATATATCGGCCAATTTAAATCCTATTCCCTGAAATTGAGAAATAGGTTGACCAAATTGTTGTCTCTCTTTTGAATATTTGACTGCAGCCTCATAACTTCCCTTTGCAATTCCAAGGGCTAAGGCAGCAATTGATATCCGGCCTCCATCCAACACTTTCATTGCTTGTTTAAATCCATCTCCGACCTTACCAAGAACTTGTGATTCATGGATTCGGCAATTATCAAAAATCATCTCGGCAGTCTCTGATGCACGCATCCCGAGTTTATTCTCTTTTTTTCCACCGGTAAATCCTGGAACTCCTCGTTCTACAATAAAGGCAGTCATTCCATTACTGTCCAGAAGTTCACCACTTCTTGCGATCACCACTGCTACATCTCCGCTAATGCCATGTGTAATCCAGTTCTTTGTACCGTTTAGGACCCAATAATCTCCATCCTTTTTAGCAACACATTGCATTCTGATGGCATCTGACCCAGTATTTGCTTCGGTCAAGCCCCAAGCACCAATCCACTCGCCGGTGGCCAGTTTAGGGAGATATTTTGTTTTCTGATCTTCATTGCCAAAAGCTAAAATATGGCCGGTACACAAAGAATTATGTGCTGCTACCGATAAGCCTATGGAGCTACAAACTTTAGTGATTTCTTCGATTACAGTGATATATGCCTGATACCCTAAACCAACTCCACCATATTTTTCTGGTACCAAAACGCCTAAAAACCCTTGTTTGCCAAGGTTTTTCATTGTTTCGATGGGAAAATGCTGGGCTTCATCCCATTCCATTACGTAGGGTCTGATGTATTGCTCTGCAAAGTCTTGAGCACTTTGTTTAATAAGGTCTATTTGATCTGTATGTTGAATGGGCATTTATTTTTTTTGCAAAAATAGGATAATCCTTTGTCTTCTAAAAGACAAAGGATTAATGATATCTTAAATAATTACTCCAAAACAGGAAACTAACAGGTTCTTAATTTAATCCAAGGCATGAACTTCTCCATTTCCTAATTTCTTAATGTTTAACTTTGGAGTTCCTTTATAATTAATCTCACCATTTCCAGTCAGGTCAATGTCAAGGGTTTTTGAGCAATTTATCTCAATATTACCGGACCCCAAGAGATTTGAAGTACAGCTTTGTGCAATTGTTTTAGATAAGTCAATGTCTCCACTACCAGACAAAGTCGCTGAAGTGTGATTTGAATTTCCAACATTTCTAATTTCACCAGAACCCAATAAGGAAACATCAAGAATTTCTGAAGAAAATTTACCAACTATACTCCCGCTGCCTGTCAGTGTTAATTCTGCATGAGAGCTTTTGAAGGTGTCCTGCATAGTTACATCTCCAGAACCTAGAAGAGTGATTTCGTTCAACTGGTTACAATATATTTTTATTTTTAGACCTGATGAACTATAATTTTTAATCTCACCATTTAAGTTTAGGGTTAAAACAGAATCTTTAATTTCCATCATTAAATTTTCTATTAAAATTGAATCCCCTTCCAGAATAATAGATTCAGGTCCTTTGAAAATGGAAATATCAAAATTAGAAGCTAGGTTAATTTTAGTAAATTGTTCTAATTGCTTGTTTTTTAGAACTTCACGACCCGATTCTAAGTCTACTTGATCTTTAATAAAATATTTGCTGTATTGAATCATGCCTAAAATTGAGGCACAAATAATAAACAAGGCTGAGGATAGTAATTTGTTGCTGGTTTTCATATTGGTTGGAATCTGTTATTTATATTCAATCTTTAAATAATTTCGATTAATTGTGCATGCTTTGAAAAATTTCTTCAAATTCGTGAATCCCTATTCCTAATAATTTCATTTGTTTAATTGTCTCAGGTATAGTGACTTTTATTAATTCATCTCTTTTTATGTGTAGAGTTTTTTCATATACTTTATCACATAGGAAAAAGCCAATTCCTCGTTTTTGAATGATAATTTCTTCATCTTGAAGCCATTGATAACTTCGCTGAACAGTATTTGGATTGACCTGAACAGAAAGCGCCAATTCTCTAACTGAAGGAACACGCTCTCCATCAGATATTTTTCTTTGAAGAATATCCTCTAACAGCACATCGGCTATTTGTAGATATATAGGTTGTTGTTTGTGGAAGTCCATGTTATAATTGTTTTTCTCTTAACTTGAATAAACTAACGGTCATAATGAATAGGAAAATAACAATACCTGTTAGTTTTCTTATGATTGGAGATTCAAAAAATATGTCTCCATTTATGGTGATGTTAGGACCCGAACCTGTCATCACCAATCCTGTAAAATATTCATGAAATGTTATTCTAAAACATATAAAGGAAAAGATTGCAATAAATATAAGTATGGCAAACAGTCCGAAGGAGGTCTTAAGTATTGAGTTTTTAGGCATCCAAACCGAACCAAGTATATAAACACTTTGCACTAAGATTATATTCAGTAAAAATTGCCAAACGACTTTTAAATCAATTGTAGAGTATTCTAACTTATCTTTTATGAATAGATTGGCAGAAAAAGTAATTAATTTGGAATACCCATAGTAGGAAATAATATATATTATAGGGATGACCAAAGATATTAAAAACCATTTTGAAAGTAGCTTTTCTAAAGCTGAAGCCGGGATACTTAGGTAGTTTTGCTTGCTGGTGGTTTGAATGAATTCGGAAAAGCAAAGACTTGCAAAAATTACACCCATAATAGCCAGATTTACTATTAATATTTCAGTTGTAAATAAGTTTTTCGGATTATGTTGTGTTAAGATTTGTAAAATCAGCGGCACAGAAAGTCCTCCCAGTACACTGATAAAAACAATTAGAATTGTATTTTTTTTATAGTTCCATTCCCTTTTAAACAAATTGATGAATCTGGTAGGGGAGAACATGAATATACTTGATTTCATTTTGATAATTTTTGTGTGGTTGAGTGACTTGTTTTATGCTTTTCTAGAATTTTTACAATCTCTTCTTTTTTGATCAGGATCGCATTAAAAAGAGCTTCTACATCTACATTCGAGAATTCCTCATGCGTATTTTCTCTAATTGTAATGTACCCGCCACTAATACGTTCACTGAATAAAACATCTTTTGGCTCAGTCAACGTGTTGTGTACTTCAAATACAAGAGCCTCAGCTATTTCTTCTAAAGAATAATTGAAGACTACCTGGCCCTCATCAATAATTAAAATTGGATCTATTAGGTTAACCATATCACGCACCTGGTGTGTAGAAATAATGATCATTCTATCATTTAGCATGGCTTCCGTGATGAGCTTTCTAAATTGAGACTTTGAAGGTATGTCTAATCCATTTGTAGGTTCATCGAGAATCACAATTCTGGCATTGCTGGCGAGGGCAAAACTCAACATTACTTTCTTTTTTTGTCCAAATGATAGTTTGTCCAACTTCAAACTTCCTTCCAGACTAAATTCAGTAATTAGTTTGAAAAATTGATCAAAGTCAAAATTTGGATAGAATGGGGCATAGGTATACAAGAAAGCGATAATGGAGAGATTTGGGATATATGGTTCTTCCTGGACAAAGCATATATCTGCAAGCATTTCTGGATGTCTTTCTTCAGCAGGATAACCTAGAATATCCACACTGCCTGATGTGGGAAAGATCAACCCATTAATTAGTCGCAGTAAGGTGGTTTTTCCTGCTCCATTTTTTCCAAGAAGACCATAAATGCTTCCTGCATTTAGATTGAGTTCGAGATCTTTAAAAATACTTTTGCCTTTTCTGTATTGAAAACTTACATTTTGCAAATGAATCATAACTATTGATTTAGTGTATTAAATAACTAATACACTACAAAGGTATATGTCCTAAATTATATTTTCCAAATATTTTTAATGAATATTAAAAAATATTTTTTAATATAATATTTAAGTGACAGTTAATCAATAATATAAATAAAAAATATTTTTACTGCTGTGCCAGAGAATTATTCATTTTAGCACTCTGGTGTTGGATAGATTCAATGTGGATTGCTTCCGTTAGTGATAATATAAACTCTTGGCTGAGATTATTTTTTTGGGCTTCAACAAGAAGCTTTGACACTATTTCTTCCCATCTCGAAGGTTGAAAAATAGATATTTCCTCCTTTCTTTTTTCTTCGCCAATGGCATCAGCCAATTTCATTCGCTTTGCTAATAAGTCTATGATTTCTTTATCGATATGATCAATTTTTCCTCTGATTGCTGATATTTTCTCATTAAAGAGAAGGTTGTTAGATTGAGTTTTTCTTTGGATAAGCAAATCAAGTACATATTTCTTTAAAAAGGAAGGAGTTACCTGTTGGTCAGAATCACTTAAGGCTAATGCTGGATTAGGGTGTACCTCTACCATTAAGCCATCATAATTTAAGTCCATTGCGATTTGGGCGATTTCTTGCAAGTGGTCTGGCGTTCCACTTATGTGACTGATGTCAGCAATGAGCTGGATTTCAGGTATTTTTCTCTTTAATTCAATTGGAATTTGCCAACGAGGTACATTTCGATATATTGAATTTCCATAAAAAGAAAATCCTCGATGAATTGCTGAAATTTTTTCAAGCCCAACCTTATAAAACCTCTCTATGGCACCTAACCAAAGGAAAAGGTCCGGATTAAGGGGGTTTTTTACCATGACCGGCATATTCGTGCCTTTTAATGCATCAGCAATTTCTTGGACATAAAATGGATTTACTGTGGTTCTTGCTCCGACCCACACTACATCAATCCCTGCTTTAAGGCATTTTTCAACATGGTCCTGGTTAGCCACCTCGGTGCACACCTTAACATTAAAATCTTTTTTTATCTGGACCAGCCACTCCAAGGCTTCTTCTCCTTTTCCTTCAAAAGATCCCGGACGAGTTCTTGGTTTCCATACACCTGCTCTTATTAAATCAGGCTTAAGGTCTAATGTTTGGCTACAAACGCTAGACATTTGTTCGTATGATTCAGCGCTGCACGGCCCAAGAATGAGAATTTTCTGATCTTTGGGAACTTCAATTACCTGTTTAGTTTGCAATATGATTTATTTAGTTCTACAAATTAAATGTAAAATGCCACCATTTGTTTATAATGTTTTTCAAATCAAATGCTGATCTTCGCCATTTATCAAATTTAATCTATGCGTCAATTTTGTATTATATTAAGCATTTCTCTATTGGTTCTTAAGGTAGGCAGTCAAACCAGGCCTGCTTCTTTGATCCTTGAGGAAATGAAGGCTTTAAAAGTAGTAGGTTCTGTGTTATATATTGCGGCTCATCCAGATGATGAGAATACAAGGTTAATTAGCTACCTTTCTAACGATCTCAAATTGCGAACTGCTTACGTGTCCATGACCCGTGGTGATGGAGGGCAGAATCTTATAGGCCCTGAGCTGGATGAACTTTTAGGTGTAATAAGGACCCATGAGTTGATGAGAGCTAGAGAAATTGATGGAGGGATTCAGTTTTTTACACGAGCAAATGATTTTGGGTATTCCAAGAATGCCGAAGAAACATTTACCATTTGGGATAAAGATTCTGTTTTATTGGATTTGGTGCGCCTAATTAGAACATTTAAACCGGATGTAATCATAAATCGATTTGACCATAGGACCAGTGGTAAAACCCATGGCCATCATACTGCATCTGCTATGCTTGGGATGGAGGCTTTTGATTTAGCCAGAAATAGTTTGTACAGAAGAGATTTGTTGGATTTGCCAGAGCCTGTCCGGGTGGACCGAATATTTTTCAATACTTCTTATTTCTTTTATGGATCTAAAGAAAAGTTTGATGCTACAGACAAATCTAACTTAAATTCATTGGATATAGGTAGTTATTATCCTGCATCAGGGTTGTCCAATGGGGAAATTTCCGCCCAAAGCAGAAGTATGCATAAATCACAAGGTTTTGGAATAAACTCTGTCAGAGGCTCTCAATTGGAATATTTCGAAAGACTTGATTCCAAAAAGGGGAACGGAGAAACATCCCCTTTTGATGGATTGAACTTTAGTTGGTCAAGATTTAATGGGGGAGGAAATCTTGATAAAGTTTTGGACGAGCTAATTAATCAATTTGATGTGTCCGCACCGTACAAGAGCATTCCGTTACTCCAAAAAGCGGAAGAATACCTTGAAGCTATAAATGCAGGTGTTTATAAGGAGTCTAAGCTAAAAGCTATTCGGGATTTAATTTTTGAATGTGCAGGTATATATGCTGAGGCTTTTATTGACAGACAAACAATCTCGAGCGGTAATATGGTTAGACTAAGCACAGAAATAATCTCACGTTCTATTGGAGTTACTTTGGATAGAATAGAGCTTTTACCAGGCTTAGGAGATTCTTCTTTTCAAAAATTATTGTTGAGTAATATCCCAACGTATTGGCAAAAAGACATCATTGTAAATGATATTCCCCTGAGTGCACCATTTTGGCTCAAGCATGGAAGAGACAAGGGGATTTACAGAGTGGATGATGTAGCTTTAAGAAATTTGCCAGTCTCACCACCAACTTTTGAAGTTAGATTCAAAATTGTAATTTTTAATAAATCTTACGATATCTACAGGAGGGTTATTTATAAGAATGATGACCCAGTTTTAGGTGAAGTCAGACAACCGGTGGATGTTTTGCCTTCTGTCGTAATCCTTCCCACAGATCATTTGGTTTTAATTAATAATGACAAGCCAGTAAAATTTAATTTTACTCTAAAGTCAAATGCACCAAATCAGACCGGTAAAATACAATTCAGGAATACTGAAGGAATAACTGTTTTGCCTTCTGAGATTGAATATCAATTTGGTGTGCCTGGGGAAGAAAAAATATTTGAGTTACAGATACAGGCTAATGGTGTTAAAAACGAAATAAAAGAAATAAGTTTGGTAAATGGTGAACACCCCATTTGCACGCAGCGAACAATAAAGTACAGCCATATTCCCTGGATTAATGTACTAATACCCGCAAAAATTAGAGTGGCAGTTTGTGACCTTAAAATTAATGCTAAACGAGTAGCGTACATTGATGGTGCCGGAGATAATGTTGATGAGGCAATATTGAAAATGGGTTTTAAAATGGATGTAGTGCAAGCAAAGGATTTAACTAAAATCAATAGAAAAAATTATGATGTAATTGTATTTGGAATACGCGCTTTCAATACCCAGGAAGAATTAGCAAATTCTTATAATTTTTTAGAAAATTTTGCCAAAGATGGAGGTAAAGTAATAATTCAATACAACACTTCAAATGAATTGGTTAATCAAAATTTTTTAGGGGAAAATTTTAAAATTTCTAGAAATCGCGTAACCGATGAATCTGCAGAGGTGAAATTTATAAACCCTGAACATAAGATTTTATTAAATCCAAACAAAATCAGTGAATTAGATTTTAAAAATTGGATTCAGGAACGTGGATTATACTTTCCTGCTAGTTATCCCAAGGAATTTGAGGAGATTTTATCTATGAACGATCCTGGGGATTCTCCTTTGAAATCAGGATTGTTATGTAAAAAAACCGGTAAGGGATACATGATTTATACATCACTTGCATGGTTCCGCCAACTGCCGGCAGGTATTCCCGGTGCCTACAGAATATTTTCCAATTTAATTTCTTTTTAACATGGAAAAGTCGTTTTTAAAATATGGATTTCTTCTGATTTTAGGTTTAATGGTTGCTGTAATTTTTCTTTTCATACTTTCAAATATTTATTCAGTCTGATTTATGAGTTGGATTGACTGGTTGGTATTGACAATTACCATCTCATTTATTGTGATCTATGGTTGGTACAAATCCCGATCACAGCAAGATTTAAACAGTTATCTTCTTGGCGAACAAAATTCAGTTTGGTGGAAAGTATGTCTGGGTGTTATGGCTACGCAAGCAAGCGCCATAACATTTATAAGCACTACTGGACAGGGATTTTCTGATGGGCTTAGATTTGTACAATTCTATTTTGGATTACCACTGGCAATGTTTGTAATCATTGTAATTTTTATCCCGGCATTTTATAGGCTCAAAGTTTTTACTGCATATGAATATCTTGAACAAAGGTTTGATTTAAAAACCAGATTATTTGCTGCTTTTATTTTCTTGATCCAAAGAGGTTTGGCAGCAGGTATAACATTATATGCTCCTGCCATTATTTTATCTACTGTTCTTGGGTGGAACTTACAATTGACCCAATTAGTCACCGGAGTATTGGTAATAATCTATACGGTAAGCGGGGGCTCAAAAGCCGTTACTGTAACCCAAACACATCAAATGGCAGTCATTATATTGGGAATGGCTTTTATTTTTGGATTTCTTATTTACTCTATGCCGGCAGGATTCACTTTAGACAAAACTCTGGAGTTGGCTGGATGGAATGGTAAAATGAAAGGTGTAGATTTTAATTTCAATTTTCAGGAGAGATACAATTTTTGGGCAGGCATAACTGGTGGTTTTTTTCTTGCTTTGGCTTATTTCGGGACCGACCAATCTCAGGTTCAAAGATATTTAAGTGGAAGAAATGTCAGACAAAGTCAGGTTGGATTGTTATTTAATGGATTGCTTAAAATTCCAATGCAGATATTTATTTTGATGTGTGGCGTTTTATTATTTGGTTTTTTTCAATTTGAAAAAACACCTATTTCATATAATGCCAAAGTAGAGCAGGCTTTAAAATTAAATCATCCCGAGAAATACAATCTGTGGACCAAAGATTTGAATGAAATCCATAATCAGAGAATTGAAATTCTGCAATCAGAGCATAGTCTCAATAAGGATTTAATCGTTTCACTCAATGTGGCTCAAAAAAAGATTAGGGACACAGTGCAAACCTTCATAAGAAATTCTGGAGAGAGGGTAGAAGCTAATGATAAAGACTATATATTTTTATATTACATTCTCAATTATTTGCCTAAGGGATTTATTGGGTTATTGCTTGCAGTGATATTTTGTGCTGCTATGTCAAGTATATCCGCAGAGTTGAATGCTTTGGCTGGAACCACGTCTGTTGACGTTCAAAAAAGACTTTTTCAATCCACTTCTGGATGGCTAAGTGATCTTCAATGGTCCAGGTTATTTACTGTCTTTTGGGGAATACTTGCAATTTCATTCGCATTTTATGCGAATTTATTTGAGAATTTGATTCAATTTATTAATATAATCGGATCTCTTTTTTATGGAAGTGTATTAGGTATATTTATAGTTGCTTTTTTATTCCCAAGGGTGAATGGAAATATAGTTTTTTTTGCTGCTTGTTTAGCACAGTCAGTAGTTTTTGTATTGTTTTTTACTCAGGACATTGGCTTTCTTTGGTATAATGTTATTGCCTCCGGGATTGTAACTTTGGTAAGCATATTGCTAAGTTTTTTTAAATCTACAAAAATGTCGATTTAATTATATTAGATTAAATGATTTAAATTATTATTAATTTATTTTGACCAATTTTGTATGGACATTTATTTATTTGTATGAACCTTTTCTGGCGACAATTCTTTGGGATCTTATTGTTCTTGGTTTTAAGTCTAAGCTATTTTCGTATTATTTTTGTGATTTTAGAATTTTACAATGGTTTTAAAATTTCAATTAAAGAATTTGGAAGATCCCTTGGATATGGATTATATATGGACTTTTCAGTATGGTCTATTGAGGTTGCCATTATGCTTATATTTTTACTTTTATTTTATTCTATTAGCAAAGCCATAGTTTTAAAAATTCTAAACGGGTTAGTATTTTTTTTTCTAGGATTAAATTCATTGATTTATTCAATTGATTCGGTGCTTTATCCTGAGTGGGGATTTAGAATTGACTATTCTTTCTTTACCTACCTGGATAGGACAAATGAGGGAATTCATTTTATTTCATTAACTATGATTGCTAAATTTGTAATTGCTGTTATATTATTTAATTTGCCAATAGTTTTTTATTATTTTTTTAGATTTCGATTGAAATCACTTCCTCAACTCAATTTGTTATCCCTAGTAACTATTTTACTTGGTTTTTCTCTGTTAATTATTCCTTTGCGTGGAGGAATCGGATTAAGCCCACTTAATCCAGGTACGGTTTACCATTCTAAGGATATGTACGCTAATCATATTTCATTACATCCGATTTGGAATATTCTCTATACTTATTCCCATAATAAAAGTATACAACCTAGGAAGAATATTATAAATCCTGTTCTTGCAGATAGTTTATTTAAACAATTAAAGTTTGTAGATACACCTGCCGTAAAATTTATAAGTGCAGAAAGACCGAATATTCTTTTTTTATTATTGGAGAGTTTTACAGCCAATATGATCCATCAACAACATGCCGGAAAGGAAATTCTTCCAGGCTTAAACCGCTGGATCAGAAAGGGAGTTTATTTTGATCATGCGTTTGCCTCCGGGGACCGAACCGATAAAGGTCTTGCTGCTATATTTAGTGCATACCCGGCACAACCTCAAAGTTCTATTATTAAAATTCCTTCTAAAACGGAAAAGCTTCCTTCATTAATGAAGACTCTAAGCCAATATAATTATCATAGTTCCTTTTATTATGGAGGGGATATAGAATTTGCCGGAATGAAAACTTTTTTACTGGCATGCGGTGTGGATAAAATTATAAGCAAAGGTAATTTTAGTCCTTCCACATACAATGCTAAATGGGGAGTTCATGATCATATTTTGTTGGAAAGAGTGTGGAATGATATATTTTTGGAAAAATCTCCTTTTTTAATGAGTGTATTAACTCTTTCAAGCCATCCTCCTTACGATGTGCCTGAAGATGATTATTGGAGTGAGAAAGACGACGCATCTGTTTTTGTTAATTCAGCCCATTATACAGATAAATATTTGACTTTATTTTTAGATTCACTCCAGCAAAGTGCACTTTGGAAGAATTTATTGGTTGTTATAGTGGCTGATCATGGTGCGCGTTACCCTTTAAATATAAGTTATTCTTCACCGGATAAATTTTACATTCCTTTACTATATACAGGAGGAGTGGTTAAAAAGGATACTGTTCTACATAATGTGTGTTCTCAAACCGATATTGTTGCAACAATATTGAATCAAATGAATATTGATTCAAGGGAGTTCTATTTTAGTAACAATTCTTTTCGATCCGATTCTTTAGGATATGCATTTTATTCCTTTAATAACGGAAGCGGGTGGATTGATTCAGGTGGAAAACGAGTTATTTCACATGATGACAATCAAATCATATTAAATCAGGGTCAATGTCATTATTCTGTAGATTATCAAAGATCTTATTTTCAAAAACTATTGGATGATTTTGATAATAAATAGGAGCAAAATTATAAATTGAAATTTAATTGCTTTAAGTAAATGATGGATTGAGTTTTTATGAATGTGAACACAGAGACTAAATAATCTTGCATTTAAATTTTGGTCTTGTATTTAAATCAATCAAAAATGAAATAATTGTTTAACCTGGTTATTGGGTATACACGACACATTTTAATTTTGTAAATTCAAAATGATTTTTCTTAGGATTTTCAAAATAAAGGTGAAGTTTCGAACCATGCTCTTGGTGTTCTGGGTAATCAATCTTAATGTGAAATTGAAAATTGACTTGGTCGTAGGGAAAATATAGACTTGTTTTGTTGAAACAGCTGTCACAGCTATCTTTCCATTCGTAGCTGATTTGTGGGAATGATTCGGCATCACTTATCCTGTTCAAAGACAAATCAAGAAACAGGCTTTTTTTGTTGTCAACATCAATCTCAGTGATGGGAAATTTTGCGCTATTACTTCTAATTGTATCGGTCCGATACTGATTTAGTAATACCTTCTGATCAAAAAAATTGAAAAACAAACTGTCTGGCATTAATTTGAAATTTAAACTGGCATTTTTACTTGCTGCTCGATAGATGATAAGTTTTTGTTTCATTTTGTCTAAAAGAGCTTTATCATATATTTCACGAATCCGCATATCCTTATTTACTTTAAAAAGATACTTTTCATTATAGAGGTAATAACCATTTGAATAAAAATCCACTATTTGACGATTGTCGTTCATGAAAGCGTATTCCCCTTTTGTATCAAAGCCTTCACTAAAATTTATTTTGGATCCAAGGGCTGTAGAATATTGTGGGGTCTCTAATTTATAGTTCTTCTTAAGATAAGCTAAGATTGTTTCATATATATCCAAATGTGAGCTAAAACTTTCAAAGTGTTTCTTTTCTTTTAATTTTGGGGAGTAAATAATCATTGGCACCTTGTATTTGGTAAATGCATTCTCAATTGGCAATTCTGTCATAGGGTGATCTCCAGTAAGAATAAAGATAGTGTTTTCAAAATCTGGTCTTTTTTTAAACTCTTCAAATAATATTTTATAAGCATCGTCCACATTATATAAGGTCAAGTAAAAACGTTTGTATTTTTCGAAATGAATTTTATCACTTTTATTTTTAAGCTTTGCCACTGCATTAATATATTTTTCATGATACCCCATTGAATCTTTGATTATAAATGGTGAGTGTGAGGTGCCAGTAAATAATATATCAAGTCTGGGTTTGTTAATAAAGCTGTCGGTGGAAATAAGATATTGTCTGAAAAGATCTATGTCATTATAGCCCCAAACATATCTTTCTTCGCCAACCGAAATAGGTGAAAATATTTTTTGAAACTGATCCTTGTCTATTATTCTACCAGTATTGTTGAATTGGTAAAAATGTTTTTTATTATGAAACCATGCCCCTTGTCCATAATAGAAACTAGTTAGATAATTATTTTTATTTAAAACATTCATTAATGAGAAATGGTATGGATAAGTTTGCATTAAGGTAAATCCCATTTCTCCGTATGGCAATGAGGCACTAAGACAAGGGTTAGCTGCAAAAGATCTTTCACCAAGCGTTAGAAAATTACTCCAATATAAACTTTCTTTCGACAAACTATCCAGGAAGGGCATAAAGTGGACTCCTCGAATTGGGTGGAGAAAATATTCTGACAAACTTTCTGTAATTAGAATGACAATATTTGGTGGTGATTTGAATTTATTTAGCAATGGCCCAAAGTTGTCCTCATCATTAAATTGATGCAAGAACGGGTATTGAGAATTTATATACCCTTCCCTTGGAAATTGTTCTTGGTAACGAAGTGATGACGATTCAACTGGCGGTTCAAAATACCTGGATGTCTTTGATAAGACAATTTTTGAATAAAAGTGGAAAGACTTATTGGTAAACAAATCCCTCGAAACTGGAATTTTGGCGAATTCTTTATATATACTAAACAGACTTATGAAGGCTATACCTATTAAAAAGGAGTATTTAAACCATTTTGAAGAACATCGAATGGATTTAAGTGAATATTGAAGTACAGTCCAAAGCAAAATACTCAAGAACAAGGCAATCAATACTCTTCTTAAGGTGACACCTGAAGTTGCATACGAAAAGGCTACTTCACTTGGTTGATGGTTAAAAAGAAAAATATCCAAAGGTCTCATTTGGTAGAAAAAATACTCCAGTATGATCAAATGACCTATGATGAAAAGGAATACCGTATTTTCAAAAATTCTAATCCCAAGCTTGTTTTTCTGCCGAAAAAGAAATTTATATAGTGGATAAGATGATCCTAAAATCCCAATCGCTAGCATCAAGTCCATAATCATCCCAAGGGCTTCGGATTTCCAAAGTTTGTTGGGATTAAATAAATAGTTGACAACCAATGATTCATAGATCCTTAAGGAGATTAAGAAGAACAGGACCATAAGACACAATGCCATAAATGCCTCATAAGAATGAAGCGCCTGTGAAGTTCTTAACGGTTTAAATCTCCTTATTGGCTTCGAAAGGGAGTCTTTGAGTTTCAAATACCTCTTGTTCGTCACTGCTTCATATTTAGATAGATAACACCATTTTCCCAGCCTTTGACAAAAATACTCCCATATTTATTGTAAAATTTTTTAGCCGATTCATTCCAATCCAATACTTGCCACTTTAACATTTTTGCGCCCAAAACACGAGCCTGATCCAAAATTGCTTCAAAAAGAATTTTTCCAAGACCTTTACCTCTATATTCCTCTTTTACATAGAAATCTTCCAAATAGATAGTGTAGCCATTCCAGGTGGAAAAATAGGAAAAATACAAGGCCATCCCTACAATGCCTTTTTCCGGGACTTCTATCACATAGCCATCAAATACTCCTTTTTGAAAATTCTCCGCAAAATCTTCAGGACTAGTCTTTACTGAAGTTGCTGACTTTTCAAATACAGCTAATTCCATTACCAATTCAAATATACTGAAAGAATCTCCTTTCTGCATTTTTCGGAGGGTTATCATGTCTTTTTTATTTAATTTGTTGTTAAGCTGCAAAGCTATTGATAAAAATCTTTAACTGATTTTGTGAATATTGAAAAGTATATTACCTTTGCGTCTCCTTATGGAATAGGTATGTCTATAAGGTATTGATTTTGAACTTAATAAGTTTATATACCAAAAGATAAAGAGATATTAAAGTATGCCTACAATTAATCAGTTAATCCGAAAAGGACGCGAAATAGTTGAATACAAGAGCAAATCAAGGGCTCTTCAGTCAAATCCTCAGAAAAGGGGAGTTTGTACACGTGTTTATACGACAACGCCTAAAAAACCAAACTCAGCGCTGAGAAAGGTGGCTAAGGTGCGATTGGTTAATGGGATAGAGGTGATCTGTTATATTCCAGGAGAAGGGCATAATTTGCAAGAACACTCCATCGTGTTGGTAAGAGGAGGAAGGGTAAAAGATCTTCCTGGGGTACGATATACTATAGTACGTGGGGCCCTGGATACCGCCGGAGTTAATAATCGAAAGAAAAGTAGATCAAAATACGGGTCTAAACGACCTAAAAAATAAGTCAACCATTAAGCTTATATTTAAAAATAATGAGAAAGCATAAACCAAAGAAGAGAATTTTGGAACCGGATCCTAGGTTTGGGGATACTATGGTTACCCAATTTGTGAATAATATGCTTTGGCAGGGGAAGAAAAGTACTGCATACAGTATATTTTATTCTGCCATGGATCAAGTGGAAGCGAAAACCACTGAAAATCCTCATGAAGTATGGAAAAGGGCTTTAGGTAATGTAATGCCACATATAGAAGTAAGACCAAAAAGGATAGGAGGTGCGACGTTTCAAATACCAATGGAAATGAGACCTTCAAGAAAGCTTTCCATTGGAATTAAATGGTTAATTAAATATTCCAGGGCTAGAGCAGGAAAAGGTATGGCCGATAAATTGGCTGCAGAAGTAATTGCTGCTGCCAAAGGTGAAGGCGCTGCAGTAAAGAAAAAAGAAGATACTCATAAGATGGCTGAATCAAACAGAGCCTTTGCGCATTTTAAAGTTTAATATTCAAGAATAATGGCTAAAGATTTAAGATACCTCAGAAACATTGGAATTGCTGCTCACATTGATGCCGGTAAGACGACTACTACTGAACGTATTTTGTACTATACAGGTTTGACCCACAAAATTGGAGAGGTGCACGATGGCGCTGCTACAATGGACTGGATGGCTCAGGAGCAGGAAAGAGGTATTACGATTACTTCTGCTGCTACGCAAACTAATTGGAGTTGGAAAAATCAACCTTATATTGTAAACATTATTGACACCCCGGGGCACGTTGACTTCACAGTAGAAGTAAATCGTTCCTTAAGGGTTCTTGATGGACTTGTATTCTTATTTAGTGCTGTGGATGGAGTAGAACCACAGTCTGAAACAAACTGGCGATTAGCAGATAATTACAAAGTTCCCAGGTTGGGATTTGTAAACAAAATGGATAGGCAAGGGGCTGACTTTTTTATGGTGGTAAATCAGGTAAAAAAGATGTTGGGTTCAAATGCCGTTCCACTTCAGGTTCCAATAGGCGCTGAAGAACATTTTACCGGAGTGGTTGACCTTATAACCAACAAGGCGATTATTTGGGATGAGGAATCCAGGGGAATGACTTATAAGGAAATCCCAATTCCAGAAGATATTAAAGATACAGTTCAGGAGTATCGTCAGCAATTGATTGAGAATATTGCTGAATATGATGATGATTTATTGATTAAGTTTTTTGACGATCCGGAATCTATTACAGAAGAGGAAATGATTAATGCTATTCGTGCCGCAGTTTGCGACATGAAGTTTGTTCCAATGATGTGCGGTTCGGCCTTTAAAAATAAAGGTGTACAAGCAGTACTTGATGCAGTATGTGCATTTCTGCCTAGTCCATTAGACGTTGAGGCTGTCAAAGGTATCAACCCAAAAAATGATGAGGAATTGATTAGGAGACCATCTGTAGATGAGCCTTTTTCTGCCCTTGCATTCAAAGTAGCTACCGATCCGTTTGTAGGACGTTTGGTCTTTATACGGGTATATTCAGGAAGACTTGATGCCGGATCTTATGTGATGAAGGTTCGTTCCGAAAAGGATAAGGTTACAACAGACAAAGAAAGAATATCCAGGTTGTTTTTAATGCATGCAAACGATAGAAAATCTATTGAGTATGTCGAAGCTGGAGATATCGCTGCTGCAGTAGGATTTAAGGATATTAAGACGGGAGATACATTATGTGATGAAGCCCATCCTATTATTCTTGAAGCAATGAATTTTCCGGAACCGGTAATTTCAATTGCTGTGGAGCCTAAAACTCAAAAAGATCAGGACAAACTTGGAATGTCTTTGGCTAAATTGGCTGAAGAAGATCCTACTTTCAGGGTATTTACAGACGAAAATACTGGTCAAACCATTATCAGTGGAATGGGTGAGTTGCACCTTGAAATCATTGTAGATAGGTTGAGAAGAGAGTTCAATGTGGAATGCAACCAAGGAGCGCCTCAGGTTAATTATAAAGAATCTCTTACCAAGACAATAGAGCACAGAGAAAGATTAAAAAAGCAAACGGGAGGATCTGGTTTATTTGCCGATATGGCGTTCAGCATAGGCCCTGCAGATGAGGAATTTGTAAACAGTGAAGAATTTAAAGCAGGAAAATCCAGAATGCAGTTCGTTTGGGATATTTTTGGTGGTGCAATTGATAAATCTTATATGCCTGCCATAACCAAAGGATTTGAGTCAATGATGAATCAAGGCATATTGGCCGGATACAACATTGAAAGTATGAAAATCCGGGTTTATGACGGTTCGATGCATGCTGTCGATTCCAAACCACAGGCATTTGAATTGTGTGCAAAAGATGGTTTTAGAGAAGCTGCGCCAAAAACAAATCCACAAATACTTGAGCCTATCATGAAATTGGAGGTAATTACTCCAGAAGATTATGTTGGTCCGGTTATTGGCGATTTAAATAGAAGAAGGGGACTACCAAAAGGACAAGAGCCAAGGATGGGGGGAGCTGTTGCAATACAAGCAGAGGTTCCACTTTCAGAAATGTTTGGTTATGTAACTCAGCTGAGGACCATAACTTCTGGTAGAGCAAGTTCAACAATGGAGTTTTCTCATTATTCACCTGTGCCAAAGCAGATTGCTGAAGAGGTAATTGCTAAGGCTAAAGGAAATGTAAAAGTTTAAAATTTTAACATAAATTAAATATAAGGCATGAATCAAAAAATTCGGATAAAGCTCCGGTCTTATGACCACAATTTGGTGGACAAAAGTACCGAGAAGATTGTCAAAACTGTCCGCAATAGTGGTGCAGTTGTTGCCGGTCCGATTCCGCTGCCAACTGAGAAAGAAATATTTACAGTGTTACGTTCTCCACATGTAAATAAGAAAGCTCGTGAGCAGTTTCAGCTTCGGACACACAAGCGTTTGATTGAGATTTACACACCGACTCCAAAGACAGTCGATGCGTTATCAAAACTCGAACTGCCCAGCGGCGTTGACATACAAGTTAAGTTATCCTAATTTCTTATTGTACTAAAAATTATTTTTTAGTATCTGGATTCTTTTATAAGACTTCAGGTGCTAGGAATTAACAATAAAACTTATTTACCGTGAATGGAATAATCGGAACAAAGGTTGGAATGACAAGCATCTATGCTGCAGATGGCAAAGCCATCGCATGTACAGTTGTTGAGGCATCTCCTAATATCGTTACCCAAGTTAAGACAGAAGATTCAGATGGATATTCTGCACTTCAGGTGTCTTATGGGGAGGCCAGAGCAAAAAATGCGAACAAAGCGATAACTGGTCACTATTTAAAATCAAATACAACCCCAAAGAAAAAATCCTTGGAGTTTAAAAATATCCCTGGAAATAAGAACCTTGGCGATGAGATAAGTATATCAGATATTTTTACTGAAGGAGATACTGTTCATGCAATTGGTTTTACGAAGGGTAAGGGTTTTCAGGGTGTCGTAAAGAGACATGGTTTTGGTGGAGTTCAGAACGCAACCCATGGTCAGCATAACAGAGGACGAGCTCCAGGTTCAATTGGTGCTTCATCCTACCCATCAAAAGTTGTTAAAGGATTAAGAATGGCTGGTCGTCAAGGTGTTGAACAGGTAAAAGTTAAGAACCTTAAAATAGCCAGAATATTAGGAGAAAAAAATCTATTGTTGATCCGTGGAGCAATTCCTGGTCACAAGGGTTCTATTGTTGTTATCGAAAAAAGCACTAAGTAATGAAGATTGATGTTCTAAATACTCAGGGGCAAACTACAGGAAGAAGTATTGATCTTCCCGAATCCATTTTTGGAATTGAGCCAAATACTCATGTTATTTATCTGGCAGTTAAGGAATACTTAGCTAATCAGAGGCAGGGTACCCATGATTCAACCGAAAGGGGAGATGTACACCGTACCACTAAAAAGTTCAAAAGGCAAAAAGGTACAGGTGGAGCCAGAGCAGGATCCTTAAAAAATCCTATGTTTAAAGGAGGGGGACGTGCTTTTGGACCACATCCAAGGGATTACTCTCAAAAACTAAATAAGAAAGTAAAGATATTGGCAAGAAAGTCTGCACTTTCCCAGTTGCTTACCAATAACAAAATAAAAGTTGTTGAAGATTTTAGTTTTGCCGCACCAAAGACAAGCGAATTTTTGAGCATTCTCAAAAATCTTGGATTATCGACTTCTAAAACTTTGGTGGTAACTCCTGACCACAATGAAACAACTTTCCTTTCTGGAAGGAATCTGGCAAAAACCAAACTAAAAGTAGCTGCTGACCTCAGCACCTATGAAATATTAAATTGTCAGACTTTGTTGTTAACCGAGTCAAGTATTCAAAAAATTACGGAAACTTTAAGCTAATAGTTATGACCAAACAAATTTTAGTGAGACCAGTCATTACTGAGAAAGCAGAAAAGCTTTCGAGTAAGCGCAACCAGTATACCTTCATTGTCCATAGGGATAGCAATAAGATTGAAATCCAGAAAAGTGTTGCTGCAACATACAATGTAAAAGTTGAATCAGTTAATACCTTGGTCATTGCTGGCAAGTCAGTAGTAAGAAATACTAAGCGTGCTGTTTTAAAAGGAAGGAAACCTGCTTACAAGAAAGCTGTAGTTACGCTTGCAGCCGGTGAAGAAATTAACATTTTTAGTGAAGAGTAAAACTAAGTGATATGCCAGTTAAAAAATTAAAACCTGTTACTCCGGGTACCCGATTTAGGGTTGCAAATACCTTCGAAGAGCTTACTACGGATGTACCTGAAAAATCCTTGTTGGCTCCTATGTCTGGAACAGGAGGACGAAACAATCAAGGGCGTCGTACTACAAGACATAGAGGAGGAGGTCATAAACAAAAATATAGATTGATTGACTTCTTAAGAAATAAAGATGGGATCCATGCTACTGTGAAGAGCATTGAATACGATCCGAATCGTACTGCATTTATTGCTCTTTTAGTATATGCCGATGGTGAAAAAAGATACATTTTAGCACCACAAGGTTTGAAGGTAGGGACGAAGGTAATCAGTGGCCCTGGAGCAGCTCCTGAAATAGGAAATGCTTTGTTGCTGGCTGAAGTTCCACTTGGTTCTAGCATTCACTCTATAGAGTTACATCCCGGTCAGGGAGCGGCGTTGGTCAGATCAGCCGGCACTGCAGCCACTATGATGGGAAAGGAAGATCGGTATGCAGTGGTTAAAATGCCATCTGGTGAAGTCAGAAGAATTCTCATGTCTTGTAAGGCAACTATTGGTTCTACATCCAATCCTGACCATGCGCTTGAAGCAATTGGGAAAGCAGGTAGATACCGATGGCTTGGATTTAAATCCCGGTCAAGAGGTGTTGCGATGAACCCAGTAGATCACCCAATGGGTGGAGGGGAAGGTAGGTCTTCCGGAGGTCAGCCTAGATCAAGAAATGGTCAGTTTTCTAAAGGACTCAAGACTAGAAGTCCTCATAAGCATTCTGACAATCTTATAGTTTCTAAGAGAAAAACGAAATAAAGTTAATTATTAAACCACCATTGAAAAAATATGGCAAGATCAATTAAAAAAGGACCTTACGTTTACCATAAATTACTGGATAAGGTTCTTAAAGCTAAGGAAACCAATAAAAAATCTGTAATTAAAACATGGAGCAGAGCATCTATGATTATTCCGGATATGGTTGGAGAAACGATTGCTGTACATAATGGTAAATCATTTATACCAGTGTATGTTTCTGAGAATATGGTAGGACATAAGTTAGGTGAATTTTCTCCTACTCGAACATTCAAAGGGCATTCCGGTAACCGTTAATTTTAAATACAAGGGAAATAAGAATATGGAAGCAGTAGCTAAATTAAGAAATTGCCCGATGTCTCCCAGAAAGATGAGACTGGTCGTAGACCTCATCAGGGGAAAGAAGGTAAATCAAGCTTTAAGCATTCTCAAGTATACTAAAAAGGAAGCTTCAGGGTGGTTAGAAAAACTTCTTTTATCGGCCATAAACAATTGGGAGCAAAAACATGGGGAAGGTGAAGCAGACAATCATGATCTTATTGTTAAAACCGCATTTGTGGATGGTGGGGCAGTAATCAAGAGATTTCAGCCTGCGCCACACGGACGTGCACATAGGATCAGAAAACGTAGGAATCATGTGACATTGATTGTAGCTTCTCAAAACAAATCAAATTAATAGCTTTATTAAATAACAAATTAATGGGTCAAAAAGCAAATCCAATTGGTAACCGATTAGGAATCATCAGAGGATGGGAATCTAACTGGTTTGGTGGACATAATATGGCACAAAAAGTAGTCGAAGATGAAAAGATCAGAAACTATCTCAATGCCAGAATTCCTAAGGGAGGAATAGCCCGGATAGTGATTGAGCGTACGTTAAAGCGCATCACTGTTTCCATTCAAACTTCCAGACCTGGTATAATTATAGGGAAGGGAGGAACAGAAGTGGATAGAATTCGTGAAGAGCTTAAAAAGTTGTCCGATCAGGATGTTCAGATCAACATCATAGAGATCCGAAAGCCAGAATTAGATGCAGCTATTGTTGGGGACTCTGTTGCAAAACAAATTGAATCCAGGATAAATTATAGAAGAGCTATAAAAATGGCTATTCAATCAACCATCAGGGCTGGCGCAGAAGGAGTAAAAATTCGGGTTTCAGGTCGATTGAACGGAGCCGAAATGGCTAGATCTGAAGAATATAAAGAAGGACGTATTCCTTTGCATACCTTCAGGGCCGATATAGATTATTCCATCAAGGAAGCCCTTACTGTATATGGTAAAATTGGAATAAAAGTTTGGATTTGTAAGGGAGAAGTATTTACCAAGAGAGATCTTTCACCATTGGTGGGCGTTACCAAAAAAGAGACAAAACCATTTAAAGGTGGAGGTAGGCCAGAAAGACCCGGAGGAGGTGAAGGTAGAAGGGATAAAAGGAGATAATATTCAATAAATTGTTGTAATTTTGCAACTCTTTTTTAAAAAGACAAATAGTTTAAAGTCATGTTACAGCCTAAACGACTGAAATACAGGAAACAACAAAAGGGTAGAAACAAGGGAGATGCTCATAGAGGGCATACTATAGCTTTTGGTTCTTTTGGTTTGAAATCCCTTGATGGAGCAAGATTAACTAACCGACAGATTGAGGCTGCAAGGATAGCTATGACTCGTCACATGAAAAGAGAAGGATCAGTTTGGATCAGGATATTTCCTGATAGACCAGTAACTTCCAAACCTGCCGAGGTAAGGATGGGTAAAGGTAAGGGAGCTTTGGATCATTATGTTGCAATCATTAAACCGGGCACGATTATGTTCGAGATGGATGGTGTTCCATTTAATGTTGCAGAGGAGGCTTTTAATCTTGCAGCACAAAAGTTACCGGTTTTAACTAAAATGGTAGTTAGAAGGGATTATCAAAATGTAGTATCAAATTCATAATTGTTATGGGGCTTAAAAAATATTCCGATATCATAAATACCGACCTTGAGACTCTAGAGAGAGATCTAAAGGTGGCAAAAGATAACCTTCATAAGTTAAGGTTTGAACATAAGGTAAAAGGATTATCTAATCCATCAGTTATCAGGCACTTAAGAAGAGAAATTGCCCAGATGAATACTGAGTTAACGAAAAGAAAATAATTATCAAGTCACTCATAGAAGACACAATTAATATAATCTCCAGCATGGAAAGAAATCTTCGAAAACAAAGAGTTGGTGTAGTAAGCAGCAATAAAATGGAAAAGACCATTGCAGTCACCATTCAGCAAAGACTTTTGCATCCAAAATATGGCAAATACGTAAAGAAAAACAAGAAGTATTATGCCCATGATGAAAAAAATGAATGCAATGTTGGTGATTTGGTAAAAATCATGGAAACAAGGCCGCTTAGTAAATTAAAATGCTGGCGACTTGTAGAAATAATTAAGAAAGGTGAATAAAAAACAGCGTTATGATACAACAAGAAAGCAGGCTTAGGGTAGCAGATAATAGTGGCGCAAAGGAAGTTTTGTGTATTAGGGTTTTGGGAGGTACAGCCAGAAGGTATGCCTCATTAGGAGACAAAATTGTCGTTTCTGTAAAATCAGCTTCACCAGGTGGGGTAAAAAAGGGGACTGTCTCAAAAGCAGTGATTGTGCGAACTGCGAAGGAAGTAAAAAGGAGAGACGGTTCATACATCCGATTTGATGATAACGCAGTTGTTCTTTTGAATGCAAATGATGAGCCAAGAGGAACCAGGATTTTTGGTCCTGTGGCCAGGGAGTTAAGGGAAAAGGATTATATGAGAATTGTTTCCTTGGCACCCGAAGTTTTATAATTAAAGTTAAGATCCAGGTGATGAAACTGAAAATTAAAAAAGGAGATACCGTACAGGTTATTGCTGGTTCCCAAAAAGGAAAAAAGGGTACCGTTGTTTCTGTTTTGAAAGAAGTAAACAGGGCAGTTGTAGAGGGGGTAAATATTGTGAAAAAACATATGAAACCTACAAATAACAATCCCGGTGGGATTGTCGAAATGTCAGCCCCTTTGCATATTTCTAATCTAGCCTTATTAGACCCCAAGTCTGGAAAACCAACCAGGGTTGGTTACCGTGAGGAAAAGGGAGTTAAGGTTAGGTTTTCTAAAAAATCCAATGAAATCATTAAGTAATGAGTTACGTACCAAGATTAGCAGAATTTTATAAAAAGAATGTGGTTCCTGCGCTCATGGAGCAATACAAGTACGGATCAGTTATGGAAGTTCCAAGATTGGTCAAAATCAGCATCAATCAGGGGATCGGTGCAGCCACTCAAGATAAAAAACTAATTGATGTTGCTTTGGGCGAATTAAGTATCATTACTGGCCAAAAACCGGTTGCTACTTATTCTAAAAAGGCTATTTCAAATTTTAAGTTGAGGGAAAAGATGCCAATTGGTGTAAAAGTAACCTTGAGGTCTCAAAAAATGTATGAATTCCTTGACAGGTTTATTACCGTAGCCTTACCAAGGGTACGTGACTTTAGGGGGATCAATGACAATAGTTTTGATGGTAGAGGTAATTATACTTTAGGAATTACTGAGCAGATAATTTTTCCGGAAATTGATCTAGATAAAATCAATAAGATTGCCGGAATGGATATAACTTTTGTGACTACTGCTAAAACAGATGCAGAGGCTTATACATTGTTAAAAGAATTGGGACTTCCTTTTAAAAACGCTAAGAATTAATATCGAATATGTCAAAGAAATCAATCATAGCAAGGCAACATAAGCGAGAAAGAATGGTCGCAAAGTTTGCTGATTTAAGGGCAAAACTGAAGAAAGAAGGTGATTGGGATGCTTTGGATAAGCTTCCAAAAAATAGTTCTGCTGTCAGATTAAAAAACAGATGTCAATTGACAGGAAGACCTAAAGGATATATGAGGAGATTCGGTCTTTCAAGAAACGTATTTCGATTGATGGCTCTTGATGGAAAGATTCCTGGAATTACAAAAGCAAGTTGGTAAAAATTTAATAAGAATAGTTTATTATGATAGTTACAGATCCTATTGCAGATTTTCTTACACGAATTAGAAATGCCCAGGCAGCTGGACATAGAGTAGTGGAAATTCCTGCTTCTGCGCTTAAAAAGACACTTACAGAGATTCTATACAATTATGGCTATATTTTGAAATATACCTTTGTTGAAACTGAAAACAAACAAGGTGCTATCAAGATTGCCTTGAAGTATGATACCATCACTAAATTACCTGTAATTAGAGAGTTGGTTAGAGTAAGCAGGCCAGGCAGAAGAATTTACAAGCCAGCCGATGATTTACCTAAAGTGATAAATGGATTAGGAATTTCACTTATCTCCACTTCGAAGGGCATTATGACGGACAAAGAAGCCAGAAAACAGCATGTAGGAGGGGAAGTATTGTGTTACGTTTGTTAAGGTTGATAAAAGTTTAATCAATATGTCAAGGATTGGTAAAAAAATCATTTCGATACCGAGTGGGGTCGAAGTAAGTATAGAAAAAAACAGGATCACTGCAAAAGGGCCGAAAGGTTCTTTAACCCAAGTGATAGATCCTGATATGAGTCTCAGTATTGATGGGGGGATACTAAATGTTACTCGTCCGACTGAGCAAAAACGCCACAAATCACTTCATGGACTTACCAGAGCGTTGGTTAGTAATTTAATTACCGGTGTTTCTGATGGTTTTACTAAAGAAATGGAGTTAGTCGGTGTGGGATTTCGTGTTTCCAATACAGGAAATCTGCTTGAAGTTTCCGTTGGTTATTCACATCCAATAATGTTCTATGTTCCGGATGATATCAAAGTAGAAACATTAACTGAAAAGGGACAAAATCCTAAAATTATTTTAAAGGGATCTGACAAACAGCTTTTAGGTCAGGTACGCGCTAAAATTAGGTCGTTCAAAAAACCTGAGCCTTTCAAAGGAAAAGGTATCAAGTTTGCCGGAGAAATTTTGAGAAGAAAGGCTGGTAAGTCAGCTGGTAAATAATTATAATTCCTTTTGTATGAAAAATAGTTTAGAAAAAAGGCAGAGTGTAAAATTTAGGATTCGGAGGAAAATCAACGGTTCTCCAGAACGTCCAAGGTTGTCTGTTTATAAAAGCAATAAATTAATTTATTGTCAATTGGTAGATGATACAAAGGGCCATACTATCTGTGCAGCCACATCTAAAGGATTAACAGTAAGCAAAACTGAACAAGCTAAGGAAGTTGGTAAAATGATTGCTCAAAAAGCAATTGAGCATAACATTAACACTATTGTGTTTGATAGAAACGGTTATATTTATCACGGTCGTGTAAAAGCTTTGGCTGAAGGAGCACGGGAAGGTGGACTTAATTTTTAATTATTCATTGAAATTTTATGGCTAAAACGAATGTTGTCAGAGTTAAAGTTGCAGAAACTGAACTAAAAGATAAATTGGTCGCGTTAAACCGTGTTGCGAAAGTAACCAAGGGAGGAAGAACTTTTAGTTTTTCTGCATTGGTTGTTGTTGGTGATGGCCACGGCACTGTTGGTCAAGGGTTGGGTAAAGCCCGCGAAGTATCAGATGCTATTTCTAAAGCTGTAGACGATGCCAAGAAAAATATGGTAAAAGTTTACATCCATAAAGGCACAATTCCACATGACCAGCATGGTAAATTTGGAGCAGGAAAAGTGTTTATCAAACCGGCTTCCGACGGAACTGGCGTAATTGCAGGAGGTGCAATGAGAGCTGTTCTGGAAATCGCTGGAGTGCACAATGTATTGGCCAAGTCGAATGGTTCTTCTAATCCTCATAATGTTGTTAAGGCTACTATCGATGCCTTGACCAAAATTAGAAGTCCTTATGAAGTTGCAAAGTCAAGGAAACTTGAAGTAGAAAAGGTTTTTGAAGGTATTTAATCAGGTAATTATGTCAAGAGTTAGAATAGTTCAAGTAAAGAGCATCATCAAGACAAGTGCTAGACAAAAGCAAACAATCCAGGCTTTGGGATTGCGCAATGTACACGATGCAGTAGAATTGGATATGAATCCTGCCATCATGGGTATGGTAGAGAAAGTAAAACATTTAGTCACAGTTGAAAAGATCTGATCATGGAATTACACAATCTTAAACCCGCAAAAGGAGCAATTCACAGAGAAAAGCGAATTGCAAGAGGAGAAGGATCAGGCCACGGAGGAACCGCTACAAAAGGTCACAAAGGGGCTAAGTCTCGCTCTGGTGTTAAAGTCAAACGTGGTTTTGAAGGTGGACAGACTCCGATGCACAGGAGGTTACCTAAAATTGGTTTTAAAAATATTTCTCGTATTGAGTTTAGGGTTATAAATCTTGATCAGTTAGCCGATTATGCACAACTGAATGATACAAAGACTTTCGACTCAGAAATTTTTAACCAGCTTGGTGTTTGTAAGCCTAGTGAAAAGATAAAACTATTGGCAAGGGGAGAAGCTGCTCCAAATTTAAACTTAAAAGTTCATGCATGCTCTCAAGCAGCGATGGATAAAATTAAAGCCGCAGGAGGTTCTGTAGAACTCATATAATATAAATCATGAAAAAATTTATAGAAACCTTACAAAATATTTGGAGTATAAAGGAATTAAGAGATAAGATTCTTTTCACTTTCGCTCTATTAGCAGTTTTTCGTGCAGGATCATTCATCGTTTTACCTGGTGTGATCCCAGGTGTACTTTCAAATGCATCTAATAGCAGTAATAGTTTGTTTGGTTTAATCAACACTTATACAGGAGGAGCTTTTAATCAGGCTTCTATCTTTGCATTAGGTATTATGCCTTATATTACTTCCTCTATTATAGTTCAATTGTTGGGTTTTGCGGTCCCTTATTTTCAAAGACTTCAACAAAAAGAGGGGGAATCGGGTAGACGTAAGTTGAATCAAATAACACGTATTCTTA
>Ga0075163_10000236_pt1 | contig 68204 bp, 60 predicted proteins | sample JI1023141ADNA_FD_71478 | JGI IMG/M metagenome (GOLD analysis project Ga0075163, IMG submission 71478) | Wastewater effluent complex algal communities from Wisconsin, to seasonally profile nutrient transformation and Carbon sequestration -... | ecosystem: Engineered > WWTP > Effluent > Algae... | reverse complement strand
ATTTGGATTATTTTAAAAGGGGTAGTATTAAATTAATACGAGCCCCTTTTAAAATAATTCAACTGCGAGAGCTTTCAATTCAGCCCAGTTGGGTAAGTTTGAAGTGGAAGGGGTATAAACTTTTCTTTGGATATTTGTTGAGAATGCATTAGAATAGGGCTAATTAAGTAAAAAGAAAAGGATCTGAGAGATGGAAAATCAATTTAAAGACCTCGATACAAAAGAACTAAAATTTGCAGATACGATTTTTGTGCGCGACATTGAAACGCGTGTTTTTCAATCGATTGTGATCAAGTGTTTAGCGGAGATAGAAGGAGTTGCTCTATTAGAGGGAACTCTTTTGGATAATTTGCTGGGGCGAGAAGGGAATGAACGGATTAAAGGGATCCATGTTGAGCAAGACTCGAAAAATCACTCGGTGAGCATTAAGGTAGAAGTCAATATTGCTCACGGAATCTCCATTCCTGAAAAGGCAGAAGAGATCCAGTCAAAAATTGCTGCGGAGGTGTGCAAATTAACAGGGCTTCATGTCTCTGTTGTTCATGTGGTTTTCAAAGCGTTAATTCCTGAAGGACCTCTCGAGAGGATGATTGAGGAAGAGCTTGAAGATGAAGACGTACCAATTTAATGCACAGCAGCTTTGATGAATGCCCGTAACCTCCTCTTTTCAGCAGCTCATTTTTTTGTGATTTTTGTGATCTTTGGGTTGGGAGCTTTTATCCTGGCCCTCCCCTATGCTGATACCTTTCGGATCAATCTGATTAATGTACTTCTTAACCCCAGTGACCATTTTTTCTATGTAGGGGGAGGGATCCTTGCCTTTGGTCTCATTCTCTTCTTTCTTTTATTTGCTCTTAATCGTTGCCGTTATTTTCAGATCGAGATGAAAGGGGGAGTGATTGCGGTGGAGGAAAAGGTGATTCGTGATTGTGTAGTTACCTATTTTCATAACATGTTTCCTGAGAAGGAGATGGTTCGAGAGGTGGTGATTAAGGGAAAATCGATGATTGAGCTATTTGTGAATCATGTGAGCTATGAAAAGGAACCCTTTTTTGAGCAGATAGAAGAGGATTTGGGGGAACTTTTGGCGCGTAAACTCGGCTATCAGGGTTCTTTTTCCCTTACGTTTGTTGAAACTTAAGAAGCTCATCGATATCGCGGCGACTCAGCCCTTCAACGTTTTCAAGAGCTTCTTTGCTTGCTCTTTTGATTTGTTTCACACTTCCAAAAGATTTAAGAAGGAGGGCTCTTTTTTTAGGGCCAATACCAGGAATGTGATCAAGCTCGGTTTGGATGAGCCGTTTGGAGCGTCTTTTTCGATGATAAGAGATGGCTATGCGGTGGGCTTCGTCACGGATTTGTTGCAAGATAAAAAGGGTTGATGAGCGGGGAGAGAGGAAAATCGGATCTTTTTGATGGGGAACGAAAATTTTTTCGAAGTTGAGCCCTTTATCGTGTCGTCCTTCTTCTTTTGCTAAGGAAATCACGTCGACACTTGCAATCTGAAGCTTTTTGAAAACTTCAAGGGCAATATTAAGTTGCCCTTTGCCTCCATCAACTATGGTGAGCTCGGGGAGCTCATCTTTCTCTTTTGCCTTAGTGTAGTGACGTGTTAATACTTCTCGCATGGCGCCATAGTCGTCAGGTTTATCAATCCCCTTGATTTTGAAGAGACGGGTTCTCTCTTTGTCCCGTTTTCCATCGGTAAAACCGACCATACAGGCGACCAAATCGGCTCCTGAGATGTTTGAGGTATCGAAACACTCGATCCGCACAGGATAGTGGGAAAGGTCACATGTTTCTTGAAGATCTAAAAGAAGCTCTTCTTTCGATTGCTCTTCGGTAAAGAGGGCTTTAGCATTTTTTTCTGCGAGCTTAACGAGTTGATACTTTTCCCCCTTTTTGGGAGCTTGCAAGGTGATTCCCAGAATTTCTTCCAATGGTTCTTTCTGGTGAAGCTGAATAGGAAGGAGAACCTCTGGAGCCCCTTTTTCTTGATAATGTTGCAAAAGGAAGGTTTCCCAAATCTCTTGATCGGAAGAGGCAACCTCGACAAACTTATAGTGATCGGCTCCGATGAGTCTTCCCGCGCGATAGATCAATTTTGCGATGGTATGGTGTTTTCCTTCATGGTAGAGGGCAAAAATATCGCAGTCTTTCCCTTTGGAGCGAACAATTGACTGACGGTTTCGGGTGATATGTTCGATTTGTTCCAGTGTTTTTTGAAGGGCTCCTGCCCGTTCGTATTCAAGAGCATTCGAAGCTTCATCTCGCTCGTTTTTGAGAGTGGTAATCACCTCTTTATCATGCCCTTTTAAGAAGTCGATTGCCTTTTTGACCTCGGCGTCATACTCTTCTTTTGTGCAATGACCGACGCATGGCGCAAGACACCGTTTGATTGAATAGAGAAGGCAAGGTCTTGTGCGCAAAGAGAGTTCTTTGTCGCTGCATTGACGGAGTTTGAAAATGCGCATCATCAGATCAAGGGTTTGCCGGGCGGCGCAGGCACTTGTGTAGGGGCCAAAATGGAGCCACCCTTCTTTAGGTTTCCCCTTATAGCGGGCAATTTTAATCATCGGCCATTTGTCTTTATGATTGATGCTCAAGCTAATGAAGGTCTTATCATCTTTGAGTAGAATGTTATATTTAGGTTGATGCTCCTTAATGAGATTATTTTCTAAAAGAAGGGCTTCTTTTTCTGAAAAGGTGACAATGGTTTCAATCGATTCCACATGGCAGGTGAGAAAGGGGACCATCATCCGCCCATCCCTCCCTGGAACAAAATATTGTGCAACACGTCTGCGCAGCTCTTTGGCTTTTCCAATGTAAAGGATTTTCCCCAGTTTATCCTTCATTAGGTAGACGCCCGGCTCTTTAGGAAGGGTGTTGAATTTTTCTTTTTGTGACCTTTTCATTACATAAAGGTTAACAAATATTCTATTTTTTTGTATGCTCTTTCTAAAAATCTCTGAACCATTAACCAAGGAGAAATAAAATGGTTGACGCAATTGATTCTGAAACATGTGAAGTACTCGTAGCAGCAATGATGGAAAGTGCTGTAGCATACTTAAACGAAGAAGGCAAAAGTCAAAAAGAGAAAGTTATAGAAATCTCTATAAAATTTTTCTCAAATGATGAAGAAACTGAAAGCCTAGAATACACAATGTCTGCGGAGCAATTTCTAGTTATTGATCAGAAGTCAATGGCGGAAGAGATTCAAAAGAAAATCTTTGATAAGATGGCAACTCTTGTCAAGATCATGAGCGAAGGAAACGAAGTATTTTCTCAAAACATGACCTTCTCCTTTCAAGCAGAACAAGTTGCTTAAAAATACTTGCCCTTCCAGGCGCTTAGGAGTTTAAGCGCCTCGAGGGGAGTTGTCTCATCTATTTTCACTTTTTTTAATTCTTCAGCAAGTGACTCATAGGCAAGCTCTTTTTTTGAGGGGGGAGGGGCGATGAAAGAGAGTTGTTCTTGAGGCTTTTGCGCGGGGCTATTCAGATCATTTTGTTCCAGTTTATGGAGAACTTCGTAGGCTCTTTTAAGAGCAGTGGTTGGAAGACCCGCAAGGCGGGCGACATGGATCCCATAACTTTTATCGGTACTTCCCGACACAATTTTTCGGAGGAAGACAATCCGATCAGCTGTTTCTTGGACAGCGACATGGACATTTTTCACCCCTTTATGGGTCTCTTCAAGCTCAGTGAGTTCCCAATAGTGGGTAGCAAAAAGGGTTTTACACCCCTTTTTCAAAAGCTCTTCGGCAACGGCCCATGCGATCGAAATCCCGTCAAAGGTACTTGTTCCCCGCCCAATTTCGTCAAGGATAACAAGGGAGCGAGAGGTGGCATTATTGAGGATATTGGCTGTCTCTGTCATCTCGATCATAAAGGTTGATTGTCCACGGGAAAGATCATCACTCGCGCCAATCCTACTGAAGACTTTATCAACAATCCCGATGCGCCCCTTTTGTGCAGGGATAAAGGAGCCCATTTGAGCCATGATCACAAGAAGAGCCACTTGACGGATATAGGTTGACTTCCCCGCCATATTCGGCCCTGTAATGATGATGAGGTTTTCCTTTTCGTTGAGATGTGTATCATTTGGAATAAACGAATGATCTCGAAGAGAGGCCTCAATGACAGGGTGGCGCCCTACATCGATCTCGATTTCTCCACTCTCATCAATCATGGGCTCAGTGTACTCATTTTTTGCAGCAACGAGGGCAAGCGAAAGGAGGGCATCTAGAATCGCAATACTTTTTGAGAGAGTGTTAACTGTGTCGCTATGGGTTGCAATTTCTTCTCGGAGCTCTTGAAAAAGAGCATTTTCAATTCCTTGGATTTTTTCTTCGGCGGTGAGGATTTTTTCTTCATAGGCTTTAAGTTCAGGGGAGATAAACCGCTCATTATTCACAAGGGTTTGACGCCTTTCAAAGGTTTCAGGAACAAGATCGGCTTGTCCGCGACTTACCTCGATGCAATACCCAAATGCTTTGCTGTAGATGATTTTTAGGGTTTTGATTCCATAAGTTTTACGGAGCTCCATCTGATAGTGAGCCATCCATGTTTGACTGTTTGTCTTTAAATGGCGGAGTTCATCTAGCTTAGCATGGATCCCTTCACGGATCACTTTTCCCTCGCCTAACTTAGCGGGAGGTTCATCAACGAGGATTTTTTCGATTTTTTCTGTGATTAGACTAGGAGAAGGAAAGAGGAGCTCTTTTAAAAGGGGAGAGGAAAAGTGTTTTAGACTCTGCGTCACTGTTGGGATGGCATGAAGGGAGGTTTTTAGAGAGACAAGATCGCGGGGAGAAGCAGTTCCTGTTGAAATGCGCATGAGTAAACGTTCTAAATCACGGACAGGGCGGAGGTGGTCACGGATGATGAGATTTTTGAGAAGTTCTTTGACCCCTTGTTGTCGTTTTTTGATTTCATTTACCGATAGAAGGGGATGAATAAGCCAAGACTTTAAGAGGCGCGCTCCCATTGGTGTGACTGTTTGGTCGAGAAGTTTTAAAAGGGTAAAGTTTGTGCTCCCTTTATGAAGAGGTTCTGTGAGTTCTAAATTCCGCTGCGTTGCTTGATCAATCGAAAGGTAAGAAGAGATATGATCAGGGGTGATCGATTTGATATGGGAAGTTTTTAGATTTAGATCATCTTGAACGTAATAAAGGAGAGAGCCAGCAGCGGTAATGGCGGCTCCCATCCCCTTAAGGCCAAAGCCGTCGAGGGTATGTACATGGAAATGGTTGATGAGTGTACGCAGTGCATTTTCAGGATCAAAGTGCCAATTTTCTTTCTTGGTAATCCGGACATAGGTCCCTTTTTTGATCTCTTCGATAACCCGACTGAGGGCATCGTGGTCTTTTTCAGAAATGAGAAGTTCAGAAGGGGCGCGCCGATAGAGCTCATCGAGAAGTTCTTTCTGCCTTGAAAACTCAATGACATGAAACTCTCCCGTTGAGAAATCGAGAAGGGCAAGAGCAACCGTTTGATTTAATATGCTTAAAGCGCCAAAAAAGTTATTCCTATTTTCAGGTAAGGAAGAAAGGAGGGTTCCTGGAGAGACAATCCGGACCACTTCCCGTTTGACAATCCCTTTAACCTGTTTCGGATCTTCGGTTTGTTCTGCAATAGCAACGAGAAAACCTTTTTCGACGAGCTTTTCAATATACCCTTCAACGCTCTGAGCTGGGACTCCTGCCATGGGTACTCCTTGCCTTTGCGTCAAGGTTACATCAACCCCTTCGGCAAGAGATTTTGCATCGTCATAAAATGCTTCATAAAAATCGCCGAGTCTGAAAAGGAGGAGGGCATCTTTGGCTTTTTCTTTGCACGCATGCCACTGAGCCATCATGGGTGTCATTTTGTCTGTTGCTATTGTCATCTTTTGATTCTCCTAAGGAGTCGTTTGATAGGACTTTCTCCCTTTTCTCCAAATATTTCCCGTGCTGCTTCAAGTCCCTTCTTAATTTGACTGGAGACCCCCTCTGACCATCGCTCGATCTCTTCGATATTTTTTTGCAGCTCTTCTAAATGATTGATAATTTCTTCTGGAGATTTTTCGACTGTCTTCATGGCCCCTAATTCATAATTATCGATCATTTGTCGTAGCTCAAATACCTCAATTAAAAGGGGTAAAAATGTTTTCTTGAACTTTTCCCTTAGCCCCATTCCCTCTGTTGAGGGGACAATCTTCTTAGGGGGCTCCTTAGAAGATTGCATGGTTGGGATGATGTTTCCCGATAGAGGGGAAGCATCTAGTTTTCGATAAACCTTTTTCTTAAAGCTTGGGTTATTCATGTTGCGTTTAAACATACACCTTCAAAGAAAAAAGGTCTATCCGTTATCCTAGTAGTTTATGGGTGTTTATACAAAAAAGAGCTTGGAACTGCTGAGAGAGAAGATCGATTTGATTGAGGTTGTCTCTTCGTATGTCAATTTAAAGCCAGCGGGTAGCAGCTATAAGGGAGTCTGTCCCTTTCATGATGAGAAATCTCCTTCGTTTATGATTCAGAAGGGGGAATCTCATTATCACTGTTTTGGATGCGGCGCCCATGGGGATGCGATTGCATTTTTGATGGGTTACATGAAGATGAGCTTTGTCGAAGCGGTTCAGACTTTAGCGGAGCGCTTTCAGGTTCCGATGGAAGAGGTCGAGTATGAAAAGAAGGAGGGAGGGCCAAGCAAGAAAGATCTTAAAGATGCTCTTCAAAAAGCATCCCTTTTTTATCATACCTACCTCCTTCAGAGCGATGAGGGACACATGGCTTTGAAGTATCTCTATGATCGCGGGCTTGATTTAGAATTTATCCGTCTTTTTAAGATTGGCTTTGCCCCGAAAAGGGGGGCTCTTTTTGGAAAGTTTATGCAAAAGCATCATTTTACAGCTGAGCTGTTAGAAAAGGGGGGACTGATTAAGACAGGACAGGATGGGAAGAAAAAAGCTTTCTTTGCAAATCGTATCACATTTCCTATTCTTGATGTCGGGGGAAATGTTATTGGATTTTCTGCGCGGAAGATCGATGAAGAGACTTTTGGACCAAAGTATGTCAATACCCCTGAGACCCCTCTATTTAAAAAGTCCCACACCCTCTATGGTCTAAGTTTTTCAAGAAGACGGATTGCAAAAGAAAAGCGGGCGATTGTTGTTGAAGGGCAGATCGATGCTTTGAGATTGATTCAAGAGGGGTTTAATTTCACCGTTGCGGGGCAGGGGACAGCCTTTACCGAAGATCACATCAAAGAGCTTCTCAATTTAGGGGTGACCAAAGTTTATTTAGCCTTTGATGGAGATGAAGCCGGGCAAACAGCAGCCTCTAAGATTGGAAATCTTTTCCAAAAGGAAGGGGTTGAGGTCTATATCACAAGGATTCCACTAGGAAAAGATCCCGACACCCTTTTAAAGGAAGAGGGACCTCTTGCATTTGCAGAGCTCTTAGAAAAATCGGTCGATTATCTCTCGTTCCTTCTCGACTATTTCTCACATGAGACAGATCTCTCTTCCCCTTCCCAAAAAAATCATCTGATTCAAACCATTGTACAGAGGATTCGAAGCTGGGATCACCCCCTTATGGTCCATGAATCGCTCAGAAAGCTTGCCCGTTTGACTCAAGTTCCTGAAAAACTGATTGGAGTGGGGCAAGAAGAGATAGAGCGCTCCACTTATATCAAACGGCAAGGATCGCTTTCAGAAATTTCGATCGATCCTGATCGTGTGATTGAGACCGATCTTTTGCGTTGGCTCTATTTACTGAGCGACCGCTCTCCCAAACTTTTCCAAATTATCCAGGAAAATCTCCGTCCTGAGCACTTTAGAGCAGCGATTTGTCGTCGCCTTTTTTCTCACTATATGGATAGTTTTATAGAGAAAAAAGAGGTCGACTTTCTCACCCTCGCCAATAACTTAGAATCTCCTGAAGAGCAGCTTCTCTTTTCTGAGATTATTCAGAAAAAGGTGAATACGGAAAGGGCAGAAGAGGGGGTGATTGAGACGGTGACTAAGATGCTCCAACGTCACTGGATGGAGGAGCGGGAACGGATCAAAATTCAGATTCAGAGTGGACGGTGCTCAGAAGAGGAAATCTTAGAGCTTGCAAAACGTTTTGATGCGATCAAGGGATCTCCTCCTTTAATTAGAATTCCTGAAAATTTATCGGAGACTAAACATTGATTTATTTTTTGGTGACATTAGCAGTTGCATTGACGATTCTCCTCCTTCTTCTTATCTATACATGGAAGAATGGCGCCTCTCCTCTCCCAACCTCGTATAAAATGAGGGAGGCTCTTTCCGAACATCTTCCCGAACTTTCTAACGGAAATATTGTCGAGCTCGGTTCTGGATGGGGCAATCTTGCCTTTCTTCTTTCTAAAAGATATCCGAGCTCCTCAGTAACCGCTTATGAAAACTCTCCGATTCCCTTTCTTTATTCTCAACTTTTGAATGATCAGAAGAATCTCAAAATTATCCAGGCGAATTTTTTTCAAAAAGATCTTAAAGATGTGAATCTAGTGGTCTGCTTTCTTTTTCCTAAAGTGATGGAGAAGGTAAGAGAAAAACTAGAAAAAGAGCTCAAAAAAGGGACCCATGTGGTGACTCATACCTATCCTATTCCAGGATGGGAGCCAAAAAAGGTGATCGAGGTAAAAGAGGATCTCCAGTCAACAATCTACATTTACGTATTAGAATAAAAAATTTCCAATCTTTGTGCATATTGCCACTTCTCATCAGAAAGGCCAAACTCTAGTTGAAACTTGCCTGGATTCATCAATAGGTCTTTGGACCATGTTTCTAGATGTTTTGGCATATTGATTCGGCCAAGAGTCAGATGAGGGCGATAATCGGAACCAGATGCATTGAGAGGTTGTAGACCATGCTGTTGCAATACTTCTAGTGCTGCGTAGTGTACTTTCATAATTGGAGAGGATTCATCACCTCTTTTTACAGCTAATTCTACCCAGGTTGTCCCTTGATATATATCTACCCCATCTATAAAAGAAATACCAATAAACAGAGGAGAAAATGGCTCAAATCTCCCCTTTCTCACTGTGTCACACATGCTTGACCACACATTTTGTGCAATGTTGGAAGAGCAATCGAATTGGATCACGGTGATGTGAGGGGAAGAAGTGCCATTTGTGTTGAGTAAATATTGAGGTTGGTTATCCCTACATAGAGCCTGAGAAGCCTCTACATATTTTAAAGATTGATCAGATGGAGGAGTTAGAACAATCGTGTAAGGCATCTAATTTTTCTCGTTAGTTAAAATATTATGAATCCGCAAGTTTTTTTTGTATTTTTCCAAAGTCGAGGAGGAGGGCGAAGTGAGAAAAGACCTCTTGGAGGAGGGCAATCCGATTCGCTTTGATGGCAGGCTCATCAGCCAGAATCTTCACTTCATCGAAGAGAATCCTTAGAGGAGAGCGGAGGGTAGCGAGATGCTCAAAGGCCCCTTCGTAGTTTCCCTCACTGATCACTTTCTTGAAAGGATCTTGGAGGGTCGAGAGCGATTTGTAGAGATTTTTCTCAGCTGTCTCTTTGAAAAGGTCAGGTTTAAGGGGATGTTTTTTTTCGGTCCCGATCTGTCCTTTGGCCCGTTTATAAACCTCATAGAGCCCTTCAAAGTGATCGCTTTCTCGGAAAAGATGAAGCGCTTTTGTTTTCAGATATTGATCGTAGGGGTTAATGCACCGCCCTTGAATAGAGGCTTCGATTTCATCTTTTTCGAATCCATAGTCTTCTAAGACTCCTTTGGCGCGATTTGTTATAAAGTCAAGGACCTCCTCATCTTTGATGAGGATACTTAGATCAAGGTTCAGCTGATTTTCGATAAGGATTTTAATGACACCAATTGCTTGTCGTCTGAGGGCGTAAGGGTCACTCGATGAGGTGGGTTTCAGGCCGATTCTAAAGTAGGAAATAAGATTATCAAGTTTATCGGCAAGGCTGAGGATGATTCCTGTGGGAGAGATCGGAAGGAGGCCATTTTCTCCTTTGGGAAGCCAGTGTTCTTCGATGCCACTTGCGACCTCCTCTTCTTCTTTTTGGTGGAGGGCATAATGTTTTCCAATGGTCCCTTGAAGATCGGGAAATTCTTGGACAAGTTCTGAGGCGATATCGGCTTTACAAAGGGTAGCTGCGCGGCTGATCCTTTTTTCACTTCCTAGATTTAAAATTTGTGAGAGGGTGATAGAGAGCCGTTTGATCCGATCCACTTTTTCAGCCATTGTTCCAAGCTCTTTTTGGAAGATGATTGTTTCGAGTTTTTTTGCAAAAGTGTCGAGAGAGGTTTTGAGATCGTCTTCATAAAGGAAAACGCCATCTGCAAGGCGCGCGGAGAGAACATTTTGGTTCCCTTCAATGACGAGTGGAGAGGGGGTATTATCAGCGGTAATGACAAAATAAGGAGCTAAGGCTCCATTTTGCGCAAGTAAGGGGAAATACTTTTGATGCTCGACCATTTCAGAGATCAGAACTTCACTGGGAACTTTTAAGAAGGATTCAGCGAAAGATCCTATGCAGAGCTCTGGCCATTCTGCGAGAAAAAGAACCTGTTTCATCACCTTTTCTCTTTCAGCGACCTGAAGAACTTTTTTATCTTCAATCCTATTTAGTTGTTCTTCAATCGACTGCTTTCGCTCTACGGTTGAAACAAGGACTTGTTTCTCCTTTAAAGAGGAGAGATACATTGAAGGCTCTTTAAGTTCAATCATCCCTGGGCTCCGTTGTGTGTGACCATAAGTTATTCTTCCTGAGATGATGCCAGCAATCTCAAAAGGGATCACCGTTTCTCCATGGAGGGCAACAATCCATTTGAGGGGGCGTGCATAGGAAGTTTCGACTGAAGACCATCGCATTTTTTTGGGGAAAGGGAGGTTAGCGATCAGTTTAGGGAGAGATTCTTTTAAAATATGTCCTGTGGAAACCCCTTTTTCATGGAGATCAGCCACAACATAGTCTTTCCCTTTTATCTCCTGAATATAGAGGAAGGGGTGAGATTCGATCTCAGATAGCTTTGGAGGGGAATCAATTTGGAGCGATTTAAAAAAGCCCATCCCTTGAGGAGTGACTGTCCCTTTTTCATCAAAAACCATTTCTATGGGGGGCCCTTTTCGTTTGACCTCTTGGGTCTCGGTTCCTTCCGCTAACCCTTTGACAAAAACGGTGAGCCTTCTTGGCGTTCCATACACTTCAATATGATCAAAAGGGAGAGAGAGCTCTTTGAGGAGGGTTTCGATGCTTTCTTTTAAATTGCGCATCCCAATGGGGACAAATGTCGCAGGGAGCTCTTCAGACCCCACTTCAAGGAGAAAGTCTTTTTTCTTTTTAGGGTCAAAAGTGTCTGAAAGAGGAGGAAGGGGGGGCTTTGCTTTCTCTTGTTCCATCCGTTTAAGGAGAGGAAATCCTAGCTTTTCGCGTGAAATGAGATATTCTGCAGCAGCAAGTTTTGCAAGATCGCGTACGCGTGCAATATAACCTGTCCTTTCTGTGACAGAAAGGACCCCTCTGGCTTCAAGCATATTAAATGCGTGAGAGGCTTTCATGACAAAGTCGTAAGCGGGGATCGGGAGTTTTTCTTGAACAAGTCTTTGTGCTTCTTTTTCGTAGTCTTCAAAATGACGGAGCCACATTTCTGTCGAGGCGTGGTAGAAGTTATAATTGCTCCATTCCACTTCATTTTGATGATAGATATCGCCATAGGTAAACTGCTCATTGTAGGCCATGTCAAAGAAGTTATCCTTCTTCTGAACGATCATTGAGAGACGCTCTAAGCCGTAGGTGAGCTCGACACTAATGGGATGGGGGGTAATTCCTGCAACCGATTGGAAATAGGTGAATTGGGTCACCTCCATTCCATCCATCCAAACTTCCCATCCGAGTCCCCAAGCTCCAAGGGTAGGAGATTCCCAGTCATCATGGACAAAGCGGATATCGTGCTCTTTTAGGTTAAAGCCTAAACACTCGAGAGATTCAAGATAGAGATTTTGAATGTCTAGGGGTGAGGGTTTCATGATCACTTGCAGTTGATGGAAGAGTTGGGTCCGGTTCGGGTTCTCTCCGAAGCGTCCATCTTGAGGGCGACGAGAAGGCTCAACGTAGACGGTATTATAGGGCTCAGGGCCAAGAGATCTCAAAAAAGTGTGAGGGTTAAAAGTTCCTGCGCCGACCTCTAGATCATGGCCGTGTTGAATGAGACACCCTTTATCTCCCCAAAATTTTGTTAACCTATTAATAATCTCTTGAAAATTCATTTTTCTAACGCTGGTGATCAATTTCTTACTTGTGCATAATATTGCAGATCTAGGAGTTATTATGCGAGAACTATGTGGCCTCTATGCAAAAGAGGTGAAAAGCTTTTTTGAAATGGAAGGGGAGAAAGGATTTAGGGCAGGGCAACTTTTTGATTGGGTGTATCAAAAAGGAGTTCTTGACTATGAAGAGATGCTCAACCTTCCCAAGTCTCTTCGGGAAATCTTGAAAGAAAAAGTGGGTATCGGTCTTCTAACCCTTACGCAAATTCAAGATTCAGAGGATCAAGAAACGGTCAAATTTTTGTGGAAACTTACCTGTGGGGGGTTTATTGAGTCTGTTCTCATTATGAGCGGAGAGAGGAGAACCGTCTGCGTTTCTTCTCAGGTAGGATGTCCTGCCCGCTGCGCATTTTGTGCTTCTGGAAAAGAGGGGCTCATCAGAAACCTCACTCCTGCAGAGATTGTTGAGCAAGTTGTTCAAATCAATGCTTTCCTTTTAAAAAAAGGAGAAAAGGTTTCCCACCTTGTTTTCATGGGGATGGGAGAACCTCTTGAGAATTACGGCTCTCTGATTCGGGCTCTTAAAGTCCTTATAGATCCTGAGTTATTTCATTTCTCTCCAAGAAAAATCACTGTCTCGACAGTCGGGATGGTTCCCAACATGAAGCGGCTCATGACAGAAGGGATAAAAATTAACTTAGCCCTTTCTCTCCATGCCCCTAATCAAAACATCCGGAAGAAAATTGTTCCTTACGCACGGAAATTTTCTTTCGAAGAGGTTCACCAAGCGGCAAAAGATTACGCAAGATTTACAAAACGGGATATGACTTACGAATATGTGATGATTCAAGGGATCAATGATGGAGAGGATCATGCAAAAGAACTTGCAACACTTCTAAAAGGAGAGCAGTGCACCGTCAATCTCATCCCCTTTAATCCTATTCCTGGTACTCATCTTAAAAGACCAGAAGCAGGTGCTATTGAAACCTTTAAAAATATTTTAACAGAGCGGGGCGTGCGGAGCACCTGGAGATATACCAAAGGGAAAGATATCGCTGCTGCCTGCGGCCAACTTGCTCTTAAAAAAAACTTTTAGAAATTGTGGGGAAATGAGTATAAGGGGCATAAAGAACCTATCCCGCGAAAACTTTTTAGTGGGATAGGTTCAAAACACCCAAATGTGATATGATGAAAGCCGCAACGACAACAGCCAAAGGAAGTATACCATTGAAACTCCCCCTAATCTTAACGATTAGCCGGATTTTTATTAGTCCGATCTTTCTCATTTTTTATTTGAAATACCAGCAGCTGGGGATCTCTCTGATAGCTCTTCCTTTCCTTTTGATCTTTTTACTTGCCCTTTCAGAGCTTTCAGATTTTTTTGATGGGTTTTTAGCTCGCAAATTTAATCTTGTGACAGAGCTTGGAAAAATTTTAGATCCGATGGCTGATAGTATCACCCGATTGACGATTCTTTTAACCTTTACTCAAGGGTTTATCTGTCTTCCTCTCCTTCTTGTCTTTGTTTTTGTCTATCGCGATGCGATGATTAGCACACTCAGAACAGTCTGTGCGTTTAGGGGAGTGACCTTAGCAGCGCGAACAAGTGGTAAGGTCAAAGCGGTCCTTCAGGCGGTTTCGATTTTTGCGATCCTTATCCTTATGATCCCTTATTCCTATGGGGCCCTTTCTTTGACTCAGCTCCAAGATATTAGTTTCTTGATCATTTTAGCCGCAGCGATTTATACCGTCTTTTCAGGGGCAGAGTATATATACGCCAACCGCTCCTACATTAAACAAGCTTGGAAAAATTAGCGGTTGATTTTTTGGTAGAGGGATAGGTACTCTGCTGCTGGCTTTTTCCAGCTCCAATCTTTGTGAAACCCATTTTTTTGCATAAGATGCCATTTCTCTGGGTGGTTTTTGTGATCTTCAAAAGCACGATCGATCGACCAGCGGAGGCTATCATTAGAGGGACAATCAAAGGTATATCCGTTCCGTTTTTCGTTGGGAATTTCGGTGTGGTCGATATCAAAGACGGTGTCGCTTAGACCTCCTACCTTATGAACGATCGGAATCGTTCCATAGCGAAGAGCGATCATCTGTGTCAGGCCGCAAGGCTCAAAGAGGGAGGGGATGAGGATGCAGTCTGCAGCGGCGTAGGTGAGATGGGCAAGCCTTTCATCAAAGAGGAAGTGAAAGTGGACATGCGGGTTGTCTCGATACTCTTCGGCAAGGGTGTAGAATTCATTTTTCAGCTCAGGCTCAGGAGCCACACCTAAAAGGATAAACTGTCCCCCTTTTGCAAGAACATACTCAATCCCAAACTTGATCATCTCAGGTCCTTTCTGTTTGGCTAAGCGGGAGATAGATGTGAAAAGCATTGCAGGATCATAGTCTAACTTCAGCTTTGCATAGAGAGCCTTTCGATTTTTAATCTTTCCTTCTTCAATTTCTTGCAACTCATCGTTTGGAGAGTAATTTTGTACAAGAAAAGGATCGGTTTCAGGGTTCCAGTAGGAAGTATCGATGCCATTTAAGATCCCAACGAGTTTATCCTTTCTTTTGATGAGGACAGACTGGAGACCAAATCCCTCTTCTTTCTGGATTTCTATTGCATAAGTCGGGGAAACAGTGGTGATAAAATCTGAGTAGATGAGCCCCCCTTTAAGGAGATTAAGTTTCCCAGGTTCAGAATGATCTTCCATCTTATCTTGTTTCAGAAGGTGCTTCCTATGAAGGCCAATGGGAGAGAGTTCTTCTGGGGTGCAGATCCCCTGGTATTTCATGTTGTGGATGGTGATGACGATCCCTCCAATTTTTAGCCCCATCGACTTGTAGATTTCATGGTAAAGGGGAGGAGCCAAAGAGGTGAGCCAATCATGGACATGGAGTACATCGGGATGTTTTCCCGCCTTAAGAAGGTAGTGCATGGCGGCGTTTGTAAAATAGGAGAAACGGAGAAGGTCATCCTCTTCTCCATAAATCACACCACGCTTTAAGGATTTTGCCGGCTTTTCAGGTTCAATCAAAATAAGAGAAATCCCCTGATACTGCGCAGAATAGACCTTGAAGAGCCATTCTCCCTTTTCCACTTTGAGATTTTCAAGTTGCGAGCGGTCAAGATGATCATAAAAGGGGAGGATCACTTCGACACGAACGCCTCCTTCTATTAATCCCTTCGATAGCCCAGAGACTACATCTCCAAGTCCTCCTACCTTTGCAAGAGGGGCAAGCTCTGTTGTCAAATGAACAATGTACATGATTTTCATGTATCATAGATTGAGAGTTTTTAGAAAATGGATTCCCTTTCGAACTTCAATTCCTTTTTCAATCCGCTCATTTTTGAGCTCTTTCACGAGTTGAAGAGCAGGAATTTGATATTTTTCATGGAAATATTTTATCCCAGGGCTAATCGACGGATCGCGGCGTTTCACCTCGATCATTTTTCAATCGCCTCGCGTTCTTTTGCTCTAAGATAGTGCAACGAATATAGCTCTCCCTGATAGTCAATCAGATCTGACTATTCTGCAATTCCTTGAGGAATAGCCAAGAAGCTTTCTTGGTCCTTTTAAAATTCAAAGCGTCCTCTAAGAACCAATCCAGACATAGAGAGGTCTCCATTCGCTTCCACTTGATCTGTTGTGCGTGAGGAGTTAGTGGTTCCTCGTAAGAATTGAACATGATCATATAGATAATGATATTCATATCCAAGATCGACAATTGCTCTAAAACGGTTGTTATAGCAAGGAGATTCAAAACGGAACCCAAGAGCTAAATCAAAGATAGGTTGAAGGCGATAAAAGGCATCCTTCAAAGTGACACTAAAGGAACGGAATGTACTATTACCCAAATCATCAAGGCCTGAGTTGACCTTTTCTGTTTTCACTTTCCCATAAGCTAGCGCAATGTCTGTTGTTGCAAAAACGCTGAAATAAGAGTAAAAGTGCCAAACACTTTCGAGGCCACCGAGAAGACCGACACCCCAAGACTTTTCCTTCATTTTAGCTTTTTCATTGATTGTCGTTCCATTGTTAACAGTCATGGCTTCTAACGCAGAGTGACCAGAGACACTAAAGGTGATTCTTGTCCAGTAACCTCGGAGACCAAATGAAGGTCTGAGAGAAAGGTTGTGGCTAATCCAAAAATGACGCCCTTTTTCTAGATCAATTTGGTTAAAATTAAGAGCAATATTAGCTTTGATCCGGTCATAGGGATCATTATGGGGATTGACGAACCAGGGAGAAGTGTAAAGGATTGTTCCCACTTCAACAGTATTAAATGGAGCAACATGTTTATGTTCTACTGAGCGGCTATGGAAATAAGTCCAGTTTGTATAGGCATCCCACCCGTCATGATTCGTGACAACACCTAAGCCAATCCGGCATCCAGGTTCCCAGTTCCAGCTGAACTCTTCTTTGTCTGTGGGAAGAGTAACCACTTCTAAAGATGTTCCATGCCTTAGGGCACCTCTCCTTTTGAGAGCATAATCAGTATTAGAGAGGTTAGGAAACCACCATAAAAACTCAGCATCAGCAATGAAGTCAGTTTTATGGCCTGGTAATGGTCCATAATCAGGGGTGATAGAAGGGATCTCTTTCGGTTTTCGAGTTGGAGTATTTTCTACCTTTTGTGCTGAAAAGAGCAACATAGGAGTAAGAAAAGATGCAAGGGCAATAAGAGCAGAATGTTTCATAATTATTTCCTTAAGTAGTCCTACCTATGTTTTAAAATTCTAAACGTCCTCTCAAGACGAGTCCTGAAAGAGAGAGGTTTCCATTTGTTGAGGGATAATCGCTTACAGTCAGGTTATTGTCGTTATCATTCAATTGACCTCGCGTTCCCCTAAATAGTTGATTAAATTTTAATAGGGAGTGGAATTCCCAACCGAAATCCAACATGGCACGTATGGTATCAAAAGTATTTTCAAATCTTATCCCCATCCCAATATCAATAAAAGGTTGCAAAGCATACCGGTGGTCATGTGTTACAGCGCTGTAGATAATATTAGGACCCAAAGCGGTGTAGTTCTCAATTGAAGCATCCCGACGGATATCTTGTTTCCCATAGGTTAAAGCGAGTTCTAAGTCTCCATAAATACTAAAGATGCGGGTCAAGTGCCAATTTGTTCCAAACCCTGTGAGGAGACCCACACCCCATGAATCTTGGTCATATTTAGAGCGTTCATTGCTTGGACCGACTCCAGTTGTTAGGGGGCGGTTTGCATGAACTTTAAAATCGAGATTAGACCAAAATCCTCGGATTCCTGACATGGGTCTTAGGGAGAGTTCGTCGCTGATCCAGAAGTTTCTTCCTAGTTCTAGATCAATAACATTGATCGCAAGACTCCATCTTCCACTGATGTTATTATAAAACACACTATTGGGTTGGATAAGCCATGGAGAGGTATACATTTTTGTTCCAACAATAGAGAGAGAGGGTACATCAATAGGGGCAACATTTTTCGATTCATGTGCATTGGTATGATAATAGGTCCAGTTCATATAGAGATCCCAACCATCAAGGTTGGTAATCACTCCAAGGCCAAGGCGCACACCAGGGTCCCAATTCCCTTCAAACTCTTCTTTTCCTTTAGGTGCAATCGCTATTTGTCCAGGAATGAATGCACTACCTGTAGGGACAACTTCTCGTTTTATTGCATAGGAAAGATTCGAAATTTCTCCATGCCACCAAAGGAATTCTGCATCAACAATGACAGCAGGGCGACTAGCATGACGGAACCCGACTGTAGGAGTGATAGAAGCCTGTTCATGCAAGGTACCTTGATAAGGATCTTGGTTTTGGTCTGTAGCTGCATGGAGGAACATGGGGATAAAAGTTAAGGCAGAAACCACAACTTTTTTCATTTGGTGCTTAAGTGCTGATTGTTTTTTTTGTTTCATTCCAAAATCTCTATTTCTTTAACTAAAAATCGAGCCTTCCTCTTAAGGTGAAGCCTGCAAGGGTTAGGTTTCCATTTGCTGATGGAAGATCGGTGACGGAAGCACTAGGGTTTGTCCCTCTTAAGAATTCATTGTAGTCGATGAGGAAGTGCGTTTCCCATCCAGCGCTCAAGGAAAGGCGATAGCGATCATGACTGAATGTGTCTGCAAAACAAAGCCCCGCTCCAAGGTCGATAAAAGGGATGAGTTTGTAATAACTGTCTTGCAATTTCACTTCTGTATCTTGCGTTATAACAGGCGGATTAGGTGGGAAAACTTCTTGCCGGAAAATGTGCTCTTTTTCGATGATTTCTAGACGTCCGTAGGTAAGGGCAACCCCTGCATTGCCATAAATGCTCCATTGGCGGGTGATCGACCAATTGGTGTTTATTCCTGATAATAACCCCACCCCCCAGTTTTTTTGTTGAGCTTTAAGTCTCTCACTTTGCTCAGGGAGGAATTCTCCGAGTTCTCTTGATCCATGAAGTTTGAAGTCACTGTCTGAATGGAATCCTCGTAGACCTATAAAAGGGAGAAGTATGAGTTTCTGACTGATCCAAAATTTACGACCAAGCTCCAAATCGACCTGATAATATTCAATGTGCCAGTTTGCACTGATGTGGGTATATTGAACTTGATCAAAAGGGTTGTTGAATGATCCAGAATTCGGGGCTAAAAAGAACCAAGGAGAGGTATAAAACTGGACTCCAGGATCAGACGCATTAGAGAAAGAGGTGATAGGACTCAGGTTGTGAGATTCAGATGTAGATTCATCAAAATATAACCCATGAGCGTAGAGGCTCCATCCATCTTCGGCGCCAATCACTCCTAGACCCACTCTCACGCCAGGTCCCCACTCGTTATCAAACCGTTCTTTTTTTATTGCCGCTACAATTGTTGTGTTAGGAATAACTGGGTCTGAGACGGTGATATATTCTCGTTTAATTGCGTAGTCAAGATCAGTAATGTTTGCATACCAGTAGAGAAACTCAACATCAACAGTAAAGTCAATTTTTGAAGAGAGGGGATTATAGGGAGGTGTAATTTGACAAGGCTTTTCAGGTGCAGGCGCATGACCGAAAAGGAATGTTTGGGAAATGAGTCCTGTAATTAAAAGCAGCTTTTTCATAATCCTATTCATCGTGGTACGTAATAAAATATTCGTTTTACTACTTTTGAGAATTTTTTTCACAACCTTTTTTCTCTCTTGAAAAGAATTGATTGAATTTACTATGATGACTCTTTGTTATATAATGCTGGGGTGTCGCCAAGCGGTAAGGCACCGGTTTTTGGTATCGGCACGCGGAGGTTCGAATCCTCCCACCCCAATTTTAAATGAGTCGCCTCATGATGAGTGATAACTTTATCCTTTTTTCGGGAACGTCCCATCTGGAATTTTCGGAAGAATTAGCGAAGAAGTTAGGCACAGGTCTTGGGAAAGCTCAAATAGAATTATTCCCTGATGGTGAGATAGGCGCTCAAATTTTGGAGAATGTCCGTGGTCGGGATGTTTTTGTTGTGCAAAGCATTGCAAAAAAGCCCAACTTCTATCTCATGGAGCTTCTGATTTTAATCGATGCTCTAAAAAGGGCCTCTGCACGATCGATTGTCGCTGTCATCCCCTACTTTGGGTATGCAAGGCAAGATCGCAAGGACAAAGGGCGAGTGCCCATTACGGCAAAACTTGTTGCCAACCTTCTGGAAACAGCAGGTGTAACAAGAATTGTTACAATGGATCTTCACTCGGAGCAGATTCAAGGATTTTTCGACATCCCTGTCGATAATCTCTATGCGCAAAATCTTTTCGCTAAAGAGATCGGTAAGCTGGGACTGAAAAATCTCGTCGTCTGCGCTCCTGATGTTGGAAGTGCAAAACTTGCTCGTCTTATGGCGAGCGAGCTTGGAGCTTCCTTTGCGATGGTCGATAAAGAGCGAACAAGTGCAAATGATGTGGAAACACATGCACTTGTTGGCGATGTGCAGGGAAAGGATGTAGCTTTAGTGGACGATATTTGTTCCACTGGAATGACGCTTGAAAAAGCGTGTGTTGCGGTCAAAAAAGCAGGAGCTGCACGTGTTATAGCGGCAGTGACCCACCCTCTCTTTACTAAAGAGTGGGCTGAGAGATCAAAAATCGATCACTTTTTTGTAACCAATACCATCCCTTTGCCCGAAGAGATACCTTCTTCTCGAGTTGAGATTGTCTCTGCGAGTGGGCTTTTTGGAAAAGCCATTGAGTGTATCATTCATGATGAGTCGATTAGCTCTCTTTTCCGCCCCCGCTCTTAAGTCTTACTTTTAGGGAGGGAGTGTTGCAACTCCCCCTTATGGATATGAATTATTAGTCATGAAAATCTGGAGTGTTTATGAAACTCGCAGTGTCCAAACGGACAGGAGAAACAAAAAGTGAGCTCACAAAGCTCAGACATCAGGGTGATATCCCCGGAACAATTTACTCTAAGGGTAAGCCGGGCGATAAAATCACCGTGAAAGGGGCCGAGTTTGATGCCGTTTTAAGGAAACTTCCTAAGGGATACCTTCCGACAACGGTTTTTGAACTTGATATGGATGGAAAAGTAAAAAAGGCAATTGTTAAGGGGATCCAGTATCACCCGACGACATACTGTGTTACTCACCTTGATTTTTTAATTTTGGAACCAAAAACCACTGTTGATGTGAAGGTTCCCATCAATTGTATAGGAGAAGCTGACTGTGTTGGTGTAAAGCTGGGGGGGTTTGTTCGCCCGGTGAAGCGTCACGTTGATGTCCGTTGTCTTCCGGAAGATATCCCAACCGATTTCAAGATCGATATTAAGAGTCTTGAAATTGGGCAAGCAAAGCGGGTGTCTGACATTGATGCAGGTGAAACGGTTCGTCTTTTAGCAAAGCCAAAAGAAATCCTCGTAGTCATTGCAAAACGGTAACGGTCTCTTGAATAGCGAAAGTGAAAAAGTTTTGATTGTTGGTCTAGGGAATCCTGGGAAAAAATATGAAATGACCCGGCATAACCTTGGGCAGATGGTCCTTTCTGCTTTTGCTCAAAGGTGCGCTTTTCCATTTAAAAAGGAGCGCAGCTTAAAAGGAGAGATTGCACATGGCGATTTGAAAGGAAAGAAGCTTTATCTTCTCTTTCCAACGACCTATATGAATCTCTCAGGAGAATCGGTAAGTAAAACAATACAATTTTTCAAAATTCCCCTTAAGGGTGTCCTCGTTCTTTCCGATGATGTGGCCCTTCCTTTTGGAACCCTTCGGTTTCGGACAAAAGGGAGTGCTGGTGGTCATAATGGCCTGAAAAATATCGAAGAGCACTTAGGAACGGACGAATATCAACGCCTTAAGTTAGGAGTGAGTGAGCCAATCATTGGCTCACTTGAAGATTATGTATTAGCCCCTTTTACAAAGGAAGAACAAGAAAAAATCCCCGAAATTACCACTCAGGCGATCAACTTTATTGAAGAGTGGTTATTTCAAGAAATGAAGGAACATACATGAGCGAACAAGAGTTAAGACTCTATGAAGGGATGTATATTTTAAATGCATCACTCAGTGAAGATGCTCTGAAAAAATCTTTAGAGCGCATCACAAAAACCATCGAAGAAGGAGGTGGAGAGATCCACAAAATTCATGAGATGGGACGAAAAAAACTTGCTTACCAAATCGATGGCCATAAGCAAGGGCAATACTTCCTCCTCTACTTCTCAGTGAGCCCAACACTCTTACAGGAAATGTGGAAGGAGTATCACCTCAATGAAGACCTGATCCGCTTTGCCACAATGCGTGCTGAGCAGGTTGTTGAAAAAATAGAATTTAAACCTCTTGTAGAAGCTTAAAGGAGAAACTGTTATGTTAAAAAGACCAAGCTTTGGCTTTAAAAAACGGAAATCATGCCCCTTCAAAGCGTCTGGAATGAAGGCCGTTGATTACAAAGATATCGAGACTCTCCAAAAATTCATTACTGAGAGAGGAAAGATTATTCCACGCCGTATCACGGGAGTGTCTCACGAGTATCAACAACTACTCAAAAAGGCAATCAAACAAGCAAGGCATATGGCACTCTTGCCATTTGTTACAGAGGAGTAAAATCATGAAACAAAGTAGTCGCGTAAAAATGGAGCTCCTTCTCCTTGAAGATGTTACTAACTTGGGACGAAAAGGGGAGCTTGCTAGTGCAAAACCAGGATTTGTCCGCAATTTTCTTCTTCCCCATAAGAAGGCTGTGATTGCTGACAAACGGACCATTCGAATGCAAGAAAGGCTGCGCAAAGAACGTGAAGTTCAAGCAGCAGTCGATAAAAAAGATGCGGAAGCACTTGCTGTTCGTCTCAAAGGAAAAACCCTTTCTATCACAGTGAAAAATGATACACAGGGGCATCTATATGGGTCGGTTGCAGCAGCAGATATCGTAAAGATTTTGGAGCAGCAAGAAGGGGTGAAGCTGGAAAGAAAGAATGTGATTCTTCCAAAGCCTATCAAATCTCTTGGTGTTTTCGACATTCAGCTCAAACTTAAGGAAGAGATTCCTGCAACCTTTAAACTTAAAGTCGATGGAGAAACAAAGGTAAGAGAACCTGAGTCTAACGTTGAAGTTGTGGAAGAGGGTGCTCAGGAGAATCTAGAGGCTTTTTCTTCTGAGGAAGGAGTGGAAGAGATTCCGACGCATGGCATGCGTGTCAAAGAGATGAAAGAAGAACTTGAAGAGCGCTCTAAAGAGTCGTGAAATTATTTTCACCTGCGAAGCTCAATCTTTTTTTTCGCGTGCTAAGAAAGCGAGACGATGGCTTTCATGAGATTGCAAGTCTTATGCAAGCCATCTCCCTTGGCGATATCCTCCATTTTCAGGAAAGTTCTAAAGACTCTCTCACTCTGACTGATCCTTCTATCCCCACAGATGAGCGTAATTTTATTCATAAAGCAAGAGCTCTTTTCCGTGAGAAAACGGGATATAAGAGACCTCTTACAATTCACGTGGAGAAAAATATCCCCGCTGAAGGGGGATTTGGGGGAGGGAGTGGGAACATCGCAACAACTCTTTGGGCTTTAAATGAGCTCAGTGGTCAAAAAATAGAGGAGGCTACCCTTCGCATATGGGCAGGGGAAATCTCTTCCGATGCCCCTTTCTTCTTTTCAACGGGAACGGCCTATGTAGCTGGTCGAGGTGAAGAGGTGTTTTCTCTCCCCCCCCTTGAAAAAAAGACCCTCTATTTGGCCAAACCTAAGGGAGGTCTTTCTACTCCACTTGTCTATAAGTATTGCACACCGAATGTGAATGATCTCGATCCTAAAAAGCTCCTTGGAAATGCTCTTGCGGGGGGATTAGAAGGGGTGAACGATCTTGAGTATGCAGCTTTTGCCCTCCGTCCAGATCTTTTTGAGCTCAAGGAGGGGCTCATTCATTTAGGATTTGAAACCGTGGTGATGACGGGGAGTGGAAGCGGGTTTTTCTGTATCGGTCCTGTTGAAGAGCCCTCTCTTCCTGAGATTCAATTTTGGAAAACTTCTTATCTATCTAGAGGGAAACAGTGGTACGATTTCTCCTAATTTTTGTTTGTTCTTCTCTCTTTGCTGCAGGGCCGATGACCCATCTCTATCTTGGGGAAGAGTATTGCCTCATCCGGCACTATGATGAAAAAGAGACAGGGGAGTTTTTTGTGGGAACACTCTTTCCTGATATCCGTTATATCACACACTTTCCCCGTAAAAAAACTCACTTTCCTGTCAAAAATTTGTTGGAGGTGTGGGAGTGTCCTTTCCCATTTTTGGCGGGCATGAAGTTTCATAACTGGGTCGATGAGATGCGGGAAGTCTTTGTTGTTCAATCTGGAATTTATGAAAAGGTGATTCCCCATGCAGAAGGGAAGGAGGCGACACTTTTAAAATTCATTGAAGAAGAAATTTTGGATTACGATGGGAGAAAATGGGGAGCTCTTTTCAATCCAGCTCTAAAAGAAGAAAGGGAATTCACTACAGATACAATGATCAATAGATGGCATTGGATGATTTGGTGTGCGATGCAAACGCGGCCAAGTTGGTTTCTTTGGGCGATTTCCTACGTAGACACCCAGATCTTTGGCATTTCGAATCAAACCCTTTATCAGTGGAGTACTCTCCTTCCCAAATTTGCAAGCGATCCCGAATTTCAAGGATATGTTAATCACCTTCTTACCCATCTTCTGCAAAAGATGGGAGAAGCCCTTCCAAAATAGTCATCACTAAGATATGATCGGAGGTGGGTGAAAACGAAGCTTTATGATGATCAACTGGTTCATTAGAACATGAGGTTAGTAGAGAGAAATAGAGGAATTTAGCTGTGAATGGAGATAAGATTAATCCAAGAGTTGACATCGTGTTCAAGAAACTCTTTGGCACTGAAGAGAATAAAGATCTCTTGATCTCGCTTATCAATTCTGTAGTGAGGCCAGAGGATCATGTTGTAGATGTGACGCTCCTTAATCCCTATAATCAGCAAAATTTCAAGAATGATAAGCTCTCGATACTCGATATCAAAGCAGAGGGAAATGATGGGAAAAAGTTTAATGTTGAAATTCAAATTACCGATGAAGGGGATTACGATAAAAGAGCCCTTTATTACTGGGCAAAGCTCTATACCGATCAATTAAAAGCGTCTGAGGATTACTGCTCATTAGAAAAAGTGATCGGGATTCATATCCTCAATTTCACCTCCATTGCTAAGTCTAAAAAATATCATAATATTTTCCATATTACAGAAAAAGAAACGGGACTTTCCTACTTTGATGATTTAGAGCTTCATACAGTTGAGCTCAAAAAATTTACAGATGTTGTCAAAAGGGATCTAGGAGAAATCGCGATCAAGGTTAAGAACGCTTTAGATATGTGGGTAGCCTTTTTGACAAGACATGATATTCTGAGTAGAGCGAGCAGCCTCCCCGAAAACCTCGACAAGCCTGAGCTGAAAAAAGCGATGCAAGTACTTAACATCATGAATTTCACGGAAGAAGAAAGGGAGGCTTACGAAGATCATCTTAAATGGCTGAGGATTGAATCCAATACGCTTAAAAAAGCCGAGGAAAAAGGTAAAGTAAAAGGACATCAAGAAGGATTAAAAGAAGGGCATCAAAAAGGATTAAAAGAAGGGCATCAAAAAGGATTAAAAGAAGGGCACCAAGAAGGATTAAAAAAAGGACTAACAAAGGGGCACCAAGAAGGATTAAAAGAAGGGCAAAAGGCAATTGCTTTGAAAATGCTCAAAAGAAACCGCCCGATTAATGAAATAGTAGAAGATACGGGCTTATCATTGGAAGAAATCCAATCTCTGAGTTCACATGTCCCTTCTTTAGTTGGAACGAAATAATCGGAGGCGGATGAAAACGAAGCTTTATGATGATCAACTGATTGTAATTACTGGCGCTGCAGGATTTATCGGATCGGGAGTGGTTCGGATGCTCAATGACCGAGGATATAGCAATCTCCTTTTAGTCGATGATTTCCGGAAAAGTGAGAAATGGAAAAATCTCCGCCATAAACGGTATGTCGATTTTATTTCTCGCGAAGAAATTTTTGATTTTTTGGAAGGACGGGAACAAGAAGTAGAAGCCTTTGTTCACCTTGGAGCTTGCTCTAGCACTGTCGAGACCGACGGCGACTATTTTATGAAGACGAATTACCGTTTTTCAATTAAGCTTGCTGAGTATGCTTTAGAGCACAATCACCGCTTCATTTATGCCTCTTCTGCTGCAACCTATGGAGATGGCTCTCTTGGGTTTACCGATGATACTTCGAGCCTTGACCAGCTTGAGCCCCTCAATATCTATGGCTTTTCAAAGCAGATGTTTGACAAGTGGCTGCAGGAACAAGGGGTCCTTAATAAAGTTGTCGGTCTTAAATATTTTAATATCTTTGGCCCTAATGAGTACCATAAAGGACGGATGGCTTCGATGGTCATGCACATGGCCCATCAAATCCAAAAGACGGGTAAAATTTCCCTTTTTAAGTCATCTGAGCCTGATAAGTTTGGCGATGGGGATCAGTGTCGTGACTTTTATTACGTAAAAGATGCTGTTAAACTCACAACCTTCTTTCTCGATAATGAGATTTGTGGTCTATTTAATGCAGGAAGTGGGACAGCAAATACTTGGAATGCCATGGCTAAAAATGTCTTTAAAGCTCTCGGCAAAGAGGTCAATATCGAATATGTCCCCATGCCTCAAGACCTCATCGGTAAGTATCAAAACTATACCTGCGCCTCTATGCAAAAATTCCACGATGCGGCAAAAGAAAAGGATCTAACTTTCGAAAATGAGTATACCTTTGATAGTGCTATCGAAGACTACGTTAAAAATTATCTTCTCAAGGATGAAAGATGGTAAAGCTTCTTGGCTCTTTTAGTCGTCTAAAACCTGCCAAGGTTTTGGTCTTAGGTGATTTTATGCTCGACACCTATACAACGGGAAGAGTGCAGAGGATTTCACCTGAAGCGCCCGTTCCTATTCTCCATGTCCAAAAATCTGAAGACCTCCCTGGAGGAACGGGGAACGTTGTCCTGAACCTCCTAGCGCTTGGAGGGGAAGTGATGGCTGTGGGGCGCGTTGGAAATGATAAAGAGGGGCGCCGTCTTAAAGAGCTCCTTGAAAAAGAAGGGGTCGATACCTCAGGAATTTTTGTTCAAGAAGGGGTGAGTACCCCCTTAAAAAATCGGTTGATTGCTGATTCTCAACAACTCATTCGTGTGGATCAAGAGTGTATTACCCCCCTTTCCCCTGAAATCGAATCTCAAGTTCTGAATTATATTCATCACATTGCACACGAAGTTGAAGTGATTGCTATCTCCGATTATGCGAAAGGATTTCTCACAAAGTCGCTCCTTCAAAAGGTGATTAAGCTCGCAAATGAAAGGGAGATTCCGACGATTGTCGATCCGAAAGGGGATGATTTTTCTAAATACCGGGGTGCGACAATGATCAAGCCGAATTACAAAGAAGCGGCTCAAGCGTCCCAACTTCCCAGTCACTCCTCCCTTGATGAAATCGGAGCCTCACTCCTTGCTCAAACAGCGGCAGAAACGATCGTGGTCACTCGCTCAGAGTCTGGAATTTCTCTCTTTGAAAAGAATCAAGAAAGGTTTGACTTTCCTGTAAAATCAAAAGAGGTCAAAGATGTCACCGGCGCAGGAGATACTGTCCTTGCGATGACAACAATTGCTTTCGCTTCAGGTCTCCATCTTAAAGAAGGGCTGGAGCTTTGCAATGTTGCAGCGGGGATTGCTATTGAAAGGCTCGGATGTGTCCGTGTTTCCCTTTCAGAGCTTGCTGAACGTCTCTTAGAAACCAACGTTAGTAATAAAATATTTGACGAAGATCATCTCTTTGCCTTGGAGCAGGCCCTTTTAGGGAAAAGGCTTACGATCCTCAGAATCGATACCCAATCAGGGGTCTCTAGCCGCCTTTTCTCCCATATTCAAAAACTTTCTAAGAAAGCCCCTGATGAAAGACTCATGATCTATCTGATCGACTCCGATCCTGATGAAGATTACCTCTCTCTCCTCTCTTCCCTTCATGAAGTGGATTTCATTGTGATTCAGTCAGAGAGTCTTTCAAGTCTCACCGAAAGGGTCCATCCAAATAACGTTTTTACTTTAAATGCCGATGGGACTTTAAACCCTATCTCTTCTCTAACTGAAAAATTTCATTTGATTTAATTCTAAAGATTTGTGTAGGATCCCTTTCCATGAATCCTATATTAATGAAAGCTATACAGTATACAATCGAACGCGATCCCGCACTGAAAGACAAGTCAGATCCTGATAAATCAGATATTAAGTTTCTTCAGTTTTGGAACCAATCCCTTACAGAACTCCCTGAAGGGGTGAGAGATCTTTCCAATTTAGAGGTTTTAGATCTAACAGGGAATTGCCTCACCTCCATCCCTCCTTGGATTGTTTCTCTTAAAAAACTGAGGACGCTTGTTGCTAATTGTAATTGTCTAGAAGAATTCCCTCCTCTCTCTCCGAACCTCACAGTTCTTGCCTTATCCAAAAATAAAATTAAGACTTTCCCCTCTCTAAAAGGGACGAAAATCGTCCGCTTTACTATGACCAATAATCCGCTCCAATCCCTCCCTCCCTTTCCTTTTCCTTCTACTTTAGAAATGTTAAATCTCTCGCACAATCAGATCACCTCTATTCCTGATACACTGGATGCATGTCAATCACTTTGGCTATGGGAAATGGCGTATAATCAGCTGAGCGCGCTTCCCCCTGTTTTTTGTCGATTGCCTATCAAAAGATTGGTCCTCAATCACAATTGTTTCAAAATATTTCCTACTGTCATTAAAGAAATGAACGCCCTCAACCATTTGGAGATGCTTTACAATCAGATCGAATCGATTCCTGAAGAGATTAGACTTCAATCTCTTGCGATCAATGGGAATCCTTGTACATTTTCAAGAAACCTAAAGATTGATTACATTGATGTCCGCGACTGTCCATCGCACCGACAGTTTGTAACAAAAAAATAGGGATGTCTTTAAGCTCGTCATTTTTGTGGTGATGTTGTCTGGGTCGTCGCTGTTTTCTTTTCATCGGGTTCTGTTGGTTTTTCATTAGGCTTTAAAGATTTATTTGGAAAGTTCTCCGAGTTGTTTGGTAGAGATTTTTCAAAATGATTAGGGCTATTTTGAGTGGAGCTCGTTGTTGTTGTCGTATTTTGATTCTCCTGATAGACAGAAGGAAGTGTCACAGTCTCGGAAAAGGATGAGGGATTCGTACGGACCTTTCTTTTCTCCCGTTTTGGAGGAGCAAAAGAGGGGAAGTGCCCCTTAGAAATATTTGTTGTGAGGCGCAGTTTTGGTTCCCCTGTTTCAAACCTCTCTTGTTTAGAATCGATCAAGCATGTATTGGGGGATAAGAGGTTCAAAAGGTTATTTTCCATCTGTTGAATATCCTTATAACTCCCACTTCTTTGAATCCATTCGGGGATATTGGAGATGTAAATAACGTCGAAAACATATCCATGCTCCTTCGCCCAATTCCCAAGTGTGGTGAAATAGGTAGCGTCTTCAAGTAGATTGAGATTGAGATGGGTAATCCTTCCCTCCCCATACATTTGACGGACCGTTTGATATGTTGTAACATTTGAAGTCCACATAAAATCCTGTCTATAATGAGCAATCACCTCGTCTGGTGTTTTGAGATATAGGTGGCGACTGGGGTTTTCGTTAAGTTTATTCTCAAAAGCTTCGAGAAATTCAGCTGGGTTTTCATAGTGGGAGATGTTGTTTGCAGTCCACTTGTAAAACTCGTGCATCTGCTCATTGATATCGCAAATAATCGCTCGTTTCATCGGACGTTTTGCCAAAATATTGTAATTGTATTCATAGGCAAAGCCTAATAAAATTCCATTTTCTGGAGGGGGATATTTTGATAATTCATTCAGCATTTCTTGTTGTCCACACTCTGTTGTGACAAGATAGGGGGGCGTGTCAAGTTGATAAATCTCCCGATTTAGAGAAGGGACTTCAGGAAGGTGTTCTTTTTCCTCCTGATGAGACAGGGTGGTGGTTTGGTATTGGATATTAAAAATTTTGGTAGGTTCAGTCATAAATACTCCTAAAATGATTTTCTGTTGATTGTAATTTATTTGTAATTTAATGTGAAAAAAAATAAAAAATATAATAAATTAAAATTTTTAATATTTAATAATTAAAAATATGGTTTATGCATAAAGTTGTTTGGGTAAAATCCTTTTTTCTCTATACTCTGGCCCAGAAGAGGGAAAAAGATGGTTTCTTTAAATTGCCGGTGGATTTTGCCAGATTCGCCACTTAGGCCTTACGTTGTTGATCCTATTCAAGAAGGGATTTATGCCCTTTTCCATGTCTCTGTCATTGAAGGGGCTTGGACCGATCCTAAGGCTCTTAAGGAGCGGATAACCTATGCTGCTCTAGGAGCTGCTCTCCTTTGCCCTATCATTGGAACCTTTGCCCTTCAAATTTTTATTAGGGTTTCTATCGCCTATGAAACAGCTTTTCATAATGCTGTACGAGAAGGGAACTTAGAAGAGGTTAACTGGTACCTTAAGATGGGGGTGAGCCCTAACCTCCATCCTAAGTATAGGCCCCTTCTTTTGCAAACAACGAATCATGCGATCCTTCAAGCTCTCATCGATCATGGCGCAGAGAGAGATTTCTCTTATTATAATCAGACATTTTCCGATTATCTTATCCGAAATGGTCTTGAAGTCTTGGCGGCAAGATATTTCCCTGACTCCTATCAAACTCTTACAACAAAAGAAGTTGTTTCTAAAGGGGGCTATCGCCCTTACTCAAAAAGTCCATTAGAGACAATTATCGCAACGCAAAATGAAGGGCGGCTACAGACGTTTGTAGAAAATCGAACATTTGATGAAGTCTATACCGCCTACTTAGAGCTCAAGACCGCTCTTCCTCGGATCAATACTGACTGGATATGGGACGTTCTTTATGAAATTCCTGAGACGCATTATCAAAATGCGAAGGGGGTTCAAGAGGAGGAGCAGCTCACACGAGATCCTCCGATCCTATCAAATTTGGAAGAGCTGATCACCCTTTTTGATCGGATTAACTTTGCCAATCCCACAGGGGCCCATTATGTTACGAAAGAAGCGCTTATGGACACGTTAGATAATGCGCCGCGCCACTACTCACCTGAAGAGCTCAAGCAAGGCTTTCGTAACATTATCCAAGCACTGAATACCGGACGGTATATTTACACGCTCACTCCCGAGCAGGTAATGGGTTATCGCCGTCAAGTGGAGTGGATTCTTTACTATTTAAAACAAAAAAGTGGGGAAGAGCCTCTTCATAGAGATAAGGCAAATGTTCTCATTGAGATTGCAAAGACTTGCCTGATGTGTCCAGGACGGTATAATGAAGTCTTTGATGCAGCGATTAAACGTCTCAAAGGAGATCCGATCGAAGTCCCCACCTTTGAAAAGCAAGTGACGGAGCGATTTGCAGATCTTCGTAGTCGGACCATCACAGCGATTGCTTTCAAAGAGGCGAAGGGATGTATCCACGCCCGTGAAAACCTTGTCTTTCATCTCCATCAAGAAAAAGGCATTGTGGAGACTAGCCCTGAAAGTATTTTTAGCTCTCAGCAGGGAGGAGTCGAACACTATAAATTTACAGTAAAAAGGGAGGCCATGGACGCCTTTAATCGAGAGTATACCCCTAGGGCTTTGATTCAGGTTTTTCTTGAATGTGTTCGAGAAAAGAAAGGAAAAACTCAAAAGGAAAATGACTTTAATGCGCTCCTTTTCGATGCGATGATCGAATCTTACGCAAAAAAGTTCCCTGAAATTCAAGCTTTAGAAAAGAGGATGCAAGAGCTTGAACATCGAAGACTTTCTAAAACGGAAGTAGAGGCTTTATTTAAGCCTATCGATCCAGACTACGCGTGTCCCCAACAAGAACTGACCACGGGAGCGTATTTTTCCCGCTTTAAAAAAGACTTTTTAGCCCCCAAAATTCGCCCTCTTCATGAAGAGACTTATGGAGATCTTCTTCCTGAGGTCATCCACCCACTTATCCTAGGAAAGCTCCTTTGCGACATGGGTCATTTGAAGGCGCGCAATCCGTTTCTCAAGGGGAGGGTGTGTTGATAAAAGGGAGAGAAACCCTTTTTGCGGAAGGGAAATCATCAGCGCATTAAGGGGAGATTTCTTTTGCTCCTTAAGGGCCTTTTCTGTTTTTAGTTTTTCAAGGGCAGCAATCATCGATGAGGTGGAAGTGAGAGTTGCACCCCCACGGTCTGCACGGAACTCACGGTAGCGGGAGAAAGTGCATACAACCATCATTCCAAGAACCATAAAGACCACTTCAAAAAGAATCGTGAAGAGATAGTAGCTCATATAAGAAGAGCGCTGACTATTTGAGCGGCCAAGGGATGAAAGGGCATACGCAAAGATCCGTGCCAGGAACATGACAAAGGCATTAACAACCCCTTGAATGAGAGTCATTGTGATCATATCCCCGTTACTGATGTGAGAAATTTCATGGGCAAGGACTGCGTCAAGCTCGTTATTATCCATGCGCGCAAGGAGCCCTGTTGATACAGCAACAAGAGACCGTTTTTTGGTGGGGCCAGTTGCAAAGGCATTCATTTGAGGAGAATCAAAGATTCCCACTTCAGGAATAGTAGGAAGGTTCGCGTTTTTAGCAAGGCGAGCCACCCTATGATAAAGATCGGCATGAGGACCACTAGGAGTCACTTCATGAATGCGCATCAACCATTTTGCCATCTTTCGTGAAAGGGCAAGGGAGATAAGGGCGCCAGCCATCCCCCAAACAAGGCAGAAGATCATGAGAGATGTCAGGTTGAGTCCATAATGGGTCAAGTAAGGCTTCACATTGAGAAGCGATAAAACGACCGAAATCGTGAAAACAACCAAACAATTAACGAGCAGAAAAAGGGCAATTCTTCGAAACATAAGGACCTCCTCAGTTATAGACAATCATACCACTTCTTTGTCATTTTTATCCACCCTTATAATCGAAAGAATATTTTAATTAATTATCTTTGTCACTTTTATTGCATATAAATGTGGTATATGCAAAAAATACGCTCGTTTTTTTCATAAACCCGGTTGGTTAATATGTCAAAAGTTGTTCGTCCCGATTTCGAACTCGGAAATGTTTCGAAACTCAAAGAAGCCTTAGCAAGAGAAGGGTTATCTTTTCTATTAATTACCTGCACAGAACCTTCTAAAGAAGGAAAAATGAATGTTGAAATGGATTACGAAGGAGATCGTGATCTCATTGCTTTTCTTATGAAGAGTGCAGAGAACTATTTTGTTTAAATTCTCATCTTTTGTACTCTTAAGTGATACAAAGGATAAATGATGATAAAGGAATATGGGACTTGGTTTGAAGAAAATCAAGAGACTCTTCTAAGTGACTTTTTTTCTTACTTAAAGTTTCCTAGTATCAGTACCGATCCTGCCCATAAAAAGGATATCATTGCTTGCAGTGATTGGCTTGTCAAGTACATGGAAAAGTGTGGGCTTAAAACTGAGGTATGGGAAACCTCTGGTCATCCGACCGTCTTTGGGCAGTATCATGGAGGGGATGGTCCTACTCTCCTCTTTTATGGGCACTATGATGTTCAACCTGAAACCCCTTTAGATGAATGGAAGAGCCCTCCCTTTGAGCCTGAGATCCGTAAAGGGACTATTTATGCTCGTGGAGCCATCGATAACAAAGGGCAAAATTTTTATACCTTAGTTGCCATTCGTGCTTTTTTGGAGCTTGCCCAAGAGAAAAAGCTTAACATAAAAGTGCTGATTGAAGGGGAAGAAGAAATTGGAAGCTCAGGGCTTGAAGGGCTCCTCGATAAAAAAAAGAAAGAGCTCAAAGCAGATAGCGTCTTTATCGTTGATCTCGACATGTATGAAAAAGGGGTTCCCGCTGTTACCTTGGGAACGCGGGGAATAGTGAGCCTCAATGTTACTGCGCAGAGTAGCAATGCCGATCTCCATTCAGGGATGTTTGGGGGAATTGTCCTCAGTCCTGCGCGAGCACTTATTCGCGCTCTTTCCAAAATGTGGAATGACAAAGGAGAGGTGGCGATTCCAGGGTTTTATGAAGGGGTGAAAACCTTAAGTCAAGAAGAGCTCAAGATGTTTGATTGGGAGTCTGATCCTAAAGAAGAGGCAAAGCCTTTTGATGTTCATACCTTTCAAGGAGAAGGGGAGTTTTCCCTTTTAGAGTCCAATTGGATCCGTCCTACACTCGAAATCAATGGTTTCGAAAGTGGGTATACTGGAAAAGGGTTTAAAACGATCATTCCCTCTAAAGCCATGGTGAAACTTTCTTGTCGCCTTGTTCCCAATCAAGATCCTGCCCATATTATGAGTATACTCGAGACCTTTTTGAAAAAAAATCTCCCTGAGGGTATAGAGATTAAGTTAGAAAAAGGACATGGAACATCTGCCGTTATGACTTCACCTCATTCGAAAACAGTCAAGCTTATGGCAAAAGCGTATGAAACCGTTTACAATAAAAAATGTCGTCGCAAACTTTGTGGAGGGACCATTCCCATTGCAGGAATCCTTGCCAAAATTTCTGAAGGAGAGCTTGTGATGATCGGTGTTGGTCTTGGATCTGATAAAGTTCATGCGCCCAATGAATGTTTTGGACTTGACCGTTTGAAAGAAGGATTTTTATCGATGACCCAAGTTTTAGAGATTTTCTCAAAAGGAGAAACCCATGGCTAGAATGAGTGATATCATCAAAAAATGGGCAGACTTTTCAGCCTCCGAAACAAAACCCCTCTTTTGGATGCTTTTGGGCCCCCTTTTAGTGATGCTCACCCTCATTATTGCCATCCCCAATTTTACAAACCCCTATCTCCCTCTTTTGACCGTTATGGGTTTTGTCCTTTCCTGGAGATATCGGATGAGTGGTCTTTCGCTCACTCTTATGATTTTCGTCATTTATTTTGCTTTCAACTACTTTTTAGGCCACCACGAGACCTTTTTATGGAAATTAGGATGGGGATGTTCTCTGGCTTTAGGACTCACCATCTCCTTTCTTTCAATGGAAGAGCTCAAAAGCTACTACGCAAAACAAAAAGAAGCGAAAGAAAAGGCTCTCTTAGAACTCCAAATCTCTTTAAGTAGCTTTGAAGAAAAAACAGCAACCGAAAAACGCTCCTATGAAAATGAGATCGACACCTTGAAAGACGAACTTGTCTCTGCAAGAGATGAAGGAGAGGTCCTCCTCACCCTTGTCGATGCCAGTCGTCTTGAAAACGACAAAGCCTTCAAACAAACTGAAATCCTTAAACAAGACATTTTCGAAAAAGAAAAAGGACTTGCAGAGGCTCAACACACCCTTGAGGAGCTTGAGAAACATGTAGCGGCGCTAACACTTGACCACCACACCCTTCAAGAGATCGCTTCCAAAAGACTCAAAGAGCTCAATACCCTCCGTGTTCAGGTTTATCAGTTGCAACTCCTTGCTGAAAACTACCAAAATCAGGTGGAGAGGGCTCGCGCTTACTTCAAAGCGCAAAAAAAAGAACTCCCTCCTTCCAAACCCCCCGAAGATAAAACCCTTATCTTGCAAACTCTCGAAAAAGATAAAGGGACGATTAAAAAAGCTTACGATCAAATTTTCAAAGACTATCAAATCCTTAAATCGACGATTGACAAAGGGGAGAGTCCCACATCTCTTGTGGAAGAGCTCAAAGAGAAAAAGCAAAAACTTGAGCAAACCAAATCAGAGCTTGTCGGGATCGAGCGGGAAATCTTCATCATCAAAAAGGGTCTTCAAGAAAAAGGCTCCTACGCTTCCTAATTTTTGTAAATATTTAACTCATCTTACGTACGCAGAATGAGAGGAGAATGCTTTTATTTTGATTTTCAGTGGCTTATAAAAAGCACAATCCTATTCTTGAATAGGATGAGCATTTTTTAAGCCACTGAGGATCAAAAGAATACACTTATCCTCCATTCTGCGTGCGTAAGGTGAGTTTTTAATGGGATAGGTTCATAGAGTCTTTAGCCAAAATTCCGACAAGGGCTTTTGCTTTATTCCTAAGAGCTGTATAAATAAAGGAATATGGTAGAACCAAAAACAATCGATAACTTAGGACTCGACACCTCAGTCCGCTGGGCAAAAGATCAACAGTATCTTGATCACTCTTTGATCAAGGAATCGTCAATGGTCTCGCGGCAAACCACTGTTGATGTCACCTCTCCTGCCTATTCGAGCAAATTCGATTCGCTATTCCAAATTAACCAACGGTTCATCCCTTGGGCTCTTCTGAGCGCACCAAAAGGATATAACCTGCAAAAGATGCGCCTTTTTACGTTCCAAACAATCCCTTCTTTAGGAACAGACGAATTTCTCTCAGTTCTGATGCAAAGGATTAAAGATCGGGTCGATGCTCAAAAAGAGGCTCGTGCCAAACGGAAAGAAACAGGAAAAGGTTCTGAATATCCCTGGCAAGATGAACGGGAAGAAGAGGAAGAACTAAGACAGTCGAAATCACTGATTGCTCTTCTTGAATATCTCCAACTTCTCGATAAACTCATGATAGAAATTAACGCACGTCGCAGCCAATACCAGAAGGGATAACATGGCGGTAACTGATTGGATTGAACTCTTAGGATGGAATGAAGAGCAAATTGAAGACATCCGATTTGCAGGTTACTCTTTCATTAAACAAGGGCAATACGAATATGCTCTCAAGTTTTTTGAAGTTCTTTCAATTCTTCCTGAAGAAAATGTCTATGACCTTCAAACTCTTGGTGGGATCTACCTCCAGCTTGGCAACAACCTTTCCGCTTTGAACTTCCTAGAAAAAGCCCTGTCTCTTGAGCCCAAACATGAGCCCACTCTTCTCAATCGAACCAAAGCTCTATTCCTTTTAGGCTATAAGAGGCAAGGGCTTTCCCAAGCCGCCAAGCTCGAGCGGAGCCCAGATTCCTATATCGCTGATCAAGCCCGCGCCCTTACCCTCGCCTACAGTTAATAAGTTTATGGAGGGAATTGCAAACAAACATTCACTTAACTCCTATGCTATTCCATGAATTCGAAGAGTTCGTGTGAATGGAGTTATGCAAGAGGTCTAATCTTCCATAGAGGATTTCCCCTGCCTACGACGCTCTCTCTTAATGAGAGGAAGTTCCCCCTTTTCGACCTCTTCCATTTCACAAATCAGAGAAGGAAGATCGATTTTAAATCCTTCGATAAACTTATGTCCCCACTCTTTGATTTGAGCCATAGAGGTTTCTTGAGGAATATCGAGAGGGAGGGTTTTTTTCTCTTCGAAGAAAAGTGCGACGCTATGAGGTTGGAGCTTTCGTTGCCAAAGCTTTTTAAAAGAGGGAAGATCATCGATCCCTTCTAGAGATTCAAAAAGATTTTTCCGACAAAGAGAGAGTGTGAAAGGTTGCTTGGCCCCTTTTACCCCTAATTGATAAGCATAGATCCCTCCGTTTAAGGGGACTGCTTTTGTTTCTGCCCACTCTTCACCCGCTTCAAAGGCTATAAGAAAATAGTCGGCATGGATCTTCTCCATTTCTGCAATCGCTTCATGGAGACAAAGCTTCTCTTCAAAAACAAGGCGATCGGTTCCAAAAAGGAGAAATGGAGAAGCATGCCGTTTATTACTAAGAACTTTTGTCATCAGAGCGTGGTAGTCATTTCCAGGATAATCACAGATATTTAGAAATTCAGCACTATGGAATTCATTTTGCAAGTTAAGATAGGCTCTTTGGAACTCATGGTCACTTCCCTTATAGAGGACATAAACATCATTCAAATCCTGGACATTCGCAAAAAGAGATTCAAGGGTTGCATAAAGATGAAGAGGGCTATCTTCTGAAAAGATCACAACATCACTTGTATAGCGATGCGAAGAGCCAGCCAGACCTAGTGGGAGTTGCGCTAGTGTAGGATAAGAGGGAAGAGAGCGGAGGTAAGATTGGGCAATAGCCACTTTTTGCAGGTGAAGCTGATAGTCCACTTTTTGGTCCTCATCATTTTTCACATAGCTCACTTCATCTATAAAGAAAAGGTGCTCAGGCCCCATTTCAACGAGGGGAAGTTGAATCGCAAGGGAATACACGTCATCGATAAAATCCCCTTCAAATAGGAAATCTTCAAGTTTAATCGACTGAAAAAAGGAAGCATAAAAAGTGATCAGAGGGGTGATCATCTCTTTATCTTTTTGGCGGAGTTTTTTATTCAAAAGGAGTTCATCTGAAAAAGGTGCCCCTTCAATTTTTTGATAATCGGGATGGTGAATCGCGCGAGAATAGGTCATCCAAACATTAGGATTCGCATAAACGGCATTGAGATGGTCAAAAACATTTTCATGAGCAAGCCAATCTTTCCCTTCTATGAGTGCAATAATCTCATGTCTCGCACATTTTTGAATCAGAGGATAAAGGATTTCAAGAGGAGCCTTTCTTTTCTCACACCGGATGATTTCTACTTTATCCTGTGCCAGTTCTTTAACTTTTTCATAGGTCCCATCAGTTGACCCATTGTCGATATAAATAAGACGCACATTAGAATAACTTTGGCTAAGGAGGGAAGAAAGGTTGCGCGCTGCAGATCCTTGATTGTTCCCCCCAATGATAATTGCCACAAAAGCTTGATCCTCTAAAATAGGATGAAGCGCACCTAACTTTTTCTGAATCCCCTTTTCATGAAGAAACTCTGAAGGGAATTTTGCAACCATCCCAAAATGGCTTTTAAGTCCGTAATAAGTCGATCCTAAAATTGCGAGCAAAAACAATAAGACAATCGACTTCTTCATACCTTTCTCCAAACTTAAGTGGTGGAAAATATATTCTGTACATTTATTTTTTTTCAATTTTTTTTTGATGCTCAGAACCTATCCCATTAAAACTTTTCGCCGAGTTTTGGCTCCAATTTGCGGGGGCTATATACTCTTGTCGATATTGCCCCGCAAATTGGATCGAAAATCGGCTCAAAAGAACTGAACAATCGGTTGAAACTTTTTAATGGGATAGGTTCCAAAGCGTTAGAAAAAAAAGAGAGAAGCGGTGTGATTTTTTGTTGCCGAAAGAAGGCGTTGATGGTAGTGTTACGCCGAAAAAAAAACAGCTCTTTTCCCTGTGGAAAAAATTGTCGATAACTTAAAAGGAATTGCATGTCTCTTGAAACAAAAAAGGATACTTGGACAGACTTTTTATCTTTCATGAAAAAACGATGTTCTCGTGCAGAATTCGAAAATTGGATTGCGCCGATTCAGTGTGTTGAAACATGTGATGAGTTAAAGCTTGAAGTCCCCAATGTTTTTGTTCAAGAATATCTCCTTGAAAATTACAAAGAGGTCCTTTCTAGTTTCTTTCCAACCGATAAAAAGGGGGAACCACTAATCTCTTTCTTAATTCGTGAAGGAGAAAAACAAAAGGGAGTATCAAAACCGGCACTTCCCACTAAAAAACAGCTAGATGCTGATTATCCCCTCTCTTTTAACCCCTCATATACCTTTGATAATTTTATCGAAGGTCCTTCTAACCAATTCATTAAATCTGCAGCCCTTGGTGTTGCCGCTCGTCCTGGTAGATCGTATAACCCCTTTTTCATCCATGGAGAAGTGGGTCTTGGAAAAACTCACCTCCTTCATGCTATTGGTCACTACATTCAAAGTCATCATAAAAAACTCAAGATTCAGTGCATTACCACAGAAGCCTTTATTAATGATCTCGTTTTCCACCTCCGGAATAAATCGGTCGACAAAATGAAACGGTACTACCGAAGCCTCGATGTCCTCCTCGTTGACGATATCCAGTTTTTGCAAAACCGCCTGAACTTTGAAGAAGAGTTTTGCAACATGTTTGAAGCACTAATCAATCAAAGTAAGCAGATTGTGATCACAAGTGATAAACCTCCAGGCCAACTTAAACTGTCAGAACGGATGATTGCCCGGATGGAATGGGGCCTCGTCGCACATATGGGAACACCTGATCTTGAAACACGTGTCGCCATCCTTCAATACAAAGCAGAAGCGATGAATCTACATCTCTCCAATCAACTCGCCTTCTACATTGCAGAACATATCTATCATAACGTCCGCCAACTCGAAGGAGCGATCAATCGTCTCAGCGCTTACTGCCGCCTTATGCACTTAGAACCGACCCAAGAGGTGGTTGACTCTACCTTAAGTGAGATGTTTCAAGCTCCTATCCGCTCAAAAATTTCTGTCGATCGGATTATCCACAGCGTTGCCTCAATGTTCAATGTGCGTGAAAGCGATCTTCGCGGCACCTCCCGCTCTAAAGAGATCGCTTACCCTAGACAAATCGCTATGTATCTTGCCAAAGAACTTCTTGGCGAATCACTCATGAAGATTGCCTCTTCTTTTGGAGGAAAGACCCACTCGACTCTCCTACATGCCTGGAAGAAGATCAGCAAACAACTAGAAAGCGATGATATCCTCCGTCGCCAGCTCCAGATGACCCGACAAAACATCGAAGCCTAACAAAATCAACGACTTGAGATTAAAATACTAATTTTCTTTTGAGCTAAACTCAGAGTTTAGGTTACCATGAGTTTTTTTAACAAAGGTCTGATTATGTTTAAACAGTGTTTTCTCTTAATCTTTTTTCTTTTTGTTCTCTATGCAGAAGAACCTCTTCCTCAAATGGTCGACTATAGCATCCTACGCCCTTCTTGTGATTCTAAAAGCGTAACATGGAAAACAGGACAACTTGCTTTTAATTGTGCACCAGAAATTGGCACTTTTTTGACTTATCTTAAAAAGGAGTACAACATTCATACAGCTGTCGAAACTGGAACTTTTATCGGAAACACAACTGTTTTTCTCTCTCTTCTCTTTGATGATGTGTACACCATTGAAATTGTCGAAAAAACGTATCAAAAAACCGCTAAAAAGCTCAAAGCATATCCCAATGTGAAATGTTTTTTAGGGAGCTCGGAAGTGATTCTTACCAAAATCTTGCCAAATATTAAAGGCAAACGGACATTATTTTACCTTGATGCTCATTGGGACGACCACTGGCCTTTGCGTGAGGAGCTGCTAGAAATTAGCAAAACTCACCATAATAACTGCGTGATCGTTATTGACGATTTCAAAGTCCCTGGACGCAAAGACATTCCATACGATAAATATAAAAAAGATGAATGCTCCTTCGAATATATCAAAGATCAGCTCAAACTGGTATTTTCCGAATGCGATATTCATTACATCATTCCAACAAATCTAAATAGCCGAGCCAAGTTTGTCGCTCTGCCAAAAAACTGGAACTAATAGCTACTAACCTGAGTTTTGAGTTTATTTTGCTTATTCTCATAGGAGAGTTCCCTTAGATTCTTGGGATTTTTATCCAAGGGAAGGGCCAAAGTCCCCTTTTCGAGATAAAAAGACCGAGAAGAAAGAGAAAAATCCCTGAGAATGAGTGAAATAAACTCAAAACTCAGGTTATTATAAGGGAAAATTGGTGCGAGCAATAATCTCGCGCGGAGGATAAGGGACACGGATCCCATGCTTCTTGAAGGCTTTCCAAGCGGCAAGGATAATATCGCTTTGAATGCCACTGGTTCCGTTTTCGGGATCTTTGATCCAGAGTCTTAGCTTCACTTCCACTGCATTGTCAATCATTGCGCTAAAGCGAACATAAGGAGCAGGCTCTTGAAGGACACGATTTGTTGACTCCGCAATCTCGACAAGAAGCTTTTGGACAAGTTCAAGGTCGGAATCGAAATCGACTCTAAGGAGGATCTCAAATCGAATTTTTGAGTCACTAAAAGACCAGTTCTCAAGTTTATGCAGGATAATCTCTTGATTAGGGATAAGGTGCTCTTTCCCCTCTCTTGTCCGGACAGAAACGTAACGTCCATGAAGTTTATTAACGACTCCATAGATTTTTCCATCATTTAAACTAATCACATCTCCTGGCTTGATCGATCGGTCAATTAAGATAATAAATCCGCTAAAGAAATTTGAAAGGATATTCTGAAGGCCAAAAGCAATCCCCACACCGATCGCCCCTGCAAAGATCGAGAAGGTCGTTAAGTCAATTCCCATCATGGAAAGACCAAAGATTACCGAAAGGGCGATCAAAAGTGTTTTTAGCACTTTTGAGAAAAGGATCACAAGGGAGGGTTTAATATGGCGCTGCGCCTTCATTTTCTTTTCAAAATAATGGGAGATAAAAAGGGCTCCCCAAATGAGCGCTGCTGTTACAATGAAGGCTTTAATGAGTCCATAGAGGGTAAATGAAGTCGCTCCAATTTTAAGATGGACTCCATGGAGATACCCAATTGTTGGTCCTAGTAACCCTAGAGTATAAAAAAGGAAGGAGGTCCAACCCAATGCATGTCCAAAAACCCAAAGACCGCGACTCTTTGAAAAGGATTTGATCAATGCTGTCACAGAAAAAATACCTTCGATAAAGAGGGCACCTGCAACAAAATTAACCTGACAATCGAGGGCCCAAAAAAGAATAGGGAGAGAAAGGAGTTGCAGTCCAAAAACAGAAAGCCAAAAGACCAAGTAAGATCGATCAAAGAGAAGAGCTGCCCACCTCCCTTTCGAAGAAAATGTTTTTCTTAAAGCAAAGTAGAGGATCCCTCCTCCAAAAAAAGCGAAGAAGATCGCCCACAGCTCTGCAAAATACTCTTTATAACCACCGAGTTCCATTAATAGGAACGTAACATGATTTTTCATTCTTATCAATGTCTTTGGTCTAAAAGGGCTAGGGTAAAAATCTTCGCAGGGAAGTAACCTGCAAGCTTTTTTTTCTCTTTGAAAAGATGGGAACTATTCGAAAGGGAAGGGATAAGGAAAAGGACCTTCTTCCCTTCAATTTTCTCGGAAGGGAAAGCGCGCGGTATGTCTAAAAGCTTTGCGACTTCTTTTGCTAGAAAAGAGGAAGGGTCCTTGGGCGCTAGAGGACAGGTGATATATGGAATTACAACTTCAGGGATTTCCCACGAGGTTTTTGAAAGGGCAACAACAATAAGTGAGGCAAGAAGAATAGAATGTTTTGTTTTCAGAAATTCTCCATAAAGGGAAAGGAGAGGGCCGGTGGGTTCAAAAAGAGAGCGGTGGGGATGGAGAGGGAGGCAACTTTTGCAACGATTTGGTCCCCAGCAATTGGGACACCTTTCGCTCTGATCAATCCATTCGATCTGATGAAAGCAGGGCAAACAGAGGAGATCGGTAGGCCTCTTGAGTTTTCCTTCACAGTGAAGACAATAGGCAGGATAAAAGAAGTGGATAAGATTAGCGCAAACCGTACTTAGGATTTTCAAAGGTTCCCCCGATATAAAGGGTAAACGGCTCGGTCACTTTTAAAAGGACGTACTGTTTCATCTTGATATTGATATTCATGTTTCCTTCAAAATCCAAGTAGGAATGTTCGATAGGAGAAAGGAAAAATTGTGACCGCTTTCCTTCACTATAACTCCCTTTAAGGTTGGTGAGATAAACGCGTCCATCAACCATCACAAATTCAAGATCTCCCCTCACAGGAACAAGGAGACCCATATCGAGCCCCAGTCTTCCCAAAATCTCAAAAGGAATGTCTAAGATATGATAATCACGCTTAAAGGTATTGATAAAATTTAAGTCTCCTTTCCCAGTAAAACTCTTTGCATTCCCTAGAGTGCCACGGATATTATAACAATGAAGAGAGCGAATGGTAAGGGGCTTAATACGTGTGGGGTACTCCCCAATCTTTTTCAGAAGGCTAGGACGAAAATCAGAAATAGAAAGTTCTGGAACATGAAGTTCCCACCGCTCTTGCCCCTCTTGAGAAATTTGGACTGTCTCCATCGAAAAAATCCCCGATACATCACTGAGATTGAAATGGCGCAGTTCTATCCCCTTCGGTTCAATCCGAATTTCACTCAAGAGGGTTTCCATAACAGATCCCAATAAATGAAAATGTTTTCCTTTCAAATAGCCAGAAAAATAGGTGTCTTCAAAATTTGTCTTCGAAATAATAAGATCTCCACTGAGCTCATACCCTTTCCCTATTTCAAAACTTTCGATCGCTTTTTTTACCCTTTCAGGAAAAAATTTTGCAAGGCGATAAGCATTGATTTTTACCTGCCCAGCTAAAGCCATCTTATCTAGGAAAGAATCTTTAGGGTTATGGTGAAAAGAAAAATCAAGGCCTCCTACACCTCCCTCAATCGAGTGAATAAAAAATCCTTCGTGATCATTCCAATCGGTCGTCACGACAAGAGGAGAACTTTTCTGTCCCTCTTTTGTCTGCTCTTTGATTTCTAGCTTTAAGCGAAACCGTTCGTTAAAATAGAGATCAGCTTGAAAGGCAAAAGGAGTTTCCTCAAAAGTTGTATGTGCATCGACTTTAAGGTGAGTTTCTTCCATGTCAAAAGCAAAATGATTAAAGTGCCAAGCTTTATCCCCAATCCAATAATATCCTTCTTTCAGGTGCCCCTGAGCTGCCATCTTTTTTCCCAAAGAGAAATCAAATGTCGCTTCAATTTGATTATCCCAACGAAAAGGGTAACCAAAAACAACCAAACGCTCCTCTTCATACCCTAAGTGAGGAAGAGATTTCGTTTGCCCTAAAAATGAAACCATTTCAGGAGGAATCACCAAACGAATCCCTTCTGAAGAGAGCGAGGCGCCATGGTACCGAAGAGTATTAAACTGACATTTCGCCCATCTTTCATTAGAGGAGGGGTGAAAAAAATGGATGCTTGCCTCCCCCATTTTAAGTCCACTCAAGGGATCAAAAGAGATGTTTAGCATTTCGGCGCTCTCTAAACGGAGTTTCCCTCGACCTAAATTTTCCCCTATTAATTTAAGTTGTGAATCAAAAGCCAAATGCCGGAGCCCTTTAGATCCATCAACAACTAAATGACCACTGGCAAAAAGGGTCCCTTTCAGGTAATCCCAATCCAATTCTAAGTGAGGAAATAACATTGCTATTTCCTCCAAGTCAATGCGGACCCCTTCGATCGGAAGATTTAAATATTTTCCCACTTCATCAAATGAAGCAGAGCCTCCTTTCAAATAACTTTCTTTCCAAATCACCTGAAACTGTGGAATCTCCCATTTTGTTCCCACCTTTTTCATTTCGACTTGTGCATTCAACAGGCCCATTTCAAAATGATCAAGATGGAAAGAGTCTTCCTTCTTTTTCCCTAAAATAGCGAGATGATCAAGCTTCATCTGCCCAAGAGTGAGCCCTTGACTTTTTGCCTGAAAAACAAAGGACTCTTTTGGTCCTTCATAATGGAGGGATAAATCAACCACCCCTTCCACCTTAGGCCCCCGCATTTCATCAAGCACCTCTTCCTTAATAGGAACAATACCTGAAGCGCTTAAGAAATCAAGGTGATGGACAAGATCTAAGGCTGAGAGGGTTGTTTCAATGTCAAGTCGGTTTAGATGCCCCTCTTTAAAAGTGATTGTCTGTGCATCGATTAGCGCCCCATAAAGGCGGGTTCCCTCTTTGTCAAAAGAAAGGGCAAACTCTTCGCCTACTTGCTTTCCTGTTCCAACTAAACGACAGATTTCATAGGTCGGAGCCTCTAAACGACAATCATAAACAAGGATTCCTTCTGCGGCATCAAGCTCCAAAAGGGGAACGTTAAGATCAAATGACCGGGGGGTTTCTCCCGCTGTTAACATTAAATTCCCCGCAACTTTTTCGATCACAATACGCTTTTCATCAGCAGAGTAGTAAAGGTCACCTGCTAAATTTTCAAAACTAAGTGTAGGAGAAAAGGGATAACATCCTTCTAATAATTTAAGAGAGATTTTCCATTCTAAAAGCTCTTTGACCTCACCTATTTTTGCATGAAGACGCATCTCTCCAGGGCCACTTACCATTTTCCCTTTTAGAGGGAAGTGGACATCACGAAACATCTCAAAGTGATTCAAGAAGGTGATGACGCTTGGAGCCTCTCCTTGAATTCCATAAGTATGAATTTTGAGATCAGCCTGATGATCATGGCTAAAATCTAGGATCGCTTCGGCATCAAAGTGAACATAGTTACTCGTTGCATCAACATTTTGAAAAAGGAACTCAGACCCTTCTAAGTCGACTTCTGAAGTAAATGAATCAAACTCGATTCCAAAAGAATGTTCTTTGAGTTTTACCCCCTTTAAGGGGATTTTCCCTCTCCAAAACCCCTCATTAAAATCATAGAAGAAGATGCAGTTGGGGGCTTTTTCTCCTTCTTTAAACTGCGGCTCTAATGACACCTCTTTCGATTCATAAGAAATATGGGTCGGGTCAACAGTCAATTCAATGGCTCCTCCATTGAATGTCCCTTCGATTCCCACTTCCCCTTTTCCTCTAAAATTCTTATTAAAAAAGATGAGGGGGAGGTTGAGAGTCCGATCGGAAACATGTTCGCCTTTAAACCATCCAAGCTCAAGTGCTTCTTTAAACTTTCGCCGTTTAAGCTTCTCTAAGCCCCAGGTCCATCCAAACTCTATCCCATCGTCTTTCCCTTTTTCTCGAATAAAGGCAAGAGCTCCTTCTACATTCATTTGACCAGAAGCAGTTTCTAATTTCAAATTGAGATCAAGTGCAAGGGGATCGGCAAATCCTTGATAGTGTTTTGCTTCTAAAATGTCTGCGATTGTTTCGGCACTTAAGAGTGCATCCATCGAAAGATTAAGATGGGTATAAAGCCCTTCAAAAGTAGCCTTTAAGCGGGAACCTTGATAATTTCCTAGAAGGGTTGAAGGTTTGATATACTGGTCATGCATTGCTAAAGAGAGGATTAAATGATCTGCCTTCTTTTCTCCTTGAAGGACCTCTCCATCCTCAATCCTCAGTTCCCAACATGTGCCATCAAAAAAATCAGGTGTTGAAAAATCAAACTCTCCCTTCCCTTGAAGGGATTTTCCTTTCCATTCAAGTTTCTCCAAAGGAAAAACCACTCCAAACTCTTCAGCGCTAAGAGATGCAACTTCTAAGCGTACTAATTTATTTTGTTCGATCCATCCCGTCCCTTTCCCATGAAAAAGTCCTTCATGACAGATGATGTTTTGGAAAATGGGATGAAAAGGCTCTACAAAATGTTTGGCTAAATTGACCTGATGAGGGGTAAAATTATTCCACTCTCCTTCAACAGTAAAACGATCGTTCCCTTCCGATGTTAAGGCTAGATACCCTTTCACCTCTTCAGGAGAAAAAATATGGGCATCAAAAGCGAGTGTCCACCCCGCTCCTTCTGCCACTTTTCCTTCTCCAACAAGGTGGAAAGGGGTTTCTTTCCCATCTCCTCCATAAACTCCATGAAATTCCATAAGAGGATCCTTTGAATGGCTAAAACGGATATGCCCATTCACATCACATGCCGTCCATCCTTCATTTGAAAGAGGACGATTGACTGCAACATGGAGTCCCAAGATCTCTCCATCCCCGATAAAATAGGGCCAAACTTTATTAAAGAAGGGGTGAGACTCTAAATCTCCTAATTCTTCTTTTGATTGAAAATGTTCTTTCCAAGACAGTTGATGGAGCTTGACTTCTAGACCATATTTCTCATCGGAGCAAACAAGATCGGACAGTTTAAGGTCATACTTAATCCCTTTAACATTTTGGGGAGGTCCGAGCGCAAGAGAAAATGTCCCCTGAAGAACCCCTTGATTCACAGCAAAGAGGGAGTCAAAATTTGGTATGAATGTCTTTCCCAAAGAAAAAATCCAAGCGACATCGGAATCAAGAAACTTGAAATCAAACTGCAACCTCTCTCCTTCTTTAATAAAGGAAGCAATGAAAGAGGGGTTTTCTCCTTTTTTTCCCATATGAAGGCTTCCCTCTTTCCCTTCCTCTGGATTAACATAGGAAAGGATCGCAACTTCATCCCCAAAATGAAACTCCCCTTCCTTGACCTTCATCGAGCTCTGAAAGAAGGTTTTGTTGAGAATTTCATAGAGAGTCTTTTTCTTTTTACTCTTTTCAATCTCTCCTCCCTTAAACACGACTTGAGGACGGTCCATCTCAAGCTTAGGAGAAAATTTAAAGGGAAAGAGTTGAACGTCGAAACCGATTTTAAGATCGTCCATCCCTATCTCAAAAGGATTTTTCCCAATGCGATGAACTTTGACTCCATGAAGGACCAGTTTCCCTTTGTCCCACCTCAGGGATTGATAATCAAAGGTGATTTTCCCTCCTTTTGGAAGGCTTCCTCCTAAATAGGTCTTGACACCAAAGGAGATCACTTGATGATGCCCTATCCCTATTGCCATGAGAAGAAGAAAAAAAGATGTGAAAATAGCAACCGTTTTCTTGCGCAAGGTGTCTATATCCAGTTATTAGATTTTTGAGTCTTACTATAGGTCACCCTCTAAATAAACGCGAGTCCTTTGACACGAAAAAATCAGTTCTTTGAGTCTGAAAGAAAATCTCGAATAATATTTCCAGATGGAGAAAAAAGTCGTCCCTTCCAGCCATCAATACTCCGAGATTGAGAGCTAAAATTAATTCCAATGATCAAAGTTTGCTTTTTGCTCTCTCCAAATCTTTCTCTATATTTCTTAGTTTCAGCCTGAGTTAAGGCTATTTCTGGTGTTTTATCGAGCTTGAGCTCAAAGATACAAATGGATTGATCCGTTTCTGTCATCAAGTCAATGCGACCAATATTAGTCGAAATTTCTGAACTCGTTTTAATGCCAGATTTTTCAAGAAAAGTAAAGAAAACAGCTTGGTAAAACCCTTCTTTTGCTTGAGTAAATATGTGATAGGGCATCTTTGCAAAGTGGATGTTCATCTTTCTGATGAAAGCATTCAAATCTAAGTGATCCAGATCATTTTTTATCTCTTCAGCTGTGCGACTCACTTCTAGAGGGTCAACTTCAGCAAAGTCTTGAACAAGAGAATTAAAAAAAGCCTCCTTTACTTCTCTATTAGGAAAATCGAGCTCATAGGAATTTTCTCCAGCATTGTACCCCCGAATGGTTAGATACCCCGTTTGAAACATCAATGCAGAAAGCTTAATATGATCAACTTTACTGATATCTGCAAGAGCACTTTTTAAAGCAGAGGTTCCACTTAATGGAATAATAGAATGAGGATGTTTTTTAATCTCATCAATAAGAAAAGAAGGGGTTCCCGTACTATACCAGTAGCTTTGAGCTTCTTTTTCATCCATAAAATTAAGCGTAGAAAATGGGTTGTAAACAGAGGTTCTCCCCTTTGAAAATCGATACCCATTATACCATATGCGAATCTCCTCTAAGATATCATCTTCTGTCGCCACAATACCACAGCTGCTCCGATTTCTAACGATTGCATCGATATACTCTCCGAAGTTACTTTTCACCTCTTCTTCTGTATAGCCCATCATGGCTCCATACCGTGGGTCCATCGTGATATCTTTCAAGTTATTATTGCCTGAAAAAAGAGAGACTTGAGAAAACTTACTGACACCCGTTACGAATGTAAATTTTAGGTCATTATCAAGACTTTTAAACGTTTCAAAAAATTTTTTAAGAATACCACGATTTTTTTCCGCAATTTCAGGCGCTTTAAGATGATTAATAATAGAACTGTCGTATTCATCGACGAGTACAACGACCCTGTTTTCCTTGGAAAGCTCGGTAACAAGAGCTTCTAGTCCCTCTTGTATAGTAGGTGTTTCTATGGAGATACCCAAAGAAAGCGCCATTGATTGAATTTTTCTTTTTAAAGCCTCTTCAAACTCAACAGAAGTGCGACTTTCAATACGAGCAAAGTCAAAATGCAAAACCGGATATTCTTGCCAAGAATAGTCGGTTGCATAAATTTTGCACTCTTTGAATAGCTCCTTATTCCCCTTAAAAATTTCTCTTAATGTACTCAGAAATAAAGACTTCCCAAACCGTCTAGGGCGAGACATAAAGTAATGTTTGCCCTTTGAGATTAAATCTAGAGCAAACCCTGTCTTATCAACGTAAAGCTGTTTTTCTTCGAGAATTTCTCGAATACTCTGAACACCAATAGGTAGTTTTTTCATGATATGGTAGATCATATCATAATCACTCTTTTTTAAAGCTTAAAAAAATGTAAATGAAGTAAACTTCATTTGAGATGTCAATACTTCGAAAGCTTTTAGATTTTCAACTTAAGGCAACAGCAGAAGGGAAAAAGTTGCACCGCCTTCGCCCCCTTGCTCGCGCTCTTGATACTTTCTTTTATGAGGTGTCAATCCATACAAAACGGGGACCACATATCCGCGACATCATTGATCTAAAGCGGTGGATGATGGTGGTGGTTTATGCCATGGTTCCTTGCATTTTTATGGCGATTTGGAATAGTGGGATGCAAGGGTTTGTCTACGGCTCTGGAAGTGTTGAAATTTACAATGCTTATCTAAAGGCATCTGAGACCTTGGGAGGCTATTTTGCGTTTGCAAGGGAGCATTTTTCTCCGATTCTTTTGAAGGGACTGATTGCTTTTCTCCCCGTTATGGTGATTTCTTATGCTGTTGGAGGGTTTTGGGAAGTCCTTTTTGCCATCATCCGTCGCCATGAAGTTTCTGAAGGTTTCCTCGTGACAGGGATGCTTTTTGCGCTGATTCTTCCTTCGACTATTCCCTATTGGATGGTTGCTGTTGGCGTCTCTTTTGGCGTTGTGATTGGAAAAGAACTGTTTGGGGGAACAGGGATGAATATCCTTAATCCTGCTCTTGTTTGCCGCGCTTTTCTTTTCTTTGCTTTTCCCACGAAAATGACAGGAAATGTTTGGGTGGGAACGAATCCCACCGAGACTGCGCAAAGTGTGCAGCGGATGAATCAAGATCTTGGAGAAATCGATGGGATTACCCAAGCCTCTATCCTGAATCGGTTTAATATGAGCAATGAAATTAAGAGGGTCCATGTGGAAACGATTGGTGCGTCGTATGGAATTGAGCCGAAAACAAGCAATGTGATCAAGCACCAATTAAAACATTGGAAAAAAGGGGTCACCCTCTCAACCCTTACAGAGGATGAACGAAAAACTTTTATCACGACTCCCCTTAAAGAGGGAGGGCTGGGCCTTGCACCTAATTATTACGATGATGCTGTTCGTTATGCAGAGTTCCGTTATGAACAAGGAAGATGGACGAATGGAAATCTCTTTTTAGGAAATCGGATCGGCTCGATGGGAGAAACCTCTATCCTTGCTGCCCTTTTAGGGGCTTTTCTCTTAATTTATGCAAGAATTGCGTCATGGCGCACCATGGTTGGGGTGGCCCTGGGCGCTTTTTGTACCGCTTTTCTTTTTGAATGGGGCTCTACTCACCTTGGCCCTTATGCGGGCGCTTTTAATCCTGCCAAGTATGCTTTGCCCGCTTATAAACATTTTCTGATAGGAAGTCTTGTTTTTGGCCTTGTTTTTATGGCAACTGATCCTGTTTCCTCTCCTTATATGCGGGGCGCAAGATGGACTTATGGAATTTTTATTGGGATTCTTGTGATCATTATTCGAACAATCAATCCCGCTTATCCTGAAGGAGTGATGCTTGCGATTCTTCTTGGCAATGTCTTTGCTCCCCTTTTTGATCACACCGCCCTTAACTACCGAATGAAAAAACGTCATGGAAAAAAAAGAGTCGTTTAGCAATAAAAAAACATTTTTCTTTGTTTTGATTTTGTGCACTTTTGCAGCAGCTATCCTTTCGTTGGTTGCGGAAGGGCTCAAATCACCGCAAAGGGATGCAAAAAAGCTCTATAAAAGTAAACAACTCCTCTTAGCCACGCAAATCTTAAGCTACGAGGGAACAATAGATGGGGTAAAAGCGACTCCAGAAGAGATTTTAAAAGTTGTCGAAAAGCGGTTTCTCACACGTCTTACAGATGATAAAGGAAATCTCTATACCTTTGATGAAGTGGGGATCCATCAGGAAGAGTATCTTGCGGGCAATGCAAAACTTGGGTTTGCCCATCTCCCTTATAAACTGATCTACGTTGTGAAAGAAAAGGAAGTCTCGAAAACCCCTTACGGTTATGTGATTCCGGTGAATGGGTATGGACTTTGGGATGCGATTTATGGTTATCTGGGATTAAAGGCAAATGGAGATACGATTTTAGGGATGACTTGGTATGACCAAAAAGAAACACCGGGATTGGGTGGCGAAATTGCTCTTCCCGAATGGCAAGAGCAATTTATTGGAAAGGTGATCTTCCAGAAAAATAGCAGGGGGCAAACAAATATCGATCAGGCAGAGCTTGGAATCAAGGTGGTGAAAACGACGGTTAAAGAAATTTACGGGAATCGCCCTATTGCTGCGAGCGCAGTCGATGGAATTCCTGGCGCTTCCATTACCGTCAGCGGTGTCAATGATGCGATCCGCACCTCTCTCACCCCTTACCGCCCTTTTTTAACCCGCGCCTATAAGGGGGAAATTGAGATTGATGAATAAGAAAAATCCCCTTTATTTCTATAAAGATCAACTTTGGAATAATAATCAAATCTTGGTTGCCATCTTAGGGATTTGTTCTGCTCTTGCGGTCACGATTAAATTGAGTGTTGCTTTCACAATGGGACTTGCTGTGATCTTTGTGACAGGATTTTCTTCTTTATTTGTTTCTCTTATTCGAAATTTTACCCCACCAAGTGTACGGATGATTGCGCAGCTGACGATCATCTCTCTTTTTGTGATCATTGTCGATGAGCTCTTGAAAGCCTATCTTTATGAAATGTCTCTTACCCTTTCTGTTTTTGTGGGACTGATCATTACGAATTGTATTGTGATGGGAAGGGCAGAAGCCATGGCCAAAAATGTCTCTCCTCTTCCTGCCTTTTTTGATGGTCTCGGCGCCGCCTCGGGTTATGCTCTTGTTCTCATCGGTGTTGGTTTTATCCGTGAACTCTTTGGGTTTGGAAACCTACTTGACTTCCCCATCATCCCCAAAGCTTGGTATGCAACTCCAGAGCATCCCGATGGCTACGTGAACTCTAACCTTATGGCTCTTGCCCCTTCTGCTTTCTTTATCATTGGGGGAATGATCTGGATCCGCAACCACTTTGCAAAAGAGGATCAGAAATAATGGGACCTTATTCGATCCTCAATCTCCTTGGCCTGGCGATTCAATCCTCTCTGATTCAAAATATCCTCCTCTTTAACTTTTTGGGGATGTGTTCTTATCTTGCTTGTTCGAATCGTCTAAAAACAGCAAGTGGCCTTGGGTTGGCCGTCTTTATTGTCATGGCTATCTCGGGGGTCCTTAACTGGGTGGTCCACACTTTTATTACGGGTGAAAATGCCCTTTTTTGGCTCCAAGCCTTAGGAATCAATACCGAAGGGATTAACCTAGGATTTCTTGAGTTCTTGATCTATATCGCTGTGATCGCCGCCTTCGTTCAGGTCCTTGAGATCATCATCGATACTTTCGCCCCATCCCTTTATCGGGCCCTAGGAATGTACCTCCCTCTCATCACTGTCAACTGCGCTATCCTCGGCGCCTCTCTCTTTGCCACTGTCCGCGCTTATCCCTTCATCCCCAACCTCATCTACGTCGCGTCAGCTGGCCTCGGTTGGTGGCTTGCTATTGTCCTGATCGCCTCGATCCGGGAAAAGCTCTCCTATTCTAACGTCCCCAAGGGACTCCAAGGAATGGGGATCACCTTCATCATCACCGGTCTTATCTCCCTAGCATTCATGGGGTTTGCTGGGATTGCCCTCGATAAAATCGGGAACCAAGATACTTATCCTATTCTTATTCAAGAAGAAACGAAATAGTATATAAATATTTTATAAAAAAATATAATTAAATTATTAATTATGTTATAATATTATTTTAATTAATAATCAAAATAGGATAATATTATGGAAATAAATAAAGCAGAATCACAACAAATAGCAGGATCTGGTATTCTTGCTATTACTCCCCCAAAAAACGAAATCTCAATTATAGACAACTACATTCCACATGTTGTCGCACGCATTCAAGCACACAACTTAAGTGGGCAACCTGTGGCGCAAGTCAATGTGTACATATCTGGAAGAGAGGAGGCCGTTTTAGGAACCAGCTTCGAAACAAATAGTGATCCCAAATTCTGGTCTAGTCCAAGAGTCCCAACCCTCACGACAGCCCATGCTATTGTTATTCAGGGAGAAAGTACATACGTATCAGGAGAACTGACCATTCGTAAATCAGGCTATCTAGATATCGACATCTACCAAACAATGGTACTCATGAGTCAGTATGCTGACAAAGAAAGAACTGAGGTCATTGCTTCTACGGTTTTAGAGCGGACTCTTTCTTCTTAAGGTATGCATCCTCTGATGTAAGGGAATCGAGTTCATGGGGCAGAGAGAGGATCATCTCAAAGAGATACCCTTCCCCTTCAGGAGATTGATTGAGAAGTGAAGGATTTTCCTTCACTTTTTCATTAATAGCGGTGATTTTCCCCGACACGGGACTGTAGAGATCGACAGCTGCTTTCGTCGATTCTAAGACGGCAATTTCTTCGCCCGCTCTGACGGTTTGCCCAACTTTAGGAAGCTCAATATAGACGATTTCGCCAAGCTCTTCTCGGGCTTTTTTGGAAATACCAACACGCCCCTTGTCATCGATCCATTCATGGGTTTCTGCATATTTAATCATATATCCTCTATTAAATTAACTGAGGCCCAAAGGGCAGGATGTTTTTCTAAATGAAAGGTATCGGAAGAGATGTTAAAATGCATCTTCTCCCCCGATTTCTTCTGAAAACGGTAGGTGAGCCCAAGACGTTTAAATTCAGAGGGGTCGTAACCATAAAGAATCTCTTTGGGAAGGGTGACTTCAAAGGAATAGGAACTTCTTTTGGGCTCAGTTTTCACACGGATCAATGAAGGCTCGGCCAGAGGATGACTATCGTCACCTCGAAAACGGGTGACCTCTATCCCTTCTTCTTCATCGGGATAGATGATAAAATGGTGGCAGTAGCGGGTGATCACATTGGAGTTTTTAAGATCGCGGGTATCGATGAAAAGATCGAGAAAATCTCCTTCTTCAAGGGAAAGCTTGATCTCTACTTCAAAAAAGAGCCCTACATCGCTCCAAAGGAGAGAAACAGTCCCTAGTTTTCCCTCACCTGTGAGTCCCGTCCCATCAGGGAGGCGCCCTTTTTTAAAAGAGCGCTTTTGATCCATTTTAGAGGCTGCCGTGCGCACTTCAAAAAAGGGTGCGGGACTTAAAGGTTTAAGGTCTTTCAGCGCTGTCATGTGTTAGATGAATCACTTGTTTTTCTTTGAAAAGTTCAAGAAGTTCGGTCATTAAAAGTTTTTCCTTTTCTCTTGAGAGAATAGCCTGTCCTTGCTTCATTTCATCATTGAAATTCCCACTTGGCCCCGATTTTTCTTTCAGTTGAAAAAAACAGAGAGATCCTTTTGGACTCAAGCCAACATTAGACCAACTTTTTTCAACCATAGAAAACACATCTGAAGAAACCCAAGGGTGTTTTTCATGTTTTTTGATCACTTTTTCTTCTTTCACAAGAGACCACAGTCCCCCTTCCTGCAAAAAGGAGCTTTGGTCGCCACATCCTCGGATATCTTTTTCTGCCATGACAAGATAAGGAAAGAAGCGGTATTTAGGGTAAAAATCATCGAGATCTTGTTCTCGCCCTTCAGGAAGAGAAACGCCAAGAGAGACTACCTCTTTTTCAATGGCTTTTAGTCGGTCAGAGTAGAGGATCCGGCCTATTTCATTCTTCACTTCATCGAAAGGTTTCCAATCGCTCGTTTCTGTCTTAAAAACAGCAGGGTTTTTTAAACGCACTTCTTTATAGGAATTTTCCAAATGCTTCTCAAGGAGACGATCTAAAATCCCTTCTTGATCCGCTTCTTGGAAAGTCAACACCTTTTTCTCTAAATCTCTTTCAAGGAGATGGAAGCTATAGTAGATCTTTCCATCAGGAGAATAGATCTCCAAAGCTTGACGCGCACTCAATGCGTCAGATTTGATTTCAAGTTCCCCTTTAAGAGCTGCTTTTAAAAAAAGGTCATAGAGCTCTTTTTCTCCGTAAGGGAAAATCTCTCCTCCTTTCGACACTCTAAGCTCTTTTGTCCTGAAATGCTTTTGACTAAGCGCTTCTTCAATCCATTCGAGGTGAGCTGCAACAATTTGCGCCCTTGAAAATTTATCGATTTTTTGACGAAGTTCAGGGTCGATTCCTTCTAAAGCTTGATAATACCCTTCGGCATCTTCTCCCTTCTTCAGGGCAAGTTTAGGAAACTCTTTTTCCAACCGCTCATAATTCTCTTTCTCAAGTTGCCATTCCCACATCTCTTTTAAGCTAACATTCAACGCAACTTCGTCGATATGAACCTCTGCTACTTCAACAACAAAGCGCTCTTTGACAAGGTCAGGACACTTTTTTTCCACAATACTTGGCGGTGCAAGATTTTGAGGAAGAGCGAGTCCCCTCTTTCCATTTTCAGCAACCTGGTCGAGATAAAACTCTAGTTTCATCAAGGAAGAAAAATCGCTCAGCTCGAGCGTTGGAGGTAAATGGTAGAGAGTAACCTCCGCTGTTTTTGAAGCAAATCCATAGAAGGTCTGATAAACATGGGGGTCGACAAAAACGGCTCCTCCTACGTCATTAAACAGTCGTTTGAAGAGCATCACGTTTTGCCAAAGCTCAACCATTTCTTTTTCACTGACTCCTAAATAATGCTCTTGCTCCTTCCAGAGCTGTGCTACTTGATCCTGATGTACATCACCTTTACGCATTTGCAGTTGAAGGGTCTCATATCCTTGTTTTATAAGATCCACGCGAGCTTCTTCGTAAGAGACTTTATATCCTTTCTGTTTTGCATAACTCGCTGCATTCAGAATAAATTGGGCAGATAGCTCTAAAAAACGGGGACCAAACCAATCTGCAATTGATGTGCACCGGAAAAGATTTAAATTAGCACGGGGAAGAGCTGGGTCGGGCTGAACCCATTCGTAATGTTTTTCTTGAAACATCAAATACTCGCGCAAAATATGCGAAGGAAATGCGGTTTCTCCTAGATAAAGGTCTACAAGGAGGTGAAATGTATCGGGGGTCATCTCATCTGTTTCTTGTAAGAAACGATCTAAATTGCTCTTTTGACCAGGAAGAATCTGAGACCAAAGATTTTGAGCGCTAATAAAGGGAGCCATCGGATGGACATAGGGACGAAATTCTTTATGATGTTCCATCCGCTCTGTTAAATCACTTTTCAGCACATCGAAATAGGCCTTAGCAAGAAGGATCCCGACTCCCGATCCCATGAGATCATGCCGGATGATTCCAGGATTAAAGAAGTTGGGCATGATTCCTTTTTCTATAAGGGCGGTATCACTCCGATCGGTTGCAATAAAACGGATCATTTTATCGACATCGCTTCTCATCATTTTAGCGCCATCAATTGTTCGCCCTAAGACTTTATCTTGAACCTTCCCAGGTTGATTCAAGGTGTGGAAGGTCCCAAAAAAGGAAAAAGAGATCACAATCACGACTGCAATCACTATAAAGAAATACCGTTGATACTTACGAAAAAAATCTAACATGCCTACATTTCCAATCGCGTTAAAAAATAGGTCATCTTACCAAACTTTTCTCTTTCGCGCAATACACCCACTATAAAAATCATTTGACTTCAAATCTGGGCCGATTAGGATAAAACCATGTAAAGAGAAAGCCGCAAACAACGTATTCTTCTCGCTGTGGTTAGTGCCGTTGCCGCCATTGGGGGTCTCCTTTTTGGGTATGACACTGGAGTGATTTCAGGGGCTATCCTTTATATTAAAAAAAGAGTTTGCCGTTTCTCTTTTTCAGGAAGAACTCATCATCAGTATGGTCTCTCTTGGCGCGATTTTTGGGGCGATTTCTGGAGGATCTTTGTGTGACAAGTTGGGGCGGAAAAAAATTGTCCTCTCTTCAAGCCTTCTCTTTATCATCAGCGCCATTGGTCTTGCTTTTGCAGGATCGGTGAGTGAGCTGATTGGGTGGCGCCTTCTTGTAGGCTTTGCTATCGGAATTTCTTCGGTAGTAGCCCCCCTTTATATTGCGGAACTTTCCCCTCGCCATATCCGTGGAGCTCTAGTTACCATTAACCAATTGTTTATTACAATCGGGATTCTTTCCTCTTATCTTATTGGTCTCCTTTTTGTTAAATCGGAGTCGTGGCGGATCATGTTTGCTGTTGCAGGAATTCCTGCTGCGATTCAATTTCTTGTCATGCTCTTTTTCCCTGAAAGTCCTCGCTATCTCACCAATATTGGTGAGAAAACCAAAGCCTTTAATGTTCTAAGAAAATTCCGGGCAACAGAAGAACATGTCCAGCTAGAGATTGCACATATTGAGAAGATGATTGATACGAAAAAAGTTTACTGGAAAGAGCTCTTATCAAAGAAAATGCGTTTTCCTCTCATTGCTGGAATCGGAATCACTATTATCCAACAAGCGACCGGAATTAACACAATCATCTACTATGCACCGACGATCTTTAAATTTGCTGGATTTGCTTCTGATAAAGCAGCTCTGATGGCAACTCTTTGGGTGGGAGTTATCAACGTCCTCATGACATTTATCGCTATCTATCTTCTGGATATTGTAGGGAGAAAACCTCTCCTCCTCTTCGGCCTTGGAGGGATGTCGTTTAGTTTGATCATTCTTGGCATCGGCTTCCACCAAACAGTTTCGACAAACCTTGTTGGTATCATCGCCCTCATTTGCCTCTTCTTTTATATCGCCTCTTTTGCCTGCAGCTTAGGAGCGGTCGGTTGGCTCCTTAACTCGGAAATCTACCCTCTTCACATTCGCGGAAAGGCAATGGGTGTTGCCTTTTGCACGAATTGGCTCACTAACTTTATCGTTACCGTTACCTTTCTGAATCTTATTAATCTTTTTGGGAAATCGGGGACGTTCTGGCTCTACGGCCTGATCGGAATCTTAGGGCTCTTCTTTATCTGGCGACGAGTCCCTGAAACCAAGGGGAAATCACTCGAAGAGATCGAAGATTTTTGGAAACAATCATGAAAGAGAGTTGATCTCTTCGCTAGACAAACTGATCAGTTGAGCAATCTGATCTAAAGAAAATTCCTGTTTAAGTAAAGCACGGGCCACTCTTAATTTCTCTTCCTGACGTCCCTTTTCAATTCCTTTCTCCATCCCTTTCTCCATTCCTTTCTCCATTCCTTTTTCTTCCGCTTTTTTGAGAGTGTTAGCTTCGATTCTTAACCACTTGAGATGACTTTCATAAGCCTCACGCTCTTCATCAGAAAAATTCATGACTTTCAATACTTGAATGGCTTTTTTTACAGGGATATTTTCCAACTCACGAGCAAGTGTCGCTCCATTAATAAGATCATGTTTTGTTAGAAATGTTGACCAGAGATCTAAAGCATTCTGGATTTTAGATCCGATATCTTCAAATCCCTTCCCTAAGGAATCAGTAAATTTTTTCAATTCGATGGTATGAAGCTCGAGCTCTTTAAAATAATGAATCCCTGTGTCTTTTTCTGTAATATGGAAAACGTTATGATACTTTTCTCCGTCCACGATAGAAGTGAAGTTTAAGATATGAATCCCGATAACCTTTTCTAAGGTTGCATAGTCTTCCGACTCTTTTAGCTGATCAGAATAGAGTTTTGCCCAGTAATAAAGGGCTCTTTTGTCATAATCAGCTTCATCAGTGATTTGAATCTCGATATTAAATTTTTTACCGTGATTTCCCTCTGCTTTGATATCAAGGATGGAAAGCTTGTCATTCCTGAAATTTTTCTGATTATAGGGATTAAGGAGCGTCACATCAGTCACCTGATCCTCTTCTCCTACAATAGAATTAATAAGAGAGATCAAGAGATCCTTATTCTCTTCAGAACCAAATATTTTTTTGAATGCAATGTCTACACGTGGATTAATGTAACTTGTCATAATATTTTTTCCATTTCCAACTTTTGAATCACGGTCGGTATCCATTATTTTACCTGAATACAAGATAAAGCTTCAATAGGATTTGCCGAATAAAACGCGCTGCGAGCTCGGTTTCCCTGTAAAGGGACACGTGCCCGCTTCTTTTTTCCCCTCTAGGGGAATACATCGAATCGTCACACTCAGCTCTTTCTGGACCTCTTCTTCAACGGCTGGATCCCCCGACCAGTGAGCTAAAGCGAATCCTCTTTCATTTTCGAAGAAATGGTAAAACTCTTCTTTGGTATCGATTTCTTTGATATGGGTATCGCGGAAGGCTTTTGCCTTTTGATAGAGAGCCTCTTGGATGGCATCAAGTTGAGCTGTGATGGTTTTAAGGAGCTCTTCTTCAGACTGTTTTTCGAAGTCTTTATGCCCTTTATTTCGCTTTGCAATGGAAAGTTCATTGTTTTCCAGCTCGCGTGGTCCGACTTCAATCCGGATCGGAACCCCTTTCTTAACCCATCCCCACATTTTTTCTCCGGAGCGGATGTCACGATCATCCACTTTGACAACGAGATTTTTATCGTGATAGAGGATCTTTTGAAGTTTTTCTCGAAGAGCATGGGAGTAAGAGAGGATCTTTTCTTTAGCTTCGGGATTGTGGATAAGGGGGAGGATGACAATATGTGCTGAAGCAATGCGAGGAGGAAGGACGAGTCCGTCATCATCTCCATGGACCATAATCATCCCTCCAATCAGACGGGTAGTGGCTCCCCAAGAGGTCGTCCATGCATAAACTTGATTTCCCTCTTTATCTTGATAGGTCATCTCTTGAGCCTTGGAAAAATTTTGCCCTAAAAAGTGAGAAGTTCCTGCCTGCAAGGCTTTTCCATCTTGCATCATTGCCTCAAACGTATAGGTCGCCACCGCTCCAGGAAACCGCTCACTTGCGGTTTTTTCCCCTTTGACAACAGGGATTGCAAGGACATTTTCTGCAAAATCGACATAGATCGAGAGCATCTGAAGGGTTTCGGCGCGCGCCTCTTCTTCTGTTGCATGAGCGGTATGTCCTTCTTGCCAGAGAAACTCAGCTGTCCGGAGGAAGAGACGGGTCCGCATCTCCCAACGAACAACGTTGGCCCACTGATTGATCAGAAGAGGAAGATCGCGATACGATTCGATCCACCTTGAAAACATCTCGCCAATAATCATCTCAGAGGTGGGACGGACAACAAGGGGTTCTTCCAGCTCTCCATCGGGAACAAGTTTTCCCTCTTTTTCTATCAGGCGATGATGGGTCACAACAGCGCACTCTTTTGCAAACCCTTCCACATGCTTTGCCTCTTTTTCCAAATAGCTGAGGGGGATAAAGAGGGGAAAGTAAGCATTTTGATGACCCGTTTCTTTAAACTTTCGGTCGAGATAGTGCTGAATATTTTCCCAAAGAGCATACCCCCAAGGTTTTATCACCATACACCCCCGTACCGGAGAATGCTCCGCAAGCTCCGCAACTTTGATCACTTGTTGGTACCATTCTGAATAATCTTCTTCCCGTTTTGGGGTTACTGCTGTCTTCGGTTTCATGTTGTAAGTTCCTTTTGGAGTTGTTGCTTGAGCTTGGCTCTAACCTCTTCTAGATCGCTTTTTGTCCATTCATCTCCTAGAATAGAAAAGGTATGGGTTTCCATGGCCTCTTTGACTTGGGTCCCTGAGAGGAGAATTTGACTTAAAAAATTTTCTTTGGGAAGAGCAATCGAGATGCTCCCCTGATGGAGGTATCCTTGTTTCCGTCGTCTTTGGGCCGCCCCTGCGATTTTGCGCCCTGAAAGCATCACATCATAAATCGTCGGCTTAGCCATGCAAAAATGGCGCGCACTCTCATCTAAAGGGGTGGGCTCTTCTGAAAGAAGATCTAAACCTTCAACGGTTTCAAGAAAATGCTTCACTCCTCTTTTAACCGCAGAGTTGATAAAATCGTAGTTGTCTAGGGTGTTTGTCGAATAGTGTGGAAAATGAGCAGGGACTAAGACAGAAAAGGCGAAATCACTCACATGAAAGATGATCCCTCCACCAGTGGGACGGCGAGCAAGTGAAAGACCAAAAGCCTTTGCCTGATTAAGGTCCAAAAAATTTTTAGGATCGAGAAAATGGCCATAGGTCGCTGCATCCCCTTCCCACTCATAAAGATGGAGGAGGGGGGGATCATCGGGCTTCATCTCATGAAGAAGTTTAGCATCGATTGCCATGTTTTCTTCAGCAGACCGCCTTCCTGTATCTAAAATGTTCCACTTATGCATAATATATTGGTAGAGCCTAACACAAAAAGAGATAAAAAAGTAGAAAGCGGTTAAAATTTACAAAAAATCCTTGAGTCGACAAAATACAGTATATCGCCCCTGTGATTAGTTGTGCTTCATGTCTTTATCTCGAAAAAGATGAGGATGTTAAACTCACCTAATAAAACCAGGGTTATTATGTTTGATAAGTTTACCAACCGTGCGAAACAGGTCATCAAGCTTGCGAAGAAAGAAGCGCAGCGCCTTAACCACAATTATCTAGGGACAGAGCATCTCCTTTTAGGACTCCTCAAGCTGGGTCAAGGGATTGCTGTTAATGTTCTTAGAAATTTGAATGTCGATTACGACACGGTTTTGGCAGAAGTTGAGCGGCTGGTTGGATTCGGCCCTGAAATCCAAGTCTATGGTGATCCTGCTCTAACAGGTAAGGTGAAAAAAGTTTTTGAGTATGCAAACGAAGAAGCATCTTCTCTGAATCATAATTATGTCGGAACTGAGCATCTCCTCCTTGCTCTCTTAAGGCAAACCGATGGGGTGGCAACACAGATCCTTGAAAACCTTCACGTCAATCTAAAAGAGGTACGCAGAGAAGTTCTGAAAGAACTCGAAACCTTTAACCTTCAACTCCCTCCCATGGGAATGTCGGGATCCCCTGCAACCCCCAGACAAGAAAAGGCCTCAGCCTCTGGAGTTTCGTCTGCAGATAAACTCCCGGCTCTTCGTGCTTACGGTCACGATTTAACCGAAAAGTGTCGAGAAGGGAAGCTTGACCCCGTTATTGGACGGTCTCATGAAGTGGAAAGGCTTATCCTTATCCTTTGCCGTCGGAGAAAAAATAACCCTGTCCTTATTGGAGAAGCAGGGGTCGGTAAAACAGCAATTGTTGAGGGGCTTGCTCAAGCAATTGTCAAAGGGGAAGTTCCCGACCATCTCGCGAAGAAAAAACTCATCACTCTTGATCTGACTTTGATGATTGCCGGTACAAAATACCGGGGTCAGTTTGAAGAGCGGATCAAAGCGGTTATGGATGAGGTAGAAAAACATGGGAATATCCTCCTCTTTATTGACGAGCTTCATACTATTGTCGGTGCGGGAGCTGCAGAAGGAGCCATTGATGCTTCAAATATTTTAAAACCTAAGTTATCACGCGGCGAGATCCAATGTATTGGAGCAACTACACTTGATGAATACCGCAAACAGATCGAGAAGGATGCTGCCCTTGAGCGCCGTTTCCAAAAGATTCATGTTGCCCCCCCTACAGTAGAGGAGGCTACAGAAATCCTTAAAGGTCTAAAAGGAAAATACGAAGAGCATCACAAATGTATTTATACTGAAGAGGCCATCCGTAGCGCTGTTTATCTTTCCGATCGATACATCACGGGCCGCTTCCTTCCTGATAAGGCAATTGATCTTATTGACGAAGCAGGAGCCAAAGCGCGCATTACCACCCTTCACCAACCTCAAGACATTCATCAACTTGAGATCGAGATCGAAGAGCTGCGCAAGGCAAAAGAAGAGTCTATCAATAAGCAAGAGTATGAAAAAGCAGCAAATCTCCGTGACAAAGAGAAAACAAAACGGGAAAAATTAGCACAAATTCTTGCCCATTGGGAAAAAAATAAAGAGGAACATAAAGAGATCGTCGATGAAGATGATATCGCAGCCGTTGTGGCAAAACATACTGGAATCCCTATGTCTCGCCTAACAGAGGGTGAAGCCTCTAAGATTCTCAAGATGCAAGAACTCCTGCGCGACCATATTATTGGACAGGAAAAAGCGGTCGATATCGTTTGCCGCTCCCTCCGCCGAAGTAAAGCTGACATCAAAGATCCCAACCGTCCGATTGGAGCTTTCCTCTTCCTTGGACCGACAGGAGTGGGGAAAACTCTCCTTGCCAAACAACTGGCCATCCACATGTTTGGTGGAGAAGATGCCCTTATTCAAGTCGATATGTCTGAATATATGGAAAAGTTTGCAGTCAGCCGGATGACAGGATCTCCTCCAGGATATGTAGGACACGAAGAAGGAGGACAACTTACCGAACAGGTCCGCAGACGTCCTTACTCTGTTGTTCTCTTCGATGAGGTGGAAAAGGCTCATCCCGATGTAATGAACCTTCTCCTTCAAATCTTAGAGGATGGGAAACTCACTGACTCACTTGGGAGGAAAGTCGATTTTCGGAATACGATCATCCTTATGACATCTAACTTAGGCTCAGACCTTATCCGTCGCACAACAGAAGTAGGCTTTGGAGTGAAAGAAGGGATGCCTGATTACGATGCCATGAAGGAAAAGATCGATAAAGCAACGAAAAAACATTTCAAACCTGAATTTATCAATCGTCTTGATGATACTGTCATCTTTAAAGCACTTGATAAAGAAGACCTTATTCATATCATTGAACTCGAAGTTGAGAAACTTAAGAAACGGCTCGAGCGGAAAAATATTATTCTCGAGCTTGAGCAAAAGGCAAAAGAACACCTTGTCGAGAAAGGGTACCAACCTGAAATGGGGGCCCGTACTCTGCGCCGCACTATCGAACAACTTCTTGAGGATCCTCTAGCAGAAAAACTCCTCCTTGAAGGAGACGAACCTCGCCAAATTATTGTCGACTTTAATGGGGAAAAGCTCACCTTCGAAGACAAAGATCTCCCTGGGGAGAAAAAGAAGAAGAAAGAGAAGAAAAAGTTAGCTGGCTCCACTACAACAACAAGCGATGCTATAGAAGAAGGACCCAGTTAATAGGTTTATCTGTCAGCGATGGACGATTCCCAATTTTTGATATAATCAAGAAGCTCTTTCCTGTCAGGCTTTGAGCGCATCAATTCTAGAGCTTCGTCATTGCTACTGAGATGTGCGAGCTTGGCGAGGAGGTGAAGATGCCTTTTGTCGTCACAAGCAAAGAGAAAAAAAAGGGTGTGGACAGGATTCTCATCAAGAGCGCCCCAGTCGATGGGTTTCACAGGAAAGACAACAGTAACAATATCGGTTGGTCCCTTGAGCGTGAAGTCACGTGTGTGAGGAACTGCAATCCCATTATTGAGCGCTGTTGGCATTAATTTTTCCCGATCCAAAAGGAGATCAGACATCACGAGAGGATCCATCCCTAAATCTCCAGAAACACGATCCATGGTTTCGCGGATCACCTTCTCTTTTTCTTGAGAGGTGATATCGGTAAAAACTCCCCCATGATGAATCGCACGAAAGAGGCTAAACTGCTGCATCCCTTTCTTCCCTTCATACTCTTCCTTTTTCTCCTTATTAGGAGGATAAATCTGCTCTTCATCAGCAGGAAGAAAATGACCTGTCTCTTTTTGAAGACGACAGCTCAGCATCCAGTTTTCAATCTCAATGCGACTAAAACGGTATTGATGGTGAAGTCTATAGGCAGGGATTTTCCCTTCGGTAAGCCACCGTCGAATGGTGGTTTCGGAAACGTTCAGGAGCTCTGCTACATCTTTAATCTTCAGATCCATCTATCACACCTCTTTGGTTAACGCGATTTAACCTATAATATATTTGACTTTCTTGCAACATTTCCGCCACACAAACGGATTTTTCCTACAGCTGAATGAGTTTAAAATAGTGATAATTGGGCAGATTTTGAAATTTCTTGGGTCTTTGAACTGGAACCAGTATAGACCTCTTGCAAGCCAGTGAGATCGAGATTGGATCTCAAGGTTAACAACCTTCAAAAGTGGAAATCACTTCTTCTTTGGTGCTGCTACTGAGAAGTTTCTTGCGACGATCTTCATCTTTAATGGCAGCTGTGAGATGAGAGAGAATTTTGAGATATTCTGTTTGCTGATTGGCCGGTCCTCCAATCATAAAGATCAGGCGGACAGGTGCTCCATCAAGAGCATCCCATTCGATCCCCTCTTTGGTTTTTTGGAGACCAACAGCGAGAAAAAATCGATCAAAATTCATAAGTTTTGCATGGGGAATAGCTACCCCCATACCAATTCCTGTTGAAACAATTTTTTCTCTTTTAATAATTGCTTCTAAAAAAGCAGACTGATCAACAATTTCACCTGCATCGCAGAGTGCATTGATAAGTTTTTTTAAGGCTTGATCACGGGTGTTTTCTTCTAAAAAGCAAATCACTCCACCTTGCATCAATTCTGAGAGTATCACATCCTCTCCTTTCTTACTAAAAATGTTAATGCGTTCCAGTATGGCCAAAACCACCCTCCCCACGTTTTGTCATACTTAAAACTTCCTCTTCTTTATAACAGGCCTGAACAGTCGGTGCAAAGACAAGTTGTGCAATGCGCATCTTTGGGGTCACTTTAAAAGGGAATTTTCCATGATTGATTAAAATAATTCCAACCTCTCCACGATAGTCGGAGTCAATGGTCCCAGGAGTATTTAAAACCGTAACTCCATGCTTTAATGCAAGGCCACTACGTGGACGGACCTGAATTTCATATCCCTTAGGAATAGCAAAACGGAGTCCTGTTGGAATCAATTTGCTTTCACCAGGTTCCAAAATGATCTCTTCTTTGATGTGGGCACGAATATCGGCGCCTGCCGCTTCTTCCGAACCGTAGTGGGGAAGCTCCGCCCCTTCTTCTATTTGTGTAGGAACATCTTTCATATTCATGCTTGATTTACTTTTATGATGTTTTTTTCACGCTCTTTTTGCGAAAGAACAATCAGGTCGTCGAGCTTTTCCCGCTCAAGTTCCTTTTCTTTCACTTGGTTTTTTTGATTTCCTGTGAAGAATTCTAAGAAGAAATGCAGTTTCTCTTTAAGCTCCCCTCTTTTGACAATACAATCGATCATCCCTTTCTCAAGAAGGAACTCTGATTTTTGAGCTGTATCGGGAAGCTTCTGTCTAATGGTTTGTTCTACAACACGTGGCCCTGCAAATCCAATCAAAGCATCGGGTTCTGCAATGATAATATCTCCGAGTGATGCAAAAGAGGCTGTCACACCTCCTGTTGTTGGATTGGCTAAAACAGAGATAAAGGGGAGGGCTGCATTATGAAGTTTTGCAAGTGCTGCCGATGTCTTAGCCATTTGCATGAGTGAGTAAATCGATTCTTGCATGCGGGCTCCTCCAGAAGAGGACACAAGAACAACAGGAAGCTTATCCTTAATTGCATGTTCGATAATAAGAGTAATTCTTTCTCCTACAACCGATCCCATTGATCCCCCCATAAAACCAAAATCCAAGACTCCTAGAGCGGTCTTTATTCCATTAATGGTGCCGGTTCCTGTCAAGATCGCATCTTTACGCCCCATTTTCTTTTGCGCTTTCACTAAACGCTCAGCATAGGGCTCAGAATCAACAAAATTTAAAGGATCTTTTGGGGTAATCTCGGCAAAGAGCTCTTCAAAAGTCCCCTCATCTGCGAGAAGGGCAACTCTCTGAGCTGCTGAAAGGCGATAGTGGTGGTTGCATTTTGGACAACAATTATCATTTTCATGAAGTTCATTGGCATGGATCATCTCTTCACATTTTGTACATTTGACCCAACCACTAAACCCATCTTTTTTAGTGGACTCGACTTTGATCTTCGGCTTCTGCCGGATAAAAAGTCCTAAAAATCCCATATAACCCTACAAGGTTTTGTTAATGACCAAAAGAGTATCAAATCAGCCAAAATTAGACAACCTTGATCACCCATCATCTTATAAAATAAAGTTTAATTTACTGCGAGTTACAGAGCCAATAGCAGTGAGTTTTATCTCTTTTGGCAATTTCCCAAAAACTTTTTGAAAAGCATCTACCGTTGACGGACTCGTAAAAATAATTTCATCAAAATTTTCTAATTTTGGCTTAACAGCTGGAATCTTTATTTTAGTATCATAAAGATCACACCTTTGATGACGGACCCCCCGATGCACAAGTGACTGGACAAGGCTGCACCTTGCCCTTGAAGACTGAGGGAGAAAAACATAAGATTTCCCTAAATCTTCAAGTGCTAAGAGGTGAATAATCCCTTCCTGTGTTTCGCTATCGGCTATCTTTGCAACTTTTACGCCATACTGCTCAATATATTTTGCTGTTATCTTGCCAATAGCAACAATCTCTTTCCCCTCTAAATCCTTTACGCTATATCCCTTTTCCTTTAAGCAAGAAAAGAACACCTCAACACCACTCTTACTTGTGAAGATAATATGGGTGTAATCGGGAATATCAGCAAATGCACATTCAATATCAAAGCGATTAAAAGGTCTTGGAACAATTTCAATCAAAGGGACATGGGTGACATCCTTTCCAAAATGTTTAGGATTGAGCCCCGTATAAAGAACCCTTCCTTCCTTCCGATGGTCGATCTTTTTAAAGAGTGCAAGAGACGTTTCATCCCCCTCGCGCCCAACAACTGCAAGCTTCCCTTGAAGGGGAGCGACATATCCTGGAAGATCGATCCGATTTCGACACGTAAGTCCCAAACGAATCAGCGCCGCTTC
>Ga0075163_10000232_pt1 | contig 68523 bp, 70 predicted proteins | sample JI1023141ADNA_FD_71478 | JGI IMG/M metagenome (GOLD analysis project Ga0075163, IMG submission 71478) | Wastewater effluent complex algal communities from Wisconsin, to seasonally profile nutrient transformation and Carbon sequestration -... | ecosystem: Engineered > WWTP > Effluent > Algae... | reverse complement strand
GTAACAGAAGATTGGTATTTTCTGTCGCATCGTCTGCCTCTAGCCCGGGCGGCCCGAGATGCAGGTGCAGAGGTTTTGGTGGCGACTCGCTACTCCGTGCATCAAGAGAAAATCGCAGCCGAGGGATTTACAACTATAGCTTTGGGGTGGGATCGAGGAAGCCATAATCCTGTGAAAGAAGCTTTCAGCGTTTTGCGATTAGCTGCGCTCTATTATCAATGGCGCCCGGATATTGTTCATCATGTAGCGATGAAGCCCATTATGTTGGGATCTCTGGCCGCGAAAATAATAAATTGGCTTGGTGTCAGACCATATATCGTAAACGCTGTCACAGGATTGGGATATTTCTTTATTGAGCCGAATATCAGTTATGACTCAAATCCCGATTTGGGTCACCATTCTGGTAATGACATTTCATCTCGAAATAGCGGTAGCGTTCTTCGTTACGTAGTACATGCGGCTCTACGCTTTGCCCTTGGTAATCATCAGACGACAGTGATTGTCCAAAACGAAGATGATGTCGCTACCTTACGTCGTCACCAGATGCTCGATCATTCTCGGATAAAAATCATTCGTGGATCCGGGGTCAATGTAAAAGAGTTTCCTCAATTGCCGGCGCCTAACGGTCCAGTTGTTGCAGCTTTGGTAGCCCGAATGCTTTCCGATAAAGGCATCCGTGAGACGGTTCAAGCGGCGGCGATTTTAAAGCAGCAAGGTGTCGACCTTAAGATTTGGCTAGTGGGTCCAACCGATCCAGCTAATCCCGCAGCAATCCCAGAAGAAAATCTACAAGCCTGGGATGACGCAGGGGTTATTAAATGGGTAGGGCAGCGTAACGATATCGCGGGGATTTGGGCTGAAGCTGCAATTGCCGTGTTGCCATCTTACCGCGAAGGCCTGCCCAAAGCTTTATTGGAGGCGGCGAGTTGTGGGCGGCCGCTTGTAGCGACTGATGCGCCGGGATGCCGAGAGATCTGCCGTGATCAAGAGACGGGTTTATTGGTACCCATTGGTGATGCAAAAGCCTTGGCCCAGGCGCTGGCCACTTTAACAAAGGATCAAGATTTACGTCTGCGTTTAGGGGCAACGGCTCGACGTGTGGTTGAGCAAGAATTCTCTACAGAAAAAGTGGTGCAGCAGACCATGGCGCTTTATCGAGAATTACTTCCAGGTCGGTTTGAAGGATCAAGAGGTTGAGTGTTACTACCGACAATGCTAAGCGTAGAGAAGCGCCACCCGGGGGATCAATACGCCGCATTGCTGTACCTCAAGGCGGCACGATCAGAACCGCTGTTTGGAGACCAGAAATCAGTGTGCCGCGGGGGACCTTTGTTCTCCTCCATGGTCGTGGGGAATTTGTTGAAAAATATCATGAAACCATCGGCGATTATCTAAAGCGTGGTTGGGTCGTGTGTACGATGGACTGGCGCGGACAAGGATTGTCCTCAAGGTTTCTGAGTGATTCTTATAAGGGCCATGTCGAAAGTTTTACAGATTACCAGGCCGATCTGGATCGATTTGTAGAAGAAGTTGTCGTAAAGGCAGGGCCGCTGCCGCGGATTGTTATGGCGCATTCCTTTGGGGCTTTAGTGACGTTACATTATTTGCGCCGAAAGCCGGGTGTTTTTAACAAAGCAATATTATTGGCACCTATGCTGTCGTTATCTATATCAAAGCATCTATCATTCTCCGTCATCAAAACGGTGCTGGAGTTGATGTGCTCTTTCGGATTTTCCAAATCTTATATTCCAGGGCGACCGGATAATCATCTATCAACGCGGCCTTTTGAAGATAATCGGCTAACCTCCGATTCAGACCGTTTTCTTGACGCGCAGATATGGATTAAACGCAACCCAGAACTTGCGGTGGGCGGCCCTACCTTTGGCTGGCTCCGTGCCGCTTTTCGAAGTATGGAAAAAGCAGCCCAACCAGATTTTGCTGAGAAAATAACAACACCGCTGCTTGTTTTGGGCGCAACGAAAGATCCAGTGGTTGGAATAGAGGCGCAAGAGGAGCTAGCGCGGAAAATAAAATCTGCGCTTATGATTAAAATTAATGACGCAAAGCATGAAATTTTAAAAGAGCGCGATGAATTGCGAGATCTGGCGTTAAGTCTTGTTGATCGATTCATCGCCTCGGATGTCGAACGCAAATCGGTCGGGAATTAAGTTAATCGAGAAAAAGCCGTATAAATGCGGCTTAATGTTGTTAATAGGCAGGCGGCGGCAAATCCTCCCGCAAACCAAGAAAAATACTCCGGCCAAAGGCAACAGGCGATAAAAACGCCGATAGTTTCGCTGCCTTCTGTTAGTCCGCCTAAATAATAAAATCCTTTGGAGGAAGGGGATTTTTCAAGTTCGCCGTCTAAAGAAAGATTGTGACGAGCAGCCATAATAGCGAAGGCAAGAAAGCTGGATCCGGTTCCCGTAAAGGAAAAAAGAAGAAGGGTGGCCCATAAAGCAAGAGACGGATCGCTGAGAGCAAATCCAAGCGGAACGGACGCGTAAAAAATAAAATCACAGACGATATCAAGCACAGAACCAAAAGCGGTTCCCTGCGATTGGCCCGTATGCTGGCGCGCCATGGGACCGTCGAGACCATCTGCTAAGCGATTGAGAAGAATAGCCCCTATGGCAAAGCCATATTCTTGAAGCGCCAAAGCGGGAATGACGGATAAACCAATACCAAAACCGATCAGTGTAACCACATTCGCATGGACACCAAGATGCACTAGTCGCGACGCTAAGCGGTCAAGCGCGGGCGCGGCGATCCGGCGGAGGAGAGGATCTAACATGGGAAGCTGCCTTACGCAGGCGTACCTTTGTCAGTATGGTCGTGTACATCAGCCTTGGCGGGGTCACCTGAGGCAGTTTGTTCAGCCAGTTTCTCCAGGCGATGATAGCTCCAAATGGAAAAGCAGATACTTGCAAGGTAAATAACACCGACGGTTGAGAGGGTAAGCCAAGGATCGCTAATCATAGATGCCATGGTTAGACACACAACCAATAGGGTCGGTAACACATAACGCTGAGGAACTTTAAATCGTTTGATCGAAAAAGTTGGCAAGGTGCTGGCCATCAGAAAACCAACGCCAAGTGACCATGCGCTGATTAAGGGGGTATAATGTGAAAAATCTTTGCCGCTGCCAAAACTGAGCATCATGGGCACCATGACAAGTCCAGCGCCTCCAGGAGCGGGGACACCGGTAAAATAATTATGCGTGTAAGAGGGTACATCAGTCGCCCCTGATTTTATATTAAAGCGCGCAAGCCGGTAGCCGCAGCATATGGCGTAAACCAGCGCAATGCCCCATCCAATGCCGCCGAGACTTTGAAGTGACCAATAATAAAGCGCCATAGCAGGGGCGACACCAAAGCTGACGAAATCAGAGAGACTATCAAGTTCAGCGCCGATCGCGCTGGTGCTTTTAAGTAGGCGGGCCATACGACCATCAAGACCATCAAAAACTGCCGCTAAAACAATAAAGAGAACGGCAGTTTCTAGCCGTCCTTGAGCCGCAAATCGAATCGCCGTAACACCACAGCATAAAGCCAATACGGTTAAGATATTCGGGATCAATCTATGGATGGCTAAACCGCGCAACCGAGGTGGGCGAAGACGCCCTGTCCCGTGACGATGCCGCGGAAATACGATCAGATGCGGTTTATGTTCAGTCATCTGTGTTCTCCTTCACGCGCAGTTTCAGTCGCAGTCACGTCGGCAAGTACAGTTTCTCCAGCAACAGCGCGTTGCCCTACGCAAACAAGCGGTGAAATGCCTTCAGGTAAATAAATATCAAGTCGGCTGCCAAACCGGATGAGACCAAAACGATTGCCGGCTTTTACGGTTTGGGTGACCTCAAGATCGTTTCGAATGCGTCGCGCAATGAGACCGGCGATTTGCACAAAGATAATTTCTTTTGTGTTCGCTAGACGCAATAGGACCGAGCAGCGCTCATTTTCTTCGCTTGCCTTATCCAATGATGCATTCAAGAATGATCCTGGCTTGTATGATCTTCCGATAATAGTTCCATCGGCAGGAATGCGGTTCACATGAACGTCCAACACATTCATGAAAATTGAAATGCGCGTCATAGCTTCGCCATCCGGCAGCAAGTCGCGCGGAGGTATGGCAGGTTCGACTGATTGAACCACCCCGTCCGCAGGACTGATGATCAATCCCGTCCGCGTTGGGGTAACACGATCAGGATCGCGAAAGAAATAGACGCACCAAAGGGTTAAAACGCCACCGATCCAGCCCAAAGGCTCGGCAATCCATCCTAGAAGGATGGCACCTAAGGCAAAAATGGCCACAAACCGCCACCCATCGCGATGGATGGGCACGAAAACCGTATGAAGAATAGACTCGATCTGATCACGCATAGGATGAGTTTAAGGGAAAGAGTTCAGAGACGCTATGCCTTTAAAGGGGCTTCCCGTAGCCGTTCACGGTGGAAAGCATAAAGTCCGCCAAGGACCACAATTCCAGCGCCGATAATGGTCCACTTTTCCGGAATATCACCAAAACCGATAGCACCGATAATCGCCGCCCAAACCACGAGCGTATAATTAAAGGGTTGTAATACTGAGGCCGGAGCCAACTCGAAGGCTTTCAGGATAAAAAGATGACCCCCGCAACCAAGGAGAGAAGTTAAAATTAAAAATACCCATCCTTCCATATCAGGCGTGACCCACTGAAATGGTGCAATAAAACTTAAGACAAGGGTGCCAAGCACAGCATTGTAAAATAGCCCCGTTTCAATTTTATCGGTCGCGCTAACGACCTTCACCAGAATTTGATAAAATCCCCACAGTAGTGCACCGCTTAACGGAAGCAGCGAGAGATAGCTGAAGTTACCAAAGCCAGGCTGGATGATGACGAGAACACCCACCAGTCCCAGCAGAACGGCAGCCCAGCGGTGAAAGCTGACTTTTTCTTTTAGAATGGGAACGGCCAAGGCAGTGGCCAGCAGCGGGGATATTGAAGCAATGGCATGAACATCAGCCAAGGGTAGAAATTTAAACGATAAAATAAATAATGAAATCTCGACCAAGAGAATCGAAACGCGAAAAATTTGCAAAGGGAGCTGCCGGCTGCGCCAAGGTTGATGATTGCCGCTTCGCGCCGAGAGAATAAAAACCAGCGGCAGAAGAAAAAGAAATCTGACCCACATGACTTGGGCAACAGGATAGGTGTGAGTTAAATGCTTGCCCGACCCATCCATCAACGCCAGAAAAAGCATAGATAGTAGCATAATCGCTATGCCACGGCGGCGGGAGGACAATTGGTTCATCGAAAATCGCTTAACCACAAGAGTGAAGCCCCCACCATAAAGAACTTTATCTATGGTCGGCAACGCCGATGAGTCAAAAAGAGCCTACCGCTAAGTAAAGTTCAAGGGCCGGGATACGGCGTCAGAGATTTTAAGTAAACAGCGATAGCTTCGCGATCCTTTGCGGTAAGCTTGCTGGTGGAATTTGTGATGACTTCCCCCATGGCACCCCCAATAAAATCACCATCGGGAAGCATGCCGCTTTCTAAGGTTGTCGCAATGTCGCTTTCGCTCCAAGTGCTGATTCCGTCAGGATGTGGAGTTATATTCGGTACCTTGCTGCCTTCCGGGCCTGCTGTGCTGCCACTATAGGCCCGCGCATTATCTAGCCCACCTAAGCTTGTCCGCGGTGTGTGGCATTCGCCGCAATGACCCAGGGCTTCGACAAGATACCGGCCGCGATTATAAGAGGCTGATTGTGCAGCCACCTCCTGCAAGGGGCCTTGGTCGAAATAAAGTGTACGCCAAACCCAAACTCCGGTGCGAATATTCCAAGGAAAGCCCAGTTCATGTGGTTTGTCAGGCTGCGCTACTGCAGGAATTGTACGGAGATAGGCATAAAGATCTTTTATGTCCTGATCGGACATCTTGGTGAAGGCGGCATACGGAAAAGCTGGATAGTAGGGCGATCCGTCGGGGCGCAATCCCTCCCGTAACGCTTTACGAAAATCATCTAAAGTCCATTTACCAAGACCATGATCAGGATCAGGCGTGATGTTGGGACCATAGAAACTGCCGAAGGGAGTTTTAAGCTCGCGCCCACCGGCGCCAATCATGCCCTTATGTTCGATGTCAGTGTGGCACCCCTGGCACCCGGCTGCAGAGAAGAGGTAACTACCACGCCGGACGTCAGGCTCTGCAGCCAAGGCAGTAACGGTGCTTTGGCTAAGAAGGATTGCGCAAAAACTAAAAACAGAAAGGCGCATATTTATCGATGCGCCTTTCTGTTAGATTTTTTGCCGGAACGACGTATGGCAGGTACCGCACGCGGCGCCAACCTTACCAAATTGTGCAGCGATCTCATCTTTGTTGCCGCTCTTGGCGATGTCAGCAAGTTTGGCGGCTTCATCGGCTAGGGTTTTTGCCGCGGCCTCGAACTTCGCCCGGTCAGTCCAAATTTCAGGTTTGGCGCCCGTCAAAGGATCCTTAACTTTATCAAGGCCAGTACCTTCAGGAAAAAGAGAAGGGATTTTGCCGGCATCAGCAGCGACGGTCTTAGCAGCAGCTTCAACGTCCGCGGCAGTTCCTTTGCCTTCTTTGATGAAGGCATTAACAACGCTGGTCTTAGCGCCCATCTCTTTCATGAGAACTTGACGTTCTTTGACCGTTGCAGCGACATCGGCCGCCAAAGCAGCGAAACCTAAAAGGCCACTTACAGCAACCAGGGCGATAAGACCCCGCCGTACAAGACGATCCTGATTCATAGAAATCTCCTTAACCATGCGGCTGATTTAAGTTTTAGAATAATGCCTTGCTTTGCGGGAAAGGAACAGCCTTTCTGCTCAACTCCCCGTGAAGAGGCTATTTTTCTGAGTTTTTAGCGCTCTTCACAAGAGCGTTGTACTCTGTCATCTATGAATACCCTTATTTGGGCATATCCTTAATTTTGGTAGTTTTTCATGTCTTTTATTAAATCAGCCTGTGTTTTTTGTGGAAGTTCGGCGAATGGCGCGCCGATTCACTATGATGTAGCCCGGGAAGTCAGCGGTCTTTTAGCGGAGGCTGGCATAGCCGTCGTTTATGGCGGGGGTCGAGTCGGAATGATGGGAACGATTGCCGATGCTGTGTTGGCAGCGGGTGGAAAAGTCATCGGCTATATTCCTGAGCATCTGCATGAGGCCGAAGTTGCTCACCAGGGCCTGACTGAGCTTCATATTGTTCCCAGTATGCATGTACGTAAGCGGCATATGTTTGATCGCTCAGATGCCTTCATTGTTCTTCCGGGCGGGCTTGGAACTTTGGACGAATTGTTCGAGATCATGACATGGCGCCAGCTCCATCTGCATGATAAGCCTATTTTGATTTTGGACATTGGCGGGTACTGGAAGCCTCTCGCGGCCTTGCTGGATGCCGTCATTGAAGGCCGTTATGCCTCGGTCGCTACGCGCCGCCTTTATCAGTTTGTTTCTACGCCGAAGGAATTGATGGATCATCTTCTCCGTCGTGCAACCTTGCCAGGAGATTCTGCTCAAACCCAGCGACTTTAATCAGCGATATCGGCGATCTGTCTCTTGCAAGATTTGCGTTACGGCGCTTAATGTCTTTTCACGGCCCTTCTATAGAAAGATAAGGTAAAATTATTATGGCGAAGATTAAGGTGAAGAACCCCATTGTTGAAATTGATGGGGATGAAATGACCCGGATCATCTGGCAGATGATCAAAGATCACCTTATTCTTCCTTACCTAGACGTTGATTTAAAATATTACGATCTGGGAATTGAGAGCCGTGATGCGACCGCAGATAAAATAACCATTGATGCGGCCGAAGCGATTAAAAGTCATCGCGTGGGCGTGAAGTGTGCAACCATTACGCCGGATGAAGCGCGGGTCGAAGAATTTGGTCTGAAAGAAATGTGGAAGTCTCCCAATGGTACAATCCGTAATATCGTGGGAGGAACAATTTTTCGGCAGCCCATCATCTGCAAAAACGTACCCCGCCTTGTTCCGGGATGGACAAGACCAATTGTTGTCGGACGGCACGCTTTTGGTGATCAGTATCGTGCGACAGATTTTAAAGTTCCCGGTAAAGGTACCTTGACCTTAACCTTTACGCCTGCGGATGGAAGTGCGCCGATAGTCAAAGAAGTGGCAAAATTTCCAAGTTCTGGCGTTGCCATGGGCATGTTTAATTTGGATGAAAGTATCATCGGTTTTGCGCGGTCCTGTTTTAATTATGGATTGGATCTTGGGTGGCCGGTTTATCTGTCGACTAAAAACACAATTTTGAAAGCCTATGACGGGCGCTTTAAAGATCTTTTTCAGAAAGTTTTTGATGAAGAATTTAAGGCAAGGTTTGATGCTAAGAAGATTACTTATGAGCACCGGCTTATTGATGATATGGTGGCATCGGCTCTGAAGTGGAGCGGCGGCTATGTCTGGGCTTGTAAAAACTACGATGGTGATGTTCAGTCCGATACTGTGGCGCAGGGATTTGGTTCGCTCGGTTTAATGACCAGTGTGTTATTGACACCAGATGGCAATACCGTTGAAGCTGAAGCTGCCCACGGAACAGTGACACGGCATTATCGGGAACATCAAAAAGGTAAGCAAACCTCCACCAACCCCATCGCATCGATTTTTGCCTGGACGAGAGGCCTATGGTATCGGGGTAAATTTGATGGCACACCGGAGGTGCAAAAATTTGCAGAAACTTTGGAGTCTATTTGCATTGAGACGGTAGAATCAGGGTCTATGACAAAGGATCTTTCTATTTTAATTTCGCCGGATCAGCCGTGGTTAACGACGATGCAGTTTCTGGATGTTCTTGATAAAAACTTAGCAAAGAGAATGGCAAAGCAATGATCAAATTTCTTCCCTTGTTAACATTTAGTGCTGCGCTGCTGGCCGCTACAGCAGGAGTTGGTTTGGCTGCAGATAAGTCTAACCAACTGGTTTTGACCACAAAGCACGGCACGATCGTTATTGACTTGGCATCTGATGTTGCACCTTTGCACGTGCAAAGGCTTAAGGAACTTGCGAATGCCAAATTTTATGATGGCGTTCCTTTTCACAGAGTGATCCCTGGTTTTATGGCTCAGACGGGTGATCCGACAGGCACCGGAACAGGAAAGTCGGATAAGCCGAATCTCAAAGCGGAATTCAGCAAGAAGCCTTTCACGAAGGGAACTGTAGGAATGGCGCGCTCAGCCGATCCAAACTCTGCCAATAGCCAGTTCTTTATTTGCTTGGGCGATGCGCCGTGGCTCAACAATCAGTATACAGTTGTTGGGCAAGTTTCTTCGGGGATGGATGTTGTTGAGAAAATCAAACAAGCGCCACCAGGCCGCCAGAGCGGCATGGTGGATGATCCTGACCGCTTAATTACTGCTAAGGTGAATCCGGATTAGGATCTGGTTTAGGCTCAGGCGGCTTAAACAGATTTCCTTTATTGCTCCGATCACGACGATCTGTGGTTCCCATCTTGGGCTCCGTATCCCTGTTTACCATTTTTCCGGGATTGGGCGGTGTGGGTTCAATGGTCTTGAGCTCACCCGACTGGGTGCTTGGTGGGCGCGGCTGGCCAAAAGTCACAAGCTCCCGCGTTTCCATGTTTTGTTCAACGACGGCCGTGCAATTCATTGCAGGGCAATTTTCGACTTTTCCTACTTTAGAACCAGCAGCGATCATTCCAACTTGGCCAGGATTAAGGATAAGGCTTTCCCCGCCGTTAGGAGTTAACAAGACACGGCCCTGAAATACACTGACGCGTGTACTGCCATCGCTGAGGACTTCAGTAATAAAGTCTGTGCCCCGAATACCAATAGACGCTCCGGGCGTTATAAGAGTAACGTTTTCTTTAGGCATTTTACCTGAAGCAAAGCGAAATACTCCGGTGGCCATATGCACGAGTATCTCGCCCTTAGCTGTCTTAGGATTGTAGACAAAGCGATCTAAAACCATAGATGAATTTGGGCCAACAGTCAGCGTTGTGTCGTCGACAAACAAAAGGCGACTCAGAGCATTGACAGAAGTCTCGATGCGCTCATCAAAGAAAATGGAGGCTGCGTTTGAAAGACGTTCTGGGGTGCGGTTGGGCAAGATACCAAAGGCATCATTGCGAACTTCATCCACAATGCCGATGGGTGATGGGTCAATGGCAGCCGTTTTCGTTTGCGCAGAGGCGCTGCCGAAAAGAAAGGCTGTCAGTGTTATAATGCTTGCACCCATGAGAGAGGAAACAGCATTGGAACGGTTCATTTTCGACCTCGTGTCTTAACGGTTTTTAGCGCCTAAGGAACCAACTATAACCCGTAAATTTTGATAAAAAAATGACCTTAATCACATATACTAGGTGATGGCCGACACTTAATTAAAGTGATCTGCGTCACTTTTCCTCGTATTTTAACCTTCATTAACTTTAGCTATAGACCATAGAGTTCTTTAATATAAGTCGCATATAGTCAAAATCCAGGGGGGGGGGGGAGCACCTTGCCAATTAACTTGTCCGTTGTGGTTCCGGCACACAATGAAGCGGGCAATATCGGGCCTCTTTTGGCCGAAATCGATACCGCTCTTGCTCATCTTAACGATTATGAAGTGATTGTCGTTGATGATGGGAGTGACGATAACAGCTTAGAAGAGCTTTATCAGGCGCTCAATCGTTACCCTAGGTTGCGCGTTTTGCGCCACGAGCAACGATGCGGCAAAGCTGCTGGTTTAGTAACGGGGGTCAATGCGGCACAGGCGCCGTGGGTTGTTACCTTAGATGGCGATGGTCAGGATGCTCCAGCAGAAATACCAAAACTTCTCGCGTGCCGTGAGGCAGCGGCTAGTTCTAAGGTTAAGCTCGTCTCCGCGGTTAGAGTGAATCGTAATGACGGCAAAGCAAAAAGTTTTGCATCTAAAATTGCCAATCGCGTGCGGCAATTCCTTTTAAAAGATAATGCGCGAGATAGTGGATGCGGGTTTAAACTTATTGAACGTAAAGTTTTTTTAGACCTGCCTGTCTTTGATAATATGCATCGATTTTTACCGGCTCTTATCAAGCGCAATGGTTATGCCATGGTCGAGGTTCCGGTAACCAACCGACCCCGTTTAAAAGGCGCATCGCATTATGGAATTCTCGATCGTGGTATTGCAGGCGCGATTGATTTGTTAGGCGTGGCATGGCTGATGCGTCGGCATCACCGGCCCGTCGTTATCAATGTTCTGCCTAAAAAGTCTCGGGAGAAATAAGTATGAGTACGGAGAATATTTGGGTAGCTGTAGGCCTATGTGGTCAGGCATTGTTTTCAGCGAGATTTATCTTGCAATGGCTGGCATCCGAAAAAGCAAAACGAAGCACCATTCCTGTGGCCTTTTGGTATTGTAGCATTTTAGGCGGCATCGTTCTTCTGGCTTACTCTTTGTATCGGCAAGATCTGGTATTTATTTTAGGTAACTCTTTTGGAATTGTTATTTATGCGCGAAATCTATGGTTTATAAAGGCTGATAAGGGTAGCAACGCTCCTGCATAAGGTGTGCATAAGGAAATATCTGTGCCAGGCAAAATTGATAATTTTCTAACATCCAAATCCCTCCATAGTTTTCTTGTTCTCCATCTCGGTTTAATTTTTTTATGGCGTGCTTTTGCGTACCCGTCTCTGTTGGGTGATGATGCTGAGCAAGTCTTATTCGCACAATCAGGGTTTCTGTTTGGATACCATTTGCCGAACCCGGTTTTGCCGACCTGGTTAGTGATAATTTCAGAGCATTTATTTGGGGTTAATGCAGCGAGTGTCGTCCTCGTTAAATTCATATTTTTCGGTATTATATTTTTTTTCCAAGAACGCTTGGCACGTTTCGTTTTAAAAAATGAGATGGCGGTTATCGCTGCAACGTTGAGCCCTTTGGCAATCTACTACTTCGCTTGGGACAGTGTCAGAACATATACCCATTCCATCATGCTGTTGGCGGCGATGGTGGCAACGGTTTATGTATTTTATCAAATTACCGAAACAAAGCGATTGATATGGTACACCGTTTTTGGTGTCGTTATGGGCTTGGGGCTTTTGGCAAAGTATAATTATGCCCTTTTTCTTGTTTGTTTTATTGCCGCATCATTATTTGAACCTTCTTATCGACGGGCCTTGGGTAGTTGGCCTGTTATCTTAAGTATTCTTATTGCGCTTGGGGTCGCGGGGCCTCACGGATTATGGCTATTAGATCAACGTCATTTAATGGGTGCCGTTACAGTACAAAAGTTTCAGATCCAAAATGACCTAAGTTGGGTGATGCGCAGTTGGCTTGGTATTTGCGCGTGGGGTGAAGCAGTTATTAGTTTCGTTCTGCCGCTTGTGGCGCTTCTGATGTTATTTTTTCCCAAAGCTTTCGTTGCTAGGCCGCGTGACGGAATCGGCGCAATAGAGGCGCGGGATCGGCTCGGCCGTTTGATGGGAAGATATCTTCTTATTGTGCTTGTTGTGACCTTGGTCATGGTTTTAGCAAGTGGAACAACCCGCGTTCGCATCCATTATATGTTTTTGTTGTTTCTGTTGCCTCTGTGGGCGTTTTATCGGATTGAAGCGGCTGGTTATGCAGATCGAGTCTTAAAGCGCTACATTTATATTGTTTTGGGTCTCGCAATGATTGTCCCAATTGCGTTGGTTGTTACTTTTGTAACTGAGCCGAGAGTTAACAAATGGGCGCCCCTTAATCTTCCGTATACTGAAATTGCGCATCAATTAAGATTGGCAGGTTTCATCGAGGGCACCGTTTACGCCCACAATTACCCTTATTTTATTGTCGGAGATTTAAGGCTTCACTTCCCGACTTCGCGATTCTTGTCGGCGCTTTATCCTCAGTATATTCCACCGATGCGAGGCAAATCGGGTCAATGTCTTATTATTTGGAATTCAGACGGTGGTGTTAAGGAAGGAAGTGTCCTGCCCTACGCGGCACGAATATTGAATTTGGATACCGAAAGTGGGGAAAGAGGATCCATTAAAGTTCCTTATATCAATGGTAATGGTCGGATGGCGTCGTTTTCCTACAGACTGTGGCCGGCAGGATCGGGAACGTGCCGGTAAAGAAAAAAGCATCCCGAGCATGGCAACGCATGCTGAGCGGTCGTCGGTTGGATCTTCTAGATCCATCGCCGCTCGATATTGAAATTGAGGATATCGCTCATGGTTTGGCGCGAATGCCGCGTTGGAATGGCCAAACGATTGGCGCTTATCCCTTCAGTGTGGCTCAACATTCTTTGTTGGTTTGCGATCTTGTCGACGTTCTGAGTGCAAATCCCCTGCAGTCGGCGCAACTGACGACCTTGCTTCACGACGCCCCTGAATATGTGATCAGTGATTTGATTACGCCATTTAAACAGGCTATTGGCGCCGACTATAAGATAATTGAGCAAGGCCTATCCCGGGCTATTTTTCTCAGATTTGGCCTTCCGGCAACTGTGCCCGCAATTTTGAGGCGTTTGATTAAGCAGGCGGATGGTCTTGCGGCCTCGTTGGAGGCTAGGCATCTTGCCGGATTTTCAACCAAGGATGCCGATCAAATCTTTGGTAAACTACCGGTTTTACCGTCTTTCGATTTATCCCCATGGCCCACTGAGACCGCAGAATTCGGTTTTCTAAAGCGATTTCATGATCTATATGGACCCGCATAAGTTAATCGCCAAAAGGCGTTATTTCGCCTAGAATGTCCTTGTGTCATGGTAAGGGGATGTCATGGAGCCTCCAAAGCCGCAACGGCGGCGCTGGGTTGATCCGTTTTTCTTTTTAAAAATTTTTATTGGCATCATTGTAGGCGGTGCCTTAGTGCTATGGGGCGTTTGGTCCCTTACTGTGTCGGCTCTTAAAATTATCTTACCAGAAGTTACACATTAATCATTCAGGTCTATCAGGAGAGCATAAATGCTGATTGGCGTTCCCCGCGAAATTAAAGATCAAGAATATAGAGTGGGTTTGACCCCGACCAGCGTGCGAGAGCTCATTCATCATGGGCACCGTGTTTTAGTTGAAGCCGGGGCTGGCGCTTCAATTGGCTTTGATGATGCTCGTTATCGTGCTTCTGGCGCTGAGATAGTTGCCGAGGCAAAAGACATCTGGGCGCGTGCGGAAATGGTGGTGAAGGTCAAGGAGCCTCAGGCGGTTGAGCGGCGTATGCTCCGTAAAGGTCAGGTTTTGTTTACCTATCTCCATTTAGCTCCTGATCTCGATCAAACCCGCGATCTGATCGATAGCGGATGCACGGCTATTGCTTATGAAACTGTAACTGACGCACGCGGCGGCCTGCCTTTATTGGCGCCGATGAGCGAGGTTGCTGGCCGCATGTCAATCCAGGCCGGCGCGCATTGTTTAGAAAAAGCTCAAGGTGGCGGCGGTGTATTATTGGGTGGGATACCGGGTGTTCCATCGGCAAAGGTAGTCGTCATTGGCGGCGGTGTTGTTGGCACTAATGCTTTACGTATGGCGATCGGTATGGAAGCGCAGGTTACAGTTATTGATAAGTCGTTGCCGCGCTTGGCGCAGCTGGATGAATTGTTTGGTGCGCGTCTTGATACGATTTACTCGACGGTCGAAGCGATTGAGGAACAAGTGGTTTCCGCCGATCTTGTCATCGGTGCGGTTCTGGTTCCAGGTGCCGCTGCGCCTAAATTGGTTACGCGCGACATGATTAAGCGCATGCGTCGTGGATCAGTCTTGGTGGATGTGGCCATCGATCAAGGCGGATGCTTTGAAACTTCGCGCGCCACCACCCATGCCAATCCAACTTATGTTGTAGATGGAGTGGTTCATTATTGCGTCGCTAACATGCCGGGGGCTGTCGCAAAGACATCAACGGTAGGACTTAACAATGCAACGCTGCCCTTTACTTTGGCGCTAGCCGATAAAGGCTATCGTGCAGCCTTGGCAGAGAACCGTCACCTGTTGAATGGTCTTAATGTTCATGAGGGACGCCTGACCTATAAAGCGGTTGCTGAGGCGCACAAGCTTGCCTATGCCCCGCCGGAAGAGGCCTTGCGGCTATAATCTACGGAGAAACGATTGATCTCTAAGGGAAACACGGCTGCTGGGGAAGAAGCGGCAGCTCTTCTCGGTGTTCCCGTTAGAGACGATTTTGTCATGCCGGCGGAATGGATGCCGCATCAGCGGTGTTTCATGGCGTGGCCGTGCCATGAAGGGACATTCGGTCTGCCAGGATCGGTGCGGCGTAACGCAGCTTATGCTGCTTATGCCGAGGTGGCGCGTGCTATAGCCAAGTTCGAGCCGGTTACGATGTTGGCAAACCCAAGTCAGGTAGCAGAGGCATCGCAGATGTGCGGTGCTGAGATCTCTGTCATACCTATCCCTTTGACTGATAGCTGGACCCGGGATACGGGGCCCAGTTTTCTGGTTGACGGTAAGGGCCGGCTTGCCGGAGTGGATTGGCGTTTTAATGCTTGGGGCGGCAACTACCCTGATCATGCTGAAGACGCTGCCTTGGCGCAACGACTTCTTTCTTCTTTGAAAGTATCGCGCTACGCCGCCCCGTTTTTTATGGAAGGCGGTGCGGTTCATGTTGATGGAAAAGGAACGGCCTTGGTGACGGCGTCAGTCTTATTAAATCCGAACCGCAATCCAGATTTGACCCGGCAAACTATGGAGCAACATCTTTATGACTATCTAGGCGCCGATACGATTATTTGGTTGCCGGGATGTCTTGAAGATGACGAAACAGATGGACACGTAGACAATGTCGCTTGTTTCTTGGCGCCGGGTGTGGTTGCGGTTCTGGATACTGATGATAAAACTGACGGAAATTATGCGTCTCTTAAGGCGAATAAGGCGCATCTTGCTAAATCTAAGGATGCTCAAGGTCAGTCATTCGAGATTGTTTCTCTTTATCAGCCTCCGCGCCAAATAGGGGTAAATGGCCGTAGGTTAGCCTTGTCGTATATTAACTTTTATTTTGCCAATGGCGGGATTGTTATGCCGTCATTTGATCATTCTGCCGATAACGATGCCTATAAAAAGCTTCAGCACTATTGCCCGGATCGGCGTATAATTCAGGTTCCAGCGCAGGCTATTGTTGAAGGTGGTGGCGGTATCCATTGCATTACGCAGCAAATGCCGGTTGCTGAAGTTTAAAAGGATAAAGATTAATTATGGCGATCGTTACGCTTGCCGCTTTGCAGTTTGCTTGCTCACCCGATCATGCCGCTAATCTTGATAAAGCCGAAAGCCTTATCAGAAAAGCGGCCAAGGCTGGTGCGCAAATTATTTTGCCGCAAGAACTTTTCGAAACGCCTTATTTTTGTAAAGATCAAAAGCCCGAATTTTTTGCGTGGGCACGCCCTTTAGATGACAACTCTGTCTTAAAGCGATTTGGTGCTTTGGCAGCAGAGCTAAAAGTTGTCCTTCCGATTAGTTTTTTTGAACGCGCTAATAATGCTTACTTCAATAGCTTGGTGATCTTCGATGCCGATGGGAAAAGGGTAGGTTTTTACCGCAAAAGCCATATCCCTGACGGGCCTGGATACCAGGAAAAATACTATTTTAATCCAGGAGATACGGGCTTTAACACCGTTCGTACACGGTATGCCGTGCTTGGCGCCGCCGTGTGTTGGGATCAATGGTTTCCTGAGGCGGCCCGATGCTTGGCGCTGAATGGTGCGGATATTTTGCTTTACCCGACGGCAATTGGATCAGAACCTCAAGATCCAACCCTTTATTCCAAAGATCATTGGCAGCGGGTGATGCAGGGTCATGCAGGTGCTAATCTTATGCCGCTCGTTGCTAGTAACAGGATCGGCCGCGAACAAGGAAGTGAGGCGGCCATTACCTTTTATGGTCATAGCTTCATTGCCGGGCCGACGGGCGAAAAGCAAGCCGAAGCAAATGGGTCAGAGGAAGCAGTTTTGACCGCAAGTTTTGATATTGATGCGCTTCGTATGCAAAGGGCCGGTTGGGGTGTTTTTCGCGATCGTCGACCTGATCTTTACGGGCCGCTTTTAACTTTGGGTGGCGTATAAAATTTACGATCAAACAGTGGAAATATAATCAAGCCGGTGAAGAAGCCGCCAATATGTGCTTGCCAAGCAACGGAGCCATCCAGATTAAAAATGGACGGAGCGGCAAAACCAAGAATGAGATTTGCCAACAACCAGACGAAAATAAAGCCTATCCGGCGGTCGCGTCGGATAGCAAAATGAACGATCGCTCCCATCAGGCCCGAAACTGCTCCCGATGCACCGATGAGGTAACCATTGAGATCGGGCACAAGAATCAGTTCGGTTAAGCCGCCCGCAACGGCGCAAATAAGATAATAAATAATAAACCTCACCGATCCTATCCGGCGCTGAACCCCGGCGCCTATGGCCGCAAGAAAAGCCATGTTGAGAATGAGATGCGTAAAATCAACATGGGTAAAAGCATGAGTGAAAAAAGGAGGGATGCTGGACCAAATAAACTGGCTATCTCGGGCGGGAATCAAGGCAAGGCGCATCAATAGGCTTTCAGCCTTGCCCTCCGGCAGCAGATGTAGTGCGGCAAAAATACCGACATTCATTAGTATTAAAGCAACCACCAAACGGGGAAGATTAAAAATCGGCTGATGCGAAGCAGGGGGTGTTTGTCGAGCAAACTGTCTACTCATAGGTCATTATGCCATGATCATTAAGGTGAGGTTATTTGAGTCTTGAGATTTGGCGCAGGCCGTCAGATTATGTTTTCTTTAATAAAAGAGTGACGGCGTGAATATAGCAAGTCTTTTACGGCGCGTCGCGCTGATGTTGCCTGAGGCTCCTGCGGTTGCGCAAGGCACAAACCGTGCTCTTTCGTATGAGGCTGTTGCGCGCCGCGTCGCGCAGGTGGCCGGTGCACTCTCCTCCCGGGGGTTTCCTAAGGGTTCCCATATTGCCTTGGTCATGCAAAATTCCCCTGCGTACGTTGAGGCTCTTTTGGCGATTTGGCATGGGGGCAGGGTGGCCGTTCCGATTAACGCGAAACTTCATGCGCGAGAAATCGCCCATATCCTGTCAGACTCCAAAGCTTTGGCCGTCATTGTAACCCCTGATCTTGAAACAACGATTCAAGCTGCAGTATCGGGAATATCTTCCGTCCGTGAAATATTCGTTACGGGAACTAAATCGTGGCAGCAGATGTTTCAGCATGATCAGCAAGATCTTGCTTCATGCGCGCCACAGGATCTGGCATGGCTCTTCTATACCAGCGGGACAACGGGCAATCCCAAAGGGGCAATGCTGACCCACGAAAATCTGATGGCCATGGCGTTAGGGTATTTGGCGGAGGTTGACCCCGTTGCCGCGACGGATTGTTTGCTTCACGCAGCGCCAATGAGTCATGGCTCAGGACTTTATCTAGTTCCGCATCTTTTGGCAGGTGCCAAGCAAGTTATTCCTGAAAGCGGTAAGTTTGATCCCGAAGAGATTGCATCCATTTTACCTTATCACGAAGGCATAAGCTTTTTTGCGGCGCCAACCATGGTAAAACGTCTGATCGCAGCGCCAAGTATTCAGTCGAGAGATCTTCATCATCTTAAAACCATCGTTTATGGCGGTGGCCCTATGTATGGTAATGACTTAAAAGCGGCTCTAAAACTGCTCGGCAATAATCGTCTGGTGCAAATCTATGGGCAGGGCGAAAGTCCGATGACGATCAGTGTGCTGGGCAAGGCGCAACACGGCCTTATTAGTCACCCAAATTGGGAAAGGCGCTTGGCATCGGTCGGTATACCCCAGGCCATCGTTGAGGTTCGGGTTGCCGATAAGAACGATCGGTCTTTACCCGTAACAGAACAAGGGGAAATTTTGGTTCGTGGCGCTACGGTTATGAAGGGCTATTGGCAAAATCCTGCCGCGACGGCAGAGACTCTGCGCGGCGGCTGGCTTCATACCGGGGATCTGGGTAGTTTTGATGAAGCCGGATTTTTAACCTTGCATGATCGGTCTAAAGACTTAGTTATTAGTGGTGGCAGCAATATTTATCCGCGCGAGGTGGAAGAGGTTTTACTCTGTTATCCAGGGGTAAATGAGGCCGCAGTTATTGGGGTGCCAGATGCCGAATGGGGTGAGGTGCTTGTTGCCTTTATCGTTGCCGCCCGAACAATAACCTCTCAAGAATTGGATCAATATTGCCTTAACCATATTGCACGGTTTAAGCGACCCAAGAGGTATGAATTTGTCGCTGCTTTACCTAAGAATAATTACGGTAAGGTGGTAAAAAATGACCTCCGTTCGTTATTGAATAATTCAACCAGAGTTGAATGATTATTGCACAAACTGTTCCGTCAAAATACGTTCTTCAAAATTATGCTCGGCGTCGAACAAAAGGGTGCATTCCGTAGAAGTGTCCTCTTTAACCGAAACCTCCACCACATCACGAATTTCGACGAAATCTGCAGTGGCGCTTACGGGACGTAAGCTGGGGTCGAGAACTTTCAGTTTCACTTCTACCCGGTGCGGCAATAAAGCGCCGCGCCACCGGCGAGGCCGAAAAGCACTGATCGGTGTAAGCGCAAGTAACTTTGCATCGACGGGGATGATGGGGCCATGTGCCGATAGATTGTAGGCAGTGCTTCCCGCAGGTGTTGCAACCATAATTCCATCGCAAATAAGAAGAGGAAGGCGTTCTTTGCCATCGACGGTAATTTGAATATGGGCGGCCTGCCGAGTCTGGCGCAAAAGGGAGACTTCATTAATCGCCAATGCGGTTTGCTGTTCGCCAGAGAGAGTTGTTGTTGTCATTTTTAGAGGCCGCAAGCGGATGGGGAGCGCCTTGGCCAACCGCTGTTCAAGATTTTCGAGATCAAAACGGTTCATTAAGAAACCTACCGTGCCACGGTTCATTCCGTAAATGGGAATGCCGCTGTTCATGTAACGGTGAAGGGTTTCTAGAATAAATCCATCACCACCAAGAGCAACAATGGCACTGGCTTTGTCCGGCGCCACATTTGCATAGCGCTTTGTAAATTCAGGCAAAGCAGCTTGGGCTGCTGGATGATTGCCGGCAAGAAAGGCAATAGAGTGCGTCATTGTAAGGAAAGCCATATGAAATTGCTTGTGTTGGAGAGAGTAAATCTAAGCATTGCCATCATGCAAGCCAGGTTTAACCACCTGTAACATTCATATGCCGCGCCACCGCAGGCGCAAGATGGTGACGATCTATAATAAAATCGTGTCCTTTGGGCTTATTCTTTATCGCTTTTTCGATGGCGGCATCCAGGGCGTCATTTGTGGGTGACGCGCGGAGCGGACTGCGTAAATCCACGGCATCGTCCTGGCCAAGGCACATATAAAGCGTGCCGGTGCAAGTAAGACGTACCCGGTTGCAGCCCTCGCAAAAATTATGGGATAGGGGTGTAATGAACCCCAATTTCCGGCCCGTATTATCAATTCTGACATAGCGGGCAGGGCCGCCTGTTTGATCTGGAAGATCAGTTAAACGCCAGCGCTGTTCTAGATCTCTACGCACATGCGTTAGAGGCAGATACTGCATGAGACGATTTTCACTGCCGATATCACCCATGGGCATAACCTCAATCAAGGTCAGATCAAATCCTTGATCGCCGCAAAAGGTAATCATCCGATCAAACTCATCATCGTTGATCCCTTTTAAAGCAACCATATTTAATTTTATGGCAAGGCCAGCATCTTTGGCGGCTGTCAATCCATCAAAAACTTTTTCAATCTGACCCCACCGCGTAATGGCGGTAAATTTTTCTGGATTTAATGTGTCCAAAGAAACGTTGATACGCCGCACACCAGCCGCTGCCAAATCATGCGCATGATGGGCTAGCTGACTACCATTGGTCGTTAAGGTAAGCTCGTCAAGCATCCCCGACGATAGATGCCGGCTAAGGTTTCGAATAAGACTCATGACATTTCGGCGGACAAGCGGTTCTCCGCCCGTTAAGCGCAGCTTGCGAACGCCTCTCAAGACCAAAGCTGAGCAGAGACGATCAAGCTCTTCTAAACTGAGAATCTCATTTTTAGGCAAAAAGGTCATGTCTTCCGACATGCAGTAAACACAGCGGAAGTCGCACCGGTCGGTGACTGAAACTCGGAGATAGGCGATCTGGCGCCCAAAAGAATCGATAAGCGGTGCAACCAAGGTCGCTATATCCTTGTTAATCGCAGCAAACATCACGCTAACGTCGCGCTTTTTAGTTTATGATGTTCTCTAACAAATTCCACGGCTTATCGTAGCAGGAGAAAAAGTTTAGAAATTATATAATATTTTCAATGTATTAGTCGGTATAGCGGTTGAGCAAAAGTAAAATTGATAAGGTTAATTTGAAGTTTATAAAATGCCATGAGTAATAAATTTCTTATTTTGTATGGAGAACCGTCGATCGTGTAGAATGATCGTAAGATCATTGAAAAAAGCGCCTTTATGTTTGGAAACCTATCCACTATGGCTAATATGAATTCAGCAGGGGCTGATACAGCGCAATTCGTTCGTCCTGAAATTGCGCGTGAAATCATCGACGAGCTTGAAGCAGCTCAGATCGAGATTATGTCCTGGCTTGAATCATGGCATCGTGCGGCGATTTGTCGATTAGAGCCGCCTGCAACTGTTTTGGCGCAAGATGGTCATTTGATGTCGCGGTTTGGTGCTTGGTATGAACATCGCCGTAACCGCAATATGGTCGACCAGGTTGCATTTTATGCCTTAGCTAAAATGCACCGTAAGCTTTATGCCGTGGGGCGCGATTTGGCTCTAAGACTTTTAGCGGCTCAGCCCATTTCGATGCATGACTATGATCTGTTGATGCAGAGGTTTAATGCATTTTCTGGCCAAGCGCGGCAGATTGCCGATACGCTGCGTGTGGCGTTATCAGATATCGACCCGTTGACAGGAGTTTACAACCGTCGTGCGATGATGGAAGAACTGGAGCGTGAGCACGAAAGGTTTTTGCGCACGGGCCAGCCATGTACGCTTTGCCTAACGGACATTGATCTCTTCAAAGGCGTAAATGATACCTACGGCCATGGTGTGGGTGACCAAGTTCTGGAAGAGGTAGCCAATCGGTTGTTGTCGGGCTTGCGGCCATACGACTCAGTTTTTAGGTACGGCGGCGAAGAGTTTTTAATTTGCCTTCCCAATGCGGGAATGTTGCAAGCGCGGGTTATTGCCGAACGTTTGCGAGAACGATTGGCAGAATCACCCATAGAAATTTCATCTAATCTAGAGCTTATCGTAACCGCGAGCTTTGGTCTTGCAACCATGGAACCATCGCTGATTATCAAAGAAGTAATGGCGCGTGCGGATCGCGCTCTTTATCAGTCTAAAGCAGCGGGGCGTAACTGTGTTCGCCATTGGGCCGATTTAGACGAGGCGGCTCGGGGGCAGGGTTCTCCAGTGGCCGAGGCGACGGGATGATGCCTCGATCTATCGCCGGTGTCATTTTGGCCGGCGGTTTATCGCGTCGCATGGGCGGAGGCGATAAGTTTCTTAAAGTTGTAAATGGCCAGTCGATCCTTACGCACGTGATTAAGCGTGTTGCCCCTCAGGTAAGTCTTTTGGCGCTTAACCTTAATGGCGATCCGAGCCGATTAAATAATGAAGGTCTCCCTATTATTCCCGATACACTCCCAGGCCAACTTGGTCCTTTGGCAGGAATCTTGGCGGGAATGGAGTGGGCAGCAAACTTAAGCCCGCCGATGGATTTTATTTTAACTGTGCCAAGCGACACGCCTTTTCTCCCAGCCGATTTAAGCCTGCGCTTGTTCACTTCCTTGGGGTCGCAAAATTCCGCAGCTATTGCCGCATCAAATGAAAAAATTCATGCGGTGGTTAGTCTTTGGCGCGTTAGTCTCGGAAAGTCTTTACGACACGCCATGGCTACGGAGGGTATCCGAAAAGTCAAAGATTGGGTCGAACAATGTCACCCAGCTATTGTGAGTTTTCCCGTAACTGGACGAGATCCCTTTTTTAATATCAATACTTTGGCTGATTTTTGCTCTGCGCAACAGCAAATAGGTTTCGATATTAATTGATAACGAAAGATTTAACCTTGCTGGGTAATCTCATTTTCATGGGCACTCAACAAACCGACAATTCGCGCATCGATAAGATGTTTACCCCCGTGTTGAAAGGTTTTGGTAATCCGAAATCCTATGGCAGACTGTACCTGCCCTAATCCCCATTCGGGTTTATCCGGGTGACGAACAAAACTACCGGGTATAAATTCGGTTTCCACGGATGAAAGCTCCTTTTCAAGCGTTATAGTATAGTCAGGAATGCAAAAGGTGAGAGTTATGGAGCAGAGTTTTGACGCCAATCTTACAGAATTTCTGTGTTCTCGATTGTGCCATGAACTGGTGGGGCCTGTAGGCGCTGCCAATAATGGTATTGAGCTTATTAAAGAGTTAGGTGATAACCAAGGAGAGGCTTTCACCCTTCTTGCCGATAGCGTGGAGCTTGCGGCGAAACGTCTGCTTTTTTACCGAATGGCTTATGGTGCCGCCGGATATAATGGTCTGCAAAACCCCGAGGTGGTTCGCGATTTTATCGCATCTATTTGTCCCAAAGATAAAGTCACATTTACTTGGCAAGTATCAAGTGCCGCGAATGAATTATTCTCTGTGCATGAGGGAATTGGCAAATTACTGCTTAATCTTGTCGTCATCGTGATTGATTGCTTGCCTCGGGGAGGAAGTTTTAAAACGATTGTCGATACAACAGGCGCCTCGATAGAGGCGACAGGAACGGGAGCGCGTATTTCAGAATATGTGCAAACAGCTCTACAGGGCGACTTTGACACCATACCTATAGAGGCAGCAACAGCTCATACTATTTTTACTTTGCGATTGGCACAAAGATTAAATATAGGGTTAGAGGTGACTTTATCGGCTAAGGATAATGTTAAATTTATCCTTCGAGCAAATTAATCAGGTGCGCTGATTAATTTGGGCTTTTAGCTAGGCACAAGAACTTTTTTGCTCACCGGGCGATTGGCGTTGGATGCTGCATCGGGATCGCGCAGCATATAGCCGCGTCCCCATACGGTTTCGATATAGTCCTGGCCGCCACTGGCAACAGTAAGTTTTTTTCTCAGTTTACAAACGAATACATCGATGATTTTCATCGTTGGTTCGTCCATGCCGTCATAAAGATGATTTAAAAACATCTCTTTGCTGAGGGTCGCGCCTTTTCGTAAACACAGCAGTTCCAAAATCGCATACTCTTTACCCGTCAGGCGAACGGGTTTCCCGTCCATTGTGACAGTGTGAGAGTCAAGATTAACAACCATTTTTCCGGTATGAATCTCGGAGCTAGGATGTCCTTTAGCGCGACGGACAACAGCTTGGATCCGCGCAATAAGCTCACGTTTATCAAACGGCTTAGTGAGATAATCATCAGCGCCAAAGCCTAATCCTTTAATCTTGTCATCTAGCCCACTTAGGCCTGACAGTATCAGAATAGGTGTTTTGATCTTTGCACTGCGCAAACGTCTCAGGACTTCATAGCCAGTAATATCAGGAAGCATAAGATCAAGCAGGATGATGTCGTAATCGTAAAGTTTACCGATTTCTAGCCCATCTTCCCCGTACTCACTGACGTCAACGACATATCCTTGTGGTCGCAGCATCATTTCGATGCTTTTTGCCATTGTGGGGTCGTCTTCAACTAACAAGACACGCATGGTGAAACCCTCAATACATCCTAAAGTTTGGATACTCGTAAACAAACGTTAACACAGCTGCATCTTAGGCAAAGCTTTTTGGCAAACACCCCCGGAAAGCCTCACGAAATTGCAGTCTACACTACTAATAGTTGCTTATCGACAGGATTATTATCCTGAAAAATTTGGCAGAATCTAACGCAAACTTAGGGCAACGGGCGTAACTGCCTATGAAATTTCTGGCGACTTGAAATGCCAGCAACACAAGCAAAACTATCAACGCTGTGGATACGGCCAAAGAGGATCAAAATTTTCTTCTAGAGCAGGTATTTTAATGAGTCTGTCAGATCTGCATCAAACCTAGCGGACTTCTCCAAAGCTTGTGCCAATAGTCGCTTATAATCGTCACGAGCGATTTCTCGAGCGCCAAAGCGCCCTAAATGATCGGTTAAAAATTGTGTATCGAGTAGCGTAAATCCCCCAGCCCGTAAATGTGCCACTAAATAACAGAGCGCAATTTTGCTGGCATCACGTTGTCGGGAAAACATACTCTCGCCAAAAAAAGCGCCACCTAGGGCAAGACCGTATAAGCCGCCAACCAAGTTGTTGTCGTGCCAACATTCGATACTGTGGCAGTAACCTTGTCGGAACAACTCTTGATAAAGATCCATGATTTCTCGATTGATCCACGTGCTCTCCCGACCAGGGGTGGGAGCCGCGCAAGCTTCCATCACCTGTGAAAAAGCGGTGTCACACCGAACGTCAAAAATTTGTCGCCGGAGTGTTTTGCGTAAAGATTTGGCAATGTGGAATTCATCAAGGGGTAAAATTCCCCTCTGCTGCGGATCAACCCAAAACAGCAGAGGATCGTCGCAAGCTTCAGCCATCGGAAAAAGACCGATGGAATACGCCCGCAACACAATATCGGGCGTAATCTTATCCATTATCCCTTCGGCCCCTTGGCCTCCTTTGCCATGAATTGTTCGAGCCAATGGATGGAATATTCACCGTCGATAACAGCTTTGGCGCTGAGAAGCTTCTGGTGTAAGGGAATTGTGGTTTCAATGCCCCCGACAACATATTCTGCCAAAGCACGCCGCAAGCGCATCAGACATTCATTGCGGGACCGCCCATGTACCACCAACTTAGCAATGAGGCTGTCATAATAAGGCGGAATAGTGTAGCCGGAATAAAGGGCTGAATCTACCCGTACACCAAGCCCACCTGGAGCATGATAATCGGTGATTTTGCCCGGGGAAGGACGGAAGGTTTCGGGGTTTTCGGCATTGATGCGGCACTCGATGGCATGGCCGTCGAAAAGAATATCTTTTTGATCAAATCCTAGTGGTGCACCAGCGGCAATTCGAATCTGTTCCCGAACAAGATCAATACCACAAATCATTTCGGTGACCGGATGTTCAACCTGAAGTCGGGTATTCATTTCGATAAAGAAAAACTCGCCATTCTCGTAAAGAAATTCGACCGTCCCTGCGGAATGATAACCCAGGTCTTTGAGTGCAGAAGTAACGGTCTTGCCGAGTTTATCACGCGCAGTTGCATTTAATGCCGGTGAGGGGGCTTCTTCTAATACTTTTTGGTGACGACGTTGCAGCGAGCAATCCCGTTCGCCAAAATGAACGACGTTACCGTGGTGATCGCCCAGTATTTGAACTTCGATGTGTCGGGGTTGTCCTAAATAACGCTCAACATAAAGCCGACCGTCACCGAAGGCAGATTCCGCTTCGTTTCTCGCCAACGAAAAGGCTTCAGCTACTTCCTCGCGTCGTGTCGCGACTTTCATGCCACGCCCACCGCCGCCAGCTGCAGCTTTAAATAAAACAGGAAAGCCCAGACCTTCAGCAGCAGCGACAGCTTCTTCGATATTGTCGACCGGTCCTGGGGAGCCGGGAACAAGCGGGAGGCCAATTCGTTTGGCAACTTCTCGTGCCGTGATTTTATCACCCATCATTCGAATATGTTCGGGTGATGGTCCGATGAATGTCATGCCGTGATCTTGAACGATTTCGGCAAAGCGCGGATTTTCAGATAGAAAACCAACACCCGGGTGCACAGCGTCACATTTTGTTACCGTGGCTGCCGTAATAAGGGCAGGGATATTAAGATAGCTATCGGCTGGACGCGGCGGGCCAATGCAAACGCTTTCATCGGCCAAACGGACATGCATCGCTTCTGCGTCAGCAGTAGAATGAACAGCAACTGTTTGAATGCCCATCTCGCGACAAGCCCGCCCGATGCGTAGAGCAATCTCTCCTCGATTGGCAATGAGAACCTTTTCAAACATTTTAAATGGTCTCGACTTTTCTACTCAAGAACAAGGAGAGGTTCGCCGTATTCGACCGGCTGTTTGTCCTCGATAAGGATACGGGTAACCTTGCCGGATTTTGGAGCGACAATAGGATTCATGACTTTCATCGCTTCAATAATCAGCAATGTTTGTCCTTCCCTTACCGTATCGCCAACTTTGATAAAGGCGGGCGCACCCGGTTGGGGTGACAGATAGGCTGTGCCAACCATGGGCGATGGAATTGCCCCAGCCGTATCAGCTGCAGGCGCTTTTTCTGGAGAGGCCGGAGGTGTCGCTGAGTGGCCAAGGTCGGCAAGGATAGGCGCTGCAAGCGCTGGTGCTGAGGCGGTTCGGGCAATCCGGACCCGTTTATCACCATCGGCCAGTTCGATTTCAGTTAACCCTGTTTCTTTTAGAAGTGTGGCTAAACGGCGGATAAGAGTTTCATCAACGGTAAAGTTAGGCATGGAACCCTTTCCAGTCGCTGAAGCAGCAGGTCGATGTGGCATCTTATGAATTTCCAATTAATTGGGCTAAGGCTTCAACGGCAAGCTCATAGCCTATTGCTCCAAAGCCACATAATGTTCCCGTAGCAACTTCAGCAATATGCGAATGATGACGATATTGCTCGCGGCGGTAGACATTAGTGAGGTGAACTTCGACAGTTGGCAACCCAGCAAGACGGAGCGCGTCTGCGATCGCAATAGAGGTATGGCTGTAACCTCCACCATTGATGGCAATGCCCTCATAGGTCTTTGGTGCCGTTTGGATCCATCCCACTAGCTCACCCTCGATGTTCGATTGCTGAGCATCTAAGGACAAGCCCAGTTTTTGGGCCTTATGTTGTGCCCGTGTAACAATTTCATCTAGGGTTAAACTGCCATAGAGGGCAGGTTCACGCGAGCCCAACATGTTTAAATTGGGGCCATTCAACAAAAGCAATTTGCGCGTCTTGGGCAAGCCGCTACCTCTAGACTAACCAATAGGGATGGCCGCTTATAGCTTTGCCGCCGCAGCTTGGCAACGCAGGATGAAGATTTGCTATAAATCTGAGCTAAAGTAGTTTCACGGCGGACCAAAGGAGGAATATTTGCCTAATTTGAACAGGGTTGGTGGGTATATCAAAGGTCCAATTCTTATAATTTTAGCGGTTTTTCCCGCAAGCCTGGCGTATGCGCTGTTAACGGCAGTCATGGCCTTGAGGCTAGAGCGCGCGGGAATACCGCCTTGGCTTATTGGTGTAAACGCTGCGGTTTTCCCTGTCGCCATTTTGATAACAAGCCAAATAATCCCCTGGCTTATGCGACGATTCAATTCAGCGATATTGATTCTGGCTGGAATGGCTATGGCGGGTGCTGGTTCCATTCTGATGGGGTATTACCACTCTTACATGGCATGGTGCTTGCTCAGATTTGGTGTTGGCGTAGGCGTTGCCGTGTTGTGGCATATTGCAGAGGCGTGGCTGCATGCGATTGTTCCTGAAAATAGTCGAGGACAATACCACGCATGGTATGCAGTTTCGCTGGCAATAGGATTTGCCTTGGGCCCTCAGATCGTCAATCTTTCCGGTATTGATGGCCTAGCTCCTTTTACGCTCACCGCAGCTATTGGTATGACGGCAGGCTTTGCATTTTTCTCCATGCGCGTTACAGCACCGCAAATGATTTTAACGTCGGTGTGGGCAGTCCGGCCGCTATTAACAAAGGCACCTCTTGCTATGGGATTGGCATTGGTTGGCGGCGCGATCGAAACGGCTCTATTTGGCCTTGTCCCTCTCTTTACAGTAGATATAGGTTTGACGGTATCAGGGACGCTCGCGCTGATATCAGCATTCGCTATAGGCCATATTGTTCTGCAGCCGCCACTGGCATTGTTGATTGACCATATTTCCGAAAAAAAAATGATGATCATTTTGACGCTAAGTGCATCGATCATGGCAATTTTATTGCCTTTTTTTGCGGGAACAGTTTTTTTATGGCCGATGGTGGTGGTATGGGGTGGATTAGTTTATGGATTTTATAATTTGGGGTTAGCTAGCCTCGGACACAGGTTCTCGCCAGCAGGATTAATCAAAGCTCATAATGTTTTCGTAATGTCTTACCAAATGGGCGGCATATTGGGGCCGCTTGTCGTTGGAACGGCGATAACGATATGGGGCGGAGTGGCCTTACCGTTTAGTTTGGCATTCTTAGCGCTCACTGTGCCCTGTGGTGTTTGGATTTTAGTTGGGCTACAGCGATGGCATTCATATAAATCAGGAGCATGAAAATGATTGTTGATCATCGGACCTATACGCTGTTCCCCGGGACTATGGGGGCTTATCTTACTTTTTATGAAGAGGTGGGCTATGCAATTCAGAGCAAATACCTAGGCAAGCCAATGGCTTTTTTTACCAGCATGGATATTGGTGAACTTAATCAGGTTGTCCATCTCTGGGGATATGAGTCGTTAGGTGATCGATCAGAAAAACGTACTAAACTTTCAGCAGATGCCGACTGGAAATCCTATTTAGCGCAGCAAATGCCGCGCATCATGCGCATGGAAAATAAGATTCTTACACAGGTGCCGTTTGCTCCGTTGGCACTGAAATAGCCCGTATGGGCCTATTTAGCTTTGGTATAGCCGCGGGCGCGCATACAGGCGTTGGTTAAATCAACCCGCCGATTTTCTGACATGTGGTCATTGGCGCTTGCTTGGGCGCCGCTGCGACCGGTAAGTCCGCCGGCAATATCCGTGTCGACGCCTTCTTGGGTTTTGGTTTGTTCACGGGCAAACTGCTGACAGTCTCGAGTGTCTCGTTTCATCGTATTTACATCAGCGCCGGCACGGGTCCAGTTGCTAACGGGACGCTCGCTGCCAAAGCTTAAGCATCCTGCAAGCGCGCAAGAAAATACAAGAATCAAAAAGCTTTTACCAACGGCTGGTACGAATGTTTTGTCCAAAATCAGCATGATAAAACGACTAAAAGACCGGTTTTTCAATGCCACTGGTGACCCAATCTTTGAGAACGGTAATCAGCCCATCGATCCATTTTTCGCGTAAAACGCGTTCAAATTTGGCACGAGTGAAAGAGCGCAAAGAATGACCTTCAACTTTCACATCAACGATTTGATAGGCGCCATTAATCATACGAACTTGCCAATCGGCCTGAACTTCTCCGCCGCCTTCACGCTTTAGCATTGAGCCAACGAGGATATCTTGATCTGATGTCGCGCGTGTTTCCGTGACTGTAAAGGCAACAAACGAAAGTTTCAGCATGAGTTTGGGATAAAACATCACAACATATTTGTGAAATAAACCGAGAAACTCTGTCACCTTGTCAGCGTTGGATTGCCGGAGAAAAGGCCCTAGCGTGAACTTCCCTAAGCCATCAATATCTAATGCCTTTGCCATAACCTCGCCCAGCATGGCAACGCGTTGATCATCTGTAAGCCCAGGTCTTGATAGGGCATCTTGGGTTCGCTTCCCCATCTCAACCATAAAGGCTTTGGCATCCGATTCGGTGGCGAGAGCCAACAAAGGAAATCCACCAAGTGATGTACTGGCGGTAAGTGCAGCAGCGCTAACGACAAACTGGCGACGGTTCATAATTCTCTCCCCGAGTAGGGATGCATATTCGCGCGTCCCTAATGCCAAGGTCAAGCAGAGGCAGAGGACTAGGCAGAAACCTTATTGGTCATAAGCAATAAGAGAGGTCACCGGAACTCCTGTAGCCTCGATTCGCTTGCGTCCGTTCAGAAACGACAGTTCAATAATACAGGCCGCGGCCCGAACATCGGCGCCAATTTTATGCAGCAGGGCGATGGCTGCTTCTAGGGTGCCTCCGGTGGCCAATAGGTCGTCCAACACTACCACACGCTGCCCTGGCTGAATGGCATCGGCTTGGACCTCGATTGTGTCCTGCCCGTACTCTAAATCATAAGTATAGCGAATGGTTTTTCCAGGAAGCTTCCCCTTTTTTCTGATCATAGCAAAGCCAACTCCCAGCGCTAGCGCTAGGGGTGCTGCCGTTAAGAAACCCCGTGACTCAATCCCCATTAAAAGATCAGGTTTATGAGGGGCGAGCTCGGCGCGAAGCTGTTCGACGGTTTCACGCCAGGCTTTTGGGTGCGCCAAAAGGGTTGAAATATCGTAAAAGAGAATACCCGGCTTCGGAAAATCTGGAACAGAACGGATGTGATCTTTTAAATTCATAGGTGCCCCTTTAATCCCCCTGGCAATGCGGGCGGATCCTATCTGTTGTCGTTCTTTCCCACAATCTCATTCTCAGGCAGAATGTCTGTCCCCTCATGAATATCGAGATTATTAAAAGTGTATGGACACGGGCAGTACCTTAAGGTGTTTATTTGGATTTGGTGTGAGGGACATCAGCCGTTCCCGAATTGAAGTTTAGGGCCAAGTTTATGGCGGTTCTCCTTCTGGAAAAGAGGTCGTTTATGGCAAGGCGTTTCAACTGGATCGTGGTGATAACGGCGGCATTCAGCTGCATGGCTACGGCTAGCGCGGGGTTGGCCGTCGATAAAGTGGTGTTTGGTACCAATTGGAAAGCCCAAGCCGAACACGGCGGCTATTATCAGGCCGTCGCCGATGGAACTTATAAAAAGTATGGCTTGGATGTTGTCATTGAGCCCGGCGGCCCACAACGCAATGATCGGCTGCTGCTAGCGACGGGGAAGCTTGATTTTTATATGGGTGGCAATCTTATTCCTGCTCTTGCTGCGGTTCAGCAAAAAATTCCCACCAAAGTGGTTGCGGCGATTTTTCAAAAAGAGCCTCAGGCTATTCTTGTGCATCCAGACATCGGGATCGAGAAATTTGAAGATCTGAAATCGATCGATTTGTTGATCAGCAAAAGCGGCGTTGCCACTTTCTATCGCTGGATGGCCGCGACCTACGGTTTTGATGAGGCCAAAATACGGCCATATACTTTTAACGCGACGCCATTTCTGGCTGATAAAAAACTTGGCATGCAAGGCTATGCCACATCGGACCCTTACGAAATCGAACGAACGGCAGGTTTTAAACCTAAGGTTTTTCTCTTGGCAGATTCGGGGTTCGATACATACTCGACCACCATCGAGGCGCGACAAGAAACAATTGACCGTCAGCCCGATCTAGTTCAGCGGTTTGTGGATGCGAGTATTATTGGTTGGTACAATTATCTTTACGGAGATAACCGCGCTGCGAACGAACTTATTAAAAAAGATAATCCTGAAATGACTGATGAGCGATTGTCGTTTGCTGTTGCTGCGATGAAAGCTTACGGAATTGTGGATAGTGGTGACGCAATTCATCTTGGTATTGGCGCGATGTCGGAGGATCGTTTCAAAAGTTTTTTTGAGAAAATGGTCGCCGCGCAAATTTTTTCTCCAGATCTTGATTATCGCCAGGCCTATACGCTGAAATTTGTTAATAAAGGGGTTGGTAAGGAGCTGCGGCGCCCGTGAGCAACACACCGGTTGAGCTTCATAATGTTGGCAAGGTTTATGCCAACGGTATAGCGGCTTTAACCGATATCCAACTCCACCTTAATCCCGCCGAGATTGTTGCGGTGGTTGGTCCTTCAGGCTGTGGTAAGAGTACCTTGCTAAGGCTTATAGCTGGCCTGGAGGCGCCGACAACAGGCCGAATTGCCTTTACGTCAACGGCATCAGCCATAGGCTATATTTTTCAGGAGCCAACGCTTCTTCCCTGGGCCACCGTGGAAGAAAATATAGCGCTACCGCTTAAGTTAAAGGTGCCATACGGCGGGGAAGCATTAACGGTAGCGAAAGCTTTATCCATGGTAGATATGACCGAGTTTGCCGGGGTATATCCGCGCGAACTATCGGGTGGCATGAAGATGCGAACGGCAATGGCGCGGGCTCTTGTCACGAATCCGAAATTGCTGTTGTTGGATGAGCCCTTTGCCGCCATTGATGAGATTGCTCGATTTCAATTGGACGACCGATTGATCGCTTTATGGCAGCATCGACAGTTCGCCGCGGTGTTTGTGACTCATTCAATTTTTGAGGCTGTTTATCTTGCTCATCGTGTCGTTGTTATGAGTAAGCGCCCGGGGCGTATAATTGGTGAAGCTGTCGTCGAAGCGGCCTATCCTCGATCGATTAATTTTCGCACGACACAGGAGTATTTAGCTTGCTGCGCTGAGGTGACGGAATTATTGCGGCAGGAAGTATCCTGATGATGTTGCAGATGAAACGTTTATTGCCGCCGATAATCATGCTGTTTCTTCTCTTACTTGCTTGGGAAGTTATCGTTATTGTTGCAAAAATTCCCTCTTATATTCTGCCGGGACCAAGCGCGGTATTTTCTATTTTGATCCAAGACGGGGGATCGCTTTATCGAGCGCTTATGGTCACCTTACGAATTTGTTTTTCAGCCTTGGCGTTGGCTAGCCTTAGCGCTTTTTCCTTAGCTTTTTTATTTGCTCAATCGCGTTTAGTCGAACGAGCATTTTTTCCTTTTGCGGTTATCTTGCAAGTCACTCCAATCATTGCAATTGCACCCTTCTTGCTGATTTATCTCCCGACGTCGGATTTGGCGGTGATCGTCTGTGCGGCGATTGTCGCGTTTTTTCCGATCTTGGCTAATACCCTTCACGGCCTTATCAGCGTGGATCGCGGTCATCTTGATCTATTCCGCCTTTATCGCGCGTCACCGTGGCAGATTCTTTGGAAACTGAGGCTTCCTACAGCCTTACCAGAAATTATGACCGGTCTTCGCATTGCCGGTGGCTTGTCGCTGATAGGGGCAGTGGCGGCAGAATTTGTTGCGGGCTCGGCGGGCGTTGGGTCGGGCTTGGCCTGGCGTTTGCTTGAGGCGGGATATCGATTAGAAATTCCGCGAATGTTTGCCGCGTTGTTTTTGTTGGCGGCGACCGGGGTGGCTATATTCGGCTTGTCTTCGTTGTTGAGCTGGCTGGTACTGCGCCGCTGGCATGAGACGCCGCGGTGATAATTTGTTTTTCTACGAAAACGGCTTTTTAGATAAAATAATGGTCGGAGTAAGTGGATTCGAACCACCGGCCTCTGCGTCCCGAACGCAGCGCTCTACCAGGCTGAGCTATACTCCGACGACTGTCGGCTTATAGCGCTGCTGTGGGATGCTCGCAAGGCCTCGTCGGTTAACCCTGGGTATTCTTGAGGCAAATCCTATTGAATCATCCGCCGCCACTGGTTTTCCCCCACGTCGCAGGGCGGCGCGGTGCGATTAGCGGCAACCAAGTGTCGAAGGTTACGCCTTTGGTTTGCTGCCTCCTGGCGCTTTAAGGGGTGCTGTGATGCAGCTATTTCAAGGATGAGTTTGCGTAAAATCGCCTCGCCGAAAGAGGCAAAATTCTCGGCGGCAATAACAAAGGCGCCGGTCCCTCCGATGACGCAGCTTTCATAGTAGAGATCAAGATTGGTAATGGCAGGCCCACCGAATGAAGGTTGATCATCCAAGATGGCAAGACCGTTTATAGTGACGCCCTTTTTCAGGGCGGCGTCGCGAGCAACAGGTGCCATCGGTCCCATATTGTTAGGACCATCCCCCGAGATATCAATAACGTGCCGTTCGCTTTCATAACCATTGTTATCGAACAACGGCATCGCAGCTTCGATCGCCCCACTGATCGAGGTACGCGAAGCAGAAAAAGGTTCAATCGCATTTAACTGCGTAATAAATCTATTTGCATCGTCAAGATTGCTAATCGGCATCCAGTTAACAACAACTTTAGTGTTGCCATATCCGGCCCATTCTAAATAAAGCACGGCAATCCGGCGATTAAAGCCCGATTTGATCGCTGCGTGAACCCGAGGATCGCGTAAAGCAGCAATATATCCCTCGCGCTGCAGCTGGGCTTCTGCAGGATCAATGCTGCGCGAAACGTCAACGGCCAAAATAAGCTCGAGATCGACAGGTTCAGCCCTTGTTGAAGGGGCAAAAAAGAGCAGCATTAGAACCAGAAGATAGGGAGCAAACTTCATTTCCCACCTATTCGGATACCAGATTCAGAGCGTGATTGGGAAAGAGTAGCGCGATCTAAGGGGCAGGCAAGCTCGAATGGGGGAAATTTGCTAAGTAGCTCGGGCGATACAGAAATCAACGATGGCAACCAGAGCGGACTTAGCTTGGCTGTCTGGGAATATCCCTAAAGCATCCCGCGCAATAGCGCCATAGTGGCGCGCCCGATCAACAGTGTTTCGTAAGGCACCGTGCTGTTTCAAAAGCACCAAAGCCTGATCCAGATCCGCATCATTTTGTTGCAGATCCTGCATTGTGCGCTGCCAAAAGCGCCGCTCTTCGGGAGTACCGCGGCGAAAAGCGAGGATGACGGGCAGAGTCATTTTGCCGTCACGAAAATCATCACCGCGTGTTTTGCCAAGATTGGTTTGTGCAGGCGCATAATCCAACACGTCATCGATCAGCTGAAAGACGATGCCTAAGTTTAATCCGTAACTCTGTAAGGCTTCCCGCTCAACCCGCTTAACTTCACCCACAACTGCGCCCAGTTCACAGGCGGCGGCAAATAAGGCGGCAGTCTTGGCACGGATAACTTCCAGATAATCGCTTTCAGAGGTTTCCGTGTTATTTGCCGTCAATAACTGAAGAACTTCGCCCTCGGAAATGATTGCTGAGGCATCAGAAAGAATTTTCAGAACGGCAATATCGCCGTCACCGACCATGAGTTGAAAAGCACGGCTAAATAGAAAGTCGCCGACAAGTACGGAGGGTTTATTGCCCCACACGGCATTGGCGCTATCTTGGCCGCGGCGAAGATCGCTTTCGTCGACGACATCGTCGTGAAGCAAGGTAGCGGTGTGTAGAAATTCGATGGCGCCGGCAAGTGCATAGGCGCGATCCCCGCCATAACCACAGAGGCGGGCGGCGGCGAGAGTTAGCATTGGCCGAAGCCGTTTACCACCAGCGGCAATAATGTAACCAGCCAGCTGCGGAATAAGCGCAACTCGGCTATTCATTTTTTCAAGAATAAGTGCATTGACCTTATCAAGGTCATTGCCGACAAGCATCGATAATTGATCCATCGCGTTAAGCGAAGGAGTTTGTAAATGCCGTTGCTCCTCAAGATTGACCACTATGGCCATCGTTATCTCCTAGAGGAAGGACAGGGCATGAGCTTGACCCTATGTATGTTTAAAAGCATAGAATGACCTTTCTGTCGGTCAAGTGGCGGAAAGTCGCGCCTATCAGGGCACGGATATACTGAGTTTAAGCGATAAAGAGAGGGTTATCCCACTGAATAATTCTGACACTACCCTTGATCATCTCTTAAATGGTCAGGTCGCCCTTGAGCAACCTCGAGACGGTTATCGTGTGGCGATTGACCCCGTTTTCCTCGCTGCCGCTATACCGGCCAAGCCTTATGACAAAATCCTCGAATTGGGTTTAGGGACGGGGGCGGCAGCTCTCTGTCTCTTATCACGCATCCCAGAGGTGCGGGTCACAGGAATAGAGATAGATGATGAAATGGCGCGGTTGGCGAGAAGAAATGCTGATCGGAATAATGTCGCACAAAAACTATCTATTATCGTAGATGATATTTTATCTCCGCCCGCTGAGCTGCAGAGTGAATTCGATCATGTCATGATGAATCCCCCATACTTGGAGAATAAGAAATTTTCTGTTTCACCTTCGCGCAAAAAAACACAAGCCCATCATGAGGGTGAAGCCGATCTTGCGGCGTTTATAAAAATGGGTGTGCGCTACCTCGTGTCTGGTGGAACATTGACGGTCATCCATCGCGCCGATCGCAGGACGGAGATTTTATCTTTGTTATCAAGTTCTGAAGTGAAAATGGGTGGTATTGTGGTTTATCCCCTATGGTCTGGGTCGAAATCTGACGGTACATTAAAAGAGGCAAAGCGAATTTTGGTTCAGGCCAGTCAGGATAGTCAGATGCCGTTACGGATTGCTGCGGGCTTGGTGCTCCACAATCCTCATGGCGGCTATACGTCCGAAGCTGAAGCTATTTTACGGGGTAGATCTGCCCTCTTGCTTTAACCCCTAGGCTCAAGCAAAGTCACCTTATGTTTGGCATATCCTTATCAAAACTGATCGTTCTGGCCCTGGTTGTGTGGGCTGTATGGTATCTCTTTCGGTTAATCCGCGGCTTTGGTGCCACCCCAAAAGTTACCCGCTCTAAACCTAAGGCTAGGTTCGGAAAGCCGCAAGAAACCGTCCAATGCCCTAAGTGTAATGTCTATGTGGTTGCGGGACAGCCGCATCAATGTGGGAAAAAAGACTGATTTTATTCGTGTAAGCGGCGTTGAATTGGCGCTTTGCCACAGCTATTGTGCGACGCACAAGTGTTAGGTGAGGGTAATAAAGGTCATGCCGTCCAATACCGGTCTAGCCGGCACAGGCTCTCCAACCTCGGGGGCCAGCTTCCAGTCTTTAATTCTGAAACTACAGAATTATTGGGCCAGTAAGGGCTGCGTTATTCTTCAGCCCTATGATATGGAGGTTGGTGCCGGTACTTTTCATTGGGCAACAACCTTGCGTGCCTTGGGTCCGGAACCCTGGAGTGCTGCTTATGTGCAGCCATCGCGACGGCCCAGTGATGGCCGTTATGGCGATAATCCAAACCGACTTCAGCATTACTATCAATTCCAAGTCATCTTGAAACCATCACCGGAAAACAGCCAACAGCTTTTTCTCGACTCGCTCCGTGAACTTGGAATCGACACGGCGCTCCATGATATTCGGTTTGTTGAAGACGACTGGGAAAGCCCGACATTAGGTGCTTGGGGTTTGGGCTGGGAGATCTGGTGCGACGGGATGGAAGTTGCCCAGTATACTTATTTTCAGCAAGTCGGTGGGCTTGAATGCAGCCCAGCGTCTACTGAATTGACTTACGGTCTCGAGCGTTTGGCCATGTATGTCCAAGGTGTAGAGAACGTCTATGACCTCCGGTGGAACTACGAGCCTGGTGAAAAAGGTCCTCATACAAAAACCTATGGCGATGTTTATCATCAAGCTGAGGTTGAGTTCTCTCGACATAATTTTGAGCTTACCGATGCCAAGCGGCTGCTGCGTCATTTCCAAGATGCCGAACAAAGTTGCAAAGAGTACCTGGCTGCGCGGGTTGCTTTGCCAGCTTATGATCAGTGTATCAAGGCGTCGCATTTATTTAATCTGCTGGATGCGCGCGGCGCCATCAGTGTGACCGAGCGCCAGGCCTATATCGGCCGGGTGCGTGCCTTGGCCAAAGCTTGCTGCGAATCTTTTCTGGCAAGTAAAGGCCATGGCGAATGGCCTGTCGCCGAGAATGCCATCGGCGGAGAGGCATAATGGCGCAATTCTTACTGGAACTTTTCAGCGAAGAAATTCCCGCCCGCATGCAGGTCAAGGCGGTAGAAGACTTATCGCGCTTGATCACCCAAGGTTTGACCGCAGCCGAGGTGGCTTTTTCAGCGCCAGTAACCTACGTCACGCCACGGCGTCTCGTTATTGCTATTGATGGATTACCCTTGATGCAGGCAGATCGTACGGTTGAACGGAAAGGTCCGCGGACGGATGCGCCGGCAGCGGCAATCGAAGGATTTTTGCGCTCGGCTGAAACGACGATTGAGGAATGTGAAAAGCGCGATATCAAGGGCGCGACTTTTCTCTTTTCGCTTAAAACGGTTAAAGGGCAGGATACGGCAAAACTACTGGGTGAGTTGGTCGCCAAGGCTATCCGCGAGTTTCCGTGGCCAAAATCGATGAAGTTTGGCGGGCAAACCCAAGGATGGGTTCGCCCTCTTCACAGTATACTCGCGTTGTTTAACGGAAAAGTCGTGCCGGGTGCCGTCGATATGGGAGGTGGCAAAACCTTGGTTTTTGCGAATACCACGGTTGGGCATCGCTTTCTCGCTCCCGGCAGGATAACGGTTGAAAGTTTTTCCGATTACCACAGCAAGCTTCGCTCTGCCCATGTGATCCTCGATCGTTCGGAGAAAAAAGAGCTGATTCTCACGGAAACAACTAAGGCCCTAAATTCTTCTTTGAAAATGAAAGAAGATAAAGAGCTGTTGGAGGAGGTGGCGGGGTTGGTGGAGTGGCCGGTTCCGTTGGTTGGAAATATCGATGCCAGCTTTATGAAACTGCCGCCTGAAGTTTTAACCGCTTTTATGCGTAGTAAACAAAAATATTTCTCGGTTGAAACGGCGAATGGGAATCTGGCGCCGCACTTTGTGGTCGTGGCGAATATGATTGCGCGCGATGGCGGTAAGGCGATTGTTGCCGGGAATGAGCGCGTCTTGCGCGCGCGACTTTCTGATGCGCAGTTTTTTTACGAAACTGATCAGAAGAAAAAATTAGATTTATTCCTGCCGAAGCTTGCGGATATGACCTTCCACGCTAAGCTCGGCACTGTGCTGGATAAAGTAAAGCGGCTAGAACTGTTGGCGGCAACCTTGGCAACCCATGTCCCTGGCGCTGATGCAAAGATCGCAGGTCGCGCCGCCCATCTTGCGAAAGCCGATCTAGTAACCGGTATGGTTGGTGAATTTCCCGAGCTGCAAGGTATTATGGGCAGATACTATGCCCTGCATCAGGGTGAAACGTCGACGGTTGCCGAGGCCATCGCCGAACATTATGCACCGATGGGTCCGTCCGATCGGTGTCCCTCCGCGGCTAATTCTGTTGTTTTATCTTTGGCGGATAAGCTTGATACCTTGGTGGGATTTTTTGCCATTGGTGAAGTTCCGACCGGATCCAAGGATCCATTTGCGCTTCGTCGGGCGGCCCTTGGGTTCATCCGTCTCATTCGCGAAAATAAACTGCGCTTGCCGCTGCGTAAGATATTTGCAGCGGCTGGGGCGGGCTATGGTAATCGAGTTTCATGGTCGACGAAAATCGAAGACTCTTTGTTGGAATTTTTTGCCGATCGTTTGAAGGTGGCTTTGAAAGAGCAAGGAATCCGCCATGATCTCATCACGGCGGTGTTTGCTTTGGGCAATGAAGATGACATCACCCGGCTGCTGGCGCGGGTTGAGGCTTTGGGTGGGCTGTTAGCAACGGAAGACGGTGTCAATCTTTTGGCGGCATATCGGCGCGCCACAAATATTTTGCGCATCGAAGAAAAAAAAGATGGTCGCAGTTACACTTCAGCGGCAAAAAAAGATCTGTTCTCGCTGGCGGAGGAAGGTGCATTGCATCATGCACTTGAAAAGGCAGTCGCCGGCGTCAAAGCGGCCTTGCCGAAGGAAGATTATAATTCGGGTATGACCGCCTTGGCAGGGTTGCGACAACCGGTTGACGTCTTTTTTGACAAAGTGACCGTTAATGCCCCTGAAGCGGCATTACGCGAAAACCGTCTCCATCTGCTTGCAGGAATCCGGGATACTATGGAAACCGTAGCTGATTTTTCCAAGATCGAAGGGTAGGGGGGATAATCATGACCCAATGGGTTTACTCTTTCGGCAAAGGCAAGGCTGAAGGCCGTGCCGCCATGCGTGATTTGTTAGGCGGTAAAGGGGCAAACCTTGCGGAGATGTCGTCCTTAGGGTTGCCAGTCCCGCCGGGGTTCACCCTTACAACAGAAGTTTGCACTGCCTATTACGCAAACAACAAAACCTACCCTCGTGAGCTGGAGACTCAGGTTACTCAGGCGCTAAAATATATTGAAGAGACGGTCGCCAAGAAATTTGGCGCGGTCAAAAACCCTCTTTTGGTATCGGTACGATCGGGTGCCCGCGCTTCTATGCCGGGGATGATGGATACGGTGCTAAATCTGGGCCTTAATGATGATACGGTGGCGGGACTTGCTGCCGCCAGCGGCAGTCCGCGGTTTGCCTATGATAGCTATCGTCGGTTTATCCAGATGTATAGCAATGTTGTTCTAGAAGTAGATCATCATCTGTTTGAAGAAATTCTCGAGCGTCATAAAGATGTTAAGGGCGTTCAACTAGATACCGAACTTGATGAAACTGATCTCAAAAATCTTGTTAACGAATATAAGGTTCTGGTCGAAGAGGAAAAGGGCGAGCCCTTTCCGCAAGATCCTAAAGCTCAGCTGTGGGGCGCTATCGGCGCTGTTTTTGATTCGTGGATGAATCATCGGGCCAAAATTTATCGAAAGCTTCACGATATTCCGGAAAGCTGGGGTACGGCGGTTAATATTCAGGCCATGGTATTCGGGAATATGGGCCAGGATTGCGCCACCGGTGTTGCCTTCACCCGCGATCCATCGACGGGTGAGAATATTTTTTACGGCGAATACTTGGTGAACGCGCAAGGCGAAGATGTAGTTGCAGGTATTCGTACACCGCAGCATCTGACCATAGCTGGGAAAAAAGCCAATAACTCAACCTTGCCGGCGATGGAAGAAGTGATGCCCATAGTTTTTGCCCAGTTGGCCGAGGTACGTCAGACTCTTGAAGCTCACTACAGAGATATGCAGGACATTGAGTTCACGGTTGAGAACGATAAGCTGTACATGCTGCAGACGCGCACGGGTAAGCGCACCACCCAGGCGGCGCTACAGATTGCCGTTGATATGGAAGCGGAAGGGTTGATCGATAAAAAACAGGCGATCTGCCGGATTGATCCTAAGGCGTTGGACCAATTACTTCACCCAACCTTGGACCCTAAGGCAAAGCGTGATGTTATCGCTCGCGGCTTGCCGGCATCGCCGGGCGCGGCTGCGGGAAAAATCGTCTTTACCGCGGATGAAGCAGAAGCCTTGGCAGCCAAAGGCGAGGCAGTGATCCTAGCGCGGATCGAAACAAGCCCGGAAGATATTCACGGCATGCATGCTGCTAAAGGAATTCTGACGACACGCGGTGGAATGACCAGCCATGCTGCGGTGGTGGCGCGCGGAATGGGACGGCCTTGCGTTTCTGGCGCCGGCGATGTGCGAATCGATTATGCAGCAAAGAAACTATCTGCCGGCGGTGCCGTCATTCAGCAGGGCGATGTGGTGACCATTGATGGTGCCAGCGGTGAGATTATGCGCGGGATGATTCCAACCGTGCAACCGGAGCTGTCAGGGCATTTCAAAACTTTGATGGGATGGGCTGATGAATTGCGCCGAATGAAGGTGCGCGCCAATGCTGAAACGCCGCTTGATGCGCGAACAGCGCGTAAGTTTGGTGCGGAAGGTATCGGTCTTTGCCGGACTGAACACATGTTTTTTGACGAGGGCCGAATCGTTCCCATGCAATGCATGATCGTTGCCGAGGATGAGGCAGGCCGCCGTCAGGCTTTATCTAAGCTGCTGCCGATGCAACGCCAAGATTTCATTGAATTGTTTGAAATCATGCAAGGTTTGCCGGTCACCATTCGCTTGCTGGATCCGCCTCTGCACGAATTTCTACCAAAAACCGATGCTGAGATTAAAGTTGTCGCCCAAGAGGCGAAGGTTTCCATCGATCGTGTACGCAGTCGTGCGGCAGCGCTTCATGAATCCAACCCCATGCTGGGCCACCGGGGGTGTCGCTTAGGCATTAGCTATCCCGAGATTTACGAGATGCAAGTGCAGGCCATTTTTGAAGCCATTGTCGAGACCCGCCGCCGCGGGGAAACGGTGGCGCCCGAGATTATGATCCCGTTGGTCGCAACCAAAGCGGAAATCGATATTATGAAAAAATTGGTGGATCGGGTGGCGCAAAGTGTGAAAAAAAGCGCGAACGTGGAGTTTGACTACATGGTAGGTACCATGATCGAACTACCCCGCGCGGCGCTTCGTGCCGATGCGATTGCTGAGACTGCACAATTCTTTAGTTTCGGCACTAATGACTTGACCCAATCCACCTTTGGTTTGTCGCGTGATGATGCTGCCAGCTTTCTGTCGACCTATCAAAAAGTGGGAATTTTTGAGATAGATCCCTTCGTAACCTTGGATCGTAAGGGGGTGGGGGCTTTGATTGAAATCGCGGTTGAGCGCGGCAAGAAAAGCAATCCCAAAATCAAGCTAGGTATTTGCGGTGAGCATGGCGGTGATCCAGCATCGGTCGCTTTTTGTGAGACTGTAAAACTCGATTACGTATCCTGTTCGCCGTACCGTGTTCCGATCGCACGCCTGGCCGCAGCTCAGGCAGCAGTGGGACATAAGCCTGTTTCAACAGCATAAAAAGGGGAAGCGCTATGATCGAGCTTTTTTATTATCCGGGAAATGCCAACCTCGCCCCTCATTTCATCTTGGAAGAAATGGGTGTTCCTTACAAGTTGCGCTTGCTCAATCGTGAAAAGAATGAGCATAAGGGTGAAGCCTATCTGAAGATTAACCCCTCCGGCCGGGTACCCGCAGCGCGCGATGGCGATCTATCAATTTTTGAAACGGCAGCAATTTGTCTGCATATCTGCGATAAATATCCCGATAAAGGATTGGCACCGAAGTTCGGCACGCCGGAGCGCAGTAAGTTTTACTCATGGCTCATGTACCTCACTAATACCGTCCAAACCGAAGCCATTATGTGGTGGTACTCCGAGCGTTATACGACCGACCCTGCTGGCGTTCCGGCAGTAAAAGCCGCTGCGGAGCAGCGATTGGCTGAGATGTTTGCTCTGCTCGACAAAGAAATTGCTAAGCAAGGGCCTTATTTCCTTGGCAAGGACTTTAGTGCTCTTGATTGTTATCTGTTGATGGTGGCACGTTTTGCGCGCCAGACGTCAAAACCCCCGCGCGACTTGCCGCATTTAAGCAAGTACTTTGAAAATCTTTTGAAGCGTCCGGCTATTCTGCGCGCGTTCGAGCAGGAAGGGCTTAAAGCACCGTTTGTTTAAACGGCAGTCAGGCAATCAAGAATCCCGCCGTCAGGTTTTAAACCCTGGATATGGCGACGATGCCATAACGCATAGAATAGCAAGTTCCATCCGGCTTGAGCAAAACGCTGATCCGTCGCAAGTCGCGGATCAGCGTATAAATTTCTGACGGCATCGGCTTGGGCAACTTCTTTAATGGCAGCTTGTCGAGCCATAGCTTCGCTCAGCATTTTACCTCGCTCTGCCATCCATGGGCCAATAGGGACAGTAAAGCCGCGTTTGCGTGAAAAGGGTTGTGCTACAGGAAGATGCTTAGCCAGCCATTCCCGCAGAATCCATTTGCCCATGCCACGGTGAAGTTTGAGGTTGTCAGGTAAGGTAAAAGCAAATCGAGCGACTTCCTTATCGAGGAACGGAGTGCGCCCTTCAACACCATGCGCCATAAGACAGCGGTCAAGTTTGATCAGGAGATCGTGAGGTAGCCAATCCGTGCAATCTACAGCCTGAAGTCGCTGAAGTGATGTAAGATTTTTCTGACGTAAGTCCTGTTCGGTTTGAGTAAGACCATTCCGCCAGGCTTTGGAATGAGAATGACCATCCTTTGCGAGAATGCCAAGACCATCGAAAATGCCCCTGCTGCGCATTTCTTTGCCAAACGGCCATGGTCGCAAGGCTGACCGATATCGCCCGTAACCCGCAAAGATTTCGTCGCCCCCTTCGCCGGAAAGAACGACTTTAAATCCTTGGCTTCGGGCGGCCTTTGCTAATAGCCAGGTAGGGATGATTGCATAATCGGCAACGGGATCATCCATTCCAGCAACAATCGATGGTAAATAATTCCAAAAATCTTCTACCGTAACGGGGACGTCTACGGCCTCGGCATTACAAGCTTTGGCCACATCTCGGGCAAGATTACGCTCATCAGCGACATGTGTGCCTGGAAATCCCGCAGTAAATGTTGTCACCGGCTCATCATTTAGTCGGGCCATTAAGGCAAGGATAGTTGAGCTATCGATACCCCCGGATAAAAACATCGCATATGGCACATCCGAGCGTTGGTGAATATCTACGGCCTGCTCTAAGATGTGATCTAGCTTCTTTAAGGCATCTTGCGGATCGACCGAAACTGGAGGATGAAGGGGAAAGGCCGGCTCATGCGTGCGGGATATAATGCGGCCATCATCAACAACAATGGTTTCACCAGGTAAAAGACGGCGAATGGACTTAAATATGGTATCGGCACCGGTCGTAAAGTTCAGCTGTAAAAGCTCATTCCGTTTAAGGGTGTTAATTTCAAGTGGTTTTAGCTCGGTAGCTACAAGTGCTTGTGGCTCTGAAGCAAAAGCAAGACCTGCGTTTGTCTCCATGACATAAAGCTGTTTAATACCGAACGGATCACGAGATAAAATCAGTTGTTGTGCTGCGGCGTCATGAATGGCAAGTGCGTACATACCCCGAAGCCGATCCGGAAAAGACAATCCATTACGCAGATAAAGGGCTAACGGCGTTTCGCAATCAGAGTGAGTACGGAAAGGAAAACCAGAAAGTTCTTGGCGCAATTCTACGTAGTTATAAATTTCACCGTTGCCGACAAGCGCCATAGGCTTTTCATTATTACCGCTATAGAGCGGTTGATCGCCAGTCTTAAGATCAATAATCGCCAGGCGCCGTTGGATCATGGCAACCCTGGCCTCGATATAATCACCCCGGCCATCAGGGCCGCGATGTGTCAAGCTTTGATCGAAAATATCAAGTAAACGGGGGATAGAGAGGGTATCTTTACGTCCCATAATGCCGGCAATGCCGCACATGTTTATCCCTTCACCGTGATCGACGAGAAGAATTCAAGCCATTGACGCAAGACGACTTTTTGAGTGAATTGCGCCTTATAAGAAGCATGTCCGGCGCTACCAAAGCTGCGCTTAAAATCCGGCTCTTGTCGCATGCGGTTTATAGCCTGTGCCAAATCGTCCTTATCATCAATGGAGAACAAAAGGCCATTTTCGCCGTGATTAATTAAAGATGCGGGCCCTGTACTAGCGGCAGCAATAACCGGTTTGCTTTGAGCGAAAGCTTCCAAAATCACATTCCCTAAGGGCTCGTGACGGGACGGACAAAGAAAAATATCGCAGGTAGCCAAAAGATCGGCGGTGTCGTCACGCCATCCAAGAAAGCTGACACGGTTCTCTAAACCTAGATCTTGGACTTGGCGCACGAGTGTTTCGCGTAAGGGTCCTTCACCTGCGATAAGAAGATGACAGTCTGGCAAAGCAGGAAGGGCACTAATCGCAATATCCATGGCCTTGTTTTCATGCAGCCTGCCTAACGCTAATAAAATAGTCTTATCGGGAGGGATTCCAAACTGGCTTCGAGGAATTTCTTGGCCCGGAGTTGCATCTACAAAATTTGGCAGGTAGTGCACCCGATCCCGAGGCCACCCCTCACCTAAAATATAATCGACAATATCTTGTGTATTACCAACTAAATGATCGCAGTGGCGATAATACTTAAGATTATAGTAACCGCCCAGGCGCCCGACATGGATAAAAGACTGATCTGGAGATCCAGGAGGACATAAAGCCGTCGCGCGGCTCATCCATGTGCAAACAATAGAAGGGCGATAGTCTCGGATAGCTTTACGGAAATGATGACGGGAGGCAAAATCAAAAACGCCCCCAAACCGGAGCTCAAGGGGAGGGAGTCCAGCGTGACGCAGTTGCGCCGCTCGGTCTTGATGGTGGCGAATTAGGATTTTCTGGTGCACGCCAGTTTGGTTAAGTGCGACCGCGAGGCGGATGAAGAAGTTTTCAGCACCGCCCTGAGGCCTACCTGCTATAGCTTGAAGAATGCGCATGTTAGCTCTCGAGGGAAGGGTTGTCGGTTTCTGGTTCCAATGTTGCCTTCAAATAAGACACCAAAGGATAAAGTCCGGCAAAAAGTGCAATCAGGAAGCCCCAATGTCCTTCTCGATATCCTTTTCGGCCTATATAGCATTTGAAGAAACGTGAAAAAACTCGCCGCACGTTGCTTGGGAAACTTCCAATGTCGCCCCCGCTGACTTTGAGATAACGTAAATCGCGCGCGCGGGCGGTAGTATATCGATCAAATCGGTAAATCATATCAGAAATATTTTGGTCAACATAATGAATCATGCGCTCCTGGAGCCATAATTTTTCTCCCTTAAACTCAACTTTAGGGTGAATACGTTGCTCGCCCCATCTTTTGGCGCCACGGGCGAATAGGCGAACAGTTGCACTGACCCCCCACTGAGCTCCCCACCCATATCTGACCAATTTGCGGCCAATATAATTATCGTAAGGGATAAGAAAGTAACCAAAGGGTGCTTGCGAGATAACGCGTTTTATTTCTTGGGCGAGTGCAGGAGTTACTCGCTCGTCAGCATCCACTTCAAGGATCCAATCACCTGTAGCAGCATCGATTCCAGTATTACGACGTGTGCCTTCAATGTCCCAAGAACCTTCAATAATACGTGCTTTAAATTTTTCAGCAATTTCTCGACTTCGGTCGATGCATCGATCCAATACCACAATGATTTCATCGGCAAAGGTCAAGGTGGATAAGCAATCGGCGAGTTGTTCTTCTTCATTGCGTGCAACGACCAAAGCGGAGAGACGTTGAGTCATGGGGTGGCCCCATAGCTTTGATGAAACAAGTTACGTGCAGCCATCTCAACTTTCTCCACAGTCAAGGAGCCCATAAGACTATGGGTAGCCCGATAATCATAACCGGGAGTGGAAATAAAGCTTTCAAAACTTTCAGGTGTGCGTATCGCTGCCGTTTTCTTTCCCCAAGGATGATAAAGTTCAACCCGGCTTGGCCCAAATAATCCAAGAGTAGGAATATGTGCCGCCGCGGCAAGATGCATAACACCGGAATCATTGCCGATAAAAAAATGGCAACGGCGTAATATGGCATAGACCAAAGAAAGCCTGGCTTTACCAATGAGATCAATTCGTTGCTCAAGAGGGATAGCTTTTAGAATAGGTAAAGCTTGTTCGCGTTCATTGGCCGCGCCAAAGATCGCGACTTTTGCCTGGGGAAAGAGGGAGCCAGGTTTTGTCAGTTGTGTGATAAGATCGATAAAATATTCCGCCGGCCATTGCTTGCCGCTCCAGTTAGCTGTTGGTGCTATGGCAAGAACAGAAAAGTCCGAAGGGATAACCGAGGTTGCAATCTTCTCGTCGTCTGGCGAAAACCAAAGCTTTGGATCAGGCGGCGGAGATAAATGCAAGAGATTACCTAGCTGGACTACGCGATGATCATTGGAGTGACGCGGCTTAAGAATGTATCGTTTTTTTGTGAGGACAAGATAGGATAACAGCGAGTGGCGTAGATCGATGACGAGATCCCATTTTGTTGTAACCACATCAAGCCACAAAATTGGCCAGTGCCATCCATAGCGGCGTTTTCTCACTTTTAACACTCGCTCTAATCGCGGCATGGCTGTAAAAAGCTCTGCTGCCACAGGGCCGGCGGCAACGGTAAATTTCGCCGCTGGATAAACCTGGAGCAGATGCTGAAGAAGGCCGGAAGATAAAACGGCATCCCCAATGCGGGTTGAGGTGATGAAAAGTATTTTCATAAGAAGCTTTATAAGGCTTTACTGAGGTTTTTGCCACTGAACTGCCGTGAGACGTCTTGCCGCTTGCGGCTATTAAGTAAAGAGACTAGGGAAAATCTATGTTTTTGTCCCCAGCGATATTAATCATAAAATTTGCGGCACTTGGCGATTTTGCTTTGGCGCTAGGTGCCATGCAGGCCATTCGACGCCATCACCCGCACCAAAAGCTTATCTTGTTAACAACTAAGCCTTTTGCTGAGCTGGCGCGCCAAAGCGGATGGTTTGATGATATTTGGGAAATTAAGCGCCCCCGGCAATGGAATCTCTGGGCCTGGTGGCGGTTAGCACGGAAAATTCATCGGGAGAAATTTGCGCGGATCTATGATCTTCAGCGCAGCAGAGGAACCGCGCGGATATTTTCTTTATTGCCGACTCCGAAACCGGAGTGGAACGGTATTGCCGAAGGATGCAGCCATCCTCACCGCGATGAGCTGCAACATGTTATCCATACTATAGATCGCCATCGCAGTCAGTTGGCAGATGCCGGGATTACGGATGTTACGCAGAGTGATTTATCATGGGTTACAGCGGCAACAGCGCGATTTACCCTCCCGCAGTCTTATGGGCTGTTGGTTCCTGGTGCGAGCCCTCGGCGACCAGAAAAACGATGGCCTGCGTTAAACTATGCGGCAATTGCTAATCATATGGTAACGCGGGGAATAACCCCCGTAATTCTTGGCGGACCGGAAGAAGAAGAGACGGCGCAGACTATTTTAAATCATGCGCCCTCTGCTATAAGTTTGGTTGGTAAAACAAGTTTTGCCGACATTGTTTCCCTATCCCGACGGGCGCGTTTTGCTTTGGGTAATGACACAGGTCCAATGCATTTGATTTCCCCAACAGGCTGTAGGACCCTTACATTGTTTGGTGGCGATAGCGATCCTACTTTAACCGAGCCGCGTGGCCCGCAAGCAGAGACTTTGTCAGTTTCTCAGTTAGATAGATTACCAGTCGCCGACATAGAAGATAGAATCAAAAGTTGGTAATTTAGCTAGGGCCATAACAGCATGACCGGCAAGATGCGCAACAACAGCTACGCTTTCCTCACAAACCGAAGTATTTTATCGGTGAGCGGTCCCGATGCGCGCCAATTTCTACAGGGCCTGATCTCTAATGATATGCGTAAAGTCTCTCCCGAGCGGGCCGTTTGGGCGGCTCTTTTAACTCCCCAAGGTAAGTTTCTTCACGACTTCTTTATTACTGAACGTTCTGCTGATGGAGCTTTCCTCCTCGAAGTTGAAACCTCCCGCCGAGAAGATTTAACCAAAAGATTAAAACTTTATCGATTGCGTGCAAAAGTCGATCTACAGGACGAGAGTTCTTCGCTAGTCGTCGCAACTATTTTCGGTGATTCAACCTCCTGGCCTCAATTAGCGGAAGAAGGTGCCGCTACAACTTTTGGCGTGGGTAAGATCTATAGAGATCCGCGGCTGCTCGCGGCCGGGTTACGCCTTGTCGCACCAGCTCAGGATGTTACCTCGCTGACTGATATGGGTTATCGTGAAGTATCCGCAAATGATTATGATCAATGGCTGCTTGGTTTAGGATTGCCGGACGGCAGTCGCGATTTGGTGGTTGAGAAAGCTACTCTCATGGAGAGTGGTTTTGACGAACTGCACGGCATCGATTGGAATAAAGGCTGTTATATTGGGCAGGAGCTTACTGCGCGGATGAAATATCGCGGCCTGGTTAAAAAAAGGCTTTTCCCGGTCACCACCTCCGGCACAATTCCTGAACCCGGAACAATTATCTTAAAAGACGGATCTGATGTGGGAGAAATAAGATCGAGCCGTGGAAATGCGGGGCTGGCTTTGATAAAAATAGATGCTATTGCGAACACATCATCTGCGCCCTTGCTGAGTGCCGATCAAGAGATTACGGCGCATGTTCCTTCTTGGATCAAACTACCAGAAGTCAATCCAACCTAATTAAAGATTAGGGTTCAGGAGGCACAAGGCGGTTGGCGGGATTTCGGTACGGATCTGCGGTATTGTCCGAAGCGCTGGGTGTTGTTGTGACAGAGCTACCAGATGCAGTTGAGCTACCGGATGTTGTTGCGACGTTCGAAATAGGAATGCCTCGATCTAAAATCGAACTAAAGGACTCAACGCTATTGGCACGTAAATAAACGATAGCGCAGCTGAGCTCGTCATCCTTCTTGCTGAGAGTAAGAACGGTGCCGCATCTGGAGATATCCGTCGCAACCAAAGGTGCGCGAACAGGAAGATTGGGATCCGGTGCAGCAAAGGCGCCGGGTAATGAGGCTTCCCGTTGGCTTTCCTTGGCTTCACCCTCGACAGGAAGATGGGTCAGCAAAATGTCCGGATCAATCCCATGCGATTGGATGGAACGGCCGCTGGGTGTGTAATAGCGAGCAGTCGTTAATTTGATGGCGCCATGTCCAGGCAAAGGAATAAGCGACTGGATCGATCCTTTGCCAAAAGAGGAGCTGCCCATAACAAGGGCGCGTTTGTTGTCTTGTAAGGCGCCAGCAACGATTTCTGATGCGGAAGCAGATCGCGCATTTTGTAAAATAACTATGGGTAGGCCATCCACGAGATCCCCAGATCGCGCACCATAGGAAACATTATCGCCGAAGGCGCGGCCGCGTGCCGAAACGATTTCTCCACGTTGTAAGAAGTCGTCGGAAACCGCCACGGCTTGGACTAAAAGTCCGCCAGGATTACCGCGTAGATCAACAACTAATCCCCGCAGATCATCTTTAAGCTCGCGGCGCATTTGCCGTATAGCCTCAGCGATGCCGCTGTCCGTTTGCTCGGAAAAACTACTGATGGTGAGATGACCATAGTTTCCTTCAGTTTTCCAGCGAACCGATTTAAGGCGAATAAGCTCACGCGTAAGGGTTAGGTCCTGGGGCGCACTCCCTTCGCCTGAAATGATCGTAATTTTAACCTTGGTCCCAATTTTTCCTCTCAGACGCTCAACGACTGTGCTGAGATCAAGGTCGCTGACAGATTGACTATCTACATGAGTGAGAAAATCGCCGGCTTTAATCCCAGCCCGTGCTGCCGGTGTGTCTGGCATTGGCTCAACGATTTTGACTTTAGTTTCGCCTTTATCTTTCGCGACTGTCATGCCCAAGCCGCCAAATTCGCCACGGGTATGGATTTGAAAGTCACGATATTCTTTTTCGCTAAAATAGCGAGAGTGCGGATCGAGTGATGCCACCATACTGTCGAGAGCGCGCTCAATAAGATAGCTTCCCACGGGAAGATGTTCTTGGGGCAATTCTTCGGTCTTGGGCGTGGTTGTCACGCCTTTAATTGCGCTATCAACCAAATCGCTGGTTGACTTTGGATCGGCGTAATCGCGGACAATTACGTATAAAACTTTTTGAAAGAGCTCTAATGACTCATCCCGTATAGAGTCATTGTCTGCAGTTAGGCGCGTTTTAAACTCGCTGAGGGTTTTTTGCCGGGCATTATCAAAAGCAGTTGCAAAACGGGCAACATCGGCCTCGCCTTCGGCGTGGCCGGCAAAACCAGGCAAAGTTCCAAGGGTAAGGGTAAAGATCAGCGAAAAAACAGATAGACGGCTCATAAGCTAAGCCTAGAGCAGAAATGAGGTCCGAATCCAGTCCTCCTTTTTGATAAATTTTGATAAATAAGCTTTCTCACGGACTATGGCAGATTGCCTTAAGAGTCGGGGTTGTAGAGAATAGGCAAAAAGAGGGGGACGACTATGCCTGAAACCTTCGACTTAGCCCTGATCGGTGGCCATTGCTGGACTTTAGAGGGTCTGCAGAAGACGGACGTTGGAATTCGCTCTGGTCGCATTGCCAAGCTTGGATCGGTAGCTCCTACCTCGGCCCGTGAAGTCGTTAAGGCTGACGGATTAACCATTCTGCCGGGTATTATAGATAGCCAAGTTCATTTTCGCGAGCCAGGGCCAACTCACAAAGAGGATTTAGAAACAGGGACTCGGTCAGCCGTTTTAGGCGGGGTAACGGCCATTTTTGAGATGCCTAACACGCAGCCGCCGACAATTGACGCTGCACAGTTAGCGGAAAAACTTCGGCTCGCGCGCGATCGCGCCTGGTGTGACCATGCTTTTTTCGTTGGAGCTGCCGCAGCTAATGCGGAACAGCTAGGCAATCTTGAACGATTGCCTGGCTGCAGTGGTGTTAAAATTTTCATGGGCAGTTCCACCGGAAGCCTGCTCGTGCCGGATGATGAAACATTAGAGGCGGTTTTGCGATCGGGCCATCGCCGGATTGCTATCCATGCTGAAGACGAGCAAAGATTAAAAGAGCGGGCGGAAATTGCGCAAAATTCCGGCGATCCAGTTAGCCATCCTGAGTGGCGCGATGTGGAAACGGCGCGGCGCGCGACCGAGCGAATTTTAAATCTCGCCCGCAAAACTGGTCGGCGAATTCATGTGTTGCATGTGACAACTGCAGAAGAAATGACGTTGTTGGCGACGGCAAAAGATATTGCGACCGTTGAGGTTACGCCGCAGCATTTAACTCTTGAGGCACCCGATTGCTATCGGCGCTTGGGTACTAAAGCGCAAATGAATCCGCCGATCCGCGAGGCAAACCACCGAGAAGCTTTATGGGAAGCAATTGGTCAAGGCATTGTAGATTGTATTGGCTCGGATCATGCGCCGCATACCATAGAAGAAAAAGCAAAACCTTATCCTGCATCGCCCTCGGGCATGCCCGGCGTTCAAACATTGTTGCCGTTGTTGCTTAATCATATGGCGGAAGGCCGCCTGGGATTAAGCAGGCTTGTCGATCTTACCAGCGCGGGCCCCGCACGCATTTATAATGTCGCGGGTAAGGGACGTATTGCACGTGGATATGACGCTGATTTCACCCTTGTTGATCTTGCTGCACAGCGCCGGATTGAAGGTGCGTGGCTTGCCTCGAAATGCGGATGGTCGCCGTTTGAAGGGATGACAATTAAAGGATGGCCGATGATGACCATCATCAGAGGTCATGTCGTGATGCGTGACGGATCGGTTCAAGACAAGGCGATAGGCAGGCCAGTTCGCTTCACGGAAACCCTAGAGCCCATAAGCTGACTAAGAAGCGGGTTTGGTTTGGTCGCAGGCTTTGCGTAACGCTTCCCATTCTTTGGGATCCAGCGCTGGTCCGGCATTAGGCCTATCTGCAATGGCATCAGCGGCAACAATACGATCTTCAAAACTCGGATGTGTGCTTAAAAGACTTAAAATTTTTGCGTGATCTCCCTCTTTATCGCGTAACCGTTTAAAAAAAGTCGTCAAACCATTTTTTTTGATGTTGGCGTCGCGCAATGCGGTTAAGCCTAACCGGTCTGCTTCCGTTTCCATATCGCGCGTGTAAGCGCTGGTCAAAATAGCTTCTCCTAGTGAGCTGCCAAAATTACTGCCGAAGAACAAGCTGATCAAAATATTGTAACCGGCAGCGCGAACCATGCCGCGGGTGGGGTGATGCCGTATGGCGTGAGCCATCTCATGAGATAAAACGGCGGCAACTTCTTCTGGAGATTCGGCAAATTTGATCAATTCGCTTGTCACCACAATTTCGCCGCCAGGCAAGGCAAAAGCATTGACCATTTTAACCTGCACGATATCGGCCGAGAAACGAATGGGCACCGGAAAGCCAGCAGAAATCCGTGATACCATTTTATTAAGTGCAGCAACGCCGTCCGGCGCTGTGCAGAGAGTGGGCTTTGTGGAATAAAGCCGGGCTAAGACGGCGATGATGGTCTTTTTGGAGTTGATGCCCAGTTGATGCTCAAAATTTTCAGGAAGCAAGCCAGCAATTCCATCGGCAAGCTTGGGCCATCCCCAGATGCCAGCGCTAAGAAGAACCAAGACTAACAGGATGGTCCCTGCGGCAACACTCAGGCGTTTGGCGCTTGAATGGCGTACAGTTAGCGTAGCGCCAGCTTTTTCAAGTAGGAACAACACCTGTGGATCGAGAAGGGTTAATCGGGCGGCATTATATTCTGCGCTATCCAAACAAAGCCGCAGCAGTCCGGGCGGATCATCATTGATTTTGCGGATATCTCTGATTGGCCAGGAAGCAAGTATCGCACCTGTGGTTCTCTCTTGAATATCCAGCCCGTTAGCTGTTAAGCGAACAGTTACTTCATAAAGAGCGGCTGTGCGTCCATCGGCGTAACGAGCTGGATATAAAGTCTCCATGATAAAAGGCTATAAGCCTCCCACATCTAAAATATCAGCCAAACCCTCCCCGCGCTTTGGTCCCTGTGACGTTTGGGCAATTTGAGCAAAGTCAATTTTGCCAACGATGACCATTGTTTGAATGAAACGCTTTAGCAAAGGGCGAACCAACATTAAGGGGGACAATATTGATGAACCCATTAAGGTGAAAGCACCGACAAAGAAAATAGCAAAGATAGGCCCTGCGTTATCTGAGGCGGTGCCAGCCATAGCAGCAAAGCCAAAGAAAACGATAAGGATACCAGCTAAAAATCCAAGAGCGATGATCAGGCCAATAAACGAGACTAAGTACAGAAAGCCAATCCACATCACAGATTTCGTGGTGATCCCAGACGCAAATCGAACAGGTCCGTAGGTTATTTGGCTGATGATGTAGCGGACCCGGAAAACTGCGTACCAGAAGTTAAGCAACATCAAGCCCAAAATTCCGATTAAAACAAAAAATCCGAAAAGTGGTGATGGCTCCGGTCTTTGGCCAGTATGTTCACCCAAACCGTTAATTGCGGCAAGGGCAGCCACGATACCAATGAAAACATAAAAACCGAGCAGCACCATAAGCCAGCGCCTCATCAGCGGTCCGCCGCTGAGATTTGGTGCGGCGAACTGCTGAGAGCCAAAACGGCTTTTATTAATAATATACCGCGTTGGGAACATATCTGCATATGGTGCGGCTATGCCAAGAGTAACAGCAGACAAAAACGCGGCCCCAAAACAGCGCAAGGCATATACGGCAGCCGATCCATCAAGGCCACCTCGGATGCTGCGCCAAAGGGTGCGACTCATCCGATAACGACGTGCGGAATAGAAAGCAAAATAAACTAAAAAAAGAATGCTGATGATGGAAACAGCATTAACAGTAACGGATAATACCAAGTAGCGGCCAGGATCGGAGGACGCCAAAAATTGTAAAATCTGCATCACGATAATGATAGGCAAAAAAATGGCGATGACGATTAAAAATCCGATCAGCAACTCTTTAGCGGTACCCGTGTATTCGAGAGCTTCACCATCAAGATTTACAGATGACCAGAAATACCGGCGCAGTTTTGTTTTGGCCCAAAAACGATAGAATCCTAGCGTAGGGATCAATAAAAGCGCATTTGAAAAGGCAATCTTTATAAGTGCCCACACACGATCGTTATAACTTAAACGATGTCCGCCTGCAGGCGACGGTGGCGTCGTCATGCGGATAGGCTGATCTGGATTATAGGACATATGCTCCCCCTGAACGTCGATAAGATCTCACTATACCTAAGTTATCGGCGATAACCCAGAGCGCTTCCCCTTTTTTTAGCATATGCAGTGGTCCAATTGCATGTTGCCGTATTAAAAGTCTCTGCTACAGTCTTGAGGATAGCAATAAGGAGAATCGCTATGACCGCCTGTATTGTGGGTTGGGCTCATTCCAAGTTTGGTAAATTGGAAGGTCAAGATGTGGAATCTCTGGCGGTAGAAGCGGCGGCGGCGGCGTTGAAAGACGCTAAGGTTGAGGCTAAGGATGTCGATGCGATTTATGTCGGCTTTTACAACGGGGGCATGTCAGCCCAGGACTTTATCTCCTCTATCATTCTGCAGGCGAATGAAGAATTAAGGTATCGTCCTGCGACGCGCGTTGAAAACGCTTGTGCCACGGGATCGGCGGCCATTCATCAGGCACTGAATGCTATCGCAGCGAAGAAGGCGCGAATTATTCTCGTGGTCGGTGTTGAGAAAATGACCGACACACCTGGCGATAAAGTTGGGGGTATCCTCCTTCAGGCAAGCTATCTTAAAGAAGAGGGTGCAGTCGCCGGGGGCTTTGCGGGTATTTTTGGCCGCATTGCTCAGGGCTATTTTCAAAAATATGGCGATCAGTCAGATGCTTTGGCGCATATCGCTGCAAAGAATCATAAAAACGGTATAGCCAATCCATATGCGCAACTTCGCAAGGATTTGGGATATGAATTTTGCCGGACTCTCTCTGATAAAAATCCGATGGTGGCGCCGCCGCTTAAGCGCACTGATTGCTCGCTGGTATCAGATGGCGCCGCGGCGATTGTGTTGGCCGACGTTGACGTCGCCTTGGGTATGGATAAAGCAGTTGTGTTTCGCGCTGCAGCGCAGGTCAATGATTTCTTGCCAATGAGCCGTCGCGATATGACGCAATTACAGGGATGCGCCGAATCTTGGCGTCAAGCCTTTGTGCAGTCAAAGCTAGCACTTGATGATTTATCTTTGGTTGAAACCCATGATTGTTTCACCATTGCTGAGCTGATGCAGTATGAAGCTATGGGACTGGCCCCAGCAGGCAAGGGTGCGCGCGCGATTCTTGAAGGTTGGACACAGAAGGACGGACGCCTACCGGTTAATCCTTCAGGTGGATTAAAATCTAAGGGGCATCCGATTGGCGCCACAGGCGTGTCAATGCACGTAATGGCGGCAATGCAGTTAACCGATACCGCAAGCGATATGCAGATTAAGAATGCATCCTTGGCCGGGATTTTCAATATGGGCGGCGCGGGAGTTGCAAACTATACCAGCATTCTTGAGCGGCTTCGCTAAACCTAGATATAACGTTACGAGGGGAAAGCATGGTGGCCAATAGTTTTCGTGCCCTGATGCTACGCGAGGAAGCAGGAAAGGTCTCATCAAAGATTGAGGAAGTATCAATTGATCACCTGCCGCCCGGCGATGTTCTGATCGACGTTCGATACTCAACTTTGAACTATAAAGATGGAATGATCCTGACTGGCCTCGGCCGCCTTGTTGCGAAATACCCGCATATTCCCGGCGTTGATCTTGCCGGTATCGTTGCAAACTCTCAGCATCCCGATTTTAAAGTAGGCGATGAAGTTGTGGTGACGGGTTATCGGTGTGGCGAAATCCATTGGGGCGGCTATGCCGAGATGGCGCGCGTTCCAGCGAATTGGGTCGTGCCTCTCCCCAAAGGGATAAGTCTTCGGGATTCCATGGCCATCGGCACGGCAGGTTTTACCTCAATGCAGGCGTTCATGGCACTGGAAGCCCATGGCCTTACGCCAGAAAAGGGTGAGGTATTGGTGACGGGCGCCGCAGGAGGCTTGGGCAGCGTTGCCGTGGCTATTCTAGGTAAGCTCGGCTACAAGGTCGTTGCAAGTACGGGACGTCCTAGCGAAGTCAGTTGGCTTAAAAGTCTAGGGGCTACTGATATTGTTAATCGCAATGAATTTGCAACGCCATCAGAAAGACCTCTTGAAGCATCGAGATGGGCTGGGGTGATCGACAGTGTCGGTGGAACGACGTTGGGACGTGTTCTTGCGCAAATGAAACCGCAAAGCAGTATTGCCGCTTGTGGCCTGGCGGGTGGGCAAAACTTCACCGCCACAGTTCTTCCCTTTTTGCTGCGCGGCGTTAATATCTTAGGTATTGATAGTGTCATGGTTCCGCAACAGCAACGCCGGGAAATATGGCGACGCCTTGCCCGTGATCTACCCTTCGATAAATTAAAAACAACAATAACCGAAGCCACGCTGGGCGATCTGCCGGGTTTGGCTTCGGCTATTTTAAAAGGTCAGGTAAAAGGGCGGACAGTTATTGACGTAAGGAGAAACTAAAGATGAGTTCGTATCGTTTGATCATCGGCAATAAGGCTTATTCTTCTTGGTCGTTGCGTCCCTGGCTGGCCTTAAAGGTCGCAAAGATCCCCTTTGAGGAGCAGGTGATCCCGCTTCAGCAACCTCAGACGCCGGCTGCACTGAAAGCGGCTTCTCCTGCGGCCCGGGTCCCAGTTTTAACCGATGGCGATGTGACTGTATGGGAAAGCCTAGCAATCCTTGAGTACCTCGCAGAACGTCATCCCGATGCCAAGCTATGGCCTTCAGACATCAAGGCGCGTGCTTATGCACGGACGATTGCCACCGAAATGCATTCGGGTTTTGCGGCTCTTCGCAGTGCCTGTCCGATGAATGTGCGGCGTCAAACCGCGTGGCGAGATAGAGGCGCCAGTGTTAATTCAGACATAAAGCGCATCAAAGACATTTGGACCGAATGCCGCAACCGTTATGGCAGTCACGGACCTTTTCTTATGGGAAGTTTTTCTGCCGCAGATGCCATGTACGCTCCGGTGGTAACCCGCTTTCATACCTATGGCGTGATATGTGAAGAGCCGATTGCAGCCTATATTAAAACAATCCTGGCTTTACCTGCGATGCAAGAATGGTATCAAGCCGCCGCTGCTGAGCCCTGGATTATCGAGGCAACCGAAGCGGCTTAATTTTAACTGCAGACGCAGAGGAGACAATGCCATGACTCTAAGTACCTCGGCGAATACTGTTCCTAATGATCTCGACTCCTATTGGATGCCCTTTTCCAATAACCGCCGATTTAAACGCCAGCCCAAGATGCTTGCCCGCGCTGATGGTATGTTTTATTTCACCACGGATAATCGCAAAATTCTCGATGGAACGGCGGGATTATGGTGTTGTAATGCGGGGCACAACCGGCCAAAGATCGTTGAAGCCATTCAGGCGCAAGCGGCAGCGCTGGATTATGCGCCGAATTTTAATCTTGGGCATCCCTTGGCATTTGAGCTTGCGTCACGTCTCGCGCATTTGCTGCCGAATAAAGTCGACCGGGTGTTCTTTTGCAATTCCGGATCGGAGGCGGTTGATACCGCGTTAAAGATTGCGCTGGCTTATCATCGCATTCGCGGGGATGGCGGACGCACTCGTTTAATCGGCCGCGAGCGCGGCTATCACGGAGTAGGCTTTGGCGGAACGTCGGTCGGCGGTATTCTCAAAAATCGTCTTTATTTTGGATCGCTCTTGTCCGGCGTCGATCATCTTCCGCATACCCATAATCTTCAGCAGAACGCGTTTTCTAAAGGGCAGCCGGCATGGGGAATGCACCTGGCGGAAGATCTGGAGCGTCTGGTTGCCTTGCACGGTGCGAGTACCATCGCTGCCGTGATTGTTGAGCCGGTTGCCGGTTCAACCGGCGTTCTTATTCCGCCTAAGGGTTATCTGGAACGCTTGCGCGCCATTTGCGATACCTATGGTATCTTGCTTATTTTTGATGAAGTCATTACGGGTTTTGGCCGAATGGGCACGAGCTTTGCTGCAGATTATTTCGGCGTAACGCCTGATCTGATGACGGTAGCAAAGGGGCTTACCAATGGTGTTGTTCCGATGGGGGCGGTGTTTACAAAACGCAATATCTATGAAGCTTTCATGAATGGGCCTGAGCCGGCCATCGAACTGTTTCACGGCTATACCTATTCAGGTCATCCTTTGGCATCAGCCGCGGCTCTGGCTACACTGGATACTTACCGCGAAGAAAATCTTTTCGCCCGGGCGCAGGAACTGGCGCCTTATTGGGAAGCAATGATCCATGGTCTAAAAGGACTGCCCCATGTCATTGATCTTCGAACCATCGGTCTTATTGCTGGAATAGAATTGGACTCCCGCAAAGGTGCGGTAGGTGAGCGCGCGATGGAGGTTTTTGATAAAGCCTGGGACGCCGGTCTTTTGATTCGTGTGACCGGAGATATTATTGCTTTATCACCGCCGCTAATTATGGAGCGTGAACATATCGACCAAATGGTCGAAATCTTAACCAAGATCTTAAAGACCGTGGCGTAGGTGACTCAATTTATAAGTCGATAAACAGCTATAATACCCTCGCGGCCGCGCAGTTGATGCTGGCCAGCGGCGACAAAATTAAATCCTTTGCCTGCGGCTTCAACGGTTGCGGCGGAGGCAAGGGTGCAAACTTCGAGATCAGGAAAAAGCTCTTTTCCTAGGTGCTCAAGCCGATTGGCCGTGTTCACCGTGTCACCCACAACCGTATAATTTATCCGGCCGGAAGAACCGATATTCCCAGCAATAACGGGACCTGTATGAAGCCCAATGCGCATGTTTAAGGGGGCTTCGCCTCGCGCTATGCGGTCAACATTATCCGCCGCGATAGCGCTGGCGATGGCTCGGACCGCGCGGCAAGCGCGGGCGGCATGGTCGGGCTGAGCAACTGGTGCGCCCCAATAAGCCATAACACTATCGCCAATATATTTGTCGACCGTGCCTTGTTCTTGATCTACCGCCGTATTGACGATGGTGAAGTGGTGATTAAGGAGGGCGGCTGTTTCCGTCGCGCCCAGACGTTCGGACAGAGCGGTGAAGCCCTGAATATCCGTGAACAAAACGGTGATGATACGACCCTCAGACGGAACCTGGCTTCTGTCGCCTAAGGTTAACAAGCGACGCACGAGGGTTTGCGGCACGTAGGTTTCAAACCATCGCAGCCCGGCCAACATTTGGTTAAAAGCATCTGAGGCTTCATCTAATTCACGGATGCGGCTCCGGCCCGCGGGTCCAATGGCGTCAAAGTCCAGATCGCGCACGCTTTCGGCGGCCTTCGCCAATTCACGTACAGGACGACCAATAAGCCGCGCCACCCATAAACCTGCAGCAACAGCGACCAAGACGATTGCCAAGCCTAAACCCAAGGCGATCTCTAGTCGCGCGACTTCAGGGCTGGCCAAGGCGGAATCAATATAAGTGCCGATGACCCAAGGCTTATCACCGAATCCATTCAATTCCCGCCACAGAAAAATGGTTGAGCCTTTAGGTGTTTTGACCTCGGATGCTTCGCCCCGTGGTCCCAGATTTATGGTCGATATGGTTGATCTATCCGGCGTCCAGATATTTGCCAGAATAGGATCGATGCCGATGTTAAGCCGAGGCAAAGGATTGCCCCGGTCAAGCTTCATGATCGATGGGTCAAAATACGGCGTCGCCAAAACATAATCCCGATCATAAAGAATGAACGGGGTCCAGCCTTTAACATCGAGACCTTGAAGAAACTGCGATAGGGCTTCGGTTGACACGGCGGTGCCGATGAATCCGATAAATTCGCCGCGGCGTCGGATGGGATAACGAACATTCACAATGGTTTGCTGAAGCTCGGGTTGCCAAATCGGCGGTCCCCAATAGGCACGGGTCTCCGTTCGCGCCAGCGCCATGGCGGCTTTCATGGCAGGATCATCGCTTGCTGATCGCTCGACGCTGCCGTCTTTCGATACAAGCAGCAATCGACCATCGGCAAAACTGATGGCGGTGCCGTTAACTTGCGGTAAAGCCACCATCGAACGTTTGAGATCACGTTCCAGGCGTGACAAATCATCAAAGGTTTCTTTTTCCTGGCTCCACAAAAAAGCCAGAGCCGTCACCTGATCCTCGGCCGGCTCAAGCTGAGCCCGCACGCGATTTTCAATGGTGTTGATAAGATTGCGCGCTTTGTCTTGCAGCAAATCGACCGTATTCTGTTGGGCAATGCCAAGGCTGACCCACATAACGCTGATGGCGGCAATCAAGGTTAATCCGGAAAGACCGACTCCTAAAATAAGGGCGATGGGAATGCGAAAGAAAATGTGACGCCGGGGCGGGGGAGCAACGCTCAAGGAAATCCTCGTTAAGCAAATTAGGAAGTAACCTATAATCCCGATCGTGGAATTTGGCATGTGAAGTAAGCGACTATGGCCCGAGACTATGACCCGGGACGTAAACTTAAGGAAAGAAAAAAGGTAACTAAGAAAAATGCCGTCTTCTTCTGCGCCACGGGATATTCTTTATCATGCCTTTAGCGCGGCTATTGGCGCGGCTCAGCCCGGCCAATGCTTGCCGCCATACTTGCATGGGCTCAAACCGGTCGCAAAAGGTGGTCGGCGGTTGGTTGTCGGCGCCGGTAAAGCTGCGGCGGCCATGGCTCAGGTTGTGGAGGCAAGCTGCAGCGATATAAGCGAAGGCTTGGTGGTGACGCGCTATGGCCATACTGTTCCGTGTCAGAAGATCAAGGTGCTGGAGGCGGCGCATCCGGTACCAGATGATGCCGGCGTCAAGGCATCCGCAGCCATGCTGAACCTGGTGCAGAATCTACAGCAAGTAGATCAAGTAATTTGTCTTATCTCAGGTGGCGGGTCGGCGCTACTGACCTTTCCATCGCCTGGACTTAGTCTCGGCGATAAACAAGCGATCAATACGGCGCTGTTGAAAAGTGGCGCGCCAATCGCTGATATGAATTGCGTGCGAAAACATTTGTCGGCGATTAAAGGCGGCCGCTTGGCGGCAGTGGTTTATCCTGCCACTGTTCATAGTTTTGCTATATCGGATGTGCCCGGAGATGACCCCACCATCATTGCCTCGGGCATAACTGTGGCAGATCCAACAACCTTTGCTGATGCCCGAGCGATTCTCGAGCGGTATAACATCATACCGCCACCGGCTGTGGCGGCGCATTTGCGCGACGCCGCAGAGGAAACTCCCAAGCCCGGCGATCCCCGGTTGGCCAATGCGACAATCACCTTAGTTGCAACCGCACAGCAATCCCTTAAGGCGGCAGCTAACTATGCGAAGAGCCAGGGTTTAACGCCGATCATTTTAGGTGATGATATTCAAGGCGAAGCCCGCGACGTAGCGCAACAACATGCCAAGTTGGCACGGGACATGGCGTCAGGATCCATTCTTCTGTCGGGTGGCGAGACTACAGTCACGATACGTGGCACCGGGAAGGGGGGTCGAAATACGGAGTATCTGTTGGCCCTAGGGCTGGCACTAAAGGAAGAGACAAATATCCATGCGCTGGCTGGTGATACCGATGGCATCGATGGCAGTGAAGGCAATGCCGGCGCATTTTGGGATGCAGGAACTTTTGTGCGAGCTAAGGGCAGAGATCCTGACGCGGACTTGGCGAACAACGACGCCTATAGTCTGTTTGCGGCTGCCGATGATCTTGTCGTCACCGGTCCTACCCACACCAACGTCAACGATTTTAGAGCCATAATAAAATTCTAATCTTGTGATTACTTAATGCAACAAATAGTTGCTAAAATTACTTTAACAAGGCATAGCTGAATCTTAAAGGAGCCAATTAAAATATAAGGTCTCTTTATTTTAATTAATTCTTGCTTATCGAAATAACAAGGCTTGAGGGGAAAGCCATGCCCGTACCTGACTTTCAATCGCTGATGCTGCCGGTACTTAAAGCCGCAATGGGCAAACCGGAAATAGATATGGGTGAATGCCGACAGACAGTTGCCGCTAAACTTAAGTTAACACCTTACGACTTAGCCGAGCTTCTTCCCAGCGGAAGGCAAAACAACCTTTGTTAATCGCATCTCTTGGGCCAGAAAATTTATGGAGGAGGCTAACCTGCTCGAGCCGGTTCGCCGGGCGGTATTTCGCATCACCGATCGTGGCGTAGCTTTGCTTAAAGAAAATCCACTTAAAATTGATGTCGCTTTTTTGCGTCGTTATCCCGAATTTGTAGCTTGGCAAGCTATTGGTGAAGCTAATGCCAAAAATAAAGTTGGGCAGATAAAAGCCATTTTGCCCGAAGAAGCAGCACAAACGCCCGAAGAACGCGTGGCATCGGCCCACGTCGAGCTGACGGATGCTCTTCGCTCAGATCTTTTGCAGCGCCTGATCATCTCCTCACCGCAAATGTTTGAGCAACTGGTGGTCGACTTGCTTTTGGCCTTAGGTTATGGCGATGGCCGCCGTGAAATGGGCGAGGCCTTAGGAAGAAGCGGCGATGGCGGCATTGATGGTATCGTTAAAGAAGATGTCTTAGGATTAGACGCAGTTTATATCCAGGCTAAGCGCTATGCGCGGGATAATACTGTTGGGAGTGATGCAATCCGTAACTTTATGGGCAGCATGACAGTTAAACATGCCACCAAAGGTGTTTTTGCCACCACCTCATCCTTTACAAAGGATGCCAAGCTACAAGCAGCAGCCACAGCTCTGCGTATCATTCTAATTGATGGCGACGAGTTAACCCGGTTGATGGTTGTTCACAATGTCGGAGTTCGCGTTCGCGAAACCTATGAGCTCAAGAAAATCGATGAAGATTACTTTGAAGATTAAACAAGGTATATAATCCTATTAAATCTTTTTATTAGGAATATAATACAAACAAAATTGCTTCAATTGAAACAAAATAGGAACTATAATCTACGCACCTAATTATTAAGGATGCAGCATGACCGGATCGGATCTGATTTTCTACCACGCCCCCCATTCCCGTGCCTTGGCGGTAAATATTCTGCTGGAGGAGTTAGGTGTGCCGTTCGATCGGCGCGTTCTTAATCTTAATAAGAATGAACAGCGCGGTGCAGCCTATCTGGCTGTTAATCCGATGGGCAAGGTTCCAGCCATCGTGCACAACGGTGCGGTTGTGACCGAGCAAGTCGCGATTTTCATCTATCTTGCCGATGCCTTTCCGCAGAAAAAGCTTGCACCGTCTATTGGCGATCCGCTCCGCGGACCTTACCTGCGCTGGCTGACTTTTTATGCGGCTTGTCTTGAGCCGGCGATATCAGACAAGGCGGCACAGCATCCGCCCGTCGATCCACGCATGACGGGGTATGGAGACTATGACACGGTGATCAAGACAGTTGACGCACAACTGGCCAAAGGCCCGTATCTTTTGGGTGCGCAGTTTACGGCCGCCGACATTTTATGGGGATGCGCGTTGGATTGGCTGACGAAGTTCAAGCTGGTGCCGGAAACGCCGGCGATCAAGGCTTATCTTGCGCGGATGAGCGACCGCTTAAATCTTCCACGGCACCGGGCCGAGGATGCTGCGCTCGCTGCCCAGCTGGGGTGATGACTTCCACAGCTTTCACGTAAATTTTTGCTGATTTAATCGGTATAAAAACTAAATCTTGACATGCAACCAAATGGTTGCATAATAGGATTCATGGTTGCCGATGAAGACAAAGTGTTCAAAGCCCTTGCCGATGCCAGCCGCCGTCAGCTGCTGGACCGGCTGCGCAAGAAGGGCGGGCTCACGCTCAGTGAGCTATGCGAAAAGCATGACATGAGCCGTCAGGCGGTGACCAAGCATCTGGTTTTGTTGGAGGCGGCGAATTTGGTCGTGACCAAGAAGCAGGGGCGGGAAAAGCTGCATTTTCTCAACCCGGTTCCGATCAACGGAATCTACATGCGGTGGATCGGCCGGTTTGAACAGGATCGGCTGGCGGCGCTGTACAACCTTAAAAAAGCATTACAGGAGAGCGATCAATGACATCCCAAAAAACGAACGACTACATCTACACCACCTACATCAAAACCACGCCGGAAAAGCTGTGGCAGGCAATCACCAATCCGGAATTCACCAAACAGTATTGGGGTCACACCAATGACTCAGATTGGAAGAAAGGCTCGGAATGGAAGCATGTCGGCAGCACAAGTGGTGATACGCACATCGTCGGTAAAATTGTGGAAACTGCGCCGCCCAAGCGTTTGGTGATCACCTGGGCCAGCCCGGATAACTTGGCGGATGAATCCCGCGTTACGTTTGAAATCGAGGCAATGGAGGATGTGGCGCGGTTGGTTGTTACTCACTCTGGTTTGACCGCGGGCTCAAATATGGAGAAGGGAATTACCAAAGGCTGGCCAATGGTGCTGTCCGGTATGAAAAGCTTTCTTGAGACCGGAAAAGGTCTTTCCATCATTAAGTGAGATCAGAACAGTGCCGGTATTTGCCGGAGTGCCGGCACTGTCACATCACTGGGAGCGTGGAATACCGAAACACGGATAAGACGGCATGCCGATCTTGGGGTAGTAATCTACGGCGGCAGGAGCTGCTACAAGATACAAGGAAGTTTTTAAGCCGGCTTTTTTGTGGGTTTCCTCAATCAGCTTTTTGCCGATGCCTTGTTTTTGAAACTTGATATCAACTGCAAGGTCCGAAAGGTAACAGCAAAAGGCGTAATCGGTAATCGCGCGCGAGACACCGACGATGTTATTATCGACGCGTGCCGTAATAATGATATCCGCTTGTCGAAGCATAACATCCAGTCGTGCGATGTCATCAACAGGACGCCGTTCTGCCAAGGTGGAGGATTTCAGGGCTTTTGCGAAATCCTCTACCGACAATCCAGGCTCAGAGGCGTAGCGCACAGGTGATGACATGCTCTTGCTCCGAAAACTATCGCCGCGGAATTGCAGGTGTAAATATTATGAGCAGACGGATCATAAGGGGAGAGGAAAAAGCACAGGCCGCGACTGCGGACAACTTTTGCCCCTGCACCGAAGGCGCCAACGGGTCGTAAAAGATTTACGGCAGGGGGCAAAAGCCTTATAGGTTTTGGGCCGATAACTGCTTAACTCAGAAGACATGCATAGTTTACCTAAAAGTGCTCATGTTTTTGCGATATGTCTGTCGGCCCTGGCGGGCTGCGTTGACGCCATTGGTTTTCTGGAGCTCAGCGGCCACTTCGTTTCCTTTATGAGCGGCAACACGACCCAGCTGGCTGTTGGCCTTGCCACCGGTCCGCCGTCGATGGCGGTGACATTGGCCGGCATCATCGGCTCGTTCGTTTTTGGCACCATGCTGGGGACGTGGATGCGTCTTTTCAGCAGCCGCCGTTTTTCTCATCCTAAGGCACCCATTCTGGCGCTATTGATGCTGATGACGACGCTCTTAGGCACGGCGGGCCTGGCTCAAGAGATGGGCGGGGCGCAGGTGGCGATCGCCTTCATGACCTTGGCGATGGGTGCGGAGAATGCAATCTTTCAACGTAATGGCGACACGGTCATTGGGCTGACCTATATGACGGGAACCTTGGTAAAGATGGGGCAACGTCTGGCACATGCCTTGTTGGGTGAAGGCGGGCTGGCGTGGCTGCCCTATTTCCTCTTGTGGGTTGGGTTGCTGAGCGGCGGCGTATTGGGCGCGTTGCTGTTTCAGAGCCTGCAGCTTCATAGTCTATGGTTTGCGTCTGGCGCCAGCGCGGCTTTGACGGTGGCGATGGTGTTCCTGAAGGGGCCGCTTCACTAAGGGCTGGTGCTTTTACTTTTGCAACTTCGTAAGAACGCGTTGTGCCATCATGGTGCCGGTTGAGGGGATTGAACCCCCGACCTTCGGTTTACAAAACCGCTGCTCTACCGCTGAGCTAAACCGGCCGCCATAAGACCCTACTGTATTCGTAGAAGGTCAGGTGGTCGCGAAATTACCTGCACCTGTCGCTGCGGGCAATGGGAACATCGTATCTTTGTCATTTCTTCGGTTTAGAAGGTCGGCGTGCCCATTCGTAAAGAGAAACCGCCGCTGCATTGGACACGTTAAGATGGGCGATCGGCCCACTGGTCGGCAGCTTGACCAGAAAGTCGCATTTCTCGCGGGTCAAACGCCTTAGGCCTGGGCCCTCGGCGCCCAACACCAACACCGACCTGCCTTTTAAGTCGACATCAGAAAGAAGAGCGTCTGCTTCGCCGGCAAGACCCACGGTCCAGCAGCCGATCGCTTTGCACTGATCCAAACTCTGCGCCAGGTTCACGACCCGAACCAGGGGCACCAGCTCAAGTGCCCCTGATGCCGCCTTGGCCAAAGCCCCCGTAGTGTCAGGTGCGCCGTGTTCCGGCAAGATCACCGCCAATGCGCCAAAGGCTGCTGCCGAACGCAGGACCGCCCCGATATTTTGCGGATCAGTCACTTGATCCAAGGCGACCAAAACCGCCTGCTCTGGGAGGGTTGCCAGAATTTCATCCAAGGCAACCTCAGGCAGAGGGTCGCTGAGCAGGGCAACGCCCTGATGTACGGCGCCGGGCGGTAAAACAGCGTCGATGGCCCGCCGATCCGCCGGCTCCACAAAGAGATAACCTTCTGTTTTTCCTAATGTTTCCGCACCCGCAGGGGTCACCAGCAAGCGTTTATGGCGCCGCCGCGGATTATCAAGGGCAGCACGGACCGCATGGACGCCATACAGCCAGAGATCCGCAGTCCGATTTTTCGGATTTGCCGTTGGCCGGGAGGGTTCTTCTGCGGCGTCATCACCCTTAAATCTCTGAAATTCCCTCGTTTTTTGGAAGTTTCCAGGACGGGTAGGGTGACGGGTAAGATGCCGCGGATCAGATGTCTTGCGCTTGCTCATAACGGCCCTTAGTATGCGGCCTAGATCTGAACCGCAAGCGGTCGTTTCGTCCCTGCTGATATTCCTCTCAAAGGTAAGTTTAGCGGGCGTAGCGCTGTTTGTGCGTTTACCTTTTCGCATTGACAAGCCGGGGAGAATAACCATAGTGCTGCCGCGCGGTTTGCGGCCCTCCTGAACCAGGATCGCT
>Ga0075163_10000231_pt1 | contig 68524 bp, 65 predicted proteins | sample JI1023141ADNA_FD_71478 | JGI IMG/M metagenome (GOLD analysis project Ga0075163, IMG submission 71478) | Wastewater effluent complex algal communities from Wisconsin, to seasonally profile nutrient transformation and Carbon sequestration -... | ecosystem: Engineered > WWTP > Effluent > Algae... | reverse complement strand
TTCCCGGCGCTCAACCAGACGCAAACCTTCGCGCAGCACTTCGCTGGCGTTTTGGTAACGCCCCGAGGTGACAAGCTGTTCCACAAAGTGGGCCTGGTGGTCAGTAAGGACAACATTACGTGTCGGCATGGGAGTCTCCTAAGCCAAGTTCAGTATTGGCATACTATGCCATAGAGTCACGACTGACAAGGCGACGATTACCACTGGCCTTCATTCCAATCTGTTTCTCGCTTAGCAGCAGGAGCTACATCTGCGCCATCTGCCGGAATCATCTGGCTTTCATTCACCGGAACCACCCGCAACGAGCCATCATCAAGGTAACGCAGGCGCACGTAGTCACCGGCCTTGAGCTTCATGCTCTGGGCCACGAAGGCGGGGAGCCGCAAACTCAGGCTGTTCCCGTGCCTTCCGATCTTCACTGCGGACATTTCCCGCTCCTTTCGGCATTTGATAAACAATGTTGACCAAATTGAGGAGCAGCAGTCGCTGGCTGACTGGCGCATGTTTCAGCGCCAGCCATCGAGCCACAAAGCAGCCACTCAATAGGCCTCCGCCGCATATGGATCGGAGTCGTCATCATCGAAGCGGATCACCGGCACCGTCCCAATACTCCAGGTACGACGAACCGATGAACGGGTAACAGGCGTTGCCGTCGGATGAGCCGGCGGGGCCTCCATCCAGGCATCGTCCTGCGAATCATCAGTGTCCGGCTGCGCACGATTCAGATGCTCCCGTTCAGCGTAGGCATTCCAACGCTTGAACCAGGCAACAAACTTTTCCTTATCATCGAAGTCGGGCAACTCCCCGTACAGCAGGAACTGCAAACCCTGCGCGAATTCAGTCTCCAGCGCGGGGCCGGTACGTTCGCAGAGCACCAAGTCACGGAGTTGATCCTTGGGTTCCCAACGGCGCTCATAGGACAATTGGCGGCCTACGCTGGCAATCTGAGGCTTACGCGAGCGTTTGGGATCAAGAATATCAATGCCAGTCGCCTCAAGAATCGCCTTCCGGTCACGGGTCGCACGGCTGGCCGACAGGGTACTGAGGTCCAACGTGCGGTCGTGGTAGCGGTCCAACGTCTCCTGAGCACTGTCGGGCAATTCGACCTCGGCATCCCCGGCACTGCGGCCAGAAAACCCCAAATCCCCCCACACGGCATCAATCGCACGCTTCACGGATTCCTCGTTCCAATTCTTGGGCTTGAGCAGATCAAGCTCGGCCAAAAGCAGCTCAGTGAGGATGGCTTCGTTGCGGAGGTGGTTGCCCAACTCGGCTTTAACCTCGCCCAACAAGCCGGATACGACGGGAGAAACATAGTTGTCCTGGCGGCCACGGCGGCTACGTGAATAGGGCATGTCGGCCTTGCCGTACTGGCGCAAAGCACTCCCCGATTTCAATTCAACCAGCAGGCCGAGCTTGTCGTTTTTGTCGCGGACATCCACATCCTTGACCTGAATATCGTGGCGACGACTGGCACGGCGCTGGGCCTTCATGACCTCGATGGTGCGCAGTTGGGCGCTAATGCGCGCCTTTTCGCTGGCCGTCAGAGTGTGCCACGTCAGTTCCACGAGCTTAAAGCGGGCACCGACCATGGCGCGCTCGATTTCATCCTCGTTCAAGCCCAGCGTAGCCAGGAGAACGCGCACCAGGAAAGCAGCAACGCGGATTTCGTGGCGAATAGAGGCCAACCCGGCATGAATCAGGTTATGGCCGACCGTACTGGAGGCCAGTGCCACAGTGATCTCCAGATAGCCCATTTTGCGACCCGCCACCTCAAAGACGACATAGCGGATTTCAGCCTGTGCCCCGGTCAGCGGGGTGTCGATATACGTGGTGGTCGGTTTGGTTTTTGCATGCGAAAAGCGCGAGTACGAAACCTGAGCAAGACGCTCGTAATGGTGATTGGACACCGGCCCAAGCGGTGTTTGGACGATAAATTTGTCGATCATGGCTGCAAAAATGTGTGTGATTGGTGACGGCTACACGCAAATGAACGCGGTCCAGCCATCACCTAGGGTTCGTTGATTGCAAACTTGCAGAATTGCAGGCTTGCACTTGTGTGAGTGCCTTGGACCTACTCGAAATCGTCATCAAAGGCATCAGCAGCGGGTTTCGGCTTACTGTCGGCTTTGATCTTCGAGACATCGCGAGTGACCGTCGCCGGATCAACCTTGAGTACGCTGGCAATTTCCTTCTGCTGCATGCCGTCAGCCAACAACTGCTGTACCCGCATGCGGCGTTCGTGGATTTCGACCTGTTTGATGCTTGCTTTGTCGTCCTGGTCGCGGATTTCCCAGCCGAATTCGATCTGCCGGTCGACAACCCGATACCAGTGCTGGTAACAGGTCGGGATCATGTCGAACTCGCTCATTTTTCGACGGTGAACGTTGAAGCCACCACCGAATTCGCGGGGAGCGCCGGGGTCATAGGTCAATTCCATGAAGTAATTGCTGCCATCTGAGAGAAGCTCATCCTCAAGGGGGTCATATCCACGCTTGCTGCCTTGGTAGAAGCTCACAACTGAAATGCCATCCTTGTTCAGCCTCTTCAAGTGATTGGCAAGGCTGCGATAGTCCATCGGATCAGCATTGCTTTTGGCAATGACCCGACGCGCATCGAAATGGATAATCAACTTGCACCCAATAGGCAGAGATTTATCGAGCAGATCTTGAGTCGATGCCCAATTGAGGTAGCCGGTCTGGTTGCCTCCCAGTTCCTTAACGTAGTAATGGAGGTTGTTTCGAGCATTTTCGCGACAGGCTTCGTTTTGCTGCTTTTCCGAAAACATCTGGAAGTGTTCATGAACGCGACGACCATGATGGGGCCGGAAAAATGCCGCAGTAACAGCAGGCGCGGGTTTTCCGAAAGGCTGGAAGTTCAGCCCACCAGAGCAGCAATAGGCCATTTGCGTCGCAAACTCCAACGCATCCACCCCCTCGCCAATTCGCACAAAGATATTCGCCCCTTGAGGAATGAATCCCGGAAGAATGAAGTTTCTTGCAGCAGGCGATTGTTCGAAAGAATCATCCAACGTCAGCATCCGAAGCTGATTCGGTTGCTCATTGGACATTTTCAGCCCCCTTCGGCGCGATCAACTGGGCCACGAAGGCCTTCATGTCGACAGGTTGCTTGCTACGGCTGGCAATCGACCAGGCTTCCAGCCAAGCCGATAACTCAGAGTTACGCCAGCCAACTGCCCGCGGACCGATTGAAATGGGAGGCGGCAAGGTGCCTTCGCTAACATCCTTCCAGATAGTGGCATTGGCACGTCCCACCTTCTCCCGCACTTGCGGCAGTCGGAGAATGCGGTCGTCCGTAATTCGGCGCGTACGGACAATCAATTCCTGAATTTCTTCCGACAGGAAGTTGTTTTCCACCTGACGGCGGGGGACGTTTGCTACAGATTGAGAGCTACGTTTCATTGCGATCACCTATCGTTTCTAAGTTTCAAGGACGATTCAGGCCCGAATCAGGATCGCAATGTACGTATTTGGATTTATCGCCTCATCCGCCAAGGCAGGGTTTAGAAACGGCGCACAAAATGAAAACCGCCTCTACGCATTTGCGACGAGGCGGCATCTGTGCTAACGGCACTGCAGACGGGAGTGCTACCCGTTGGCAAATACCGGTTTCTGAGAATGGACGAGCCAACGGTAATCTCCGTGAATCAAGGCTTGGCCTTCTTGCACGTAGCGTTCGATGTTTTCCGAGAAATTTTCTCGCCAAGCTGGTCTATGTCCGGAGGAAAGCCGATGCCCCCCGATGATCTCGTCGATTTGGTGATGGGTATATTCCCAACTGCTCAGTTCGCTGAGCACATGCAAGGCTTTTAATCGGAATCCACCATTTCTTCCCTCTATCGCCGGCAAGGTATTCATGAACCGTGTAGCGAGCGGCGAGTAGATGAGGCCAGCATCAAGCAACTTTTGATGCTTTTGGCGGAGCAGTTTTGCGTACTCAGCGATCTGCGAAACGATAGGCCCAAGCACGTCCAGGCAAATAGCAAACCAGCAATCTGATGGATTAGTTTGATTGCCAGCGCCTGCCGCTCTATTGAATTGCATATGCGAAAATACATCGGACTCGCTTACGCCAATGAGGCAGGGGCTTTCGGCGTTGTCGTAAGTCTGGAATCCAAAATTCTGAAGCTGCTTCCGGTGATGTTTCGCCAGCCATGAGATAGCCCGAAGTTGCCCTTCTGGAGGAACGCTGCAATCGACGGCAACCCAGGTCAATTGCCATGATGCTTCAACAGACGCATGGGTACTTCTGGGGACTGTTCGCGTGGGAAGATACCCAAACGGACTTTCTATCGCCTGCAAATATGGGTTTGCAGGATGCTGCGGTCTGGTCGGAGGGATAAACGGAACATCGCTCACTTCCGTGCGCAGATGGTTCTCGGGGATTGGCGACATCAACGGAAAGAACCAAGAACCATTGTTCCGCAATCGAGGTAGCCTTTCCAGTGAAGGGCTAACCCATGCTGCCAATCCAAAGCAGCTGCGGCAAGAGCCGTCACGGTCGGGAATTACATCGGCGTTCAGCGCATCTTCGCAAAACGCTTGCAAAGCATCGTTACCAGCCGCTCCTATGGCAGCTTGCGCCTCGAACGCCTTGGCGTAGTCGCGATTCATGCTCAGGAACAGCCAAGCCCAATCGTCAGGAGTGAAGTATTCAGCTTCAGAAAGCCCGAACGGCTCGTCTCCAGCCAACAAAGGGAGAGTCAATCCACCTCTGACGCTTTCAATGTCCCCGAGATTCACTCAACCCTCCCCGCAGGCTTAATAGCCCAAAGCTCTTGAGCAACCAACAGTCTATTAACATCGACTATAGAATGAGTAGCTAGCCGTGTAGCTACACATCAAAAATCAGAAAAAATAAATCATAACTCTTTGTTTTATTTGTTTATTTTTTATTACATCAAAACAATATCGTATTGCTCGGGCGAATAGCTCGGTTCGGATTGCAGGGAAACTGCCTTGCCAATGAAATCGGAAAGCATGGCCAGCGCCTGCGACTCTTCGTCGAGGAACAGGTCGACGACATCGGGACCAGCCAGGATACGGTATTCGCGGGCGTTGAACTGGCGCGCTTCACGCAGCAGTTCGCGGAGGATTTCGTAGGCGACAGTGCGCGCCGTCTTGACCTCGCCGCGCCCGCCGCAGGTCGGACAGGGCATGCACAGCACGTGGGCCAACGATTCGCGGGTCCGCTTGCGGGTCATTTCGACCAGGCCCAGCGCCGTGAAGCCGTTAACGGTCAGCCGCGTGTGGTCGCCGGCCAGCGCCTTGTTGAATTCGTCGAGCACGGCCTTCTTGTGCTCCTCGTTTTCCATGTCGATGAAGTCGACGATGATGATGCCGCCGAGGTTGCGCAGGCGCAGCTGGCGAGCGATGGTGACCGCCGCCTCGAGATTGGTCTTGAAGATGGTGTCGTCGAAATTGCGCACACCGACGAAGCCGCCGGTATTGACGTCGATGGTGGTCATCGCCTCGGTCTGGTCGATGATCAGGTAGCCGCCCGACTTGAGGTCGACACGCCGGGCCAGCGCCTTCTGGATTTCGTCCTCGACACCGTGCAGGTCGAACAGCGGACGCTGGCCGGTGTAGTGCTCGAGCAGGGGCAATACGGCCGGCGTGTATTCCTCGGCAAAGCCGGTCAGTTTGACGAAATTTTCCCGGGAGTCGATGACAATGCGCGTCGTTCCCGGATTGACGAAATCACGCAGGACGCGCTGGCCGAGCGACAACTCCTGATAAAGCATGGTCGGCGGGCCGGATGTCCGTGCCTTGTCACGGATATCGGCCCAGGTCTTGCGCAGGTAGGCGATGTCGGTGGCGAACTCGTCGTCGCTGGCGTTCTCGGCCATGGTCCGGACGATGAAGCCCCCCGTTTCCTCCGCAGGCACCAGCCGGGTAATTTTTTCGCGCAACACTTCGCGCTCGGTCTCGGACTCGATGCGCTGCGAAATCCCGATATGTTTCTCCTGCGGCAGATAGACCAGCATGCGGCCAGCGATGGAAATCTGCGTCGACAGCCGGGCGCCCTTGGTGCCGATCGGATCCTTGACGACCTGGACGACGATGTTTTGCCCTTCGTGCAGGATTTTCTCGATTGGCCGTTCGGTGGCGGTTTCACGCGGCTGCCAGATGTCGGCAACGTGCAGAAAGGCGGTTCGGTCGAGGCCGACTTCGACGAAAGCGGACTGCATGCCGGGCAGGATGCGACAGACGCGGCCAAGGTACACGTTGCCGACCAGCCCGCGGCTGGCCGTACGCTCGATGTGCAACTCCTGGACGACACCTTGTTGCATGACGGCAACGCGGGTCTCCTGCGGCGTGAAATTGATCAGGATTTCTTCGGTCATACGCTCTACAATTCGCGGTTTTTTCTGGATTCTACTATGCGCAAGGCGCCTGAACTCCTCGCACCGGCCGGCTCGCTCGAGATGATGCGTACCGCCTTTGCTTTTGGCGCCGATGCGATTTACGCCGGCCAGCCGCGCTACAGCCTGCGCGTGCGCAACAACGAGTTCGGCACGATTGCCGCCTTGAAGGAAGGCATCGACGAAGCGCACGCCGGCGGCAAGCAGTTTTTCGTCGTCAGCAACATATTCCCGCACAACGCCAAGCTGACCACCTACCTGGCCGACATGGCACCGGTCATCGCCCTGAAGCCCGACGCGCTGATCATGTCCGACCCCGGGCTGATCGACATGGTGCGCGAAACCTGGCCGGAACAGGTCATCCACCTGTCGGTGCAGGCCAACACAGTGAATTGGGCGGCGGTCCGGTTCTGGAAAAAAATGGGCGTAGACCGTGTCATTCTGTCGCGCGAGCTGTCGCTCGACGAGGTCGCCGAAATCCGCCAGCAATGTCCGGATATCGAGCTTGAAGTCTTCGTCCACGGCGCTTTGTGCATCGCCTATTCCGGCCGCTGCCTGCTGTCCGGTTATTTCAATCACCGCGACCCTAACCAGGGCACCTGCACCAACTCTTGCCGCTGGGATTACAAAGTCAGCACTTCCGATGGCCAACCGGCGCAGATGCTCCAGCAGGAGCAGGAAATCCTGCTCGAGGAAAAACAGCGCCCGGGCGAGTTGATGCCGATCGAGGAAGACGAGCACGGCACCTACATCCTGAATTCGAAGGACCTGCGCGCCATCGAGCATGTGCATCGTCTGGTCGAGATCGGCATCGATTCACTGAAGATCGAAGGCCGTACCAAGAGCCCCTACTACGTCGCCCGGACCACCCAGTCCTATCGCCAGGCGATCGATGACGCCGTCGCCGGCAAGCCACTCGACCCGACGCTATTGCGAGAACTGGAAGGCCTGGCCAACCGCGGCTACACGGACGGCTTCTACCAGCGCCACCATGACGCCGAGTACCAGAACTACCTGCGCGGCAGTTCGGAATCGGACCGCAGCCTGTACGTCGGCGATGCTATAGGCTTCGACGCAGCGCGTGGCCTGATGGAAATCGTGGTCAAGAACCGCTTCTCGGTGGGCGACCGTCTGGAATGCGTACATCCTTCCGGCAACCACACGCAGACCGTGGCACGTATGGAAAATGCGGCCGGCCAGCCGGTCGAGGTCGCCCCCGGCAGCGGACACCGGGTATGGATTGATTTGCCGGACAGGTACACCAAATCCTTCGTCGCGCGTTTTGTATAACAAAGTCTAAACAAATTCACCCGCAATCACGGTTTGTGCACCGCAGCAAACCGTGTAAAATCATTGTCATGAGCAAAACAGCCCACCGCATGCCGCTGATCGATGCCCTGAAGGCCATCGCCGCCATGCTCGTCCTGCTGAACCACTTTTCTTCCTACGGGCCACTGGCCGAGGCGGCACGCGACGCTTTTCCCGCCATTTTTGACGGGTTCTTCGAGTATGGCCGCATGGCCGTCCAGGTTTTCCTGGTCATCGCAGGCTTTCTTGCTGCCCGCGGCTTGTCCGCCCACGGCGAGCACCTGGCCGTTTCACCGCTACCGCTGATCTGGAAACGTTATCTGCGCCTGGCCGTGCCGTACCTCGCCGCGATTGGCCTGGCCATTGTCGCTTCGGCCATCGCCAACCAGTGGCTGGACGACGAGGCGATCCCCGACCGCGCCACGCTCACACAATGGCTGGCGCACGCCTTGCTGCTGCACAACCTGCTCGGTTTCGAGGCGCTGTCTGCCGGTGTCTGGTACATCGCCATCGATTTCCAGCTCTTCGCGCTTATGGCCATGCTGCTCTGGGCCGGCCGCATGCGCTTCGTTGCCCCGCTACTGGTCTTGCTGGTCGCCACCACGTCGCTGTTCTGGTTCAATCTTGATGCCAGCTGGGACAACTGGGCGATCTACTTCTTCGGCTCCTACGGCCTGGGCGCCGCCGCCTGGTGGGCTTCGGACCGCAAACAACAGGCGTTCTGGCTGGGCGCCATCGCCACCGTCGCCATCGCTGCGCTGGTCTTCGATTTCCGTCTGCGCATCGCGCTCGCCCTGGCAGTCGCCTTGGTGCTCGGCTACGGCCGTCGTACCGGCTTCCTTGAGCAATGGCCGAATGTCAGGGCGCTGGCCTTCCTCGGCCAGATTTCGTATTCGATTTTCCTGGTGCACTTCCCGGTCCTTCTGCTCGCCAACACCCTGTATTTCCAGCTTGAGCTATCGTCGCCGACCTCAGTCGTTCTTGGCCTGATTGGCACGCTGACCGCGAGCATTGCTACCGCTACGCTGTTCTACCGCTGGATCGAAAGTCCGGAGGCTAGCCGCCGGATCACCACAGCACTCGGCAGCATGTCCGGCAAGGCCATGGAAATGGCCCGCAGGGTGCCTGTTCTCGGCGCCCTTCTTCCCGAGCGCGCCTAGTCGGTCAGTTCGGTCCGATGCCTGAAGCATTCCAGTGCTTCAGGATTGGCGAGGGCCTCGATGTTTTTCACCGGCCGGGCATGGACGACATTGCGAACGGCCAGTTCGACGATCTTGCCTGATTTTGTGCGCGGAATGTCAGCCACCTGAACCACCTTGGCTGGCACATGCCGTGGCGTGGTGTTGGCGCGAATCTGCTGTTTGATCCGTTCGATCAGCGCCCCATCCAGCACCAGTCCTTCCTTCAGCTTGACGAAAAGTACGACGCGCACGTCGTCGTGGCGACCCGGCGGCCAATCCTGGCCGATGACCAGCGATTCGAGGATTTCCGGCAGCTGCTCGACCTGACGGTAAATTTCCGCCGTGCCGATACGCACGCCGCCCGGATTGAGCGTCGCATCCGACCGGCCGTAGATGATCATCCCGTCGTGCGCCGTCAGTTCCGAAAAATCGCCGTGACACCAGACATTGGGGAAGCGCTCGAAATAGGCGGTGCGGTACTTGCCGCCATCCGGATCGTTCCAGAAACCGACAGGCATGACCGGGAAGGGCTTGGTGCAGACCAGTTCGCCCTTCTCGCCACGCACCGGGCGACCATCGTCGTCAAAGACATCGACGGCCATGCCCAACCCGCGACACTGGATTTCGCCGCGGTACACGGGTAGCACCGGGTTGCCGAGTACGAAGCAGGACACGATGTCGGTGCCCCCTGAAATGGACGCCAGCAGAAGATCAGACTTGACCTCGCGATAGACCCAGTCAAAGCCTTCCGGCGACAGGGGGCTGCCGGTCGAAAACATAGCGCGCAGGGTGGACAGGTCATGAGTTTTTCCCGGCGTCAGGCCAAGCTTGGCTGCTGCATCGATGAATTTGGCCGAGGTCCCGAAGTGGGTCATTCTTTCTGCCGCTGCGTAGTCGAACAGCACCGCGCCACTGCCGGCAAACGGCGAACCGTCGTAGAGCAGCAAGGTCGCGCCGCTGGCCAGGCCGGAAACCAGCCAGTTCCACATCATCCAGCCGCAGGTCGTGAAGTAGAACAGCCGGTCGCCGGGGCGCACGTCGCTGTGCAACTGGTGTTCCTTCAGGTGTTGCAGCAGCACCCCACCGTGGCCATGGACAATGCACTTCGGTACGCCGGTCGTGCCACTCGAAAACATGATGAACAACGGGTGGTCAAAAGTGACTTTTTTGAAAATTACCTCATTTTTGGCATCGACCGTAGCATTTGAGCCCCAGCACACAGCATTGGGAATTTTGGCGAGATCCGGCTCAGCGTTCAGATAGGGAACAACGACCGTGCGAACCAGTGAAGGCATTTGGGCAACCACCTCGGCATTCTTGCCCAGGCAATCGACCGGCTTGCCGTTGTACCAGTAGCCATCGACGCAGACCAGCACCTTCGGCTCGATCTGCCCGAAACGGTCGAGCACACCTTGCACCCCGAAATCCGGCGAAGCTGAAGACCAGATAGCCCCGAGCGCTGTCGTAGCCAGCATGGCGATCAGCGTTTCCGGCAAATTGGGCAGGTAACCCGCCACCCGGTCGCCCTCGCCCACACCGGCCTCGATCAGGAACTGCTGGAAGCAGGCGACCCCGGCGTACAACTCGGCCCGGGTCATGCGGCGCCGGACCTTGTCCTCGCCCCAAAAAACCAGCGCATCGCCATCGTCGCGAATCTTCAGCAGATTCTCCGCGTAATTCAGCCGCGCCTTGGGAAACCAGCGGGCACTTGGCATCCGGTCCCCGTCAAGAAGCGTCCGCGCACCTCTTTCACCGACCGCCCCGCAAAAATCCCAGAGCATGGGCCAGAAAGCCTCCGGCTGATCAACCGACCACTGCCAAAGATCGGCATAGGGCCCACGCCCGGCAGCCTGCATGAACATCGCCATTTGCGTTTCACCGACGGCATTCGGATCGGGTTGCCATAGGGGCTGATATTCAGTGGCACCAGTCATGATCGCTCCGAGATTAATAGACGCCGTTCAACACGGTATACCGCACACAAACTGGATCATACATCGTGAAATATTTGACGAACCCCAAAGTCAATTAGCCGAAATGCATGAATAATTCAGCTAGAATTTAAGGATTCGACAATATTCGATCTACAAACGGGAGAAATCATGGCTGTATTTGCTGGCATCACGAACACAGGAGTCTTCGATCCTGGCTTTTCCTTTTCAGCGTGGGCAAACGGTATTGGAAACGTTGAAAGCACGCTCGTCGACCTGTCAAATACGGACCCATATACCATTGGTCAAAACCCAGACGGATCTTATTACGCCTATTGGGCAAATGGGACTCAACTCTGGGGAACGGGTAGTTATTCTGGCGGCGTCGTGACCATTAAGGAATTCGAACTGTCGTTCAGTTCCGGCACATCCGTCGGCATGACCGGGACCATTGCAATCAACATCAATACTGGAGCCGTTAGCACAGCCTCAGCCAAGGAAGTCTGGATGGAAACCGCTGATGGCTATTCGATCGACTACCGTGGCTCACTAGCCTTTGACTTGAGTACCGGCACTGTAAGTGGAAGCCTGAAGACCCTTTATTTGGCCGCCGACAACGGCGCCGCCCCGGGAGACGCCAACTATGTAAAACTGGCCGGTTCCGTCACGATGGATAGCAATGGCAATTTCACCGGAGGACAGGTGACAGGAATTGAGTGGGGTACGCTTACTTTCTCGCAAAATAATGGTGACCCGGCCTTTTCCATTACCGGCAAAATTACCGGTCTGAAAATTGACGCAACCACCATCGAATCCGCTCTCGAGGGTGGCGGCTTCGACGGATTGATTGCCCTCGCCTACGGTGGCAACGATACGGTCACTGGAACGTCCGGCGACGATACGCTCAATGCGGGCGCCGGTAACGACAAGATTGATGGCGGTGATGGCAATGACCACCTCACTGGCGGCAACGGCAACGACACCATTGTCGGCGGCGCTGGCAACGACCGCATCTGGGGCGACACCAACGATGCAGCGCTCAACATCACATTTACCGCCAGCAACGACAAGATTACCGACCTGCTCGGCAACAATTTCGTCTTCGCCGGCAGCGGCAACAACCAAGTTACTGTCGGGGATGGTAACGATTGGGTCCAGGCCGGTGGCGGCAACGACAAGATCGTCGTCGGCGGCGGAGACAACCTTTCAACGCTGTTCAGCATGGCCGACGACCAGTCCACCATCAATCCAGCCTCGACGGCAGGCGGCGTCGGCTACACTGACGACTTCTTCAGCGATATCAGCTTCAACAACGTCGCTCTCGCCCGACTTGGCAACAACTCAGTCACTGCCGGCAGCGGAAATGACTACATCAAGACTGACGACGACTACGCTGCCGGTTACGACGACGTCAATTCCGTTTACACCTATACCAAGGCAACGGACTCAGCCACCACCGACGGCAACAACAAGATCATCGCCGGCGACGGTTACAACGTCATCCTGGCTGGCGATGGCAACAACAACATTTCCGCGGGTAACGGCACGGCCGGTACCCCGGAATGGATGAACCAGATTTTTGCCGGCAATGGCAACAACAAGATCGTGACTGGCACTGGCGACGATCTTGTGGTCGCGGGCAACGGCAACAATAATGTCACGGTTGGCGATGGCTTCAACGAGGTGCAACTGGGTACTGGCAACAACAAGGTCTTGGCCGGCAATGGCGGCAATGAAGTCTGGATCGGTAACGAAGCTGCCTTCAACACATACTTTGCCAGCGGTGGCGCAACCAAGGGCAACGGGAACAGCGCCATCACCACCGGCACCGGTGACGACCTGGTGGCCGCCTGGGAAGGCAACGACAGCGCGAAGGTTGGCGCGGGCGCCGACCAGGTCGACCTCGGATCGGGGAACAACAAGATCGACCTGGGTACCGACAGCGCAGAAGACGTGGTCACCTTTGGCTGGGATTTTCTGGCTGCGGCTCTCGACCATAACTCGGCGACCCTAGCCTCCAACGCCGTTGCCAATTTCAATGTTGGTGATTCGCTATGGTTCAATCTTGAGGATCTGGGCGCACTGACCTTGGAACAGATTGATGTTTCGGCAAATGCGAGCATCACAGGTGGCGACCATAACTTGGTTTTCGATACGTCGACCGGCAAGCTCTATTACGATGCCGACGGCACCGGTAACGGTGAGGCGGCAATACAAATTGGCCTGATCAAGGGTACTGGACTCACTGGCGCCTATGCCGAAGTTGGCACTTCCGATGTCACCATTCACAGCGGTGGCGTTATCTAACTGATTTAATAACAGTTATACTGCACAAAGAAGGCTGCCATAGGCAGCCTTCTTTTATCCCTCTACATTTTGGGTTCAATGCGCGCCTTTTTCGTCCGTTTCAAGAAATTCTTTGTCAATGCTGCCCTGTTCAGCGTTTTCATCAATCTGGCACTTCTCGCGCCCTCGCTGTATATGCTTCAGGTCTTCGACCGGGTCATGACTAGTCGCAGCAAGGAAACCCTGATCATGCTGACACTCGTAGCGGTCGTTGCATTGCTCATGATGCTGGCTCTCGACTTCCTACGTACATTGCTACTGGCAAAAGCGGGAACTGCCCTCGACCGGATGCTTGGTGAAAAAGTCCTGACCGCACTGGTTGAACGCGGCTCACAAATCAATCGTACCGATGAAATCCACGGCCTCCGGGATGTCGCAGTACTCCGGGGCTTTCTCAGTGGTAACAGCATCATCGCCTTGTTCGACCTGCCATGGATGCTGTTGTACATCGGGCTGATCTTCCTTTTTCATCCTTTGCTCGGTGTAGTCGCAACGCTCGGTGGCGCAATACTTTTCGTCATCGCCTGGAGCAATGAGCACTTCAATCGTTCGAGCATAGAAAAAAATCAGCTCTCTGCTCGCAAAGCCTCTCATTACATTGACCAAGGCATTGCCAACGTTGACGCCATTAATGCAATGGGAATGACGCGGGATTTTGTCGGCAAGTGGAAGCGAATGAACGAGGAAGTTCTCTCCGGCTCATTAGAGACCACAGAAAGGATGGGCGGTATCAGCAGCATTTCAAGATTTGTCCGCCAGAGCATCCAGATCGCGATGATGGGAACTGGGGCCTATCTGGTCATCGATCAGCACGTCAGCGCCGGCATCATGATTGCCACCACCATCATCCTCGGACGCGCTCTGGCGCCAATAGAAAGTCTGATCGCCAACTGGAACAATTTTGTGCAAGCCCGCCTGGCCTTTGGCAGATTAAGCCCCTTATTCCAGGCGGACCAGACCAGAAATGCGACCAAATTGCCGCCACCGCAAGGCCGATTGACCGTCGAAAACATTGCACTGGCTGGCAAGACCATTGATCGCCCCATCATCCGGCACGCCTCATTCGAATTACAGCCCGGAGAAGCACTCGGTGTAATCGGACCTAGCGCCTCTGGAAAGTCGAGTCTGGCCCGCCTGATTATCGGTATATGGAAAACAAGTGCCGGATCCATTCGTCTCGACGGGGCGGATATCGCCCGAACCGCTCGGACGGAAATCGGCCCATATATCGGATATCTCCCTCAGGATGTCGAACTGTTTCCCGGCACGGTAGCCGAAAATATCTCCCGTATGGGCGAAGCAAACGCTGAGGCGGTAGTCAAAGCCGCCATGTCAGCCCATGTGCACGACTTGATCCTCCGCCTCCCGAATGGCTACGATACGCTGATCGGTCCGGGCGCCCACATCCTCTCCGGCGGACAAATGCAACGCATCGGTTTGGCTAGGGCTCTTTACGGCAATCCTAAATTGCTGGTTCTTGATGAGCCAAATTCCAATCTGGATGCAGAGGGGGAAGCAACACTTTTGCTAACGCTGCAGGAACTGCATCAATCAAAAGTCACTGTCGTTCTGGTCACACACAAACCGGCGGTGCTCAAGCAAATGGACAAGCTTCTCGTAATGCGCGAAGGTCGCATGGAACTGTTCGGCCCTTGTGAAGAAGTGCTGTTAAAACTCAGGGAAACCATGGCTCGAGGCCAGGAACAATTGGCGAAAGGCTGAGATTCATGCACATCGATATCGGATTGAACAGAATCATCCGGCTAGGCCAATGGGTCATATTCATTGCTTTCGGCAGTGCCGCGCTATGGCTCACGTTTGCGCCGCTGCATGGCGCAGTAGTAGCCCATGGGCTGGTTAAAGTTGAGAACTATCGCCAGACCGTACAGCACAACGAAGGTGGCATCATCCGCAAGATTCTTGTCCGGGAAGGTGACCATGTCCAGCGAGGTCAAGCCTTGATTGAACTGGAAGATAGTCAGGCAGCTTCTGCGTACGGCGTCCTGCGCAGTGCCCTGGACGGAGAACTTGCAAGAAAAGCACGCCTCGAATCTGAAGCGACTCTCAGCCCGAAAATCACTTTCCCTCAGGAACTAACCAACCGGACCGACTCACCGGTCGTTGCAGAAATGATTGCACGGGAGCAACGGCTTTTTCAGGCGCGTGCGGAAACGCTGAAAGGACAAATTCGGTCCCTGGAAAGGCAGATTGCCCAGATCGACAAGGAATTCGATGCCCTGTCCAGCCAAATGCAGGCCGAGCGCGGGTCAGAAGAATTGGCACGAGAAGAACTGGAATCCTACCGGGTCTTGCGCGACAAGAACTTCATCTCCACCCCCCGGCTACTCGAGCAGAAGAGAAAAGTTCTCGACTATCAGTCCCGCAGTGAAGAACGGCGTGCCGATGTTGCACGCACCCTGCGACTGAAAGAAGAGCTCAATCTGAAGATCATCAGCCTGCGCAGCGACTATTCACGTGGCGCCGCGCAGGAACTGAAGGATGCCACCAATCGAATCGTAGAATTATCCGATCGCCTTCGACCCGCCGAGGACATGCTAAAGCGTAGCGTTATTGCAGCTCCGGTTGCCGGCACTGTGCTTGCACTGAAGACCAACACGCCGGGAGCATCCATCGCACCCAGGGAAAATCTGCTCGAAATCGTTCCTGACGACAGCACCCTGCTGATCGAGGCGCAAGTTGGTATCGATTCCATCAAAGAATTGCATCTTGGCCAAACAGCCGATATCCGTTTTTCTGCACTCCCCTATCGAACAACGCCGCTTGTCTCGGGAAGAGTGAAGTACATTGCGGCCGATATCCAGCTCACGAAGGAAGGCCAGCCCTACTATCTGGTGCAAATATTGCCAATCCCGGAATCGCTCGAAGAAGCACAAACGCCCAAGCTACAGCCTGGGATGGCGGCAGAAATTTTTGTTCAGACACAACCGCGCACCGCCTTTGAGTATCTCCTGCAGCCTGTCACCGACACCCTGGCCCGCTCTTTCCGCGAACGCTAGGTGAAACTGCTGAAATAATCAATTGAAAGTACACCCTGCGCGGCTGAGCCGCGCTTTACAAGTGATGACATTGCGGTAGTATTGAAATTTCTGTCAATTCAGGAGCACATGGCTATGGCGACCCACTTTTATTTCAATGGTCATACCTATGAAATCGAGCCTGCCAAACTGACCTGGGCCGATGCAGATGCCAATGCCACCGCGCTGACCTGGGATGATGACGGCGCGTTCGGCAACACCGTGACATCGTACCTGGTCAATATCGGATCGTCTGCTGAAAGCGCTGCCATCCTGAAAAATCTCAAGGCTTCGGTTGCCAAAGGTTCAACAATTGCCGATGACGGCGGCGGGCTCGACTATTTGTGGATTGGTGCTGCTGACAATGGGGTCAATCTGACCGGTCAGGTAAGTACCTTGGCCGGCAGCGACCTCCTGTTGTCTATCATCGAATGGGATGGCCTGATTGGCACCGCGGCAAACGAAAAACTGATTGGCACCAGCGGTAGCGACATTATCGATGGCAATGCCGGCAACGACACCATCAAGGCTGGCCAGGGTGACGACATCGTTTACATGGGAGATGGTAACGATCGCGTCACCTTGGGAAACGGCAACAACAGCCTCTATGGAGAAACAACCAATGAGGATTCCGACGATGGCGACGACAACGTCACAGCAGGCAGCGGCAACAACTTCATTGCCCCGGGAACCGGCAACGATACGGTAAAAACCGGCAACGGAAATAACACAGTCATCGGTGGAACAGGAAATGACAAGATAACCACCGGATCTGGCGACGATACCATTGACGCCGATGGATATTATGTCGACGACGGTGACGGTGGTGAAGGCAACGATACCATTTCAACTGGAGCAGGGAACGACACCATTTATCTCGGAAACGGATTTGATACCGTTAGCGGAGGAAGCGGCAACGATACCTTTTGGTTCATCGCACTTGAGGATGGTAGCTCCCTGCCCACCTCAAGTGGCGGCAGCAGCTCCTCAAATGGCGGTCTGAATTTCAATGTAGGCGCTGCAAGCTCATCGACCACCGCGGGAAGCACAACTTCTGGCGCCGGTTCCAGCTCTAGCGGCACATCCACGGTCACCACTATCAAGGATTTCAATGCCGGAACACTTGGTGGCGTGGTAGACCAGCTTGTCCTGGATTCTGCGGTATTCGAGGCACTATCGATCACGGCACTGCCAGGTGGCCTGACGACGACCAATTTGCTGATTGCCAAAGGTGCGACCGCCCCGAGTGCAAACGAAACCGGTGTAGACGATTATCTGATCTTCAATACTTCGACAGGTGCGCTCTACTACGACCCCGATGGCAACGCAGCCGATGAAGAAACTGTGCTGATTGCCGTGCTCAAGGGGAAACTGTCAGATTTCGGCATCGAAGACATCAGTATCGTCTGACCGCCGAACCGGGGAAATGCTTAGAGCGGCCGGAACCCCAGGCGCTTCAACAATTCACCGGTTTCGCAGACAGGCAAGCCCATGACCCCGGTGTAGCTGCCGGCGAGGTGTTCGACGAACAGGCCGGCACGGCCCTGGATGCCGTAGGCGCCGGCCTTGTCCATGGGCTCGCCGCTCATCACGTAGTGGCGGATTTCCTCGTCGTCGATTGCGCGAAAGCGCACTTCGCTGCTCGACAGCAGGTATTCGGTATGACCGAGGTGATTGACTGCGACGCCGGTCAGCACACGATGCGTCTGGCCTGATAGGCGACGCAGGATGGCTGCAGCATCGGCCATGTCGACGGGCTTCCCGATGATCTCACCATTGAATTCGAGGGTCGTATCGGCGGAGAGGACCGGGCGCATTGGCAGGCGACGTTCCTCGACGATTTTCAGGCCGTGAATGGCCTTGGCGCGCGCCACACGCTCGACGTATTCGACCGGCGTTTCACCCGCCAGCGGGGTTTCATCCGTCTCACTGTCGGCCCGCATGCCGTCGCGAAAGACCACGGTGTCGAAATCGATGCCAATCTGGTGGAGCAGTTCACGGCGGCGCGGACTGCGCGAAGCGAGGTAGAGACGCATCATCCCTCCCGGTGATAAGGATGGTTCTTGAGGACGCTGACGGCGCGATAAAGCTGCTCGCATAATAGCAGGCGTGCCATACCGTGCGGCAGCGTCAGGCTGGAAAGACGCAGCTTGTCGTCGGCCTGCAGCTTGAATTCTTCGTCCAGCCCGTCAGCGCCGCCGATCAGCAGCGCCACGTCCCGTCCGTCCTGCATCCAGACTTCCAGGCGTTTAGCCAGTTTCAGCGTGGTCAGATCGTCACCCTTCTCATCCAGGACGACAATGCGGCTACCGGGCTGCAGGGCATCGCGGATGCGGCCCTTCTCGGCGGCCAGCAACTGCTCGCGGGTCTTCGACCCACGGGCTTCCGGCTTGATTTCGGTGACGCTTGCCGGCAGTTCGCGCGGCATGCGTTTGAGATACTCGGCGCAGCCCTCGTTGACCCAGTCGGGCTGACGATGGCCGACGGCGAGTACGGCCAGCTTCATTCTTCCCTGGCCTGCTCCACGGCCTTACGCCGCTGGGCCGGCGTCGCCTGCCAGAGTTCCTCGAGGTTGTAGTACTGGCGGACCGTCGGTTGCATGACATGGACGACGATGTCGCCGAGATCGACCAGCACCCATTCGCCGCCGTCTTCGCCCTCAGTCGAGATGACCTCGGCACCGGCCTCCTTGACCTTTTCCTGGACGTTGGCAGCCAGCGACTTGACCTGACGGTTGGAATCACCGGTGGCAATGACGATTCGATCGAACATCGAGGTCAGCTTGGTGGTGTTGATGACTTCGATATCCTTGCCCTTGATGTCTTCAAGGGCGGAAACGACGATTTTTTGCAGCTTGCGAATGTCCATCAGGTGCTTTTGTAGAGTTGGTGAAATTCAATATAGTCGAGAACGGCGTCCGGCAGCAAATAGCGCGCCGACTGCCCGTTGGCCAGCAGCTTGCGAATTTGCGTCGCGGAAATGGCCAGTTGGGTCATGGCGAAGGTGACGATGCCGCCGGCTGCAGTAGCTTTCAAGCCGGAGGCATCGGCCAGCCGGCGGCGGCTGAACTCGGCGGCGAGCTCGTCGGGCAAGCTGCCAGGCTCAACCGGGAAGCCGGGCCGGTGCGAAACGGCAACGTGGGCCAGCGCGAAGATGTCGCGCCAGCGATGCCAGGTCGCCAGACCGGCAAAGGCGTCGGCGCCGACCAGCAAGACCAGTGGCTGCTCATTGCCCAGTTCGCGCCGCAAACGCTCCAGCGTATGCACGGTATAGCTCGGCGCCGCTGCTTCGACCTCGCTGGCATCGACTGAAAAACGGGCATTTTTTTCGGCCGACCGTAGCACCATCTCCAGACGCTGCTGCGCAGTGACCTGCGGCGTACCGCGATGCGGTGGCTGGCCGGCGGGAATCCAGCGGACACCGCCGAGGCCGAGATGAGCGATGGCCTCCTCGGCCAACCGAAGGTGTCCGAAATGCACGGGATCGAAAGTGCCACCGAACAGGCCGAGGGGTTCAGACAATTTCGGAGATACCGAAAATGTCGCGGTAGCAGACATAGAAACTGGCGAAGATGGTCGGCGCGACAATCAGCACCATCGGCACGGTAACGATGGCCGTGATGAAATTGGCCGCCCCTGGGGCGATCAGCAGCAGAATGCCGAGTAGGACACCGGGCAGGATGCCGGCCACCACCAGCAGCCCGACGCCGTACGTCAGGAAGGGGCGCCAGTTCATCCAGCAGGCGACGAAGCTGAAGAACAGCGCCCGGCCGACCGATAGACGATGCCAGGCAGCAAGTACCGGGGCAAACCAGTAGGCCATCATGACCGGTGCCATCAATAGCATGACGAAGGTCGCAGGCAGAATGAAATCGGCTTCTTCGAGGGCTGCCCGTTCGGCCCGGCTGCTCGACAACATGAATTTCAGCAGATCGCCGCCATCAATCAACGAGGACAATCCAAGTATGCCCAGCGTGCAGCACAGGTAGAGCGCCCCCAACGCGAGCAGGGTGCGGGCGTTTTCCTTCAGACTGCCGTACAGGGTTTGCAGACCGACCGGCTGACCGCGCTCGATATTGCGCGCCGCCTGCATCAGTCCGACCGATAGGCCTGGGATGGCGAGCGAAGCCGCCAGCGCACCGACCACCGGCAGCACGTTGAGAAAGATCACCGTAAACCAGTAGGTGACGACCAGCATGCCGAGCAGCATCGGATTGCGCCGAAAAATGGCGAAGCCGCCGAGTATCCATTGCCAGCCGGCGGCGGGAGCGAGAGTTTGCGCCCGCATGCTCAGCTACCCAGGAAAATATCGCGGTAGGAGGCGTAAACCGCACCGGAAAACACCGGCAACAGCAACAGCAGCCCCATGCCAACCGGCAACATGGCAAAAAACAGCGCAACGACCAGAAAAACGCCGAAGATCATCATTGGCAACAGGTTTTTGGCACCAGCGGCAAAGCTGGCCTTCATCGCATCGAGGGGCTGCATGTCGTGGAAGAAGACCAGGGCCGGCGCGAACCAGGTCGCCATGATCACTGGCACCGATAGCACCATGACCAGCAAGCCAGCCAGCATGACACCACCGAGCGCGATACCGAAACCGGCCACTTTGCCGGTAACGACGCCACCGAGTGCGCCGCCGCTGACCAGCAGGAAGGCAATGAAGGCGATCCCAAAGATACCGGCCGCGAAAAAGACGCCAACCATGACCAACTGCCCGGCATTGTGGCGGAATCCCGCGAAAAGATCGGCTATTTCCGGTTCTTCGCCCTCGCCGATCCGCCGGCAAAGCTTGACCATGCCGGCGCCGAACAAGGGCACCAGCAGATGGGCGGCAATCTGGCCAAACAGCGGAACGATGGAGATAGCCATCAGTATGATCAACAAGAGCAGCGTACTGCCGATCCACACCCCTGGATTGACCAGAAACATGGCCCAGCCCTGGCGCAGCCAGTCGAAGCAGGCGCCGGGATCGACCTCGCGGCTCTCGCCGGTAAAACGGGCAGGGGCCATCGGAAAAGCAGGAGTTTCGTTCATGCGCGGATGCTAACGGGGGAGTGGCTCGGGAGCAAGGCGAAATCGCGTTAGAAGGCGCCGAAAAGCGTCCGGATTCTTGATCGTCACCACGGTACCGACCCGCGGCCGGTGGCGCACTTCCAGACGCAGCAGCCAGAAGCGCAACGCCGCCGCCCGGCACACCGGCAACCAGGCTGCCCGCTCCGCTACGGTCAAGGGGCGAATCGTCTCGTAGCCGGCGATCAGTTCGGCCAGCATGGCGGCATCGGCACACCAGTCATTGGCAGTCACGGCCAGATCGAACAGCAGCACATCTTCGCCGGCGAAATAGAAGTCGAGCAGGCCGGACAGATGGTTGCCGCACCACAGCACGTTATCGCGAAAGAGGTCGCCATGAATGACGCCGCGGGGCAGTGCCGACCAGTCCTCGGCCGCCTGAAAGGTTAGTTCATCGGCGAGCAGTACCGCCTCGTCGGGGGACAGTTGCGGCATCAGCATCTCGCCCACGCGCTGCCGCCACGCGCTGCCACAGGGGTTGGGCAAGGGGTCGGGGATGCCGGCCACCGCCTGATGCAGCTGAGCAAGGGCCCGCCCGACTTCGCGACAATGCCCGGCCGACGGCACTTCGATGGCCGAACCCGGCAGGCAGGTAAGCAGTGCAGCCGGCTTGCCGGCCAGCGGACTCCAAAGGCGGCCAGTGCCATCGGCCAGCGGCCGCGGACAGGGAATACCGGCCTGGGCCAGACGGTCCTGCAGGGCCAGGTAAAAATCGAGGGACGCCGGGACGACCGACTCGAACAGGGTGAGCACGAAACGACCGGCCGAGGTCGTCACGAAGTAGTTGGAATTCTGCATGCCGGCCGCAATGCCGGCATGCTCGATCAGATCGCCCAGCCCGAACGACTGGAGCCAGGCGGCAAGCTCATCCCGCCCGACCGAGGTATAGACGGACAATTTTTACCAGCTGTGAATGATCCACATTGGCGGCTTGACCACCGGATGGGTGATGTTGGCTTCGACAAACTGGCCGTCGCCCTGGTTATCGACCAGGTAGTAAGGCTTGCCGACGGCCGGGGTGACCTTGACCATGTAGAGCTTGCCCTTGATACGGTATTCCTCCCGAGTCTCCGTCTCTTTCTTGACGATGGTCACCTGCGGTTCGAGGTTCTCGTCGAAGGCCTCCATACCCGGCGGCGGAGGCGGCACGGCCGGCAGGGGCTGAAGATCACTCTTCTGCGCCCAGACAGGCAGGGCAGCAAGAAGAAGGAGGGGAAGTAGGCGGCGCATGGTCGGATCCTCGGTGGCTATGCCCTGATTTTACAGGTTGAGCAGCATCTCGTGTTCGTTAGGCAGGGGGCCGAAGGGACGGGATTCGTAGTGTTTGAAGATGGCCTCGACGACCTTGGCTGGCTCGTCGATCAGCTGGATCAGGTTCATGTCCTCCGGATCGACCATGGCCTCCGCCACCAGGCGGTCCTTGAACCATTCAATCATGCCGCCCCAGAAGTCGGAACCGACCAGAATCAGCGGAATCTTGCGGCCCTTGCCGGTCTGGATCAGAGTCAATGCTTCCATCAATTCGTCCAGCGTCCCGAAACCGCCGGGCATCACGACATAGGCGCTGGCAAAGCGGACGAACATGTACTTGCGGGCGAAAAAGTGGCGGAAGGTCTGCGAGATGTCCTGATACGGATTGTTCTTCTGTTCGTGCGGCAACTGGATGTTCAGGCCAACCGACGGCGACTTGCCGAAAAAGGCGCCCTTGTTGGCCGCTTCCATGATCCCCGGCCCGCCACCGGAAATGACCGAGAAGCCGGAATCGGACAGCAGGCGTGCCGTCTGCTCGGCCAACATGTAATACGGCGACTCCGGGCGAACGCGGGCGCTGCCGAAGATGGTCACCGCCGGCTTGATCGCCGCCAGGCGCTCCGTCGCCTCGACGAACTCTGACATAATGCCGAAAATCCGCCAGGACTCGCGGGCCGTCGTACTTTTCAGGATGGCCTCGGTCTCCACCCCTGTCACCAGTTTTTCGCTTTCCGTCACTGCCTATGCCTCTCTTGTTGTTGGTGGACGGTTCGTCCTACCTCTACCGCGCTTTCCACGCCCTGCCCGACCTGCGCAACAAGGCCGGCGAGCCGACGGGCGCCATCTATGGCGTTCTGAACATGCTACGTCGTCTGGAGAGCGACTACAAGGCGGACTACAAGGCCGTCGTCTTCGACGCCAAGGGCAAGACCTTCCGCGACGACTGGTACCCGGAATACAAGGCGCACCGGCCGCCGATGCCTGACGATCTGGTCCAGCAGATCGAACCGCTGCACGCGGCGATCAAGGCCGCCGGCTGGCCGCTGCTGATGGTCGATGGCGTCGAAGCGGACGACGTGATTGGCACGCTGGCGACAAATGCTACGGTCGATGGCATAAACACCCTGATTTCCACCGGCGACAAGGATCTGACCCAGTTGGTCAATTCGCACGTCCGCTGGTACAACACGATGAGCAACGAGCTGCTCGACGAAGCCGGTGTCGAGGCCAAATTCGGTGTGCCGCCGGACAAGATCGTCGATTACCTGGCGCTGGTCGGCGACACTGTCGATGGCGTGCCCGGCGTCGCCAAGTGCGGTCCGAAGACGGCACTGAAGTGGCTGGCGGAGTACGGCTCGCTCGACGGCATCGTCGCTCATGCCCACGAAATCGGCGGCGTGGTCGGCCAGAACCTGCGCGACCACCTCGCCTTCCTCCCGCTTGGCAAGAAGCTGGTCACCGTCGCCTGCGATCTCTCCAACCTGCCGGCACCGAGCGCGCTGACCACCACACCGCGCGACACCGACGCCCTGCGCGAACTCTATACCCGCTACCAGTTCCGCACCTGGCTGGGTGAAATCGACGGCCCGGAAGCAGCGGCCGCCGTACCGGCCCGCGAAGGTTTGAGCCCGACACCGGCTGCGCCGGCCGACCCCGTCGCGGTCAGCTATGAAACCGTACTCAGTTGGCCGCAATTCGATGCCTGGCTGGCCAAGATCGAGGCCGCCGAACTGACGGCGCTCGACACCGAAACAACCAGCCTCGATTCCTTCGCCGCCCGAATCGTCGGCATCTCGCTATCGGTCACGCCCGGTGAAGCCTGCTACATCCCCGTCGCCCACACCGCCCCCGGGGTCGCCGACCAGTTGCCACGCGAAGACGTGCTGGCGCGGCTGAAATCCTGGCTGGAGTCGGCCGAGCGCAGGAAGGTGCTGCAAAACGCCAAGTACGACCAGCACGTTTTCGCCAACCACGGCATCGCGCTGGCCGGCATCGCCCACGACACCATGCTGCAGAGCTACGTCATCGAGTCCGACAAGGGCCACGATCTCGGTCAGCTATGCAGCCGCCACCTCGGGCTGGCCACCATCGCCTACGAAGACCTGTGCGGCAAGGGCGCCAAGCAGATCACTTTCGACCAAGTCGATATCGAACGCGCGGCCACCTACTCGGCCGAAGATGCCGATGTGACGCTGCGCGTCCATGACGTGCTGCACCCGCGGTTTGCCGGCGAACCCGGCTTGAGCCGGATTTATCACGACATTGAAATGCCGGTTCGCCAGGTCATCTGGCAGATCGAGCGCAATGGCATATTGGTCGACGCTGCCGTGCTGGCCCGCCAGAGCCACGAAATGGGCCAGAAGATCATGGCCCTCGAAGCCCAGGCCTACGAGCTGGCCGGCCAGCCGTTCAACCTCGCCTCGCCGAAGCAACTGGCCGATATCCTGTTCGAGAAACAGGGCCTGCCGGTCAAGAAGAAAACCCCGTCCGGCGGCCCGTCCACCGACGAGGAAGTACTCTCCGAACTGGCGCTGGACTACCCGCTGCCCAAGCTGTTGCTCGAACACCGCAGCCTGTCCAAACTGAAAGGCACCTACACCGACAAGCTGCCGCGCATGGTCAATCCGCAGACTGGGCGTGTGCACACCAGCTTTGCCCAGGCCGCCGTGGTCACCGGGCGACTGGCCTCCAGCGACCCCAATCTGCAGAACATTCCGGTGCGTAGCGAGGAAGGCCGGAAAATCCGTACCGCCTTCATCGCCCCGCCGGGCAGCAGCATCGTCTCGGCCGACTATTCGCAGATCGAGCTGCGCATCATGGCCCATCTGTCGGGCGACGAAGGCTTGCTCCACGCTTTCTCCCACGGCGAGGACGTGCACCGCGCCACGGCCGGCGAAATCTTCGGCGTCACGCCACTCGAAGTCGGCCCCGACCAGCGCCGCGTCGCCAAGAGCATCAACTTCGGCCTGATCTACGGCATGAGCGCCTTCGGCCTGGCCCGCCAGCTCGGGCTGGAACGCAGCGCGGCGCAGACTTACATCGACCGCTATTTCGCCCGTTATCCCGGCGTCGCCCGCTACATGGAAGAAGCCCGCGAAGCGGCCCGCCAGCACGGCTATGTCGAAACCGCCTTCGGCCGCCGCCTGTGGTTCCCCGACATCCGTTCGAGCAACGGCAACCGCCGCCAAGGCGCCGAGCGCGCCGCGATCAACGCGCCAATGCAGGGCACGGCGGCCGACCTGATCAAGCTGGCGATGATCGCCGTGCAGGACTGGCTGGAAAAATCGGGAATGGCCTCAAAGCTGGTGCTGCAGGTCCATGATGAACTGCTGCTCGAAGTGCCGGACGACGAACTGGTCGCCGTGCGCACCCACCTGCCCCGCCTGATGAGCCAGGTCGCCGAACTGAAGGTGCCGCTGGTCGTCGAGGTCGGCGTCGGGCCGAATTGGGAAGCAGCGCACTAGGTAGCGCGGACTAGGCGGTCAGTCCCTGGCTGCTGTGCAGACGGCTGTAAGCGCCGTTAACAGCGAGCAGGGCCTGATGGGTGCCTGACTCGACGACCTGCCCCTGCTGCATGACGACGATCAGGTCCGCATGCTGGATGGTCGACAGACGATGCGCGATGACCAGCGTCGTCCGGTTGCGCATCAGGTGTTCGAGTGCTTCCTGGACCAGGCGCTCGGATTCGTTGTCGAGGGCCGAGGTGGCTTCGTCAAGAATCAGGATCGGCGCATCTTTAAGAATGGCGCGGGCGATCGCCAGGCGCTGGCGCTGGCCACCGGACAAGCGGCTGCCGTTCTCGCCGATCACTGTATCGAAGCCTTCCGGCAGGGCACGGATGAAATCAAGCGCATTGGCTGCTGCGGCCGCGGCTTCGATGGCTTCCTGCGAGGCACTGGCAGTCATGCCATAGGCGATATTGGCGGCGACGGTGTCGTTGAAGAGCAGGGTTTCCTGCGAAACGATGGCAATCTGGGCTCGCAGGCTGGCCAGGGTCAGGTCCTGGATATCGATGCAGTCGATCCGGATGCGCCCGCGCGTCGGCGCATGGAATCGCGGCAACAGGCTGGCCAGCGTCGTCTTGCCGCCGCCGGAAGAACCGACCAGAGCCACCGTCTGGCCGGGTTCGACGTGCAGGTTGATCGCGTGCAGGGCATCGTTTTCACCGGTGGGGTAACGGAAATCAACCGCCTCGAAATCGATTTCGCCGCGGGCACGATCTAGCGTTTGCGTCCCGGGGTCCGCTTCAAGTGGCGTGTCGAGCAGGTGAAAAACGCTTTCGGCCGCGGCCAGGCCATTCTGCAACTGGGCATTGACGTTGGACAGCATTTTCAGTGGCGACAGCATCATCAGCATGCCGATGATGAAGGAAACGAAGCTGCCAACTGTCGTTGTACCTTGCATGGCCTGGACCAGCGCCAGATAGACGACCGCCGCAATCGACAGCGAGACGAAGAAATAGACCAACGGCGTATTGGCCGCTGCGGCAACGGATGCGCGCGTCGCATAGCCACGCATGGCGTCGTTGACCCGGGAAAAGCGCTCGATTTCCTGTTCTTCTCCGCCGAAAACCTTGAGCACTTTCTGGCAAAGGATGGCTTCCTGCAGTTTCTGCGTCATCGCCCCCATGCCAACCTGCGTCGAGCGGCTCATGGCGCGCAGCCGCTGGCCGAGCCGGCGCGACACGAGCGTGATGAACGGGCCGACGGCGAGCGTGATCAAGGTCAATTGCCAGTTCAGGTAGAGCAGCCAGGCGAGCAGGCCGATGATGGTCAGCGTTTCGCGGATAATGGTCAGTCCAGCTGTTGTCGAGGCCGTACCGATGGCAGTGACGTCGTTGGTGACCCGGGTGATCGTCCTCGCCGACGGATTACCCTCGAAATAGGCCATCGGCAGGCGCGCCATGTGTTCGAACATCTGGCGGCGGATGTTGTTGAGCAGGCGGATCTGCACCCAGGACATGGCATAGCTGGCTGAGAAGGTGACGATTCCGCGCAGGGTCATGATGCCGACGATGAAGGCCGGGACGACCCACGGCGAACCGTGCAACAGGTTGTCGGTCAGCGAGCCATCGCCCTTGGGTGAAAAGCCATTGTCGAGCAGGGCTTTCATCAGCGCCGGCAGCAGCGGCTCCATGGCCGCGGCCAGAGCGCTCAGTGCCAGTCCGAGTGCCAGCATCTTCCAGTACGGACGGACGTAGCCGAGCATGCGGAAATAGATCTGGCGACTGGTCGGATTGGCGGGTAGCGGAGTCACTGAAATTTGGCCGGAGACGGGGCGCAGATTATACGTCGCCGCTTCCGGGGCGACCAAGATCGAGCACGAGGCGGGCAGCGTAGGCAACCGACTGTTCCAGCCACCGTTCAACTGGCAGATCGTGATGGGCCGCCAGGAGCAGCCGGATCACCCCGGCGTGCGTCACCAGCACGGCCTGCGGCACCGCCAGTTCATTGATAAAATCAAGCACGCGGCGCTGGACATCCCGCGGCGACTCGCCGCCCGGCGGGGTGTAGCCGGCGATGTCAGCAGCCCAGGCATCCAGTTCGGTGCGCGGTATCGAATCCCACGGTCGGCCTTCCCACAGGCCAAAATCCATTTCGGCCAGACGCTGGTCGAACCTTGGTGCCGGGTGCAGCAGTTCTGCCAGTTCCCGACATCGGCGCAGCGGACTGCTCCAGACCGGGAGATCCGGCGGCAGTTCAGCCCGCAAGCGCTCTGCAGCCGCTTCTGCATTTTTGGCCAAAATATCGAGCCGACCGTAGCAAATGCCCGGTTCGATCACGGGTTCGGGATGACGGATCAGGTGCAGGATCATGAGGGCAGGACAGAATTCCGGGCGAGCGCGACCGCCATCATACGACCAATCCCCCAGCGCTTTCCCCCGAAGCGACCAACGCGTCTCGCTGGAAATCGCCCCTATTTGGCTGGGGACGTCGAGCTAGCGCCGCGCCGTGTCAATGCGGTTCCCGCAGCTTTCCCACTGTTCCCGACCACATTCGCCTTGGCGGCAACCAAATTCGCAATGTGCCATGTTACCCGGCACCTCTTGAATAACCAGGCTCCGCAGCCAGAACAACAAGCGGCCGATCGGCCGTCTGCGCCTCTCAAAGCTATCGCTGCCAGAGGCTTCCAATTTTGTCGCTTCCGTCATGCTGCCTCCGTCGCCAGTCTTGGCAAAGTCATCATCCAGGCCTGATCGCGAACTTGCTTGTCCCGTCGCCGCTCAGCCCCTCGCTCACAAATCCGCAGCCAATTGTAATTTTTACCAAATGATTAATTAAATGACACTTATCAATAAATTTACCAATTCGAAATCCCATTGCCTTGGCTGGCCGGCTAAATCCATTGGGCAAGCAGGCCGAGGTAGAAGGCAATTTCGCTAAGCTGCTGCGTCGCGCCGAGGCAGTCACCGGTGTAGCCGCCGAGCCAGCGCCTGAATTTGGCGGCCAGCCAGAGGGTGGCGAGGATGGCCATGGCGCAGCCGGCGACAGCGTTGTGCACGGGCAGGAGCGCCAACCCGGCAAGCACGAAAGCCAGCGCGACCAGCATTTCGCCCGCGGTCAGGCGCGTCGCCAGCGGTTTGGCCTTGGCCAGCAAATCTTCGCGGACATAATCCATGGTCGCCAGCAGCACCGTCGAGCAGAAACGGGACAGTGCGTGGCCGGCGATCAACGCCCACGGGACCAGGGCTGCATCAAGTGCCGAGAGCAGCACGAACTTGCCAAGCAGCGCCAGCACCGTCGCCACCACGCCGTAACTCCCGACCCGCGAATCTTTCATGATTTCCAGAATGCGTAGCTTGTCCCAGCCGCCGCCGAGGCCGTCGACGGTGTCGGCCAAGCCGTCTTCATGGAAGGCGCCGGTGGCGTAGATGGTCGCCGCCATCGACAGCAGCACGGCCACCGGCTGCGGCCACAATTTCAGGGCAGCCAGATAGACCAGGGCGCCGATGCCGCCGACCAGCAGGCCGACTGCCGGAAAGTATCGGGCCGAGCGATTCAGTGCCTCGGCCGAGTGGCCGACCCAGGCCGGCACGGGGAGGCGCGTGAAGAAGCGGACGGCTCCGAAGAAATATTCCAGTTCGCGACGGATCATGTCTTGTCGGAGACGCCTGCCGATTCGAAGCTGGCCATCTCGTTCAGGAAATTGACCGCAGCCTGAAGCAGCGGGTAGGCCAGCGCCGCGCCGGTTCCTTCGCCCAGACGCAGGCCGAGATCGAGCAGCGGCTCGGCCTGCATCGCCCGCAACTGGGCGGCATGGCCGGCTTCGGCCGAGCGATGGCAGAAGACGCAGTAGTCAAGCAGTTCCGGCGCCATCCGGCTGGCGACCAGCGCTGCAGCGCCGACGATGAAGCCGTCGATGAGCAGGACCATCTTCGCCTCGGCCGCCGCCAGCATGGCGCCAACCATGGTCGCGATCTCGAAGCCCCCGAACTCGGCGAGCAGCTTGAAGGCATCGTCGTCGCCACCCGCACCGCGATAGCGGGCCAGCGCCTGCGTCAGCAGCGCCTCCTTGCGAACCAGTCCGGCATCGTCCAGCCCGGTGCCGCGACCGACGCACTCGGCCAGTGGCGTGCCGGTCAGGCAATGGGTGAGCAGCGAGGCTGAAGCGGTGTTGCCGATGCCCATTTCGCCAAAGGCAACGACATTGCAGCCAGCCACCGCCAGCCCGAGGACGACGCCGGCGCCCTGTTCGATGGCCTGGGCGCACTGGGCAACGCTCATGGCCGGCTGTTCGAGGTAGTTGGCCGTCCCCGGGGCGATTTTCAGGTCGATCAGCCCTTCACGTTCGTCGCCGAAATCGTGCGCCACGCCGGCGTCGACCACTGATAGGCCGAGGCCGTTCTGGCGCGCGAAGACGTTGATCGCCGCGCCGCCGGCCAGGAAATTCTCGACCATCTGCCAGGTCACTTCCTGCGGATAGGCCGAGACGCCGGCCTTGGCCGCGCCGTGGTCGCCGGCGAAAACGAGCATCTGCGGGCTGTTCAGTTGCGGCGTCAGCGACTGCTGGATCAGGCCGATCTGTACCGCGAGACGTTCAAGCTGGCCGAGCGCACCGAGCGGTTTGGTCTTGCGGTCGACCTTGTTTTTCAGGACGATTTCCAGGCCACGATCCGGGGCTGAAATTTCAAACGAATGCATCCGATTCTCCAAAAGCAAAAGGGCCTCGCGGCGGCGTCTTTCCGAACGCTGCCGCGAAGCCCTGTCCACAGGCTTCCATGATTTTCCCGACACGTCTTCTGGCTTTCGGATCGTCCCTTTGCCGCGCCTTCCCGCCCGGTCTGTTTCCCGTTGGCAGTGGCTGTTGCGGCATCGGTCCCCGGTTACAGCGGCGGGCCCGCCCCGGATTCGCACCGGGTTCCGTATTGTCGAAGCGAAAATTATAGCGGTTGCCGGCCCGCCTGCCTTCACCCAGAATGCCGGCCATGAACGAACTGATCATCGGCGGCGCACGTTCGGGCAAGAGCCTGTTGGCCGAGCGCCGCGCCCGCGATTCCGGCCTGCGGGTCATCTACCTCGCCACCGCGGAAGCCTGTGACGACGAGATGGCCCGGCGCATCGCCCATCATCGCGAGCGCCGGCCGGCTGACTGGGGCTGCGTGGTCGAAACACTGCACCTGTCCGACCGCCTGCACGAACTGGCGGCGCCGGACACTTGCATTCTGGTCGATTGCCTGACGCTCTGGCTGTCGAACCTGCTCTTCGCCGGCCAGGCCGCACAACAGGCCGAGGCCGGCAACGCCATCGCCTGCCCGTTGCTGCGTGACGAGACGGCAGCGCTAGTCGACACGCTGCCGACACTACCCGGCCGAGCCATCCTGGTTTCCAACGAAGTCGGCTGGGGCATCGTGCCGATGCACCCGGTCTCGCGCCTGTTTGCCGATGAGCAGGGCCGACTGAACCAGCGCGTCGCCGCGGTGTGCGAGCAGGTGACGCTGGTTGCCGCCGGGCTACCGCTCGCACTCAAGGGCTGCGCACCTCCCTCCCGATAGCATCGGGCTGCCTGTTTCCCGCCAAACAGCGGTATGCTTGCCACTGAAGACACAACAGATGTCATTGGAGGGGAACGGGACATGCATCATTTGCTGGACATTCTGGCGTCGGGCGTGCACGACGCAAAGAACCAACTTTTCGTCGCCGAATCGGTGATTGCCGCCCTTGAGGCCGAGCACGGCATTGCCATGGGCGAAGCGCGCTACGCCATCGAATCGGCCGCCAACCGCCTGTCGCGGACACTGGCCGCTTACCAGGTCCTGCGCAAGGACGCGGCGCCCGCCGTCACGCCGGTCATCGTCGGCGATCTGTGCGACGAGGTGGTCATGGCCCAGCAGCGCCATCTGGCGCTCGCCAACATTACCCTGAGCATGGATTGCCAGGTAATCGACGAATGGCTGCTCGACCGCGACCTGGTCGCCGACATGCTGAACAACGCCATCCAGAATGCCGGACGCTATGCGCAAGGCAAGGTCCATCTGCAGGCCGATGTCGAGGATGGCTGGTTGCTCATCCGCATCGAGGACGACGGCCCTGGCTTCCCAAGCCTCCCCCCGCCCTACGGGACCGGCCTGATGGTCGCCCATCGCCTGGCCGCGCTGCATGTTCGCAAGGGACGCGAGGGTAGCCTGCATCTGAGCAACGATGCCAGTCTGGGCGGCGCCCGTTTCGAACTCCGGCTGCCGTAATGAGCAACTACAGCAAAAAGCGTTTTCTCGTCGTCGACGACCAGCCGCAGGCGCGCGATGCGCTGCGCACCGTTGCCCAGACCATCGGCGCCTTCGCGGTCGAGTTCGGCTCCAATTATCAGGATGCGATCTACCGCATCCGCAACAATGCGCCGGACATCATCCTCTGCGACTACATGCTGGGCGACGGGCGGTCCGGCCAGCAGTTACTGGAAGAACTGCGCCGCTTCAACCTGCTGCCCGATGAAACCATTTTCATGATGGTCACCGGCGAGCAGTCCTACGAGCAGGTGGTCTCGGCCGTCGAACTGGTGCCCGACGACTACATCATCAAGCCGTTTTCACCTGACAAACTGGTCATGCGACTCGACCGCATCGTCGCCAAGAAAAATTTCTTCGCCGCTTACTATCGGGAAAAGCGGAAGCAGGAATTCGCCAATGCCCTGGATATCCTCGAAGCCCAGCGCCAAAGCGAAGCGGGCCGCCCCTACCGCTTCGAGATCATGCGCCAGCAGGCCGAAGTGCTGCTCCGCAATGGCGATGCCAAGGCCGCCGAGGCGGCTTACCGGAGCATTCTGGAGGACTACGAATTTCCCTGGGCGCGAGCCGGCGTCGCCCGTTCCCTGCATCGGCAGAACCGGCTGACCGAGGCGCGCCAGGAAATCGACCGGGTGGTCGCATCCACCCCCCATTTTTTCGATGCTGCAGATCTGAAGGCCAATATCTGCATGGCCCTGGGCGAACACGCCGAAGCGCAGCAGATTCTCGACGAAATCGCCAAGAAAACTCCGCGCAACTACCTGCGCAAGCGCTTGCTGGCCGAAGCTGCGACTTTGAACGGCGACGCCGAAACCGCCCGCGCTGCATTGGCCGACGTCATTGCCAACGACACCATGCCTGGCGCCATTGCGGCCAAGGACAGACTGGCCATGGCACGCAGCCATGTCGACGCCAACGACAAGATTTCCGGCGAGAAGGTCCTGGTCACCATGCGCGATGCCGAGGTGCAGGCCATGACGCTGGACGAGCAGGCCGGATTCGCCGCGCTGCTGGCCATCTGCTCACCGGAACGTGGCAAGGCCCGCTTCGTCGGCTTGCGCCCTGCCCTGCTTGAAACCGACCTCGAACCCACGACGCGCATCGACGTCCTTCGCGCTGCACTCTCGATCGGTGACCACGAACTGGCTGACCGCCACGCTGAAATCATGATGGGTGGCAGCGATGCGAAAAAGGTCTTTGGTGCGCTTCGCACGCAATATGCCCTGTATGGTCGGGAGAAGGATTTCCGCGAAATTCAGAAGCAGGTGGCGCTCAAGCGTATCCACCAGATTGAGGCCGAGAAGACTCAGACCGAGGCCTGACCGGGCAAAAGGACCGCCATTTTCTGCCAGTCCAGCGCCGCCTCGACCGCATCGGCCAGGCGCTCTAGATCGGCTTCGCGGCGGGCGGCAAAATCGACCGGCGCGCTTTCGCTGATGCCGGCCCAGGCGAGCAGCGCGGTCAAGGCTTCAGGGTGATCGAAGAGGCCATGACAGTAAGTGGCGAACACCTGATCGTCGGCTGAAATCGCCCCGTCGCGACGGCCATCGGCCAGTTCAACAGCGCCTAGCGCCAGACCTTCGCCGCTCGTGACCCCAAGGTGGATTTCATAGCCAGTCATGGCCGGCTGGCCAACAAGCGACAAGTGACCACTCACATTCCGCAACTGCTTGGCGGCTTCCAGCGTCGTATCGACGTCCAGCACGCCCAGCCCCGGCGTTGAGCCCGGCCGGCCTTCCAGGCCGTACGGATCGGCGATGGTCCGGCCCAGCATCTGGTAGCCGCCGCACAGGCCGATCACCTTGCCACCGTAGCGCAGATGCTTCTGGATGGCCGTCGCCCAGCCTTGTTCCCGCAGCCAATCGAGGTCGGCGCGCACCGCCTTGGAGCCGGGCAGGACGATCAGGTCGGCCGCCGGCGGCGCCTCGCCCGGTCCGATCCAGCGGAAATCGACGTCCGGATGCAGGCGCAGCGGATCGAGGTCGTTGTGATTGGAAATGCGCGGATAAACCGGCGCGACGATTTTCAGTTTTGGCCTTTTTTTACCCTCGACCGTAGCATTTGCGATCGCATCCTCGGCATCGAGCATCAGTCCGTGCAGATAGGGCAAAACGCCGAGCACCGGCTTTCCGGTGCGTTGTTCCAGCCAGTCGAGGCCGGGTTCGAGCAGGCCGATGTCGCCGCGAAAGCGGTTGATCACAAAGCCCTTGACGCGGTTCTGCTCGGACGGCGAGAGCAGTTCCAGCGTGCCGACCAGATGGGCAAAGACCCCGCCGCGGTCGATATCGGCGATCAGGATCACCGGGCAGTCGACGGCCTCGGCAAAGCCCATGTTGGCGATGTCGCGGTCGCGCAGGTTGATCTCGGCCGGCGACCCGGCGCCTTCGACGACGACGCAGTCGTAGGCAGCCGTCAAGCGCGCCCAGGATTCGAGCACGGCGCCCATCGCGCGCGGCTTATAGGCGTGGTAGTCACGGGCGTCGAGATCCATCGCCACCTGGCCGTGGATGATGATCTGGGCCGTCATGTCGGTGGTCGGCTTCAACAGCACCGGATTGAAATCGCTATGCGCCGGCACGCCGGCGGCCAGCGCCTGCAGCGCCTGGGCGCGGCCGATCTCGCCGCCATCGACAGTGACCGCCGAATTGAGCGCCATGTTCTGCGGCTTGAACGGCGCAACGGAAACGCCACGGCGCTTCAGGATGCGGCAGAGCGCCGCGACCAGCGTCGTCTTGCCGGCATCGGACGTGGTTCCCTGGACCATCAGCGACTTACAGGACATGGCAATCGACCGTCAAAAAAGTGCGCGATTATCGCACTTGCCTCCACCCAGCGGCTCGCATAGCATCGGGCGATCCGGCAACCGCCCCCATTCCCTGGAAATCCGTATGGCCGAACACGGCAGCAGCCTGCACAACGCGGCGACTCAATACAACATTCCGCTAACCGACTGGCTGGACCTGTCCACCTGCTTCAACCCCGAGCCGTGGCCGGTCCCAGCGCTGCCGCAAACTGCCTGGCAACGCTTGCCGGAAGCCGGCGACGGACTGGAAGCCGCAGCGGCGGCGTACTACGGCAACGCCAACCTGCTGGCAGTGGCTGGCGCCCAAGCCGCCATCCACTGGCTGCCGACGTTGCTGCCACGCGCCGTCGTCGCCTGCATTTCGCCAATCTACAGCGCGCACCCGCAGGCCTGGCAGCGCGCCGGTCACAAGCTGCGCTTCCTGCAGAACGCCACACTGCCGCGTGCGCTGGCGGTAGCGACGCCTTACGTCCTGCTGTGCAACCCGAACAATCCGACCGGCGACCACCATCCGTACGACATCGCGGTCGACGCGGCCCGGCAGCTTAAAAAGCGGGGGGGCTGGCTGATTGTGGACGAAGCCTGCATCGACCCAACGCCGGAAGAGAGTCTGACCCCCCTGGCCGGCACCGAGGCGGCGCCCAATCTGATCGTCCTGCGTTCGCTGGGCAAGTTCTTCGGCCTGCCGGGCGCCCGCGTCGGTTTCGTTTTCGCCGCTCCAGACATCCTGACCCGGATGGAGGCCGCGATGGGCCTGTGGACGATCAGCGGTCCGGCACGCGAAGCAGCCCGGCTGGCCCTGCTCGATACCGACTGGCAAACCGCCGCCCGAGCGCGCCTGATCGCCGCCAGCGAACATTTACACCGATTGCTGGCGCCGCTTGGCGAGGTCAAAACGACGGCGCTGTTCGCCACGCTGACCACACCGCAGGCCGGCGAACTGCATGAGTTTCTTTCCCACCGCGCCATCCTGACCCGGCGCTTCGACCAGCAGCCGCTGCTGCGCTTCGGCCAGCCTGGCCACGAAAGCGCCTGGCAACGTCTGAGCGATGCGCTCGCCGGCTGGGCTGCCCGATGAAAATTGCCTCTTTTTTGGCACTGACCGTAGCATTTGCCATCGGAACCCCGGTCCGGGCCGAGCTCGTGGTCAAGGACGACACGGGACAGGAAATCCGGCTCAAGGCGCCGGCCCGGCGCATCGTCACCCTCGCCCCGCACGCCACTGAAAATCTCTACGCGGCCGGCGCCGGCGACCGGCTGGTCGGCACTGTCGACTACAGCGACTACCCGCCGGAAGCGAAGAAGATCCCGCGCATCGGCAGCTACGACCGCATCGACCTGGAAGCTGTCGCCGCCCTCAAGCCCGACCTCGTGCTGGCCTGGGAGAGTGGCAACAATATGGCGCAGGTCAACAAGCTGAAGGCGCTCGGCCTGACGGTCCATGTCTCGCAGCCGAACACCATGGACAATGTCGCCGACCAGCTCGAACGCCTCGGCCAGCTGGCCGGCACCGAAGGGGTGGCCAACACGGCCGCCACGCGCTTCCGCCAGCGCCTCGCAGAATTGCGCGCGGCCAATGCCGGCAAGCCGAAGGTGCGCGTCTTCTACCAAATCTGGAAGTCGCCGCTGATGACCGTCGGCGGCCCGCAGATCATCAGCGATGCGATCAAGCTGTGCGGCGGCGAAAACGTCTTCGGCCACCTCAAGCCGATGGCGCCGACGGTCAGCGTCGAGGCCGTACTCGAAGCCAATCCCGAAACCATCGTCGCCACCGGCATGGGCGATGCACGCCCGGACTGGCTGCACGACTGGGACCGCTGGACGCGAATGACCGCCGTCCAGCGCGGCAACCTCTTCCACATCAATCCGGACCTGATGCAACGCCACACCCCGCGCATCCTCGATGGCACCGAAAAACTCTGCGCCCAACTCGACATCGCCCGCGGCCGCCGTCCCAAGTGACGCATTCGCGCCGTATCGCCGCATTTTTGATCTGTAAGAAAGTGTCTGCCGGATGGCTGCCTATAATCGGCAGCCATCCCCGGAGGAAATGATCATGAAATTCGCTGCCCCCATCCTTGCCCTGGCGCTCGCCACCCTCAGCCATTCCGCCCTGGCCATCGACGAAGGCACCGCCGCCGTCCAGGCCATCGGTCGCCTCAACGGCATCGCCCTAGCCTGCAAACAGCCGGCGCTGGTCAGCCGAACCCGCAATAGTGTCGTCACCACCGCCCCGAAGACCCGGGAAATCGGCGAGGCCTTCGAAAACGCCACCAACGCCGCCTATCTGGAACAAGGCAAGGGCGCCGCCTGTCCGGATGCCGCAATGCTGGCCAGCAACGTTGCCGCTGCCGAAAAACGCCTGCAGGCAGCCTTCCCGGCCACCAAATGATCCGTCTCGCCGCGCTGCTCGCCCTGCTGCTCTGCGTCGGCCCGGTCGCCGCCCAGGCGACGCGCAGTCTGGAACTGCTCAGAGGGGAGGAACCCGGCATCATCCCGCGCTACCTGCTACAGGACCCGAACGGCCGCGCTGTAAGCAGCGAGGATTTCCGCGGCCGCTACCAGCTAATCGCCTTCGGCTACACCTATTGCCCGGACATCTGCCCCACCACGCTGGTCGAGATGGCCGAAATCCTCAAGCAACTCGGCGACCGGGCTGCAGCCGTCCAACCGATTTTCATCTCGGTCGATCCCGAGCGCGATACCGGCAAGGCACTCAAGACCTATACCGAATTCTTCGACCCCCGCATCCTCGGCCTCACCGCGTCACCTGCCCTGGTCCGCCGCGCCGCCGACAATTTCAGAATCCGCTACGCCAAGGTGCCTGCGCAGGACAGGGACCCGCAGCATTACGCCGTCGATCATTCTGCTGGCATATTCCTGCTTGGACCTGACGGCGCATTCATCAAGAAATTCGCTTTTGCCACCCCCATCCCGGACATTTCCAGACAAATAAGCGAAATCATAAAAAATCGCTAGACAATGTGAAAAAATCGCATTGCTTTGGCATAGTTGCTAAGGCAATATTCCGGCAATGCGTAGGCTTGCCCGAATTGCCCTCTTCTTCTTGATGACCTTTGCATTGCCGGCAATGGCCGGCAGCATTGTGGTCGTCCTGAGCGACAAAGAGGGCGTTTACGCGGAGTTCTCGAAGGGCCTTGAGGACTCGCTGAGTGGCTCGAACTGGAACATCGCAGCCACGTTACTGGCGGACAACTCGGCAATCGCCGGCCCACCACCCGACCTGATTGTCACCGTCGGTGTCGAGGCCCTGAAAAAGACCTGGGCCAAGGGCGATCCCACACCCATCGTCGCCACCTTGATTCCCAAGCTCAGCTACGAACGAATCGTCGGCCAACCCCGTCGCGGCGCCCCCAGAATCACCGCCATCTATCTCGACCAACCCCCTGCCCGCCAAGCGCTGTTCCTGCGCCAGCTACTTCCCGGCCACAAACAGGCCGGCATTCTGCTCAGCAGCGAAACCAAGAGTCTGTTCAACCAGTATCGGCACGCCTTCGCCAATAGCGGCCTGACACTCGAAAGCGAGGAAAGCGAGCGGAGCGAAGCCCTCCTCCCCGCCCTGAACGCACTCCTTGGCCGTAGCGCCTTCCTGCTCGCCATACCGGATGCAACGATCTACCAGCGGGCCAACATCAAAGCCATCCTGATCACCGCCTTCCGCCACCAGAAGCCGGTCATCGGATACTCCCCCGCCTTTGTCAACGCCGGGGCACTTGCCGCGCTGCACACGACACCCGCGCAGATTGCCCGCCAAACGGCCGATACCATCATCAACAACGGGACCACCCTGGCGCAGCCGGTCGGACCAAGCCAGTTTGCCATCGCCATCAACCCGACCGTCGCCCAGGCGCTCGGTCTGAATATTCCCGACGAGTCCGCCATCAGGCGTGCCATGCTAGCCGACAGGGAGTCCCGATGAATCGCCTCACCCTGCGTCATCGCCTGCTGTTCCTGACCCTCCTGCCAAGCGCACTGATCGCCATTGCGCTGGTCGCCTATTTCACGTACAGCGGGATCAAGACCCTGGAAGGCGAGTTACGCGCCAAGGGCCTGGCCACGGTGCGATATCTGGCGCCCATCAGCGAATACGGCATCATCGCCGGGCAGATTGAAAGCCTGCACGGCCTGGCCCAGGCAACGGTCCAGGAATCGGGGGTCAAGGCGACCATCATCGTCAACCAGAAAGGCCGGACCATCGCCGTCAGTGGCCGCGTGTCACTGGCAGCCGAGCAGCTCCGCGAAACCTTGAAGAGCCCGGGGCAAATTGCCGAATCCGAGCAATGGATTGCTTTCGCCGCCCCGGTCAAACGAACAACCAGCGAAACCGACCAGTTATTCGAAGGTGACGCCCCCCTGGCCAGCGCGCCTGAAATCATCGGCCACGTCTTCGTCGAATTCGACAAGACCGAACTCGTAAACAAGCAACGGCAGCTGCTGCAGCGCGGCCTGATGATCGTGCTTGTCGGCATGATACTGCTCGCAGCCCTGGCCATCGCCATGGCCGATAATCTCGCCCGGCCCGTCATGCGCCTCGTCCATGCCGTGCATGGCATGTCCTCAGGCAATCTCGGCGCACGCGTTCCGGCAGTCTCCAGCGGAGAACTCGGCGTCCTTGAGAAAGGCTTCAACGAAATGGCCACCCATATCGAGGAAGTCCACCTCTCCATGCAGACCCGCATCGAGGAAGCCACCGCCCAACTCGCCTTCCAGGCCCGACACGATGCGCTGACCGGCCTGCTCAACCGGCGGGAATTCGAACGCATGCTGGAAAAGGCCCTGGCTGGCGTGCAGGCTGGCGGCGACGAGTTTGCCGTACTGTTTCTCGACCTCGACCGCTTCAAGCAGGTCAACGACACTTGCGGCTATCTCGCCGGCGACGAACTGCTACGGCAAATGGCACTGCTCTTTCAAGGGCGGCTGCGCGAGGACGACACGCTGGCCCGGCTAGGCGGCGACGAGTTCAGCATCATGCTGCCCGGTTGCACCGGCCCTCGTGCACGCCAGGTTGCCGAAGACATCTGCGGCCTGGCGGCTGCCTATCGCTTCATCTGGCAGGACAAGGTCTTCGCCATTGGTGCCAGTGTCGGCCTCGCCACCGTCACCCGCAAGGTACGCAATATCAACGAGATCGTCGCCGCCGCAGATGCCGCCTGCCACCGGGCCAAGGAATCCGGCCGCAATCGCGTGTGCGAGCAGGAAGCGATCCAGACGACCGATCGACGCCAGGAGTCCAGCAACTGGGCCAGCCGGATCGCCAGCGCGCTGGCCGAGGACAAGCTGATGATCGAGGCCTTGCCATTGCGCGCCCTGCAGCACAGCATCACCAGACACCTTGTCGAATTGACTGCCCGACTCAACGAGCCAGGCCAGCCTCCAGTCGCCCTGGCCGCGCTGACCGATGCGGCGGAACGCTACGATCTCGCCCAATCGATCGATCAACGACTGATCGACACCGCGATCGCGGCACAATCCCAGGCCAAGCGCCGCCAGAAGGCCCTGCTTTGCATCGTGCCGCTCTCCCGGGCCTCGCTGGGCAGCCCAGAGACCATCGACTACCTGACACGCAGCCTAGCTAGCCTGAATCTGACCGGAAATGGGCTCTGCTTCATTTTCTCTGAAGACGTCCTGACCCACCTGACCAGCCAAGCCATGGAATTTTCCCGGCAAGTCCGCCAACTCGGCTGCCAAATCGGGCTCGACGATTTCGGTGGCGGACTATCCTCGTTCAGCCATTTGCGCAGCGTTTGTCCGAGCTACGTCAAACTCAGCCGTAGCCTGACTCGGGAAATGGGCGGCAACCGAGCGTCGACCGCCCTATTGAGGGCCGTGCAGGAAATTACCGCCGACCAGCAGATACAGTCGATTGCCGAAGGCGTCGACGATCAGGAAATTCTCGAGCAGTTGCGTGATCTGGGCATCGACTACGCTCAAGGAAAAGCCGTTGCCCCCAGTGAGCCTTTCGAAGTCTGGCTGGAGGGGGCGGTCATGCGCTCCCGTTAAGGTACGTGAGACCGGTCAGAAATCGAGGCGCAGGGTAATCCACTGACGACGATCGACAACTCGATTGGCGGGGCTGTGGTGGGATTTGTATTCATTGTGCGACCCATTCAGCGACTGAACCATCAACGCTATTTCTCCGCCCAGACTGCCGGCGCGGAAGGGATAGGCCAGACGTGCATCGACACGATAATATTTTTCTGACCAGGTAATTCCAGACCATTTCATATAGTCCTGCCAATAAACAGCCGTTGAAAACTCCATTCCATACGGCAATTTCTGCATCAGCAACATCGATGTAGAGCGACGCGGCATCGAAGCCTCTGTAAAGGTCAGGACTCTCCACCAGTTATTAATAATTGCCTGTTTTCCGGGCAGGAATTCGCTATCGATCTTGCTGAACGTCTGATTGACGAGCACCCGAGTCGAGTCGAAAGGCTGCCATTTGAATTGGTACTCCAAGCCCTTGATACTGACATCCTGGATGGGAATGGTCGAATCCCCCTGGGTACTGGGATCCCCATCGAAAGACATGTCAATTCTGAACAATCGGTTATAGATTTTTTCACTGAAGAGGCGCACATCCAGGCTTGCCCTCTGCTCGCGCCAATCCCCGAGATAGCCAATTTCCAAGGTATCCAGGCGCTCAGACGGCAAATCTCTCACGCCGCTATACAACTGCTCAAAGGGCGTTTTCTGATCACCCCGAAAATTGGCCGTGCTTGGCGTCCGATTCGCCCGCGAATAACCCAAGCGAATGGTATTTTCCTGATTCAGGTGAAAATTGGTACTAACCCGCGGCGATGCATGAGAACCCGCCATTGAATCGTTCTCCCCCGCAAGACCCAAATTCCCCGTAAACCAATGCGTGGGCTTCCACTCGATATTGCCGAACAGCCGAGAAATCTCCCGATGGACTGTCCCTTGTCCCGGAAATGTCCAGGCTGATCGCACTGAGTCGTCTCGCCAACTCGCCCCCCAAACCAGGCGCGTTGCGGCGGCCAACTTGAGGCTGTGCTGCAACTCGATCTCATGGCGAGCCCCCTCGTCCCCTGTCTGGTTGACATGGATAACCTGCTGCCCGGGAGGAAGGATAGGGATAACGACATTGAACGCATCCGATGAACGATCCGTCATGTACGAATAGCGTATCTGCACATCCGAAGCCGGCGACAGCACCCGGCGCCACACGAATTGGGCATAGGTATTTGTCTGACGTACGTCACGGATCGGATTGGTCGACTGACCAAACAACTCGTCCGCATACAACCTGCCAGCCTGCGTTATTCCATCAACCTTGCCCAAGCTGAATTGCAGACTGTCCCTTTCCGAGAGTGCAAAATCGGCGCGGAAATCAAACAGCCGGGAAAAATACGAATCTATCCAGTCGTACTTGTTAGCCAAGCCATCGTCATTTTGCTGTTTGAAGGTAAAGCGAAAGTCCCCCACATCACCAATTCGCCCCCCTGTACGCAAAGAATAATCGCGGACATTCTGGTTTCCGTAGCTCGTCGATACCGAAACCCCGCGCACCAAGGCCGGATCGACGGTAATGATATTGATGACACCAAGGAATGCATTGCTGCCGTATGAAACCGCATTGGTTCCGCGCACCACTTCGATGCGCTCGATATCCTCCAGCGCCACCGGCAATGTCGCCCAATTTACGCCACCGTCAAACAGCGGCGAATACATCGAACGTCCATCGATCAATACCTGCACGCGAGAGGAATAATCGCCATCCCCCATGCCATGGTAGGTCACCTTCGCAGGTTCGGTATTGTTCGGATAGGTCTGAAAACCTGGCACTAGACGGAAGACGTCGTTGAGATCCCGGGCACCGGACGCCTTGATCATGTCACGATCAATGACGGTCACGGCAGTAGGCGCATCGGCAAGGCGTTGCGGCAGGCGGCTGACTGAAGCCACCACCGGCAATTCACTGAAATAGATGTCCTCGTCGGCCGCCAAGGCCCCTCCGTTGAAGCTCGCTCCAAGCGCCAACGCGACCCACGGCAATGAAAGCCAAAATTTTGCTTTCACCGATCAAAGCCCCTGCGCCGAAGCATCACCGGGAATGGCCAGTGCCAGCTTCCAGGCATCCGAAAAACACGCGGATTGGGCGCCGATGGGAACGCCATGTCGGCTGGAAGCAACCAGGCATAGGGCCAAACCCGCCTGATCGACCGCTGTAACCCCTTCGACGTCAATTTCGTCGACACCTACACGGGTCAGGGCATGCATGAAATCGTTGCGCAATGCTCCGGACAGGCCGCCCGAAATACGCATGATCTTTTTGCCACCCAGTTCACGCATAGCAAGAATTGAGGCCTTGCCGGAAGCCAAGGCTGCATTGATGGCGTCCTCGATCAGTATCTGACTGATCGGCCCCGGCTGAAAACGTACGCCGAACAGATTCCCGACACGACTGACCACGTTTGCCGGCACATCAATCACCGGCGAGTCGAAAACACGGAATTCACAACCGATGTTGCGCGAGATCTCGAGAGGTAGCTCGGTACGAACCATCAACCCAGACAGGGAGAGGTTCTCGATCGTTCCTTCGCTAACCGCTCCACCGTATCCGATCCTGACCGTTGGAGAACAAGAAAAACGAATTCGCTGATGTCGCCTTTGTTCCTGGATGTGCGCCATATGCATTCTAGAAAATTGATTTTTCGGGAGTTTAACAAAACTTCGCAACCCTACCACCAATTGCATAAGCGTTTCGCTTCATTGACTTTTGCCCCCCTGCTCGGTATTGTCCGAAAACGCTGGAAACATCCAGCCGCGCCGATTTGAGCTCTGATTGCGGGCGCGTACAAATACCGCTAAAACGGGAACCACCCAGTTCGCCCGACGAGTTCGCGTTTCAGGCCAACTGGGTTTTTGTTTCAGGAACAGCATGTCAGGACAATCCGTCGGCATCGTCACCGCGCAGCACGCTCATTTCGACCAGCCGCTGCATTTGCGCAGCGGCAGCGTACTACCGGCTTACGATCTGGTCTACGAGACCTATGGCGCACTCAATGCCGCCAAATCGAATGCCATCCTCGTCTGCCACGCACTGTCCGGCCACCATCACCTTGCTGGCCACTATGCAGACCAACCCGACAACATCGGGTGGTGGGACAATATCGTCGGACCAGGACGCCCGCTAGATACCGACCGGTTTTTCATCGTTTGCCTGAACAACCTGGGCGGTTGCCATGGTTCGACTGGCCCATCCTCAATCAATCCGGGGACTGGCAAACCCTGGGGCGCAGATTTTCCCATTGTTGCCGTCAATGACTGGGTCCATGCACAGGCCAGACTCGCCGACCGGCTCGGCATTGACGCCTGGGCAGCGGTCATGGGTGGCAGCCTGGGCGGCATGCAGGCGCTGCGCTGGAGCATCACCTTTCCTGAGCGGGTTCGCCACGCCATCTTGATTGCTGCCGCGCCCAAACTGTCAGCGCAAAATATCGCTTTCAACGATGTGGCTCGCCAGGCCATCCTGACCGACCCTGATTTCCACGGCGGGCACTATTACGAACACAACACCCGACCGTTACGCGGCCTGCGACTCGCCCGCATGCTCGGCCATATCACCTACCTGTCCGACGACCAGATGGGAGAGAAATTCGGACGGGAACTAAGAAATGGTTCTTTTTCATTCGACTTCGATGTTGAATTCCAAGTTGAATCGTACCTGCGCTATCAAGGCGACAAGTTCGCTGGCTACTTCGACGCAAATACCTACCTGCTGATGACCAAGGCGCTCGATTATTTCGACCCGTCCAGGGAAGACAATGGCGATCTGACCGCAACCATGGCGCGTACGCAGGCCAATTTCCTGATCGTATCCTTCAGTACCGACTGGCGTTTCACGCCAGCCCGCTCAAAGGAAATCGTCGCTGCCCTTCTGGCCAACGGCCGCAACGTCTCTTACGCCGAAAGCGATCTCAACTTTGGCCACGACTCATTCCTGATGGCCGACCCGCATTATCATGGTGTGGTCGATGCCTACCTGCGGAATATCAAGCTATGACTCATACCTTGGACCGCCCGGATTTTGCAGTCATCGCCGGCTGGATTGAACCGGGACATCGCGTGCTGGACCTCGGCTGCGGCGACGGCACCCTGCTCAAGCACCTGATCGACACCCGCGGCGTCAAGGGCTGGGGCGTCGAGATTGAGGATGCCAACATCCTCGCCGCCATCCGCAAAGGTATCAACGTCATCCAGGGCAACCTCGAACGAGGTCTCGACGAGTTTGCTGACCAGGCATTTGATCATGTTGTCCTGTCGCGCACCCTGCAAACCGTACGACACACTGAGGGTATCCTGCGCGAAATGCTGCGCGTCGGTCGCGAAGCAGTGGTCTCCTTCCCGAATTTTGCATACTGGAAGAACCTGCGCTCTGTCCTCGACGGGCGCATGCCTGTATCCGAAGATCTACCCTACCAGTGGTACGACTCGCCGAATGTCCGCTTCTTCACGCTGCTCGACTTCGAAGCGCTGTGTGAACAGATGGGGCTGATCATACGGGAGCGCCACGTTCTCGATGAGGAAGGAAATATCGTTCAGGCGACGGACAATCGCGAGGTCAATTTCCTCGGCAGCCTGGCGGTCTATCGCCTGACGCAAAAGCGCTGATGCCGGCCTGGCTAGCGGCCCTGCTCACCCGGAAGATGCTGATCTGCATCTTCACCGGTTTTTCTTCCGGCCTGCCGCTCTACCTGCTGCTCAACCTGCTGCCCGCCTGGCTGCGCAGTGAAGGCGTCGACCTGAAGACCATTGGCTTCTTCGCGCTGATCCAGTTCCCCTACACCTGGAAATTCCTCTGGTCGCCTTTGCTCGACCGCTTCAGCGTACCCGGCTTCGGCCGCCGGCGGGGCTGGATGCTGGTCACGCAAGTCGGCTTGCTATTCGCCATTGGTTTCCTCGGCGGCCTGAATCCCAGGGAAAGCATCTGGCCCATCCTGTGGCTTGCCGCGCTGCTCGCTTTTCTGTCCGGAACACAGGATATTGCAGTCGACGCCTTCCGCCGGGAAATTCTGGAAGACCATGAGCTTGGCCTGGGCAACGCCGTGCACGTCAACGCCTACCGGATTGCTGGCCTGGTCCCGGGATCGCTGTCGTTGATCCTTGCGGACCGCCTGCCGTGGAACGAGGTTTTCTGGATCACCAGTGCCTTCATGATTCCGGGCATGGTCATGGCTTGGCTGGTCAGCGAGCCGCACATCAAGGGTGCGCCAAAAACCTTGCGTCAGGCCGTTACGGAACCCTTCCACGAATTCGTCGGCCGCCAGGGCTGGCGTGGTGCAGCCATGGTTCTCGGCTTCATCTTTCTCTACAAGCTTGGCGACAGCCTGTGCACGGCTTTGGCCACACCGTTCTACCTCGACATGGGATTCACCAAGACCGACATCGGCCTGATCGCCAAACACGCCGGACTATGGCCGGCGGTGATCGGCGCCCTGCTCGGCGGCTTATGGATGGTCAGACTGGGAATCAACCGGGCGCTTTGGCTGTTCGGCGTGGTGCAACTGGTGTCGATTTTCGGTTTTGCCTGGCTGGCGGCACAGGGACACTACGACAGCATCGGCGCCACCGAGCGCATCGCGCTGGCCTTCGTCATCGGCCTCGAAGCGCTGGGCGTCGGTCTCGGCACCGCAGCCTTTGTCGCGTTCATCGCGCGCTCGACCCATCCCGCCTATACGGCAACACAAATGGCGCTTTTCACCAGCCTGGCGGCCGTACCGCGCACCTTCATCAATGCCTCGGCTGGCTGGCTGGTCGAAACGCTAGGTTGGTTCAGCTTTTTCTGGCTGTGCGCAGGACTGGCCGTTCCCGGAATGCTCCTGCTACTGAAAATCGCCCCCTGGAACGCCAAGCACGTCGAGGCTACTCACCCCGCCTGAGACGCCGACGATCCAGCCACCACGCATAGATCGGCAACAATAGCACCGACCCCGGCAACAACAGGGCAATCAGATAGGGTGAAAGGTGGGCCATCCGACGCAAATGGACGAGTAGTTGTTCCTTTTCGGCAGGCGTCCAGCGTTCGCCGTTTCGAGCCTTCATCAATAGCGGCATGATGCCGCGCGTTGCCATCAGTTCGGTGAGAATGCGTCGCGCTTCTAGGCGCTGCGACGAAATGATCTGTCGCCACCAGCCAGGTAGCGCCGCCTCTCGCGATTGACCTTCTGCCACGATCAACCGGCTCCGGACAGCGCGTTCTTGACGGCCCGCCAGCCTCGCCAGAGGAAGAAGCCGCGCTGAGCCCATCGCCAGGCACGCTTTGGCCGCGCAATGACGGCCACCGCAACGGCGATCCCGACAGCGGCTGGATGATGTTTCAGCCAGTCGACGCCCTTGAGAACCGTATCGCCCTTGATCAATGCCGCCTCAAGCGGAACAGCATGTTGCACCAACACACGCCTCTGCTCATCGATGCGGGCCTTGAGAGCGCCATGCCGCGTCGCCAGTTCCAGCAGCTTCGGATTCATTCGTCGGGTTTGTCGCGATAACGCCGCAACTGCGCCATGTCCTCTTCCAGTTCGGACAGACTGGCCCTGAACAGCCGGCTGGGCTGATTGGCATGGTGTTTGAGCGAACCAACCAGGAACAATCCGCCACCGATAAAGAGGATGGCAAAAACACCGAAGACGACCACCCGCTGTTCCCAGAAGGCAAGGGCGAGGCAACAGACGGCCATGATCGTCCCGATCGCCAGCAGGAATGCGGCGCCTATCGCTTTCGACCAGAGCGAAAGAAGGCGGATTTTTTCCTCTTCAAACTCCGTAACGAAAAGCTCGGCACGCGTCTTGCCAATCGCGATCATTGTCGCGACTATGTTTTTCAAGGCAGAGAAGAGGCCTTCGCGGCGCCCCTCTCCGCCTGCCTGCTGTGCCATTCGCTTAACGACGGCCGATCAGCACACCGAGAGCGAGACCCAATGCGGCAGCGACGCCGACGGCCTTCCAGGGCTCCTCATGCACGAAATCGTCAGTCGCACGGGCAGCAGCCTTGGTCTTGTCAATCAACGCCACTTCGAGATCGATGACACGCTCCTTGGCGTCGCGCAGACGAACACCCAGACGTTCACGCAGTTCGCCCACTTTTTCGCCAGCCGCACCCGCCGTGGCACGCAGCAATTCTTCGGTATCGGAAATCACGACCTTGAGATCGGAAACCAGTTTTTCCTTGTTGGCAGCAGTCATTTGTTCAGACATTTTTCAACCTCGTTTGACGGTTAAGCAGAACTACAGAGTATCCCTAGCACGCAGCGAAATCAATTCGCATTGGATACTTATTTATAGTCGTAATCGACGATCAGCGGTGCATGATCCGAAAAACGCTCCGCCTTGTAGACTTCGGATCGCATCGCCGTCTCAGCAATGCCAGGCGTAGCGATCTGGTAGTCAATCCGCCACCCGACATTCTTGGCCCAGGCCTGGCCGCGATTGCTCCACCACGTGTAGCAGGCCTCGGTTGCGTCGGGGTGCAGGCGACGGTAGACGTCGACCCAACCAAGTTCGTCGAACACCTGGGTCAGCCAGGCGCGCTCCTCGGGCAAAAAACCGGAGTTTTTCTGATTCGACTTCCAGTTTTTGAGATCGATCGATTGATGGGCAATATTCCAGTCACCGCACAGGACGATTTCCCGCCCCTCAGCACGCAGCGCCAGCATCTGGGGGAAAAACGCATCAAGGAAGCGAAATTTGGCTTCTTGACGCTCCGGCGACGAAGAGCCCGAGGGCAAATATAAAGAGATTACCGACAGGTTGCCGAAATCAGCCCGGATGTAGCGCCCCTCGGCGTCGAATTCGCCGCCATCAAACCCTTCGACGACACGATCCGGCTCACGGCGACACCAGATCCCGACGCCGCTGTAGCCTTTTTTTTCGGCACAGTGGTAATAGGCCCGCATACCATCCGGCGCCATCATTTCCGGCGTCAGATCAGGCAATTGCGCTTTCAGTTCCTGCAAACAAACAACGTCGGCGTTCTGCGCAGCCGCCCAGCGGAGCACATTTTTGCTCCAGGCCGAGCGGATACCATTGAGATTCAGGGAGATGATGCGTAACATTGTGCTCAAATTGGCCGTGTTGTCCTGGCCATGCAGATTGGGAAAATATGGACTTTCGTCAGGATTTCATCGAATTCGCGGTTAGCTACCACGTTTTGCGCTTTGGCGAATTCAAGACCAAGGCCGGCCGGTTGTCGCCTTACTTCTTCAACGCCGGGTTGTTCAATGACGGCAACTCGCTTGGCCGTCTCGCCGAATTCTACGCCAAAGCCGCCGAAGCTGGCGACGTACAGTTCGACATGCTTTTCGGCCCGGCTTACAAGGGCATTCCATTGGTCGCCGCCATCGCCATCGCTCTCGCCCAGCGCGGCCGCAACTACCCCTTTGCCTACAACCGCAAGGAAGCCAAGGACCACGGCGAGGGTGGCACCATCGTCGGTGCGCCGCTAACCGGTCGCGTGCTGATCGTAGACGATGTGATTTCCGCAGGAACCTCGGTGCGCGAATCTGTGGAGTTGATCCGTGCGGCCGGCGCTATCCCGGCCGGTGTGCTGATTGCACTGGACCGCCAGGAACGCGGCCAAGGTGAGCTTTCCGCCGTTCAGGAAGTGCAACGTGACTACGGTATTCCGGTCGTCGCCGTAGCGGGGCTCAAGGATTTGATGGCATTCCTGTCTGGGCGCCCGGATTTCGCAGCCCATCGCGCCGCCGTAGCCAATTATCGCGAGCAGTATGGCGTCGATGCGTAGTCGCCTCCTTGTCCCCATTTTCGTGTTGTTGGCAACCTCGGCGCAGGGGGCCAACGAATTCTATTGCTGCCATGACCCCAACAGTGGGCGCCGCGTCTGTGGCGACACCTTGCCCGAACAGTGCCGCGGTCGAGCCTACAGGGTTCTCGACAGCGGCGGCAATATCGTCAAGGAGGTAGGCCCACCGCTGACTGCCGAGCAGAAAGCCGAACAGGCTTTGGAAAACCGCCGGAAGAAAAAGCAGGAAGAGGCGGATCGCGAATTGCGGCGACGCGATCAGGCTCTACTCGACACATACACCACACCGGAAGATATCGACCTGGCACAGAAGAAGGCCGAAGCCGATGTCAATTTCGCCATCCTGGCGACCATTTCGCGAATCGACGCGGTGCAAACCAAACGCAAGAAATTTGCCGATGAGGCCGAGTTCTACAAGAAAAAAGCACTCCCACCCGATCTTGACCGGGAATTGAAGGCGATCGACCACGAAATCAGGCTACAGCAGGAGCTGCTCGACATCAAGAAGAAGGATTTCGAAACGATCAAAGCCAAGTACGACGCCGACCGCAAGCGCTATTTCGAATTGACCCGGCGCCCACCGGCCGCATCGGGCACGGCGACGCCGGGGCGCTGATCAACCGGTCAGTTTCTGTTTCAGCAGGTCGTTGACCTGTTGCGGGTTGGCCTTGCCCTTCGCCGCCTTCATCACCTGACCGACCAGCGCGTTGAACGCCTTTTCCTTGCCAGCCTTGAATTCGGCGACATTGGCAGCATTGGCAGCAAGCACTTCATCGACCAGCTTTTCGATGGCGCCGGTATCGGTAATCTGTTTCAGGCCCTGCTTGTCGATGACCTCGTCGGCCGTTGCACCTTCGCCATTCCACAACGCCTCAAAAACTTTCTTGGCGATATTGTTGGAAATCGTGTTGTCGGCGATGCGCAGGATCAGTCCTGCCAATTGGGCCGCTGATACAGGCGATTCGGCGATGTCCTTGCCTTCCTTGTTGAGGCGGGCAGCCAGATCGACCATGACCCAGTTGGCGCAAGGCTTGGCGTTGCTCTTGCCGGCCAATGCTACGGTCGCCTCGAAAAAATCGGCAATTTCCTGACCGGCGGTCAGGGCAGCAGCATCGTAGGCAGAGAGCCCCAGTTCACTAACGAAGCGTTCGCGTTTCTGGCCGGGCAGTTCGGGCAGTTCGCCACGGACGCGGGCAATCCAGTCGGGCGAAATCACCAGCGGCAGCAAATCGGGGTCGGGGAAGTAGCGGTAATCGTGCGCGTCTTCCTTGCTGCGCATCATCCGCGTTTCACCGCTGTCCGGGTCGAACAGTACGGTAGCCTGCTGAATCTTGCGACCTTCCTCGATCTCGTTGATTTGCCACTGGACTTCGAAATCGATGGCTTCCTTCAGGAAACGGAAGGAGTTGAGGTTCTTGATCTCGCGCCGGGTACCGAACTCAGCCTGGCCTTTCGGGCGCACCGAGACGTTAGCGTCGCAGCGGAATGAGCCTTCCTGCATGTTGCCGTCGCAGATGCCGATCCAGCGCACCAGCGCGTGCAGCGCGCGGGCGTAGGCGACGGCTTCGTCGCTCGATCGCATGTCCGGTTCGGAAACGATCTCAAGCAGCGGCGTACCGGCCCGGTTGAGGTCGATGCCCGATTTACCGTGAAAGTCCTCGTGCAGGGACTTACCGGCATCCTCTTCGAGGTGTGCGCGGGTCAGGCGGACAATTTTTTCGTAAGCCTTGTCACCCTGCCCAATCTGCAACACGATCCGGCCACCGACGACCACTGGCAGGTCCATCTGGCTAATTTGGTATCCCTTGGGCAGATCGGGGTAGAAATAATTCTTGCGGGCGAAGACCGACTTCTGCGCCACCTCGGCACCGATCGCCAGGCCAAAACGGATGGCGCACTCGACCGCCTTGCGGTTGAGCACCGGCAATACTCCGGGCAGTGCAAGATCGACTGCGCAGGCCTGCGTGTTCGGCTCGGCGCCAAAGGCCGTCGACGCGCCGGAAAATATCTTCGAAACCGTCGCCAGTTGCGCGTGCGTCTCGATACCGATCACTACTTCCCACTGTGTCATAACTTCATCCGTTTCAGAAACACTGTCCGCTCTTCGCCTCGACCATGATCGGCCAGAGATAGTCGAAGGCCTTGCCATCGCAAGACTTCGGACAACTGTTAAAGGCAATCGTCACTTTCGGCCCCTGCTCCCACATACGGACCAGGCAATCCGATTGTTTCTTGTGCCGCAACAGGGCCTGCGGCATTTTCTCGACCTGTTCGAAATCGCTCAGACTAAAGCGACACGTACCGTGGCCCTTCATGCTGACCTGGGCACTGAAGGTCTTGACTGTCGCTTCCTTGACCAGCAGTTCGAGCCGTGTCTGCGTGCCAATGGCATCGCGGTGCGAACACCGCGAACGAACATTGAGCGGCCGAGTCGGCTGGGGCTTCAGGTTACGGTTTGCCAAATGCTTCAGCGTCGAGTTCTTGAATTTCGGCACTGTTTCCGGCACCGGCTCTGGCGCTTCAACCGTCGGCTCGATGGGCAGTTCTTCCGGCGCTTTGGGCGTTTCCGCGCAACCCGCCACCAACGCGGCGATCAGCAGGACAAGAGCAAAACGCATACTTACACGGCACTTGCCGGGCGGTGCAGATGCCAGTCAGTCGCCTGCTGGTAGCGATGCGCCACGTTCAGTAGCAGCCCCTCTGCGAAATAGTTGCCGATCAGCTGCAGACCAACCGGCAAACCGCCGACGAAACCGCATGGCACCGACATGCCAGGCAGGCCGGCCAGGTTAACCGCGATTGTGTAGATGTCCGAGAGGTACATCTGCACCGGATCGGCAGCCTTTTCGCCGAGCTTGAAGGCGGTCGACGGCGAGGTCGGTCCCATGATCACGTCGCATTGCTTGAAAGCCTCGACGAAATCGTTGGCGATCAGGCGACGGATGCGCTGCGCCTGCAGGTAGTAGGCATCGTAATAGCCGTGCGACAGCACGTAGGCGCCGATCATGATGCGGCGCTTGACCTCGGCGCCGAAACCCTGGGCGCGGGTCTTCTTGTACATGTCGTCAAGATTGCCATAGTCCGGAGCGCGATAGCCGTAGCGCACGCCGTCGAAGCGGCTGAGGTTCGAACTGGCTTCGGCCGGCGCGATCACGTAGTAGGCCGGCACCGAAAGGTGCGAATTGGGCAGCGAGACTTCAACACAGGTCGCGCCGAGCTTCTCGTATTCGTTGATGGCGGCCCGCACCGCAGCCATCACCTCGGCATCACAGCCTTCGCCGAAAAACTCCTTGGGCAGGCCGATGCGCAGGCCATTCAGCGGTTTGTCCAGGTCACGGGCGTAGTCCTCGACCGGACGGTCGAGCGAGGTCGAATCACGCTCGTCGAAACCGACCATGGTGTTGAGCAACAGCGCGCAATCTTCAGCACTAGCCGCCATCGGGCCGCCCTGATCGAGCGAGGAAGCGAAGGCAATCATGCCGTAGCGGGAAACAACGCCGTAGGTCGGTTTCAGGCCGGTCAGATTGCACAGCGCGGCCGGCTGGCGGATCGAACCGCCGGTGTCAGTACCGGTTGCTGCCGGTGCCAGGCGGGCAGCAACCGCGGCGGCCGAACCGCCGGAGGAGCCGCCCGGCACCCGGCTGGTATCCCACGGGTTGCGCACCGGGCCGAAGAACGAGGTCTCGTTCGATGAACCCATGGCGAATTCGTCCATGTTGGTCTTGCCGAGTGACACCAGGCCAGCATCGCGGTGCATCTTCTCGATTACCGTCGCATCATACGGAGAGACGAAATTGGCCAGCATCTTCGAGCCACAGGTGGTCCGCCAGCCTTCGGCGCAGAAGATGTCCTTCTGGGCGATCGGGATACCGGTCAGCGGACCGGCCGTACCAGCGGCGATGCGGGCATCGGCTTCACGGGCCATTTTCAGGCTCCTTTCCCGGTCGATCGTCACGAAGGCGTTCAGGGTCGGGTTCAGGCGCTCGATGCGGTCGAGAAACAGCGTGCTCAGTTCGACGCTGGAAATCTGCCGGGCGGCCAAGGCCTGCGACAGCTCCTTCAGGCTCTTGTTGATCATTCGATCACCTTCGGCACAAGGTACAACCCGGATTCGGTTTCCGGCGCGACGGCCTGATAGGCAGCACGGCGGTCGCCTTCACTTACCGCGTCGTCGCGCAGACGCTGACTGACATCCTGGGCATGGGCCATCGGCTCAACACCTGAAGTGTCGACAGCCTGCATTTGTTCGATCAGCTGGAAAATGCCATTGAGGTGGCCCTGGGTGGTCAGGGCATCGTCATCGGATATCTCGATACGGGCGAGATGGGCGATGCGTTTAACCTGTTCTAAGGTGAGCGACATGGGAGCCAAAGACTTTTTTGCAGTGCACAAAGTCTTAAAATGGAAAGCGTTATAAGGTATCATAAAAGTTTTCCTTACCGCACCCCCCCAACGCGGAGCTATAGATGTTCGGTTTCCTCAGCAAATACTTTTCAAATGACCTTGCCATCGACCTTGGCACGGCAAACACGCTCATTTACGCACGTGCCCAGGGCATCGTGCTGGACGAGCCTTCGGTCGTCGCCATCCGCGTCGAAGGCGGCCCCAATGCCAAGAAAACCATCCAGGCCGTCGGCAAGGAAGCCAAGGAAATGCTTGGCAAGGCACCGGGCACGATTACCGTCATCCGCCCGATGAAGGACGGCGTGATCGCCGACTTCACGGTCACCGAGCAGATGCTCAAGCAATTCATCAAAAAGGTGCACGACTCCAAGCTGTTCAGCCCGAGCCCGCGCATCATCATCTGCGTGCCGTCCGGTTCGACCCAGGTCGAACGTCGCGCCATTCGTGAATCCGCCCTCGGCGCCGGCGCCAGCCAAGTTTACCTGATCGAGGAGCCGATGGCTGCCGCGATCGGTGCCGGCCTGCCGGTTTCCGAAGCGACCGGTTCGATGGTCGTCGACATCGGCGGCGGCACGACCGAAGTCGGCGTCATCTCACTCGGCGGCATGGTCTATGCCGGTTCCGTGCGCGTCGGCGGCGACAAGCTGGACGAAGCGATCATCAATTACATCAGCCGCAACTACGGCATGATGATCGGCGAGAACACCGCCGAAAACATCAAGAAGAACATCGGCTCCGCCTTCCCGGGCGCCGAGGTCAAGGAAATGGAAGTTTCCGGCATCAACAAGGCCGAAGGCATCCCGCGCAAGTTCACGATTTCCTCCAACGAAATCCTCGAAGCGCTGACCGATCCGCTCAACCAGATCGTTTCCGCCGTCAAATCGGCGCTGGAAAAGACCCCGCCCGAACTCGGTGCCGACATTGCCGAAAAGGGCATGGTCCTGACCGGTGGTGGCGCCCTTTTGCGCGACCTCGACCGCCTGCTAATGGAAGAAACCGGCCTGCCGGTGATTGTTGCCGACGAGCCGCTGACTTGCGTGGCCCGCGGCTGCGGCATGGCGCTGGAAAAGATGGACAAGCTGGGCAGCATTTTTGCCTCGGATTAAGCCTTGACCGTAGCATTCCGGGATTGAGCGATGGCCGGTATCGACCACGCGCCTCCACCGTTCTTCAAGCGAGGGCCAGCACCGCTGGCCCTTCTGACTTTCTACATCGCCGTTTCTCTGGCGATTTTCGTCGTTGACCTGCGTTTCAAGAGCCTTGACCTGTTGCGCCAGAGCATCGCCCTGGTCATCGACCCGGTTCAGCGCATTGCCCAGACGCCGGGCAGCCTGGTCGACTATGCCGCCACCTATCTGCAGGGCCTGCGCGCGCTGCAGCAGGAAAACAGCGAGCTGAAGCACAACCAGCTTGCCACCGCCCCCAACCTTCAGCGACTTGCCCAGCTGGAGGTCGAAAACGAACGGCTGCGCAAGCTTTTGGCAGTCAAGGAACGCGAAAAGGCAGGCGGCCAGGTCACCCAGATTCTTTACACGGCCCGCGACCCCTTCTCGCGCAAAATCATCGTCGACAAGGGCCAGCAGGCCGGCATCGTGGCCGGGCAGCCGGCCATCGACGAAACCGGCGTCGTCGGCCAGGTCACCCGGGTCTTTCCATTCTCGGCCGAAATCACCCTGATCACCGACAAGGACCAGGTCGTTCCCGTCCAGATCGTGCGCAGCGGCCAGCGCTCGGTGGTTTTCGGCCTGGGCAACGGCCAGCTCGAATTGCGCTACATGCCGGCCAACGCCGACATCCAGGTCGGCGATGTGCTGGTCACTTCCGGTCTAGACGGCATCTACCTGCCCGGCTTCCCGGTCGCCAAGGTGGTCAATATCGAGCGCGACAGCGCCTACTCCTTCGCCCGCATCTTCTGCGTGCCGATCGCCGGCGTCGAGAACTTCGGCGAAGTCATGGTCCTCGACCCGCGTCAGGCGCTGCCGCCGGCGCCGCCTGAATCCACCGGCCGCCCGGGCAGCAGCGACAAGCCCAATCTGCGCGGGAAGAAGAAAAAAACGGCAGGCAAGGACAACTAATGCAACCGACTTTTACTTCTTCGCGCATCCTGTTGCCGGTCCGGCCGTGGTTCATTTTCTTCAGCCTGATCGCGGCAGCTCTACTCAATTTCCTGCCGACCGCCCATTGGCCGGGCGTGCCTGATTGGGTCGCGCTGGTCCTCTGTTTCTGGAGCATTCGCGAATTCAGGCGCGTCGGCATGGGCTGGGCTTTCGTTCTCGGCCTGTTGATGGACGTCGCCGATGGCGCCGTGCTCGGCCAGCATTGCTTCGCCTATGTGCTACTCGCCTATTTTGCTTCGTCGCTGTCGCGCCGCATCCTGTGGTTTCCGCTGGTCCAGCAAGCGCTACAGGTCATGCCCCTGCTGATCGCCACGCAGGTGTTGCAAGCGCTGATGCGCCTGGCCGTCGGTGCCGACTTCCCGGGCTGGGGCTATTTCGTCGGTCCGCTCGTCGCCACCCTGCTCTGGATTCCCGCCACCTTCATCCTGCTTCTGCCGCAGTACCGTCCGGTCGAACAGGATCCCAACCGCCCGATCTAGGACTGGGACGGTAGTTCGTGGGCAACTTCACCAATCCGGAAGCCGATGTCGACCGCTTTCGCTTTCGTCTGGGTTTCGCTGCGATCGCCGTCCTGCTCGCCTTCGCCCTGTTGCTTGGGCGCTTCATCTGGCTGCAGGTCATCCAGCATGATTTTTACCAGACGCGGGCCGAAGACAACCGCATCGCACTGATCCCCATCGTACCCAACCGCGGCGTCATCACCGACCGCAATGGCGTTGTGCTGGCCCACAACTATTCGGCCTTCACGCTGGAAATTACCCCCTCGCAGGCCGGCAAGCTCGACGAGACTATCGATGCCCTGGCCGAGGTCATCGACATCCAGCCCAAGGACCGCAAGCGTTTCAAGCGACTGCTCGACGAGGCGAAGAATTTCGAGTCGATCCCCATCCGGACCCGCCTGACCGACGCCGAAGTCGCCAAGTTTGCCGCCCACCGCTACCGTTTTCCCGGCGTCGAAGTCAAAGCCAGACTCTTCCGCCAGTATCCGCTGGGCGACATCGCTTCGCACGCCGTCGGCTATATCGGCCGGATCACCGACCGCGATCTGAAGTGGATTGAGGATTCGGAGAAGCAGGCCAACTATAAGGGTACCGACCACATCGGCAAGACCGGCCTTGAGCAGCACTACGAATTCGAGCTCCACGGCGAGACCGGTTACGAGGAGGTCGAAATCGACGCCGGCGGCCGTGCCCTGCGCAGCCTGAAACGTATTCCGCCGGTTTCAGGCAACAATCTGGCCCTGACCCTGGATACCAAGTTACAGCAGATCACCGAGCAGGCCTTCGGCGACCGCAAGGGTTCGCTGGTCGCCATCGACCCGAAGACGGGCGGCATTCTGGCTCTCGTCTCGACACCAACCTACGACCCCAACTTGTTCGTCGATGGCATTACGCCGGACAACTGGAAGGAATTGAACGAGCACCCGGACAAGCCAATGGTCAACCGGGCGATCAACGGCGCCTATCCGCCGGGCTCGACATTCAAGCCCTTCATGGCGCTGGCCGCACTGGAGATGGGCAAGCGCACGCCGAATCAGGCAATCAGCGACCCCGGCTACTTCAATTTCGGCAACCACCAGTTCCGCGATGACAAGAAGGGCGGTCACGGCAGCGTAGATATGTACAAATCAATCGTCCATTCCTGCGACACGTACTACTACATGCTGGCCAACGACATGGGGATCGACAATATCGCCAAGTTCATGGGCTCGCTGGGACTCGGCCAGCGCACCGGCGTCGATCTCGGCAAGGATGATTCCGGCGAATCGAAGGGCGTGCTGCCCTCGCAGGAGTGGAAGAAGCAGCGCTTCAAGAAGCCGGAGCAACAGAAGTGGTATGCCGGCGAAACCATTTCTATCGGCATCGGCCAGGGTTACAACGCCTACACGCCGATCCAGCTGGCCCAGGCCACGGCAACGATCGCCAACAATGGCGTGATGTTCCGTCCGCACCTGGTACATTACCTGGTCGACACGAAAACCGGCGAGAAACGCCCGGTCGAGCCGCAACCGATCCGGGACCTGCAACTGAAGCCGCAGAACATCGAAGTCATCCGCCGGGCCATGGTCGGCGTCAACAAGGAAGGCACCGGTGCCCGCGCCTTTGCCGGCGCCCCCTACGAAGCGGCTGGCAAGACCGGCACGGCCCAGGTTTTCTCGCTGAAGGGTGCGCAGTACAAGGAAGGCAGCACGAAGAAGGAATTGCGTGACCACGCGCTGTTCATCGCCTACGCGCCAGCCGACAACCCGAAGATCGCGCTGGCCGTGCTGGTCGAAAACGGTGGTTTCGGCGCCCAGTCGGCGGCGCCGATCGCCCGCATGGTCATCGATTATTACCTGCTCGGCAAACTGCCGGCTGGCGCCGCTCCCGAAGACAGCGCGGCGGTCGAAGAGGAGCGCGAGGAATGATCGACATTGCCGGAACCCTCCGTCGTGGCTGGCAGCAATTGATCGCCCACATCGACTTCCCGCTTTTTTTCATCACCCTGGCGATCATGGCCGTCGGGCTAGCCACGGTCAATTCCGCAACCTGGGACAGCAGCCACCGCATGCTCTCCCAGGCCGGCAACATGGGTATCGCCATGGTCGTCATGTGGTTCGTTTCCCGCCTGCCGCCGCAAAAGCTGATGAGCTTCGCCATTCCGCTCTACGTCGTCGGCGTCCTTCTCCTCATCGCCGTTTTCCTGTTCGGAGTCAAGGTTAACGGCGCCAAACGCTGGCTTTCGCTCGGTTTCACCCGCATTCAGCCCTCGGAAATCATGAAGATCGCCATGCCGCTGATGCTCGCCTGGTACTTCCACAAATACGAAGCAACCCTGAAACTCAAGCATTACTTCGGCGCCGCGCTGCTGCTATTGATTCCCTTCGCGCTGATCGCCAAACAGCCCGACCTCGGCACCGCGCTGCTGGTTGGTGCAGCCGGGTTCTACGTGATTTTCTTCGCCGGCCTGCCGTGGAAAATCATCGCCGGCCTGGCCGTCGCCGCGGGTTCGGCCGCCCCCATTCTCTGGGGCATGATGCACGACTACCAGCGCAAGCGCATCCTGACCCTGCTCGACCCGACGACCGATCCGCTCGGTGCCGGCTACCACATCATCCAGGCGACCATTGCCATCGGCTCCGGCGGCACCCTCGGCAAGGGCTACCTGAACGGCACGCAGACCCATCTCGAATTCATCCCCGAGAAACATACCGACTTCATCTTCGCCGTCTATTCCGAAGAATGGGGCCTGCTCGGCAATGCCCTGCTGCTCTTCCTCTACACCCTGCTGATCGGGCGCGGCCTGATCATCGCCTCGGCCGCGCCGACCACCTTCTCCCGCCTGCTGGCCGGGGCCATCACGCTCGGCTTCTTCACCTACGCCTTCATCAACATGGGCATGGTCAGCGGCATCCTGCCCGTCGTTGGTGTTCCGCTGCCTTTCATGAGCTATGGCGGCACGGCGCTGGTCACGCTGTTCCTCGGCATCGGCATGCTGATGTCGATCCACACCCACCGGATGCTGGTCAAGAAATGAAGCGGCTCGTCGCGCCCCTGACCGTTGCCCTGCTGCTCGCGGCCTGCGGCGGACCGGCACCGGTGCGCGATGCTACGGTCGGCCCTGAAAAACAACCAATTTCAAAATCGCCGACGCCGACCAAAAAGCCGACTGCCGTCCTCAAACGCGGCGGCGGCTTCTATAAGGACGACGGTCCCGCCGACGACATCCCGGACGGCCTCGACGACATCCCCGATGCCGAACCGAAATGGGAGCCGCTGCACAAGCCTGCAACCAAACCCTACGTCGTGCTCGGCAAGGAATACGTCCCGAATACCGCGGTCAAGCCCTACCGGGCGCGCGGCATCGCCAGTTGGTATGGCAAGAAATTCCACGGCCAGAAGACCTCGATCGGCGAACCCTACGACATGTTTGCGATGACCGCCGCCCACCCAACGCTGGCTCTGCCGTCCTATGTCCGGGTGACCAGCCAGCAGAGCGGCAAGTCGGTGATTGTCCGCGTCACCGACCGCGGCCCCTTTCACGCCGACCGCGTCATCGATCTCTCCTACACCGCAGCCTACAAGCTCGGGCTGATCAATGGGGGCAGCGGCCAGGTTGAGGTCGAGGCGATTATCCCGGGTGAGCCGGGCGGCACCACCTATGCCCAGGTCAGCCCGCCGCCACGGGTAGTTGCCAGTGCTGAAGCCGACGACATTGAACAATTGGCCCGCCGCATGGCCGCCGAGGAGAAGCCGCAGCCGTCGGCGAGCAGCGCGGGGCCAAATGGCGACCCCGGCACCAAGGGGATCTACCTGCAACTCGGCGCCTTTTCGAGCGCCGAAAATGCCGAGAACCTGAAAAACCATCTGCTGCGCGAATTGGACTGGCTGACCGAGGCAATACGCATCAATCCTGCCGGCGGCATTCACCGCCTGCATCTCGGTCCCTACGCCAGTCGGGGCGATGCCGATCGGGTGGCCGAGAAGATCCGTGCTACCTTGGGCTACCGGCCGACAGTCGTCAGCCGCTGACGCACCTCAGATATTGACGCGGGCGACCACCACGTTGCCGCGCCCCTGGTACTCCAAGGTCGAAAAACTCATCATCTTCGCCATCGCGATGCCCCGGCCATTCGGATCGAAAGCGCGGTCGGGATCGAAGGTCAGGAACCGATTCCATTCGAAACCATCACCTTCGTCGGCGATAGTGAACACGATGGCGTCGGCGTTGCGCTCGACGCGGACCGTCGCAACGCGACCGCTGAACTGCGGAAGAGCCAAGCGCCTGGCTATCTCGGCATCCCAATCGCCCTCCCACTTGAGCAGCGATTTTTCCTGATAGCTGACGCCCAGGTTCCCATGTTCCACGGCGTTGACCATCAGGTCGGACAATCCGGGCGCCACCACATCCGGCACCGGGCACATGCCGGCCAGCACCGGCACCAGAGTGCTCACATCATCCAGTGTGACGAAGCGATACTCGACGCTGTTGATCAGCTTCTGCACCACTTCCAGGCGCGCCGCGCGGCTGCGCAACTGGCTGCGCGAGCGGCGATCGTCCATGGCGGCCCGCACGATGGAAATCAGCGCTTCCGGCTCGTAGGGTTTGGTCAGGTAATAATAGGCACCCGCTTCCAGGCCCTCGCGAACCTGATCCGGCGAGGACACCGCGGTCTGCATGATGACGGGAATATCGACAAACCGCGCCTCGCGCTTCATCCGGCGCAGGAATTCCATACCATCGAGATCTGGCATCATGCGGTCAAGAACGACCAGCGAAAAATTGCTGTCCGGCGCGCTCAGGCTGGCCCACGCCTCCAGCGGCTTATGGTGCAAAACCAGCTCGATATCTTCGTTCTCGAGAAATTCCTCGATGATGTACAGGTTCAACTGCTCATCGTCGACAACGAGAACCCGTTCCTTGTCCATTGCGCCAACCTCTTCTTTCCAAATCGCCAGATCGGCTTTCCGACACTTCCATTCAGTCGACAACATGCCGCCGAAAGTTTAGCCGCCCAGCCTTCAGTTTTGCATAGATGCTAACATAGTTTTTATTAATTTGACTTTTGTTACTTTAGTAATAGGGCTTTCCGTACCGCCATCCGTCGCTACCCATTCCCCCTTTGACTAGGATCAATGGCGAAATTTCGGCGCTGGCTATACTCCGGCGCTTGATATTCCGGATGTCTGCCATGACCTCCCTGCCCGATCTCGTCTGTCCGGCCGGCAGCCTGCCGGCTCTCAAGGCCGCCATCGACAACGGTGCCGATGCCGTCTATCTCGGCTTCAAGAACGACACCAACGCCCGTAATTTCGCCGGCCTCAATTTCGACCCGAAGACCATGGCCGAAGGCATCCGTTACGCCCACGCCAAGGGCCGCGAGGTGCTGCTGGCGATCAACACCTTCGCCCAGGCCGGCCGCGTCGCCGACTGGCAAAAGGCGGTCGACGCCGCCGTCGACCAGGGCGTCGATGCGATCATCCTGGCCGACATCGGGCTGCTCGACTACGCCCGCAACCGCCATCCGCAGCAGCGGCTGCACCTGTCGGTCCAGGGCTCGGCTACCAGCTACGAGGCGATCAACTTCTGCCAGCGCGAATTCGGCGTCCGCCGCGCTGTGCTGCCGCGCGTGCTGACGCTGGCCCAGGTCGAACACGTGATCAAAAACACCAGCGTCGAGATCGAAGTCTTCGGCTTCGGCAGCCTGTGCGTGATGAACGAGGGGCGCTGCTGGCTGTCCTCCTACGCCTGCGGTGAATCGCCAAACACCGTCGGCGCCTGCTCGCCGGCCAAGTACGTCAAGTGGGACAAAAAGCCAGGGGCCATGGAAACGCGGCTCAACGGCATTCTGATCGACCGTTTCGGCGACGACGAGCCGGCCGGCTACCCGACCCTGTGCAAGGGCCGCTTCGAAGTGCAGGGCGAGACCTATTACGCACTGGAAGAGCCGACCAGCCTCAACGTCCTCGAAATCCTGCCCGATATTTTGAAAATCGGCGTCCGCGCCATCAAGGTCGAAGGCCGTCAGCGCAGCCCGGCCTACGTGACCCAGGTGACCCGCACGCTGCGCGCCGCGCTCGACTCACTGGCCGCCGGGGACGAGCGGTTCCACGTGAAACCGGCCTGGCAGGCTGAACTGGCCAAGGTATCGGAAGGCAGCCAGGCAACGCTCGGCGCCTACAGCCGGCCGTGGCGCTGAAGGAAAACACCGCATGAAACTGTCGCTAGGCCCCCTGCTCTATTTCTGGCCCAAGGCCGAAGTCATGGATTTCTACGCCGAAATGTCGGAGAACCCCGCCCTCGACATCATTTACGTCGGCGAGGTTGTCTGCTCGCGCCGCCAGCAGCTGCGCACTGCCGACTGGATCGGCCTGGCCCGCGACCTGAGCGATGCCGGCAAGCAGGTCGTCGTCTCGGCCCAGGCCCTGCTCGAATCGGAGAGCGACCTGAAGGCGCTCCGCCGGCTGATCGACGAAGCCGGCTGCATGCTGGAAGCCAACGACCTTGGCGCGGTCAATCTGGCGCATGGCCAGGATTTCGTCGCCGGCCCGCACCTGAACATCTACAACGAGGCGACACTGGCCTCCTTCGCCCGCTTCGGCCTGAAGCGCTGGGTGCCGCCGCTGGAAGCGACGCGCACCCTGGTCGAAACGCTGCACCGGAGCCGTCCGGCCGGTGTCGAGACCGAAGTGTTCGCCTTCGGCAAGATTCCGCTCGCCTTCTCGGCCCGGTGCTTCACGGCCCGCCACTACAACCTGAACAAGGACGACTGCCAGTTCAAGTGCCTCGACCATAGCGAAGGTCTGACGCTAAAAACGCGCGAGGGACAGGATTTCCTGACCATCAACGGCATCCAGACCATGTCGGCGCAAAGCTACAATCTGTTGCACGAGATTCCGGACCTGTTGCAGATGGGCATCGACATCGTACGGATCAGTCCGCAAAAGCAGCAGATCAACGAAATCATCGCCGCCTTCGACACCGCCCGGCGTGCTGAGACGGTAGTGGTCGACAACAGCACATGGAACGCCAGCGGACTGGTCGATGGCTACTGGTTCGGCGATGCCGGCATCGTCCAGCGCCATACCCAGGCGCTGGCCCAATTAGGCGCATGAGGAGCATGAACATGAATGGCAGCTTCACCATCCCGAAATTCCGCCTCCCAGACTTCGTCGCCAGTCTCGGCCACAAACTGCCTCAATGGCCGCATGCGCTGGCCTTGGTCGGCGGGCTGAATGCCGCGCTGAAGATGAAGCTGCTGCCGGAAAGCGAACTGGCCCTGCTCGAAGACAAGCTGTTCCGTGTCCGCGTCCTCGATACCGGCGGCGAGGCCTGCTACACCTACCGCAACGGCTTGTTCCGCCCGGTCTTCAGTCCGCAGCGCGAACCCGACCTGGCCTTTGCAGCCAATCTGTCAGCCTACCTGCAGCTGCTGGCCCGCCAGGAAGACCCGGACACACTGTTCTTTAACCGCGAGCTGGAAATCACCGGCGACACCGAGCTTGGCCTGATCGTCAAGAACATGCTCGATGCCGTCGAATGGCCGAAATGGCCGGTCGCGCTGCCGCTACTGCACCAATAGGCTGGGCTAGACCGGACAGTCGATGACCAGCATCGACATGTCGTCGTGGGCATGGCCGCCCTTGAGATGAGCTTCCAGGGCCTGCTGTAGCGCTTCGATCAGCGTTGCCTCAGGTGCCTTGCAGCCAATCGTCTCGATCAGCCGATCTTCGCCAAACTGCACGCCATCGGTATCACTGGCCTCGGCGAAGCCGTCGGACGTCAGCAACAGCTGGGCGCGCGACTCCCAGGCAAAGCTTTCGATACCGCGCACGCCGTCATTCGAGCGCATGATACCGAGCGGCAAATTGCTCGATGCAAACCGGCGTTCGAGACGGCCAGCACCGTCGAACATCAATACATCGGGCACGCCGCCGACCCAGATCTCTCCCGAACGACCGGCTTCGTCGAGCGAAACGAACGATGCGGCGACAAAACGTCCGAGCGGCAGGGAATTGGCGAGCAGGAAGTTGATCGACTCGATGACCGTGTTCAGCGGCGAGGACAGTTCAACCAGCCGGTAGAACTCCTGCACCATGGGCAGTACGCTGACGGCCGCGGACAGGCCGTGGCCGGTAGCATCGGCCAGGATGGCGTAGAGACGGCCGGAAGGCGCCCGGGCCGCCAGCACCATATCACCGGAGAAGTTGGTGGCCGGAATGACCGAGTAACTGACGCCCGCCTGTTGCATCAGGTCACTGCGGATCTGGTGGTCAAGAATGCGCCGGGCGAGTTCGGTTTCACGCTGGTGTTCGTCGAAATGCGCCTTGAGCAAGCTGGCCTGCTCTTCCACCTTGGTCTGTCCCACGTGCTTTTCCGTGATGTCGCGCAGGGTTTCGACCACGGCGATCAGTTTGCCGGATTCGTCGAAGACTGGCCCGGCGTCGACGGCCAGGTAGAGTCGCTGACGCCGCCGCGGCATCCAGCACCAGTTCTCGGCATGAACGCCGAAGCTGGGCTCGGCTGTATCTTCGAAGACCGTATAGAGGCCGGCAATCTGCTCGTAGCCCTTGGTCGCCACCAGATCTGCCAGACAGGGCCGCGGCTCTTCGTAGAAGGCGCGCCAGTGGTCGCGGGTACCGATAACCTCAGCAGCGGGGATGTCGGTCAGGCGTTCGCAGGCGCGGTTCCAGATCAGGACCCGCTGCTCGGCGTCAAGAACGAAAGTCGGGACGACCAGATGCTCCATCAGCGTAATCGCGAAGGAAATGTGATGTTCGTTGCGCTCCAGCGCCTGAGCAATCCTGTCGCTCGTCCTTTCAGTCATGCCTTTCTCCCGTCTGGCGCGATATCCATAATTATGGGCGAAGCATACCTGATGGCGAACGATTCCGCTCCCTGGCATTACCCCTAGGGCAAATGCTACGGTCGGGCCGGATTTCTTGCCAAAATCAAATTCGCGCTTAACCCTTGCCAACCGGCACGATGCTCAGCACTTCCTCGAGATCGATGGGCGTCTTCAGTCCCTGCAATTCAACGATGCTACGCGGCCCGAGAAAAACGGAAATACCCGGTTGCAGATCACCGGCCGGCGACATCAAGTAACTGCGAATGGCCGGGAATTCATGACCAACCGCATCAAGGACTTCGCCCACGGTATCGCCGCTGGCGGTAATGGCATCATGGCCGCCGGAATAGCTGCGCAGAGCCAGGGGAATATGAACGGAGACAACGGGAGAATCGAACATGACAGGCCTCCTTTCAGTCTGTATCCATAAGACCTCCGGAATGCGCCCCGGTTCGGCAAATAAAAAGGGAGGCCGAAGCCTCCCTTGCATTGATCGCCAAACTACCCGCGATCAGGCCTTCTTCTGGGTATCCAGACGGAACTTGACGTAGCTGCCCGGTGCATCTTCGATGACCTTCAGCGCGCCGTCTTCCGGCTTGCGTGCCTTGACCTTGGCAGAACCGCCCGGCAGGCTGGTCACCCACTGGTTCCAGTGGGTCCACCACGAACCGGCATTCTGCGTCGCGCCAGCCAGGAAGTCTTCCGGGCTTTCCGGCAGGTTGCCGTCGGTCGCGTCGTTGGTCCAGAAACCATACTTGTTGGCGGCCGGCGGATTGACGATGCCGGCAATGTGCCCGGAGCCGCCGAGGACGAACTTGGTGTTGCCGGACGGCAGGCGGGCGCCCATGTAGGTGCTCTTCCACGGTGCGATGTGGTCTTCGATGGTCGAGATGAAGTAGCACGGGGTCTTGACCTTGGAAAGGTCGATCTTGACACCGCCCAGGGTGATGCCGCCAGGTTCCTTCAGCTGGTTGCCGAGGTACATGTTGCGCAGGTAGAAGCTGTGCATGGCAGCCGGCATGCGGGTCGAATCGGAGTTCCAGTAGAGCAGGTCGAACGGGAACGGATCCTTGCCCATCAGATAGTTATTGACCACGAAGGACCAGATCAGGTCGTTGGCACGCAGCATGTTGAAGGTGCTGGCCATTTCGGAACCTTCCAGGAAGCCGCGTTCGGCCATCTTCTTTTCCAGGCCAGAAACCGCGCCTTCATCAAGGAAGATGCCCAGTTCGCCCGGCTCGGAGAAGTCGAGCATGGTCGTGAAGAAAGTCGCCGAATTGGCGCGCTTGTCCTTCTTGGCGGCCATGTAGGCCAGCGTGGTCATGGTCAGCGTGCCGCCCAGGCAGTAACCAGCCAGGTTGACGCTGTCCTCGCCGGTATGGGCGCAGACCTGGTTGATGGCTTCCAGCGAGCCTTCGAGCAGGTAGTTCTCGAAGGACTTGGCGGCCAGCTTCTCGTCCGGGTTGGTCCAGGACATGATGAAGGTGGTGTGGCCCTGATCGGTGGCCCACTTGACCATCGAATTCTTCTCGCGCAGGTCGAGGATGTAGTACTTGTTGATCCACGGCGGGACGATCAGGAAGGGCTTCTTGTTCTGTTCCGGCGTCGTCGGGTTGTACTGGACCAGCTGGAACAGCTCGTTCTGGAAGACCACCTTGCCCGGGGTCGTGGCAACGTTCTTGCCCATTTCGAAAGCCGAGGTGTCGGTCATCCGGATGCGCAGCTGGCCATCGCCGGCTTCAACATCGTGCAGCAGGTTGTTCAGGCCCTTGATCAGGTTCTGGCCGTGGCTCTTGACGGTTTCACGGAAGACTTCCGGGTTGGTCAGGGCAAAATTGGACGGCGACAGGGCGTCGATGTACTGGCGGGTGAAGAAGTTGACCTTCTGCTGGGTCGCTTCGTCCAGCCCTTCGGTGCCGCTGACGGTGTCGTGGATGTGACGGGCAGCGATCAGGTAGGACTGCTTGACGAAGTCGAACAGGAAATGCTGTTCCCAATCTTCGTCCTTGAAGCGGTTGTCGCCCTTCTTCGGAGCTGCGACCGGACCGGCGCCGGGCATGCCCATCATCTTCATCATGGAACCCTGCCACAGCGAGAAGTAGTCCCACATCATGTTCATCTGGGTCTGGGCCATCTTGTACGGATTGGCCATCAGGCGGGCAGACAGGTCCATGAAGGCCTTGGCGACACCCAGTTCGTCGGCCGGCGCATCGACGCCTTCCTTGGCCTTCTTTTCCATGTAGTGAGTGATCACTCGCGAAGCGCGCTGCGCAACTTCGGCATAGGTCTTGGCCATGTCAGCCGGATTCGGCAGGTTCATGCCCTGATTTTCGGTTTGCTGCGACATCTTGAAACTCCCTCTGTCAGTACGTGGCGGGTTATTGCTTCAACCGCGAATAGCGAATCACACCGTCGGCGCCCCGGTTGCGCGATAGCCGACCAGCTTTTTCTAGATAGTTCAGATGGGCAATCGCCTCGCCCATCGCGAACATGGTTTGGTGTGTATCGAGCGCCCGATTGAAAAGTACATCGAGCAACCCGGCTGCGCTCTGTGGCGCTTGTTCACAGCTACTTTCCAGCACCTGCAGACGCTCTTCGTGATGCGTCTGCAAAGCCTGGACCCTCTCCTGCACACCCGTGAAGGGCAACCCGTGCGAGGGCAACACGAGTGTCGATTCCGGCAATTCCCGCGCCATGTCGTCCAGCGAATCCAGATACCAGCGCAGCGCGTCTGCCTCGGGCGTCGCTGCAAAAACGCTGATATTGGTGGAAATTCTCGGCAAAAGCATGTCGCCCGAAATTAACACGCCGAGTTCGGCGCAGTAAAGCGCCATGTGTTC